>Ga0306923_10002875_pt1 | contig 15978 bp, 16 predicted proteins | sample sta12Can44000108_FD_203841 | JGI IMG/M metagenome (GOLD analysis project Ga0306923, IMG submission 203841) | Lab enrichment of tropical soil microbial communities from Luquillo Experimental Forest, Puerto Rico - statanox.12C.anox.44.000.108 (v2)... | ecosystem: Environmental > Terrestrial >... | reverse complement strand
GCCTCCCCTCGCGATCGCAGAAGTCGAGCAGGAAGGCGGCGGTCCCCGGCTCCCACGGGATCATCCGGAAGGTGTCGAGATCCACGCGCGCGAGCGTGTCCGGGTAGCCGGTGTGCCAGCCCGTGAGCTCGCCGTTGTCGTAGAGCTTGTCCTCGAGGTCCCAGCCGAACACCACGTCGCAGAAGCCGAGCCCGCTCTCGGCCGCCGAGAGGAACTTGTCCCGCGACACGTACTTGCCCCGCAGGACCCCGTCGATGTCGAACCCGCCGAGCTTCACCTTCGTCACGCCGCGGCGGTCGAGCTCGCCGCGGAGGGAGCCGAGATCGAGGCGCTCGCGTACCATGTGCGCTCCACTTGCGCCGGCTGGCCGGCGGTCGAAAGACTTTCCTTACGAGCTCGACCCTATGCACGGGGCCTTCTGCTCGGCAGCACCGGAGGCGAGCCCTTCATGAGGCGCATCCTCATCCTCCAGACCGGCTCCTGCGATCCCGCGGTCCGCGGCCGCTTCGGCGACTTCCCGGACTGGTTCGCCCGCCGCCTCGCGCCGCGCGCGTCGCTCACCGTCCACCGGCCCTACGAGACGCCGCTGCCGCCGCCGGCGCGCTTCGACGGCGTCCTCGTCACCGGCTCGCCGTGGAGCGTCGTCGACCCGGCCGCCGAGGCTTCATGGATGGGCGAAGCCGCCGTCTGGCTCCTCGACGTCGCTCGCCTCCGCCCGGTGCTGGGGATCTGCTTCGGCCACCAGCTCCTGGCGCGCGCCCTCGGCGCTCCCGTGGAGCGCCATCCGCAGGGCCGCGAGGCCGGAACGGTCGAAGTCCGGCTCACGGAGGCGGGTCGGCGCGACCCGCTCTTCGCGGGATGCCCCGAACGGCTCCTCGTCCAGGAGACCCACGAAGATCACGTTCCGATCGTGCCGAGGGGAGCGACCCTGCTCGCCGAGAACGACTTCTCCCCGGTGCAGGCCTATGCGGTGGGGCCGTCGATCCGCTGCGTGCAGTTCCATCCCGAGATGGACGCCGACCGTTCCCGCGCGTACGGCGAGACGCGCCGGGAGCGGTACGACGCGCAGTGCCCCGGCGGGTGGGCCGCGGTGATGGGGTCGATCCGGGAGACGCCGGAGGCGTCGCGAGTCCTCGACAACTGGGCGAAGCACTACGTGGGAGCGCCCTAGCGGGCGCGGGGAGCGGGCGCGATGGGCCACGTGCTCGGACAGCTGCGGTACTGGAGGAAGCAGCTTCGCTACTTCGCCGGCTACGTCGACTTCTCGGCCGACGTCGCCCAGCCTCGAACGCCCACGCCCCTCGCCACGCTCCGGGACTGCCCGCGCCCGGTGCTGCTCCTCTACGGCTTCTTCTCCACCCGGCGCACGCTGGAGGTGCTCGAGCGTCGGCTGCGGCGCGACGGCTACTGCGTGTTCTCGCTGAACCTCGGCGGCTTCAAGGGCACCTTCAACACACGCGGCATCGACGACCTCGCCGACCTCGTCCGCGCGAAGGTGGAGCGGATCTACGGCCGCAACCCCGGCCTCGGGCCGCTCACGATCATCGGCCACTCGAAGGGCGGCCTCATCGGCGCCTACTACGTGAAGAAGCTCGGCGGCTGGCGCCGCACGCGCGCGCTCCTCACGCTCGGCACGCCGCACAACGGCACGCCGCGGGCCTACGCCGGCCTCGCGCTCGGGCTGCTCGCGCGCTCGATCTGGCAGATGACGCCGATGAGCCCGTTCATCCGCCGCCTGCAGCGCGGGCCGTGGCCGCCGGGCGTGCGGCTCGTGTCGATCTACTCGCGCGGCGACGGGGTGGCGCCCTACCCGTCGGCGCTCGTCGAGACCGGCAACCTGCCGTACCTGCGCAACGTCGAGGTGGACGCCGACGGCCACCGCAGCTTCCTCTACAAGAAGAAGATCTACGACGTGCTCCTCGCCGAGATGCGCGCCGGCGAGGCGACCGCGCCGGTGTCGATCGGCAAGCTCACGCTCGTGCCGGGCGCCTCGCCCGCCGCGACGCCGGCCACGGCGGCGGCCGCCGCGGCCCCGAACACCTGATGGCGGTAGACTCGGCGGCGTGCCGCGCAGCCGCCGCTGGGACTTCCTCTACGACCGCGAGAAGCAGCCGATCCGCACCTACCTGCTCGCGGAGCTCGCGCGCATGCTCGCGGCGGAGATCGAGGAGGCGCGGCCGCCGGATGCCCGGCTCCGCGCGGCGCTCGAAGCGGCGCGGCTCGACCTCGCGCGCGACTGGGACGGCGTCGAGCGCGTCGTCTCCGCGCTCCCGGAGGACGAGCGGGCCGCAGCGCGGGGGCTCGCCCGGGAGCTGGTCGAGGCCTGTCTCGACCTGAAGGAGCGCGCGGAGGGGGCGCGGCTCGGCCGCGGCGACCTCGCCGACGCGCTGCGGCTCCTCGAGGGGCGGCTGTTCCGGGTGATCGGCTGAGAGCGCTCTGCTTTACCGCTCGACCGTGTGCGGTCCCTGACCGTGGACGATCCGGCGCGCGCGATCCTGCTGGGCGGCTTTGGCCCGCGGCTCCTGCGTGACGAACAGCGCGACCAGGGCACCGACGAGCAGGAGCGCGATGACGATCCACATCCACCAGAGGCTCGACTCGGTGGGCACGGGCGCCGGCGCGGCGTTCTCCTGCGCGAGCGCCAGCGTGGGGATGAGGACGGCGACGGCGGTGCTGAGGGCTGAATTCTTCACGCCGTGGATCTTCTCCACGGCGTGAAGCGCCGCACGTCTCTTTGAAGCCACGCGGTCCGGGAGGACCGCGGAAGCCGTGCGGTCCTGGAGGACCGCCGCGAGACGTGCGGCGAGGGCGCGGACGGGCGGGCGCCTACTCCTTCGGCACCTTCTCCCAGTCGGCGAGGAACTTCTTCAGGCCGCTGTCGGTGAGCGGGTGCTTCGCGAGCTGCTCGATCACCGAGTACGGGATGGTCGCGACGTCGGCGCCGAGGCGTGCCGACTCGAGCACGTGGATCGGGTGCCGCACGCTCGCCACGAGCACCTTCGTGGAGAAGTCGTAGTTCCGGTAGATCTCGATGATCTGGGCGATGAGCGACATCCCGTCCTCGGAGATGTCGTCGAGCCGCCCCACGAACGGCGAGACGTAGGTGGCCCCGGCCTTCGCGGCGAGGAGCGCCTGCACCGGCGAGAAGCAGAGGGTGACGTTCGTGCGGATCCCCTCGGCGGAGAGCGCCCGCACGGCGCGGAGCCCCTCGACGATGAGCGGGACCTTCACGACGACGTTGTCCGCCACCTTCGCGAACTTCTTCGCCTCCGCGATCATGCCCTCGAAGTCGACCGCGGTGACCTCGGCGGACACGGGCCCCGGCACGAGCGCGGTGATCTCCTTCAGCACCTCGCTGAACTTCCGGCCGGTCTTGGCGACGAGCGAGGGGTTGGTCGTCACCCCGTCACACAGGCCCAGCGCGAGGGCCTTCTTGATCTCGCCGACGTCCGCGGAATCGATGAAGAACTGCATGCGTGCTCACCTCCGGTGAAGGGCGACCCCATAGCGCGCCCCGTCCCCGTGTCGCAAGGGGCTCCACCATGGTATGGGGCTCGCCCATGCCGGTCCGCAAGAATGCCCGCGTCGTCCGTCTTCGCGAGGGGTCGCGTCCGAGGAAGCGCGGGAAGGACCTCCTGGAATATGGCCGCACCGTCCTCGCCGCCGAGGCGGAGACCATCGGGCGCCTCGCGCTCGACGAGGGCTTCGCCACCTGCGTCGAGTGGATCCTCGAGTGCCGCGGCCGCGTCGTCGTCACCGGCATCGGCAAGCCCGGCTTCATCGCGCAGAAGATCTCGGCGACGCTCGCCTCCACCGGCACGCCGTCCTGGTACGTCCACCCGGCGGAGGCGGCGCACGGCGACCTCGGCCGCGTCACCCGCGACGACGTCGTCCTCGCGCTCTCGAACTCGGGCGAGACCGAGGAGGTGCTCCGGCTCCTCCCCGCCATGCGGAAGATCGGCGCGCGCATCGTGGCGCTCACGAAGGACCGGGTGAACCCGCTCGCGCGCGGCGCCGACCTCGTCGTGCCGATCGGCGACGTGGAGGAGGCCTGCCCCATGGGCCTCGCGCCCACCGCCTCCACCGCCGCCATCCTCGCCCTCGGCGACGCGATCGCGATGACGGTGCTGAAGAACCGGCCGTTCGACCGCGAGGAGTACGCGCTCTACCACCCGGGCGGCAAGCTCGGCCGCGGCCTCATGAAGGTGCGTGAGGTGATGCGCCAGGGCGAGGCGAACCCGCTCGTGCGCGAGAAGGCGACGCTCGCCGAGGCGCTGGGCGTGATGACCACCACGCCGGGTCGCCCGGGCGCGGCCACGGTGGTGGACGACAAGGGGCGGCTCGTCGGCGTCTTCACCGACGGCGACCTGCGGCGGCTCGTGGAGCGCGGCGAGGTCGACTTCCGCTCGCCCATCGGCGCCGTGATGTCGCGGAACCCGCGCACCGTGCGGCCCGACGCGCTCGTCGCCGACGCCGCGCGCGTGCTCCGCCAGGCGCGCATCGACCAGGTGCCGGTGGTGGACGAAAAGGACCGGCCAGTCGGGATCCTCGACGTGCAGGATCTCCTCGCGGCGCGCGTGCTGTGACCGCCCGCGCGAGCGAGCCGAGCCTCCGCCGCGACCTCGTCGAGGTCTGCCGCCGCCTCCACGCGCGCGACCTCGTGGGCGCCGGCGAGGGGAACGTCTCCTGCCGGCTCGGCCCTTCGCGCTTGCTCGTCACGCCCTCGGGGGCGAACAAGGGCTACCTCGCGCCGGCCGACCTCGTCGTGGTCGATCTCGAGGGCAAGAAGCTCCGCGGGCGCGGCCGCCCCTCCACCGAGCTGCGCATGCACCTCGCCGCCTACGCGGCGCGGCCCGACGTGAGCGCGATCGTCCACGCCCACCCGCTCACCGCGGTGGCCCTCACCGTGGCCGGCCTCCCGCCGCCGAACGACCTCGTCCCCGAGGCCTCGGTCGTGCTCGGCTCGGTGGCGGTCGCGCCGTTCGCGACGCCGGGCACCGACGAGGTGCCGCGCTCGCTGGCGCCCCTGCTGGCCACGCACGAGGTGCTGCTCCTCGAGCGCCATGGCGCGCTCGCGCTCGGCGTCTCCCTCTTCCAGGCCTACGACCGGATGGAGACCCTGGAGCGGGTCGCCCGCGTGGCCCTCCTCGCGCGGCTCGCCGGCTCGTGCGAGCCGCTGCCCCGCGCCGCCGTGGAGAAGGTGCTGGCGGCGGCGGGCGTGCTCCCGAGGTAGCGGCAGCGATCGTGCCCGCGAGGTAGCACCCGCCTCGCGCGAGCCGCATGCTACGTTTCCCGACACCTTTGGGAGGCGAACCATGCAGAGCGTGAACCCGGCGACGGGCGAGGTGCTCGCCCGCTTCGAGGAGCCATCGGACGCGGACGTGGAGGCGGCGCTCGCGCGCGCGCAGGTGGCGTTCCGGAGCTGGCGCGCCACGACCTTCGACGAGCGCGGCCGCCTGCTCGCTCGCGCGGGTGAGATCCTCGCGGCCGACAAGGAGAAGCTCGGCCGACTCATGACGCTCGAGATGGGCAAGACCCTGAAGAGCGCCATCGCCGAGGCCGAGAAGTGCGCGTGGGTCTGCCGCCACTACGCGGCCGAGGCCGACCGCTACCTCGCCGACGAGGAGATCGCGACCAGCGCCTCCCGCAGCTACGTGCGGTACCTGCCGCTCGGGCCGGTGCTGGCGGTGATGCCGTGGAACTTCCCGTTCTGGCAGGTGTTCCGCTTCGCGGCGCCGGCGCTCATGGCCGGGAACGTGGGGCTCCTGAAGCACGCGTCGAACGTGCCGCAGTGCGCGCTCGCGATCGAGGAGGTGTTCCGGCGCGCCGGCTTCCCCACCGGCGTCTTCCAGACGCTGCTCGTCGGCTCGTCGCGCGTCGCGCCGATCGTCGCGGACGACCGGATCGCGGCGGTGACCCTCACCGGCAGCGAGGGCGCGGGCGTGAAGATCGGCGAGGCGGCGGGGCGCGCCATCAAGAAGGTGGTGCTGGAGCTCGGCGGCTCCGATCCGTTCGTGGTGATGCCGTCGGCCGACCTCGAGGCGGCGGCGCGCACCGGCGTGGTCGCGCGGGTCATCAACAACGGGCAGTCGTGCATCGCGGCGAAGCGGTTCATCGTGCACGACGAGATCTACGACGCGTTCGAGCGGCGGCTGGCCTTCGGCCTCTCGCGCCTGAAGATGGGCGATCCGATGGATCCGTCGGTGGAAGTCGGGCCGCTCGCCACGGAGCAGGGGCTGCGGGATCTCACGGAGCAGGTGGAGCGGAGCGTCGCCGCCGGCGCGCGGCTCGTCTGCGGCGGGCGGCCGACGGGCGGGCCCGGAGCTTCGAAAGGCTGGTTCTATCCGCCGTCCGCGCTCGCGGACATCCCGGAGTCGGCGCCGGCCTACCGCGAGGAGGTCTTCGGCCCGGTGGCGCTCCTCTTCCGCGCGAAGGACCTCGACGACGCGATCCGGCTCGCGAACGACTCCCGGTACGGGCTCGGCTCGTCGGTGTGGACGAACGATCCCGACGAGCGGGCGCGCTTCGTGGAGGAGCTGGAGGCGGGCCAGACCTTCGTGAACGCGATGGTGGCGAGTGATCCGCGCGTCCCCTTCGGCGGCGTGAAGAAGAGCGGCCACGGGCGCGAGCTGGGCGCGTTCGGCATCCGCGAGTTCACGAACGCGAAGTCGGTATGGATCCAGGACGAGCAGCCGGAGGAGCGGCCCGGCACGCACGCGGCGGAGTAGGTCCCGCGTTCTGCACATTGGGCTCGGACCGCGCCGATGGTCGAAGGGTCAGACCGGATAGAGCCCCGCCGCGAACAGGTCGGCGGGCGCCGCGGCGGCGAGGAGGTCCTTCACCTTCGCGCCGCAGCCCGGGACCACGAGGTCCGGCGCGAGCTCCGCGAGCGGGTGGAGCACGAAGCGGCGGGAGACGACGCCCGGGTGCGGCACCACGAGCTCGGGCGCGTGGCGGACCACGAGGTCGCCCTGCAGGAGCAGGTCGAGGTCGAGCGTCCTCGCTCCCCAGCGCGCGCCGCGCACGCGCCCGGCCTGCCGCTCCACGTCCTGCAGGACCGAGAGGAGCACCTCCGGAACCAGGTCCGTCTCGAGCTCCAGCACCGCGTTCAGATAGCGCGGCTGCGGCGGCCCCATCGGCGCCGAGTCCCACACCCGCGACGCGCGGACCACGCTCACGCCCGGCGCGGCGCGCAGTGCCCGCGCGGCGAGCGCGAGCGTGCCCCAGCGATCGCCGAGGTTCGAGCCGACGCCGACGTACGCGCGCATGGAGAGGAATCTACCGCCGCCGTCCCGAGCGCCGCCTGCCCTGAGCGGGCGCGGCGGCCGGTCGCGGCTCGCAGGTCGCTTCAGGTCACCGGGTTCGAGAGGATCCCCAGGCCCGAGATCTCCACCTCGACCACGTCACCGCGCCGGATCGGCCCCACGCCCTCCGGCGTGCCGGTGGCCACGACGTCGCCGGGCAGGAGCGTCATCACCCACGACATGTACGAGAGGAGCTCGAAGGGATCCCAGGTCATGTCGCGCGTGTGGCCCTGCTGGCGCACGTCGCCGTTCACGCGGCAGATCACCGAGACGTCGCGCACGTCGAGCGCGGTCTCCACCACCGGCCCCACCGGGCAGAAGGTGTCGAACCCCTTCGCGCGCGTGAACTGCTTCTCGGCGCGCTGGATGTCGCGCGCCGTGACGTCGTTCAGGCAGGTGAAGCCGAACACCGCCGCGCGCGCCTCCTGCGGCGAGGCGCGGGTGAGCGGCCGGCCGAGCACGACGCCGAGCTCTGCCTCGTGGTGCACCTCGGCCGAGACCTCGGGGATCCGGATCGCCGCTCCCGGCCCGATCACCGCCGTCGAAGGCTTCAGGAAGAGGAGCGGCTCCTTCGGCGTCTCGTTCCCCAGCTCCTTCGCGTGCGCGGCGTAGTTCCGGCCGACGCACAGCACCTTCGTCGGCGCCACCGGCGCGAGCAGCGCGAGGCCGGCGAGCGGGATCGCCGGCCCCTCGGGGAGCCCGCCCGCCCACGGAGCGTCGGAGAGCGCCCGCACCTGGTCGCCCTCCACCACGCCCCACGCCTCGCGCCCCGCGCGCTCGAAGCGGCAGATCCTCACGCCTGCCTCCCGAGCCCCAGCACGTCGAACATGTCGTAGAGCCCCGGCGGCTTGCCGACCACCCAGCGCGCCGCCCGCACCGCCCCGCTCGCGAACTGCTCGCGGGAGGTCGCGCGGTGCGAGAGCTCGAGCCGCTCGCCGTCGCCGAAGAAGTAGACCGTGTGCTCGCCCACCACGTCGCCGCCGCGGACGCTCTGCACGCCGATCTCTCGCGGCGTCCGCTCGCCGACGATCCCGCTCCGCTCGAACACGAGGTCCTTCGCCGGATCGCGCCCCAGCGCCTGCGCCGCGACCTCGGCGAGCTTCACCGCCGTGCCGGAGGGCGCGTCCTTCTTCCGCTTGTGATGCAGCTCCACGATCTCCACGTCGTACGCGTCGCCGAGCGTCGCCGCCGCGCGCTGCGCGAGCGCGAAGAGCACGTTCACGCCCACGCTCATGTTCGGCGAGAGCACGATCGGCGACTTCGCCGCCGCGGCGGCGACCCGCGCCTTCGTGCCCGACGTGAAGCCGGTGGAGCCGATCACGTGCGCGACCCCGTGCGCCGCGCAGATCTCGGCGTGCGCCGCCGAGGCCTCGTGGCTCGTGAAGTCGATCACCACCTGGGCCTTCGTCGCGCCGATCGTCGCCCCGAGGTCGTCCCGGATCGGGATGCCCATCGGGCCGAGGCCGGCGAGCACGCCGGCGTCGAGCCCGGGCGAGGTGCCGGGACGCTCGGTGGCACCGACGAGGGTGAGCGCGTCGCTCGCGTGGATCATGCGGACGATCTGGCTGCCCATGCGCCCCGAGGCGCCGGCGACGATGACGGGAATCATGTGTGGAGCCCTCGGTGCTACGCGATCTTCAATCCGAACCGCACCATCGCCTCGCGAATCTTCGCCACCACCGGCTCGGCGGGCGGCACGAGCGGGAGCCGCAGCTCGCTCGTCGTGCGCCCGAGGAGCGCGGTCGCGGCCTTCACCGGCCCGGGGTTCGACTCGACGAACATCATCCGGTTCAGCTCGGCCATCCGCACCTGGAGGTCGAGCGCGCCGGCGAGGTCGCCCTTGCGCGCGGCGGCGACGAGGTCGTGCATCGCGCGGGGCGCGATGTTGCCGATCACCGAGATGACGCCGTGGCCGCCGCAGGCGATGTACGGCAGCACGGTGAAGTCGTCGCCGGAGAGGTACGCGATCGCGTCCTTCCCCACCTTCTCGACGAGCTGCACCTGGCGGTCGAGGTTCGCGGTCGCCTCCTTGATGCCGACGATCGCGCCCGCCTTCGCGAGCCGAGCCACCGTCTCCGGGAGGAGGTCGCACGCGGTGCGGCCGGGCACGTTGTACGCGACCACCGGGAAACGCGCAGCCTCCCACACGGCCGCGTAGTGCTGGAACAGCCCTTCCTGCGTGGGCTTGTTGTAGTAGGGCGTGACCACCAGCGCGCCGTCGGCGCCGAGCTCCTTCGCCCGCTTCACCTGCTCGATGCAGTCGGCGGTGGCGTTCGAGCCCGCGCCGGCGATGACCGGCGCGCGCCCCTTCACCGTCTCGATCACCGTGCGGATGACGTCGGCGCGCTCCTGCGCGGTGAGCGTCGCCGACTCGCCGGTGGTGCCGCATGGGACGAAGCCGTCCGTCTTCTCGGCGAGCTGCCACTCGACGAGCGCGCGGAGCGCCGGGAGGTCCACGGCGCCGTTCCGGAACGGCGTGACGATCGCGACGAACGAGCCCTCGAGGCGCATGCGGTCCTCCCCCGGCTGGGAAGCAGGAAAACGGGATGAACGCTGAGTCTAACCCGACTTCCGCCGGCCGCCGAAGCGCCGCGGGCGGGGCGCGGCCTGCTCGCCTCGAACGAGGTCCTCGAGGCTCTCGCGCTCCCTGGCGAGCAGCGCCTGGTCGCCGTCCACGAGCACCTCGGCCGCGCGCGGGCGCGAGTTGTAGGTCGAGGACATCGTGAATCCGTACGCTCCGGCCGAGCGAACGCAGAGGAGATCCCCCTCCTCGGGGCGCGGCAGCCGCCGCTTCTTCGCGAGGAAGTCGGACGACTCGCAGACCGGGCCCACCACGTCGGCGACGATCTCGTCGGCGGACGGCGCCCCCACGGGCTCGATCGCGTGGTGCGCGCCGTAGAACGCAGGACGCACGAGGTCGTTCATCCCCGCGTCGACGACGACGAACTTCCGGCGCCCGTTCTGCTTCGTGTAGAGGACGCGCGTCACGAGGACGCCAGCGTTCCCGACGAGCACGCGCCCCGGCTCGAGCACGAGCTGCCCGTCGAAGCCGCGCAGCGCCTTCTTCACCGCGGCACCGTACGCGTCGGGGTGCGGCGGCTCCTCCGCGTCGTACGGGATCCCGAGCCCGCCGCCCACGTCGAGGTGGCCGATCCGGATCCCCTGCTTCGCGAGCTCCTTCACGAGCGCACGCAGCTTCGCGATCGCGTCGAGGAACGGATCGACGTCGGTGATCTGCGAGCCGATGTGCATCGCGACGCCCTTCACCACGAGCGCCGGATCCGTCGCCGCGTTCGCGTACAGCCGCAGCGCCTCCTCGGGGGAGACGCCGAACTTCGTCTCCTTGAGGCCGGTGGCGATGTACGGGTGCGTCTTCGGGTCGACCGCCGGATTCACGCGGAGCGTGATCGGCGCCTTCTTGCCGAGCCGCGCCGCGATCGCGGCCACGTGCGCGAGCTCCGCGCCGCTCTCCACGTCGAGCACCTTGATGCCGGCCTCGATCGCGAAGGCGATCTCGTCGTCGCGCTTCCCCACGCCGCTGAAGACCACCTTGCCCGGGTCGCCGCCCGCCTTCAGCACGCGGTACAGCTCGCCGCCGGACACGATGTCGAAGCCGGCGCCGAGCTTCGCGAGGCGCGCGAGGAGGGCGAGGTTCGAGTTCGCCTTCACCGCGTAGCAGGTGAGGTGGTCGATCCCCGCGAGGCTCTTCTCGAGCACGCGCCAGTGCCGGGTGAGCGTGGCGGCGGAGTAGACGTAGAGCGGCGTCCCGTAGGCCTCGGCGAGCGCGGCGAGCGGGACGTCCTCGGCGAAGAGCTCGCCGTTGCGGCGTTGGAAGTGGTTCACGGGACCTTGGCGGGAGGCGGGGTCGGTGCGGGCGCGGACGGAGCCGGTGGAGGCTTCGGCGCCGGGGCCGCGGCCGGCTTCACGGCCTCGGGGGGAGGCGGCCTCGGGGGCTTCGGCGGCGCCTTCACGCCGCAGGCCGCGGCCACGAGGACCGCGAAAACCGGGAGGCCCGCTCCGAGGCCGCCGAGCCGCTTCACCGCCGCACTCCGAGCGCCTTCTCCCAGCGCGCGAGCTGCTTCGCCACCTGCTTCGGCCCGGGCGCCCCGGGGAGCTCCCGGCGCGCGAGGCTGTCCGCCGCGTCGAAGCGGCCGATCACGTCGGGATCGAACTTCCGGTGGAAGCGGCGCCACTCGGCGGGCGAGAGCTGCGTGAGCGCCTTGCCGCTCTGCGTCGCGTGCGCGGCCGCGGCGCCCACCGCCTCGTGCGCCTCGCGGAACGGTACGCCCTTCTCCACCAGGTACTCCGCCGCGTCGGTGGCGAGCGCCTCGCCGCCGCCGAGCGCGTCGCGCATCCGGCCCTCATGGAAGGTGGCGGTCTCCACTGCGCCCGCGAGCGCCTCGAGCGTCTCGACGAGCATCCGCGGCGCGGCGAGGAGTGGCCGCTTGTCCTCCTGCAGATCCCGGTTGTACGAGAGCGGCAGGTTCTTCGGCAGCGCGAGCAGGGTCACGAGATCGCCGAGCGCGGCGCCCGCGCGCCCGCGGGCGAGCTCCCCGACGTCCGGGTTCTTCTTCTGCGGCATGAGCGACGAGCCGGTGGCGAACCGGTCGTCGAGGCTCATGAAGCCGAACTCCTTCGTCGTCCAGAGGACGATCTCCTCGCCGAGGCGGGAGAGGTGCATCGCCGCGACCGAGCAGGCGAAGGCGAGCTCGATCGCGGAGTCGCGGTCCGACACGGCGTCGAGCGAGTTCTGGGTGACGCCGGCGAGGCCGAGCGTCTTCGCGGTGCGCTCGCGATCGAGCGGAAGCGTGGTGCCGGCGAGGGCGCCCGAGCCGAGGGGCGACACCGCCGCGCGCCGCTTCACGTCGGCGAGCCGGTCGCGGTCGCGGCCGAGCATCTCGACGTAGGCGAGGAGGTGGTGCGCGAGCGAGACCGGCTGCGCGCGCTGGAGGTGCGTGTAACCGGGGAGGAGCGTCCCCTCGTGCGCGCGCGCCTGGATGATCAAGGCGCGCTGAAGCGCGCCCAGCGCCGCGTCGCAGCGGTCGCAGGCGCCGACCACGAAGAGCCGCTCGTCGAGCGCGACCTGGTCGTTCCGGCTGCGCCCCGCGTGCAGGTAGCCCGCGTCCTTGCCGACGATCTCGCCGAGCCGCCGCTCCACGTGCGTGTGCACGTCCTCGAGCTTCGGGTCGAACGGGATCTTCCCGGCCGCGAACTCCTCGCGCACCTGGGCGAGGCCGGCGTCGATGCGCTTCGCGGCGGCCTTCGGCACGATGCCCTGCGCGGCGAGCATCGCCACGTGGGCGCGGCTGCCGCGGATGTCCTCGTCGTACAGCGCCGCGTCGTCCTGGATCGACACCGACATCGCGACGAGGCGGGGATCCGCCTCGCCCGAGAGCGCGGCCCGGGAGACGGGCTTCGCCTGCTTCTTCGCCTTCATAAAGCCTCGGGCGTCCTGCCTAGAACTTCACGGCCAGGCCGGTGCGGAGCGCGTGCGCGCGGGAGGTGTCGCCGGCGCCGTTGAAGCCGTCGAGCGGCTGGAGGAGGCCGTAGTCGATCCAGGCGATGAAGCCGTCGTCCGACCTATAGTGGATGCCGAGGTCGGCCTCCAGGCCGAGCGGCTTGTGGCGCGTGCTGGGGGTCGACTCCGCGTAGATCGCCTGGGAGTAGATGATCGCCCCCTTCAGCAGGAGGCCGTCGATGAGCTCGTAGTCGACGCTCGGCTTCAGGTACCAGGCGTCGGTCACGCTGCCGAGGATCTCGCGGAACAGGATCTGATCCACGCGGTAGGCGGGGTTGAACCGGAAGTTCCGGAAGTCGCGGTCGGTGGTGCCGTTGTACTGCGCGCCGTCGATCACGCCCGGCTGGCCGTAGCCACGGCCGGGATAGTTGCCGAAGCCAGGCGCGCGATCGCCGCTCGCGAAGCCGAGCTCGCTGCCGAGCGTCCAGCGCGAGGTGGGCATCATCGCGCCCTGGAGCACCCCGCCGAACTGCCGGATGATCACCTGGCCCGTGGGGTTCGCGGGGTCGTTGGAGGCGTTCTCGATGTTCCCGATGATGCCGGTGCCTTCCCACTCCAGCCGGTATTTCTTCTTCTGCCAGCGGCCCCAGACGTCGAGGACGTGCGCCGTGGCGTTCCGGCGGACGGAGGGGCCGGGGTCGGTGACCGTGCCGTTCGTGGTCGTCGCGAGGCCCTGGTCGTAGACGGGGAAGTCGTACCCCTGCGAGCGGTACGTGTAGTAGAGGCCCCAGTTCCAGCTCGAGAGCCCCTGGTCGAGCTTGAGCTTCCGCTCCTCGGCGGTCTCCATGTGCGCCACCTTGAAGCCGATCGCCTTCGCGTCGTCCGACGGCTCGGAGTCGATCGCCTGGCCGGTGAGGCGAGCCTGCGCGCTCCCGGCGTTCGTCACACCGGTGGAGATGAGATCGTACATCGGGATCACGGTGAGCGACCCGATGGGCGTGGAGCGGAGCGGGATCGCGAACTGGATCCGGTCCACCGTGCTGCCCAGGTCGTCGTCGATCCCCTGCCCGGCGTTGTCGAGGACGCCAAGGCCCCACTCCGCGCGCTGGCGGCCGAAGGCGAGCAGGCCCACCGGCGTCTGCACCTCGGCCCACACGCGCTTCACCTGCACGGAGTTGGGGGAGAGCTGCGAGTGGACGCCAATGGGGATCGGCGTCGGGTCGACCTTCTGGGCGAGCGTGTCGGGCGAGGCGCCGAGGAGGACGTTGTCGAGCGCGTCGATCTGCGCGTAGACGCGGATCTGCTCGGAGACGTTGAGCGTGGGCTCGAGCCGGAGCCGCATGTTCGCGCTCGTGAGCGTCGAGTGCTTGTCGGGCGAGATGAGCGGCCGCGGGTACAGGAGGAAGCCGGCGGGGTCGGGCCCGCGGTTCAGGCCGAGCCCGTCGAGGAGCGACGTGCGGATGCGGTAGTAGCCGTTCACCTCGAAGAACTGGAGCTTGCGCTCCTCGGCCTCGGCGCCCGCCATGAACTCCTTCGCCGACTGCTGGCCCTGCATCTCGGCCCGCACCTCGTCCCGGATCTCCTGCTTCGCCTTCTCCACCTCGCGCCGGATCGCCTCGCGCGTGGCCTCGTCCGTGGTCGCGGGCGCCGCCGGCTGCGCGGTCTGCCCGTTCTGCGCGGGCGCGGCGGGCGCCGCAGGGGCGGGGCTCGTGGCCGGCTGGGAATCCGCCGGCGCGGGGCTCTTCACCTGGGCGAGGGAGCTCGTCGCGGCGAGCAGACCGGCGAGGGCAAAAAAGAGCCGGCCGCCGCGGGCGGGCGAGAAGGACAGCATGTTCCTACCTCCGAGGAGCGCGAGGGTGCGCTCGGGACTCGTAAAGACCGGCTTTCAGACCACGCGCGAGCGCGCGGAGTCAAGGATTCGCGGCGCCCTGGCGCAGCTCCACGAGCACGCCACGGCTGCCCTTCGGGTGAACGAAGGCGACCTTGGCGCCGCCGGCGCCGGGGCGCGGCTTCTCGTCGAGGAGCGGCGCGCCCTGCGCGCGCAGCGCGGCCATCGCCTTCTCGAGGTCCGGCACCTCGAGGCACACGTGGTGCAGGCCCTCGCCGCGCTTCGCGATCGTCTTCGCCATCGGGCTGTCCGGCCCGAGCGGCGAGACGAGCTCGATCCGGCCGTGGCCGTGGCCGAAGATCGCCACCCGCACCTGCTCCGACGGGACCTCCTCGATCTCCGCGAGCTCGAGGCCGTAGACGTCGCGGTAGAGCTTTACCGCCGCGTCGAGGTCGGAGACGAGGATGGCGACGTGGTCGAGGCCGTTCATGCGGGGCTCCGGGGAGGTGGGAGGAGGTGCGCGAGGCTACTTCACTCGCTCGACCTGCACCACCTGGATGGCCCCCATGAGGCCGACGGTGTCGACCTGCGAGCCGTGCCCGAGGGCGAGGTGGGTCGCGTCGGCCACCGGCTGCCCGAAGGTGGGGTCGAGCGCGATCCACTCCGTGCCGGCGAGCACCTCCGGCCAGGCGTGCCAGTAGAGCGCGTCCACGCCGTCGCCGTAGCGGGCGTAGACGAGGCCGTGCACCTGGCGCGCCGGGATCCCGGCGGCGCGCGCGAGCGCCACGAAGAGGAGCGTGTGCTCGGTGCAGTCGCCCTTCCCCGCGTCGAGCACCTCGGTCGCGCGGTCGCGCGAGGAGCCGTAGACCTTCGCGAGCCGGCGGTACACCGCCTCCTCGATCTTCCGAGAGGCGGCGTAGATGCCCTTCGTACCGCCGACGATCTCCGCGGCGAGCTTCTGGATCCGCGGGTCGTCGTGGTCCACCTCCGGCGTGGCGCGGAGGAGCTCCGGGTCCGCCACCGGCCGCCCGCGCGGCGGGTCCTTCGCCGGATCGGAGGCCGCGGGCCGCGCGGCGCGCACGGTCACCAGGGTCTCGCCGCCGGCGAGCGGCTCCACCCTCTGCCGCGGATCCTCCTTCGCGAACGCCGCCGGCACGCCGCGCAGCCGGAAGCGGAGCGCCCCCGGAACCTCGCGCGACACCGGCCCCGGCAGCTTCACGCGCGTGAGGCCGAAGAGATCCACCTGATCGAGCCGCTTCGCCACCGACTCGGGCTCGGCCTTCGCCACCACCGCCTCGCCGACCCGGATCTCGAGCACGCGGCCGTCGTCCGCGATCTGCGCCGTGGTCGCCGCGCGAGCCTCGAGATCCTTCTCCTCCACCACCGCG
>Ga0306923_10002873_pt1 | contig 15984 bp, 12 predicted proteins | sample sta12Can44000108_FD_203841 | JGI IMG/M metagenome (GOLD analysis project Ga0306923, IMG submission 203841) | Lab enrichment of tropical soil microbial communities from Luquillo Experimental Forest, Puerto Rico - statanox.12C.anox.44.000.108 (v2)... | ecosystem: Environmental > Terrestrial >... | reverse complement strand
ATGGGTGGCTTTGGTCCGATGCCTGGTCAAGTGCACCACTTTCTGCAAGTCGCCAACGAGCAGGACCGGCGCTATGGCCTCGAGCGGTACTCCAAGGAAACACGGCGGCTCTACGGTGTGCTCGACCGGCGCCTCGGCGAAGTCGAGTTCGCCGGCGGCGACATTTCGATCGCGGATTTCGCGATCCTCGGCTGGGCCTGGCGGCACGAGCGCCATCAGGTCGATCTCAGCGATTTCCCGAACGTCAAGCGGTGGTACGAGATGCTGATGGCCCGGCCGGGCGTGCAGCGCGGTTTCGAGGTTGCGTTAAGCTGATGCGATAACGCGGCGGCCGCGGTTTACTTTCAGAATTGGTGGAGCCGAGGGGGCTCGAACCCCTGACCTTCGCATTGCGAACGCGACGCTCTCCCAGCTGAGCTACGGCCCCGGCGGTGGAGGCCCCTTGCGGGGTGCCGCGGACTATGGTGATCGTGCCGCGAAGTGTCAAGCATGGCTCCGGGCCGATCCTGCGGGAGGAGCACTGGACGCCGGGCCCTTCATGGCCGATGGTTTAGGGGTCACGTCGCTGCGTTTAGGGCTGGTGCTATGCCGCAATCCATCCCCGCTGAAGTGGCGCTTTACGCGTGTGTCGGGGCCGAACTCACCCAATATGATGTCAACGTCGAAGCTGGCACGCTCGCAAGGCGAGGCACGGTCGGTTTGCCGGCCAACCTGCATTATGCTTGGCCGCACGCCTCGCGCCGGTTCCTCTACGTTGCGTCGAGCGACAGCACTCCCGGCATGGGCCCGGCCGGCCACAACCATCACGTAACCGCGTTCCGCATCGATCCGGCCTCGGGTGCACTGTCACCGCACGGCGAACCGATTACGCTGCCGACGCGCCCGATTCATATGACGACCGATATTCCCTCCGAGCAATTGCTGGTAGCGTTCAGCAACCCGAGCGGGCTTAGGGTCTATCGGGTCAATCACGACGCGACCCTCGGTGACGAAGTGCCTCAGCCGGAGCCGATCGACGCTGGAATATACGGGCACCAGGTAAGGGTCAGCCCCGATGATTCGCTGGCGATCCTTGTCACGCGCGGTCATGACGCAGCCGCGGGAAAACCGGAAGAACCGGGAGCGCTCAAGGTCTTTCAGTACAGGGACGGATTGCTGACACGCGAAGTGTCGGTCGCACCGAATGGGGGGTACGGCTTCGGCCCGCGCCACCTTGATTTTCATCCGACACGGCCCTGGGTCTATATTTCGCTGGAGCGGCAGAACAAGCTCGATATGTTCGAAATCTCCAGGGGCGCGCTCTCTTCCACGCCTGCGTTCCGCAAGGAGACATTGGCAGAGCCGGGCAACATTCGCGGTCGACAAGCCGCCGGTACGGTTCACGTCCATCCGAATGGCCGTTTTGTCTACGCGGTCAACCGAGCCTCCTCTACGGTCGAGGTGGATGGCAGACCGGTCTTCGCTGGCGGCGAAAACACCTTAGCCGTATACGAGATCGACATGGCGACCGGCGAGCCGGTGCCGACACAGCACGTGGATACCCGCGGCATCCACTGCCGCACCTTCCACATCGACCCGAGCGGCCGGATGCTGGTCGCCGCGCACATCATGGCGTTGCCGGTTCGAGAGAGCACGGGCTTCCAAATCGTGCCGGCGAGCCTGGCGGTATTCCGTATCGATCAAGGCGGAAAGCTCGATTTCGTCCGCAAATATGATGTCGATGTCGGCGACAGGACGATGTTCTGGATGGGAATGGTGCCGCTCTAGGTGATTGCTACCGGCGCGGTCTCATCCACAGCGGAGCGCGGTTCGGCGCTCGAGGTACTGCGCGTCTTTCTGAGGCTGGGGCTGACCTCGTTCGGCGGGCCGGTCGCGCATCTTGGCTATTTCCGGGCCGAATTTGTCGAGCGGCGGCGATGGCTCGACGAGGGGTCCTACGCTGACATCGTCGCACTCTGCCAGTTTCTGCCGGGACCGGCGAGCAGCCAGACTGGGATCAGCATCGGCATCTTGCGCGCCGGCCTCCCCGGCGCGCTGTGCGCATGGCTCGGCTTCACCGCACCCTCCGCCGCGGCGATGGTGCTTTTCGGCTACGGCGTCACATCGTTTGGCAATCTGGCCGATTCGGCGTGGCTGCACGGCCTCAAGATCGTCGCTGTGGCGGTTGTCGCGCAGGCCGTATGGGGAATGGCAAGAAATTTGTGTCCCGACCGCGAACGCGCCACGATCGCGGTCGCTGCAGCCATGGTCGCGCTCGCCATACCATCCGCTCCCGGTCAGATCAGTGCGATCGCCGCTGGCGGACTTATCGGCTGGATACGATTGCATGGCGCACCGCACCCGGAACAGCGCCCGCTCGCAGTGCACTTGCCGCGTAGCTGGTCGACGATCGCTCTCGCGGTCTTTTTTGCATTGTTGCTCGGATTACCGTTGCTCGCCGGAGCAGGCCGGCCGCATGCACTCGCGCTTGTCGCGTCCTTCTACCGCTCGGGCGCCTTGGTGTTCGGCGGCGGTCATGTTGTGCTGCCGCTACTGCAGTCTTCCGTTGTCCCACCGGAATGGGTAACGAACGACGCCTTTCTTGCCGGCTACGGTGCAGCGCAGGCCCTGCCCGGGCCGCTGTTCACGTTTGCCGCCTATCTCGGCACGGTCATGGGTCCGGCCCCTAACGGTTGGCTGGGCGGTCTGATTTGCCTCGCGGCGATTTTCCTCCCGTCATTCCTGCTACTGATCGGGGCGTTGCCGTTCTGGGACACATTGCGCCGCCGACCAGGCGTGCAATCGGCGCTGCGCGGCGTCAACGCGGCCGTGGTCGGGCTGTTGCTGGCAGCGCTCTACAAACCCGTGTGGACCAGCGCGATATTCGGGCCGGCCGACTTCGCGATCGGCATCCTTGCTTTTGTGCTGCTGACGTTCTGGGCGGCGCCGCCCTGGCTGGTCGTGATCTTCGGAACCGTTACCGCCTCTGTCGTATCGGTAATTACACTGCCGAATGGCTAAGTTGTCTTTTTGCCTCTGCTTTCTGCTGCTGGGTCTGCGGGCTGCGCACGCGGCCGACACGGTCTTTCTCGAGGATCTGACCTGGACCGAATTGCGCGACCAGATTCGTTCCGGCAAGACGACGGTCATCGTCCCGATCGGCGGTACCGAGCAGAACGGCCCGCACATGGCATTAGGCAAGCACAATGTGCGGGTGCGTTATCTATCCGAAAAGATCGCCCGCGCACTGGGCAATGCGCTGGTGGCGCCGGTGATCGCCTATGTGCCTGAGGGCGCTCTCGCCCCGCCATCGGCGCATATGAGGTTTCCCGGCACGATCACAGTGCCGGAAGAAGCCTTCGCCAAAACGCTCGAATATGCGGCGCGCAGCCTCAAGCTCGCCGGGTTCCATGACATCGTCTTTCTCGGCGACCACGGCTCATATCAAAAGGACGAGACGGCGGTTGCAGAGCGGCTCGACAGGGAATGGTCGGCCCAACCGGTCCGCGTCCATGGAATCACGGAATATTACCGAGCGAGCGAAAGCGAATTCGGCCGGCTGCTGACAAGCAAAGGGTATCGCGAAGAAGAAGTCGGCACCCATGCCGGTCTTGCGGACACTTCGCTGACGCTCGCCACCGACCCTCGCTTGGTCCGCACCGATCGCCTGCAGCCCGGCGACGGTGCCAAAGGCGACCCGCGGCGGTCGAGTGCCGAACTCGGGCAACTCGGCGTCGATCTGATCGTGACGCGGACGGTGGACGCGATTAGAAAGGCCACCAGCCATCCGTAATATTGCAAATCAGGAGATCTTCGTGCGTCGGCACCTTCGTCGCTTGTTTCGCGCCGCCTTATGGCTCGGCCCAATGGTTGCGCTCTGCATTTGGATCGGTCGCGCGGCATTGCCGTCTAGCGCAACTGACGAACGGAACGGGGTGCTATGCTCGGCGGGTTCGGCCGCAGCCCGCACGCCTCAGCCTGAACGCAACCTCTTGCGCAAAGTTCGCGTCGACCCCGGCGGGTCGGTGCAAACCGTGCCCGGAATGCCGCCGGTTCTCGACGCAGGCAATCTCTACAGCGGCACGGCGCCCGACCGCTTGAGCCCGGCGGCGGGCGGGGCTTTGTCGCGGGTTTACGTGCCAAACCGACGCGGGAACAGCGTCTCTGTCATCGACCCTGCAACGCTTGCGGTCGTGGACCGCTTTCCAGTTGGTCCCAGCCCGCAGCACGTCGTTCCGTCCTGGGATCTGAACACCTTGTGGGTCGCCAATAACGGAGCGCGCCGCAGCAGCGGCAGCTTGACCCCGATCGACCCCAAGACCGGCACGCCCGGCAGCGCCATTCCGGTGGACGATCCGTACAACCTCTACTTCACGCCCGACGGCAAGTCGGCCATCGTCGTCGCCGAGCGGCACAAGCGGCTTGATTTTCGCGATCCGCATACGATGGCGCTTCAGCAATCGATCGAGGCGCCGAGCTGTTCCGGAATCAATCACGCCGACTTCTCGATCGATGGGCGCTATGCGATCTTCACCTGCGAGTTCCGCGGCGGCGGGCTGGTGAAAATCGACCTCGTCAACCGCAAGGTGCTGGGCTATTTGCGCTTTCCGAAACGGGGGATGCCGCAGGACATACGAATTTCGCCCGACGGTGCGCGTTTCTACGTGGCCGATATGCACGCCGACGGAGTGTACGTCGTCGACGGCGACAGCTTCGCTGAAACCGATTTCATCCCGACCGGTATCGGCACGCATGGGCTCTATCCGAGCCGCGACGGCAAGGAATTGTATGTCGCCAACCGCGGCTCACACTCGACACGCGGTGCGCCGCACGGCAAGGGCAGCATCGCGGTTCTCGACTTCGCAACCGGCAAGGTCGAGCATATCTGGTCGATCCCCGGCGGTGGCAGCCCCGACATGGGCAATGTCAGCGTCGACGGAAAGCAGCTTTGGCTGTCCGGCCGGTATGACAATGTCGTTTACGACATCGACACGGCGACCGGTTCCGTGAGGAGTATCGCGGTGGGCCAGGAGCCTCATGGGCTGACCGTCTGGCCGCAGCCCGGTCGCTATTCCCTGGGGCACACCGGCAATATGCGTTAGCGCCCTCGCTCACAGACGCACATTGCGCAACCGCAATGCGTTGCCGATAACGAGCACCGAGCTCATGCTCATCGCGGCGCTCGCGATCATCGGGTTGAGCAAGAGGCCGAAGGCCGGGTAGAGAACGCCGGCGGCGATCGGGATCGCCAGCGCGTTGAAGACGAACGCGAAAAACAGGTTCTGCCGGATGTTGCGCATGACCGCGCGGGACAGCCGGCGCGCGCGCACGATCCCCTGCAGATCGCATTTGACGAGTGTAACCGCGGCGCTCTGCATCGCGACATCGGTGCCAGTGCCCATCGCGATCCCAACCCCGGCCTGAGCCAATGCCGGCGCGTCGTTGATCCCATCGCCGGCCATCGCGACGACCCGGCCTTTCGACTGAAGATCCCTGACCACCGCAGCCTTCTGATCCGGCAGGACTTCGGCGACGATGTCGTCGAGGCCGAGCTTCCGGCCGACCGCTTCCGCCGTGGTCCGGCTGTCACCGGTCAGCATCACCGTTCGGATCGCCTCCTCGCGTAGTGCTCGCAGCGCCCTCGCCGCGCTTTGCTTAACCGGATCGGCGATCGCCAGAAGCCCGGCCGGCGTCCGATCTACGGCGACCAACACGACGCTTTGGCCGTCCCGGCGCAGTTCCTCGGCATGCCCAGCGAGCGGCGCCAACTCGACCCCTAAGGCTGGGAAAAGAGCCAGATTCCCAACCGCGACTTGCCTTCCGTCGATAATGCCGGTGACGCCCTTACCCGTTTCGGAGGTGAAATTCGCCGCCTGACCGGGCACAAGCCCATGCTCCTCTGCACCGGCAACGATGGCGGCTGCTAGCGGATGCTCGCTGCCTCGTTCGAGACTGGCGGCGAGCCGCAGTAATTCACCCTCGGCAATGCCACCGATTGCGGTGACCCCGACGAGACGCGGCTTGCCTTCGGTCAAGGTGCCGGTCTTGTCGACGACGAGAGTGTTGACCTTTTCCATCACTTCGAGGGCTTCGGCGCCTTTGACGAGCACGCCGGCCTGCGCACCCCGCCCGGTGCCGACCATGATCGACATCGGTGTCGCCAAGCCGAGTGCGCAAGGACAAGCGATGATCAGCACCGCAATCGCGTTGAGTAGCGCGTAACTCATCGCCGGCGGTGGGCCGAGCACTGACCAAATGATGAACGCCACCGCGGCTGCGGAGACGACTGCCGGTATGAACCATCCGGAGACGGTGTCGGCGAGGCCCTGGATCGGGGCGCGCGACCGCTGCGCCTCGGCCACCATCTGGACGATTTGGGCGAGCAAGGTATCGCTGCCGACCCGATCGGCGCGCATGACGAAAGTGCCGTTGGTGTTTAGGGTGGCGCCGGTCAGCTTGTCTTGCGGTGATTTCTCGACCGGCATTGGTTCACCGGTGATCATCGACTCGTCGACCGCGCTATGGCCTTCGAGCAGGGTGCCGTCGACCGGCACTTTCTCGCCGGGACGGACGCGCAGGCGATTCCCGGGAAGCACCTCTTCGAGCGCGATATCGGCTTCGCTGCCGTCATCGCGAACGAGGCGCGCGCGCTTTGGTGCAAGATCCAACAGCGCTCGGATTGCGCTGCCGGTCTGCGAGCGGGCCCGCAACTCGAGCACTTGGCCGAGCAGCACCAAGGTCACGATAACGGCTGCCGGCTCGAAGTAAACCGGGACCCCTCCTTCCGGCGCACGGAATGAGGGCGGGAAAATTCCGGGCGCCAGTGTCGCAACGAGGCTGTAGAGATAGGCTATCCCGGTGCCGAGCGCGATCAATGTGAACATGTTTAGGCGCCGGCTGATGATCGATTTCCAACCCCGATCAAAGAAGGGCCAGCCGCCCCACAATACCGCCGGTGTGGCAAGCGTGAGCTCGAGCCATATCGGCGAGCGCAGAGCGCCGAAATCCCCGGCCATCGCCAGAACTAGGAGCGGAACCGACAGCCCCACGCAGACCCAAAACCGCTGCGTCATATCGCGCAGCTCGGGATTGGCCGTATCGCCCTTGGCCGGCGTCATCGGTTCGAGCGCCATGCCGCAAATCGGACAGCTGCCGGGCCCTACGCGCTGGATCTGCGGGTGCATCGGGCAGGTCCAGACCTCACCCGCTGCCGCTGCCTGGGCGTGCTTGCGAACGGTTGGCGTCAGATAGCGGGTCGGTTCGTCCTCAAACCGCTCGCGGCACCGACCGCTGCAGAAAAAATAGGTTTGGTCGGCGTGCTCGCTGCGGTGCTTGGCTGTGGCGGGCTCGACTGCCATGCCGCAAACCGGGTCTTTGGTGGCCATCCTGTAGAGCCTGGCGTCTTTCCCGCTATGCGCGGAGCGAGTAGGGTGTCAAGTCGGCTTCGAGTTCGGAGTCGCCGCAATAGCGAAGCAACCCTCCGGAAGGGAGTGAAGATGCCCAATAACCCTCATGAATTCACGACCGAAGATGTCGAATATCTCCGCCATGGCGACACCCGGCTGATCGCGCGGCTCTACAAGCCGAAAGGCGAGGGTCCGTTCCCGGCGGTGATCGATCTCCACGGCGGCGCTTGGACCAGCGGGGATCTGACAGGCACCCAGGGGCTGGACGAAACTTTGGCGAGAAACGGCTTCGTCGTCGCCTCGCTCAATTTCCGCCATGCCGGAGATGGCTATCCGAGTTCGCTGATCGATATCAATTACGCTACCCGCTGGGTCAAAGCGCGCGCGAGAGAGCTCAAGATCGATCCCAACCGGATCGGCATCGCAGGTCAGTCGAGCGGCGGTCATCTCGCGATGCTCGCAGCGATGCGGCCGAACGACTCGCGATATGCATCGGTCCCATTGCCGGCCGGCTCGCCCGCAGCCGATGCGACGGTGCGCGCAGTTGCTATGTCATGGCCGGTCATCAATCCGCTGTCGCGCTATCGCAACGCCCAGAAGCTGGCGAAAGGACCAAACCCGCCCGCCTTCTCGATCGGCATGAAGGAAAAGCACGATACCTATTGGAAGACCGAAGCCGCGATGGCCGAAGGCAATCCAATACTGATGCTGGAGCGGGGCGAGAAGGTCACGATGCCGCCGGCTGTGTGGGTCCAGGGCAGACCCGATATCGTGCACGATTACCACGACGATGATTCCGACTTCCCCGGCAACGAGCCCGAACGGTTCGTGTCCAACTATCGCAAGGCCGGTGGCGACATCGAGATCGTCTATGTCGACAACGAGAGGCGGTCGACCAGCGCTTCGTTCGACCCGATCGCCGCCTTCTTCAAGAAGCACCTGGGTTAGACTTCCTACTTCGGCTCGTCCCTCTCCCCGCTCGCGGCGAGAGGGACTGCTTCGCCGGGGAACCAGTCGCCGAGCACCTGCTCCTCGGTGTAGTTAGGCGCCTCCAGGTTGCCCACGTCTTCGCCGTGTAACCGAAGCATGCGGATGGCCCGGCGCGCGACTTTGGGAGCTTCTTCAGCAATGATCCGAGCAACATCCGCCCTGAGGCTCGGACTATCATTGAGCAAGAGTTCAATCTCGGATCGGTGGTTCGCCGTACTCTCGATCCACCCATGCCGCGGGTCTTTCGCCGGCGAGTGCTCGAGCTTAAGCAGATGCTCAAGAATACCACGGATACGGCTACGCAGTTCCCGCCGTTGCGATGCGCCCAAGCTCTCGATCTCCTCGGCCAGGTTTTCCCAATCGAGAGGCAAATTCGTGCCGACTCCGGCCGCGTCGCGTAGCGCACTCGACTGCTGCTCGGTCCAGCGGACGAAATCCCGCTCGTAAAGGTCAGCGGCACTTCCGGGCATTTTCACTCCTCGGACCCCAATCCTTTCCAAAAGTTATGCGCGCTACCGGCCGGATCAACCTCGAGCCGGGTGCATGGCGGCGAACAGACGGCCGGGGGTGATCGGCAATTCGCCGATCTCGATCCCGAGCCCCTTCAGCGCGTCATTGACCGCGTTGGCGATCGCCGCTGGCGGGCCGATGGCGCCGCTCTCGCCGATCCCCTTCTGGCCGAATTCGGTATAGGGCGAGGGCGTTTGCATGTGCTCGATGCGGGTTGCCGGCACTTCGCCGGCGCCGGGTAGCAGGTAATCGGCAAACGTGCAGGCGAGCGGCTGGCCCTCCGCATCAAACGGCATTTCCTCGTAAAGCGCGGTGCCGATGCCTTGCGCCAGACCGCCCAGCACTTGCCCATCGACAATCATCGGGTTGATCAGCGTGCCGCCGTCCTCGACGATGACGTAGTCGACGAGGTCGACCGCGCCGGTCTCGGTATCCACCTCGACGGCGGCGGCATGGCAGGAATAGCTGAAGGTTCCGGTGTCGCGCAGCGGCTTGTAGCCGATCGTCACTTCGAGCCCGCCCGGATCGACATTGTCCGGCAGGTTTTGCGGCGCGCGATACCAAACCCGCGCCACCTCGGCGAGGCTGACGCTGCCGATCGGGCCGATCACTCGCCCTTCGGCAACCCTTACCGATCCTGGATCGGTCTGCAACAGGTGGGCGCCGATGCGCTTTGCCCGGTCCGCGAGCGCCCGACAAGCGGTCGCTACTGCGCCTCCGGCCATCACCGCGCACCGCGATCCCCAGGTCCCGGTAGAATACGGCGTTAGCGCCGTGTCGCCATGGACAAGCGAGACCTGCGCGGTTTCGACGCCGAGGAGTTCATGGGCGATCTGGGCGAGCGTCGTCTCCAGGCCTTGTCCGTGCGAGTGCACGCCGACCCGCAACTCGAGCCCGCCATCGGGCGTGAGGCGGGCGGACGCCTGCTCGTGCCCCGGCACCATTGGGATTCCCCAGCCGTGATAGACCGAGGTGCCGTGCGCACCCTGCTCGCAGAAGATCGAGAACCCGACGCCGAGCCGTTGCGTTCCGTCGGCTTGCGTCTGGCGCCCGCGGATCGCGTCGAGCCCTATCGCGGCAACGGCGCGGCGCAGGCATTCCGGGTAATCGCCGCTGTCGAAATGCTTGCCGGTAATGTTGTCGAATGGCATCGCCTCGGGGGGCACCAGATTTTCGAGGCGCACCTCATGGGGCTCGCGGCCGACGGCGCGGGCGATCGCGTCCATAACCATTTCGATCGCGAAGCAGACCCCCGCCCGCGCCACCCCGCGATAGGGCAGGATCGGCGGCTTGTTCGTGGCGACGGCACAGGTCCGGCAACGGAATTTCTCGAAACGGTATGGGCCGGGAAGGATGCTGGCGACCTGCCCCGGTTCGAGGCAGGCCGAAAACGGATAGGATGAATAGGCGCCGCAATCGACCGTCGCATCGCAGTCGATCGCGATCAGCCGGCCGTCGGCATCGGCATAGGCGGTGATCTCGTAATGATGCTCGCGGCAATTGGCGTTCGCGCTGAGGTGTTCGCGGCGGTCTTCGATCCACCGCACAGGACGGCCGAGCCGCATCGCCAGCCAGCAGGCGCATACCTCCTCGGGCAACAGGATTCCCTTGTAGCCAAAGCCGCCGCCGACATCGGGCGCTACGACCCGGATCTTGGCGTGATCGAGGCCGAGACATTCGGCAAGGCCCGAGCGCACGATGTGCGGCAGTTGCGTCGCCGAATGGAGGACGAGCTGCCCGAGCCTGGAATGCCATTGCGCGATCAGCCCGCGCCCTTCGATCGGCGCCATGCATTGGCGCGCGGTGCGCAATATTCGCGTGATCTTTACCGGAGCGGTGTGGGCGACTTCGGATAGATCGTCGTCGACCACGGCTTCGAGGACGATGTTGTCACCCCAGTCTTCGTGCACCAGCGGTGCGCCGGGCCGGCGTGCGGCGAGCATGTCGGCGGCGACCGACAGCTCCTCGAAATCAACGCCGACTTCTGCGACCAGATCCTCTGCCGCGGCCCGGGTCTCGGCGACACACATCACGACGATTTCGCCTACGTGGCGAACCTTGCCTGCGGCCAGCACCGGTTGCTCTGGGGGCTTGACCCCCGGAAGGCCGGCTACAGCACGGATCGGGGCGACCCCGGCAAGATCGTCGTGTGTGAACACGCGATCCTCGCTGCCGGCCGGCTTCTTCAATCGGCGAATGCGGGCGTGCGCTAATGGGCTGCGCAAGAACGCGATCTCCAGCGTTCCCGGCAGCCTCATGTCGGCGACGAACTCGCCGCGGCCGCGCAGAAAGCGGTCGTCCTCCTTGCGCAGCAAAGAGACGCCAATTCCCGCTTCCCCGGTTGACTGGCCAACAACGCCTTGCATCTATTTGGCCAGGTGTTTGTCGAAGAACTGCGTCAGCTCCCGGAAATGTTCTTTGGTTTCTGGCGCGTAGGGGTCGGCATAATACTGGGCGTGCGACTGGCCCTCGAAGACGTGCAATTCGGCTTCGACGCCCGCGGCCCGCAATTTGCGGTGCACACGCACTGTGTTGCTGAGGAATAAGTCCCGAGTGCCGGAGGTCAGGATCGTGGGAGGAAACCCCTCAAAATCGCCATAAACCGGCGATAGCATCGGATCCTTCAGATCATGTCCATTTGCATAGAGCTTGGCAGCGTCACCAAGCCAACCGTCATAGCTGACGAGAACGCCGTCCAGCTGTTCGTCGGTAAGATAGGTGTCGCCCGTCTTTGTCATGTCCGACCAAGGAGTGCCGGGAGCGATCGCCGCCGGTAGCGGCAGCTCCTCCTTCTTGGCGCGCAGCACCATCGCCAATGTCATGCCCCCGCCGGTCGATGTTGCGAAAATCGCGAGCTTTTTCGGATCGGTAGTTCCGGTAATCTCTTTCCATACCGCCATGGCGTCATCTAGCGCCGCCGGGTACGGGAAATCGGGCGGCATGCGATAGTCCACAGAAAGGATCCTCATCCGGCCGTAGCCAGCCATCAAAATCGCCTCTCGCGTACCGGCTTCTCCGGGCCCAAGCACGTAGCCGCCACCGTGGACATGGACGAGCAGGCGATCGCGGTTCGCTTCCGGAACCGATTCCGGGGTGACGAGAAAGACCTTTACGCCACCAATCACGGTCGGTTCCGATTTCACACCTAGACGCTGTCGTAGGTCGGGAAGCGTTGCGGCGACCTGACCCGCGACTCGTGCGATGAGCACCTTCCAATCTGCCGCCGATTTTGGGTGTTCGTTCCAAATCGGGGCGAGCGGGCGCCTGATCACCTCCTGCATCTGAGGACTGACGGTATCCGGGACCGGAATGTCGCGTGCGGGGAGGTGTCGAACTCCTTCCTGGGCACCGGTTTGGCTCGCAATCAACGTCACAGCAAGCGCGGCGCCCAGGACGGTAAGACGTCTTGACTTCATCGCTTTCCTCCTCGCTCCGGAACTTCTTATTCAGAACCTCGCATATTTCGTGAGGTGGCCAGCCGCCCACGGGCGAAACGACATCAGAAACTTCTATTACCGTTTGAACAGCGCTTCGGCGCCACGGCGCTGGCCCAGCTTCGCCGTAATCTCGACCCGCACGCGGGCGATCTCAGCTTCCAGTTCGGCGATGTAGGCCTCAAGCTCGGCGATCCCCATGAGGGTCAAATCCTTCGGTTGCGCCGGCTTGCGCCGCGGCTCGAGATCCGGCTCGTCCATGCCTTCGTGTTCTCCTTACGTGTTGTCGCCGACTTCCCTGGGGCCGAGGACGCGATTATATAGTGCTTAACTCTGTCGAGCGTGCGGAAGTACCGGGTTGACCGGTCGGCACGCGGTTGTAATCGGATCTCACCATGGCCGCTCCGCTGATGCCCAAGGCGACCGCCGTATGGCTGGTCGAAAACACCTCTCTCACCTTTGACCAGATAGCCGATTTCTGCCAGCTGCATCCGCTTGAGATCCAGGCCATCGCCGACGGCGAAGTGGCGAACCAGATGCAGGGGCTCGACCCAGTCGCGAACGGCCAGACCACGGCGGAGGAGATCGAACGCTGCCAAGCCGATCCGGAAGCGCGGCTGAAGCTCTCGCCAAAGGCCCTCCCGCCGCAAGTCTTCAAGCACAAGGGCCCGCGCTACACGCCGATCTCCAAGCGGCAGGACAAGCCGGATGCGATTTCTTTTCTCCTGAAGACGCATCCCGAGCTGTCCGACACGCAGATCACAAAGCTGATCGGCACGACAAAGCCGACGATTGCCGCGGTGCGCGACCGTACGCATTGGAACAGCCCTAACATCAAAGCGCGGCACCCCGTCGAGCTCGGTCTTTGCACGTTCGCAGAACTCGAACGGGCGCTCGGCGTGGCCCGTGCCAGGCGGCCTGCGCAAGAGGCGGCAGTGGACGACGGGGAACCGGAACGGCTGGAGGGTTAGACCTAAGCTCCTCCCCGCTTGGCGTAGCCGGCATTTGTCAGAGCGGCAGTGATTTCGCTTAGAACTGCCGGATCGTCGATCGTCGCCGGCAGCGGGTAATCCTCGCCATCGGCAATACGACGCATCGTGCCGCGCAGGATCTTTCCCGACCGGGTCTTTGGCAAGCCGGCGACGACGAGCGCCGCCTTAAAGCTGGCGACTGGGCCGATGCGGTCGCGAACGAGTTCTATGGCGTCGCGCTCGACTTGGCCCGCCGGGCGCGTCACTCCGGCCTTGAGGACCAGAAAACCGAGCGGGACCTGGCCCTTTAGCGTATCAGCGACCCCGATCACGGCGCATTCCGCGACGTCGGGATGGGAGGCCAGCACCTCCTCGATCTCGCCGGTCGAGAGGCGGTGAGCGGCAACGTTGATGATGTCGTCGGTGCGCGTCATCACGTAAATATACCCGTCGGCGTCGATGAACCCGGCATCGGCCGTCTGATAAAAACCTGGAAACGCAGTCATATAGGAGTCGACGAAGCGGTCGTCGGCTTGCCACAGGGTTGGCAGCGCCCCAGGCGGCAACGGTAATTTAACCGCGAGGGCGCCGATCTCGCCTGCCGCAAGCTCGCTCCCCGCTTCTGCGTCGAGAACGCGCACGTCCCAGCCGGGGACCGCGCGAGTGCACGAGCCGGGCTTGACCGGCAGCCGCTCGATGCCGAGGCAGTTGGCGCCGATCGGCCAGCCTGTTTCGGTCTGCCACCAATGGTCGATGACCGGCACGCGCAGATGCTCCTCGGCCCAGGCGATCGTCGGCGGGTCGGCGCGCTCGCCCGCGAGGAAGAGGGCACGCAGACGGGTCGAGTCGCGCGGGCGGATCAGCCGCCCCTCGGGGTCTTCGCGCTTGACTGCGCGAAATGCCGTCGGCGCGGTGAAGAAGACGCAAACCCCATGCTCTTCTATTACCCGCCAGAACGCGCCGGCATCCGGAGTGCCCACCGGCTTCCCTTCATACATGACGGTGGTGCAGCCCAGCAGCAGCGGCGCGTAGACTGTGTAGGAATGGCCCACCGCCCAGCCGACGTCCGAGGCTGTCCAGAACACCTCGTCGGGCTGCACCCCGTAGATGTTCCGCAGGGACCAGTGAAGCGCGACCGCGTGTCCGCCATTGTCGCGGACGACGCCCTTCGGGATGCCGGTCGTGCCGGAGGTGTAGAGGATGTAGAGCGGGTCGGTCGCGAGCACCGGGATGCATTCGACCGCCCTCGCTCCGGCCGTGAGATCGTGCCAGTCATGGTCGCGACCGCGGACCAGCTCAGCACGGCACATTGGCCGCTGCAAGATCACGCAATGCTCCGGTTTTGCGCGCGCCTCCGCGATCGCCGCGTCGAGCAACGGCTTGTAAGGAACGATCCGGCTGACCTCGATGCCGCAGGAGGCCGAGAGGACCACCCGCGGTCTCGCATCGTCGATCCGCGTCGCGAGCTCGTGCGCCGCAAACCCGCCGAACACGACCGAGTGGATCGCCCCGATCCGGGCGCAAGCCAGCATCGCGAACGCCGCCTCGGGCACCATCGGCATGTAAATCAAAACCCGGTCGCCTTTGGCGACTCCCAGGCTGGTCAGAACCCCCGCGAGCCGCGCGACCTCGCTCTGCAGCTCGCGATAGGTGAAGCGTTTAACCTGGCCGGTGACCGGGCTGTCCCAGATCAGGGCGATGCGGTCCCCTCGTCCCGCCGCGACATGGCGGTCGATCGCATTCCAGCAGGTGTTGAGCCGGGCGCCCCCGAACCAGCGGTAGAATGGCGGGCGGCTGCTGTCGAGCACCCGGTCCCACCGCCGCTCCCAGTCGATCGTTTCGGCGGCCTCCGCCCAAAATTCCTCGGGCTGTTCCAGCGAGCGGCGATAGGTCTCGGCATAACCCGCCATCGGTTTTCTCCTGTGGACGCCGCAGTGCTCTTCGGTGGGTGCCATCATTGTTTGGAGCTTTGCCGCACATGCCGGCCTGCCGCAATCAAAAATTGAGCGGGGAATCACCATTGCTGCAATCTGCAGCGAATCTACAGCAAAACTCTCTATTTAGTTGCGGTACAAATCCTTCCGGTGCGAAGTCCCCACACCTCCGTTCAGAGACCTTTGGAACGACTATCATGCGACACGAAAGCGGCCAATTTGAGATGAACCGGTCCCATTAATGGTGCGGCGATCCGGACCAGCATGCTTGCAGGTGTGCAATCCAGATAGAGGTCGAATGAGGCGTGCTTCCTCGCAATCGGTCATGGTGCCGCTCATGCCACATATGGTACGGCGAGTTTCGATACATTCGTCGCATCTAATTCATCCCACAGCCGCGTTTGAGCTCCCGCTTCCGAGCCTATGGAGGTCATTGTCCCGTTTCCCGCTGATCGCCGGTTTTACCCCAAAGTGGACTCCGGTGCGACGGGCGAGCGGTACGATCGCTCGAAAGCTGAGACCTTACTCACCGGCAAGGCCCGAGCGGCGAACCATCACCTCAAGGGGAGGATGTTCTGGTTCATATGGAAGAAGTTGTTCGGATCGTACTTTGTCTTGATCTCTTGCAGGCGCCGGTAATTTTGGCCGTATGCTGCCGGGACCGAGTCGCCGGTCTCGTCGTCATCCAGGTAATTGACGTACCGGCCCGGCGCGATGAACGGTTCCATCGCCGCATAGGTTTGCCGCACCCAGGCCGTGC
>Ga0306923_10002872_pt1 | contig 15984 bp, 8 predicted proteins | sample sta12Can44000108_FD_203841 | JGI IMG/M metagenome (GOLD analysis project Ga0306923, IMG submission 203841) | Lab enrichment of tropical soil microbial communities from Luquillo Experimental Forest, Puerto Rico - statanox.12C.anox.44.000.108 (v2)... | ecosystem: Environmental > Terrestrial > Soil... | reverse complement strand
GGCCAGGTCGGCGGTGATGCCGTAGGCCTCGCCGTCCTTGGCCAGCTCCTGGACCGTGTCGTCGACCCGGGCCTGGTCCTGGCCGATGATCACGGCGGACCCGCCGGCGGCCACCACGTCGGCGGCGGTGTCGCGGCCCATCCCGCTGCTGCCGCCGACCACCACCAGTTTCTGGCCCTCGAACACGGGCATAGCCCGGAGCTCGTCGGGCTGGTCCGCGTGGTGGTGCAGGCCATGTAGCCAGTTCGCGCTCATGCAAGCGTTCCTTTCTGCTGAGTGCGTCGGGGGCAAGCCTGCTGCTTGCGCACCGGCAAGCCTGGCCGCCCCACCCCCGCCCCACATCGTCAGATCAGGTACTTGCAGGAGCCCGTCGGCTCGGCTGTAACCCGGCCAGCCGGCAGGAGAAACTTCCCCTGCTCGATGCGGTTCCTGCCCCGATGGCCCTGGGACTGGGTTCCCTCGGCAGGCTCAGGATTGCCCCGCCCGGGGCCGCCCGCATCGTCGACGTTGCTGGGCCTCCCGGGCAGGCTCAGGAGCCGTCCGCGGCCCGCTCGATGACGATGCGGGTGAGCTCGACACGCGAGGCGATGCTGAGCTTGCGGAAGGCCTGGCGGAGGTGATGGGCGACGGTGTGAGTGCTGATGTACATGCGGGCGGCGACCTGATTGTTGTTCAGTCCCTGGGCGACCAGGCCGGCGACCGCTTGCTCGGTCTCGGTCAGGCTGTCCCACCCGGCGACGGGCCTGACGGAGGGAGTGATCCAGTGGCGGCGCCGGATGCCGAGCTGGCGCAGCCGCCGCCGGATGCGGGCCTGATCGCGGTCAGCACCCACCTGGCGGTATCCGCCAAGTGCTTCCTTCAGGTGGCAGATCGCCTGTTCCCGGTCGCCTTGGCTGGCATGCAGGACGCCGAGATCTTCGGCGGCGGAGGCCCTGGCCCACGGATCGGGGTGCTGCGTGGCGGCCTCGGTCAAGGGGGCCGGGTCGCGGCGGGCCAGGCCCCCGCTGTGCGCCGCAGCGGCAGCCAGGGCCGGGAACCCCGGGTGGGCGTCCGAAAGGGCCTGGGCGGCGCGGGCGGCGCGCGCGGCGGACTCGTCGTCGCCGGCGGCCAGGGCGGTGCGAGCCAGCCAGGCCGCAAGCGCGGGGTCGCCGAGCAGGAGCCCGGGCCGGACCTCCAGATCGGCGCAGTACTGGCGGAGGTGGGCCAGGGCGGCGGCCGGGCCGTCGCGCGCTTCGATGATCTGGGCCTCGGCCGCGACGGTTTCGGGCCGCGCGTAGATGTCCGCGAACTGCGGGCTCGTAGCGGGACGGCAGGCGATGTGCCGGGCTGCGGCCGCGATATCACCGCGGCGCAGCTCGATCACGCTCAGCACGCTGCACGCGGCCGCGGCGTACCCGTGCGCGCCGAGCGCCCGGGCGATGGCCAGGGCCGCCTGGCCATCGGCGACGGCGTCGGCCAGCCGTCCAGCGGCCAGGTGGATGCGGCCGCGCAGCAGGGACAACGCCGCATCGGCCGGGATGTTCCGCAACGCCGGGCTGTCCGCGGCGCGCAGGATGTCCTCCGCCTCGCCATGCTGGCGCAGGTCGATCAGGGCCGCGGCCAGCGCGAGCAACGGCTGGACATCGCGGGCATCCGCGGAGATCCCGTGGCGCGCCGCGTCACGCAGCAGCTCAAGCCCGTCGCTGATCTGGCCGCTATCCCAGCGGATGACCGCGCGGGCGAGCGCGGCCGCGGCCGCGGCGTGGCTGTCGTATTGGCCGGGTGAGGCCAGGATGAGGCCGGCTACCGGGCCGGCGGGTTGCTCGCGCAGCCCGGCCAGGGCCTGCAGGAGCGCGGTCAGCGCCCGGTTCCGCAGATCGCTCGGCAGCTGTGGCCGGGCCAGCACCATCTGGGCCTGGTCAGCGGCGTCCCGCGCCTGGCCGCCGGCACACAGGACCGAGGACAGGGCGCACCGCAACCGGGCCTCGGCCGCCGACGGCAGTGGCTTGGCCAGCAGGTCACGGGCGATCCGGGCGGCCTGGTCCAGCCGGCCGGCCGCGGTCAGGGCCTCGGCGGCAGCCACCGCCCGGGGCAGCGCGGCCGGATCGGCCGGAGATGTCAGCTCCAGCGCGCGTACCGCCAGCCCGGCCGCGGTCCCCGGCGCTGAGCGCAACGTCTGCGCCGCTGCCTGGTCCAGTCCGGCCAGCGACACAGGGTCACCCGGATGCGCGGCCTGGAGCAGGTGGCGGGCGGCCCGGGCCGCTGATTCGCCCCGGGTGAGCAGCATCTGGCCGTACTGGCGGTGCAGCGCCTCGCGGGCCGGCCGCGGGATCATCTCGCCGACCGCGCGGCGCAGCAGCTGGTGGCGAAATGTGAACGTGTGTTCCGCAGCTGTCATTATCGCGGCATCCATCGCTTCCTCGACCGCGGGCAGCAGCGTGGCCGGGGTCTCGCCGAGCATCTCGGCCGCGTCTTCCAGCCGGAACGCCGGGCCCAGCACCGCCGCCGTCACCAGCAGGTGCCGGGCCCGCTGGCTGAGGCCATCGAGCCGCCGCTGCGCGAGGCGGTGAATCCGCCGCGGCAGCCGGTCCGACGCCAGCACGGCGTGTCCCCCGGCGACCTGCACGGAGTGATCCTCGCGTAGGCCTGCGATCAGCTCGGCCACAAGCGAGGGATTCCTGGCGGCGCCGCAGGCCAGGTCCGCCAGGGCCCGATCCGGCGGTGCGCCGAACGCGTCGGTGAGCATGCCCAGCACCGCGTCCTGGTCCAGCGGCGCCAAGGTGACCCGGGCGGCGCCGTCCTTCTCCAGCAGGCCGAACAGGTAGTCCACGTCGCGCTGCGGTGTGCTGGACCGGGCCAGGAGCCACGCGACCGGGTGCCGTTTCAGGTCCCGCGGCAACGTCCGCAGCGCGGCCAGCGTGGCCGGGCTGGCGCAGTGCAAGTCATCCAGGCATACCAGGACCGGAGCCGCCGCGGCTCGCCGTTCGAGGTGCGCTTGTATCTGGATGATCGACCACGCAGCCGCATGCAGCGGATCACGACCGGGATCACCGGCGGTGAGCCCGGCGGGCTCACGCAGGGCCGTGCGCAACTCGAAGAACGGGATCACCCGGCCCAGCTGGTCCGCCGCGCCAGCGGCCAGGGAAAAGCCCTGCTCCGCCGCCTCGTCGGTGGCCTCGCGGAGCAGCAGTGACTTGCCGATGCCGGGCTCGCCGTCCACCAGCACCACGCCGCCAACCCCCCGCTGCACGCGCCGCAGCAGGTCACCGATCATCTTCTGTTCCGCCTCACGTCCGCGCATAACCTCCCCGCCGACGGACCGCTCCAGCGGTGTCATCCCCCCGCGCGCTCCGATGGAGCCGTGACTGATCATCGCGGTCATGTCACCGCCTCGCCCGCAGCCGCCTGGCCGCCGGGCAGCGCCAGGCGCCACATATAGAGCAAGACCCGGAGGTGCCGTTCCATCTCCAGCGCGGCTCCCTCGCCGTCGCCGGCGCGCAGGTGCGCCAGCAGCCGCCGCCGCGAGCTGACGATCATGCCGTCCGCCGCACGCCCGACCGCCAGCATCAGCTCCCGCATATACCCGGCCCCCCCGGTCAGCAGCGAAGCCAGTAGCGGGTCATCCACCGCATCAGCCAGCAGGCGGAAAATCTCCGCGTGCGCCGCCGCCTTGCGGTCCCACTGGGACCTGGCCGCGAGGCCGCAAGCCCGCTCCACGCTGGCGTGCAACTCGGTCAGATGCAGCATGGTCATCCGCGCGCAGGCAATGCGCGCCGCCATCGCCTGCGCCTGGATCATTCCCTCCTCCATCAGCCTTCCCCGAATGCCTCGCGGGCTACGGCACGCGCCCAGCACATCCGGGTCACCGCCGTCTCGGGATGATCGCCGAACTCCTGCGCCACCCGTCCGGCACAGCCCGAGCAGCCGAACGCCCGGATAGCCGCGCCGGCGGCCTGCCGGACCTGACCCGCGCTGAGCTCATCGCGGCGCTGCAGCCCCGACACGAAGACCGCGTCAGCCCAGACAGCACCGATGCTGAGGTAAGCCATAACAGGTCACAGCCCAGACAGCGCCGTAGGACGGGTGCTGTCGGCGATCACCCGGTTTTGCTGCCGAACGACCACGTGTCTGCTGGTCCCGTAGGTGTCAATGCGGTGGTACGCGTCGGCGACGTGGCCGGTGTCGGCGTACCGGTGGTGGATGGCGTACATATCTGGCCCCTTTCGCCTGGACGAGGTGCTTGCCGCCGTCGACCGCGGTGGAAGCCCCGGCGAGGACTGCTGGCCAGGACCCGTCAGTGCCGTGGCCGCGATGTCATCGACCCTCATCGGCGCATCAAGTCTCGTGCTCGGCCGGATGAGCGCGCACCGCACGATCCGGTGGATTTTCCGCGAGCCGTACGCCCGATCGCCGCAGACTTGACCGCGTAGGGCGGCGATGGTGGCCAGGACACCGACGTGCAGCTGAGCTGGGAACAACTCCCCGATCGTCCGAACCGTATGAGGGCAGCTCACCTGGTCGGCGCGATGCCGTCGTCGCGCCGGTGAGGCGGCAGGCGGCGGACTTCGAGCAACTCAAGCCCGAGGGCTTCGATCTCGGCGAGCACGCCGTACAGCGCGGCCTGGTCCGGCAGCGCTCCCGTCAGCACGGTGTCCTTTCCGCGTGGCTGAGCCCGCAGGGCAGGGAAGGCCGAGCGCATCGTCTCGCCCAGATGGCCGCGCACCCAGATCTCGTACAGCTGCGGTTGCGGCCCGCTGTGCGCGCTGGTCACGTCGCTACGAGTCATAACACTGGCCAGCTGCCCACGGTTGTCCCGTAATCACGGGGCCTCATGGTGGAACTCCTCCCACTCCGGCGAGCTCTCGTTAGGAGCCTGGCCGCCGTCAGGGGGAGCGGCCAACGCACGATTCGGATGATTCCTGACGGCGCTCGGCCCGTGGGCGGAAGGTCGCTGGCGAGTCAGCGCTGGGGTGCGGAGGGTGCGAGTAGGCCCAGGGCGCGGGCGGACTCGACAGCCCCGGCCCGGCTGTGCGCGCCGAGCTTGGCGTACAGGTTGCGCAGGTGGGTCTTGACGGTGCTGGGCGAGACGGACAGCTCGCCGGCTATCTCCGGTGCCGACAGGTGGGTCGGCAGGTAGCGCAGCACCCGGATTTCGCTCTTGCTGAGCGGCTCAAGCGGCGGCCGCGGCCCGGCGGGCGGCGGCGCGGGCCGGTTCCCGGCCAGCAGGTCGAGGATCTGGGCGATCAGGGCGGCGTGCGCGGTACGCTGCCGGGCGTGCCGCTCGAGCAGGCCCGGCGCCGGATGCAGCAGGAACCACAACAGCGTGCCGTCGGGCTCGGCGATGTCGAGCGCGCGCTCGAGGGCGCGCCCGGCGGCGGCCAGGTCGCCGAGCGCGTCCCGGGCGATCGCCTCCAGCAGGAACGCCTCAGCCATCGTGAACCGCCAGCCCACCGGGGCGGAGCCGTCCAGGACCGGCGCGAGCGCGGCGGTCGCCGCGTCCGGGTCGTGCTGGGCGAGCCGCAGCACCGCCGCGGCGACGCGCGTCTGCCCGGGGTCGCGGTCGGATTCGCCGAGGCCGGCCAGGAGTTGCTCGGCCCGCTCGGTGTCGCCGAGGCGAACGAGCATGCGCACAAGCCAGAACTGCACTGGCCGGGCGAGCGGGTGCGGCCCGGCCAGCCGTTCGGCGGCCCGGAACGCGGCCAGCGCATCGGCGGCCCGGCCGCGGCCCGTCTCGAGCATGCCGCGGGCGAATTGGACCCCCATCGCCGACATGGGCTCAGTTTCCGCTCTGATAGTGCGCTCGGCGCGCCGCACCCAGGGCTCTGCCTCGTCCAGCCGTCCCTGCCAGGCCAGCGCGGATCCAAGCGCGTTGTAGACGAGGCCGGCGTACGTGTCGTCGGTCCAGCCGTGCCGCTCGGCCACCTCGATCGCCTGCTTGCTGAGTTCTGCTGCCCGCGGAGCACACCGGGGGAGCTCGACCTGCGCCCGGAACACCAGGGCCATGAGCTCCAGATACGGCCGCCCGATCCGGCGCGCCAGCGCGACCGCCTGCTCCAGGTGCGACTCGGCCTGGTCGAGCTGGCCTGTCCAGGTCTCGGCGTTGCCCAGGCTGATCAGCGCCAGGCCGCGCAGCTCTTCGCCCAGGCCCGGCTGCGCCGCCTCCGGAGCCTCGGCCGCCGCCAGCACCCGCCGCGCCTCCTCAGGCACCGCTGACAGGTTGCCGACCCGCGCGACCAGCACCAGCCGGACCACTCCGCGCAGCATCAGCGCCCGCCCGCGCCGGCCATCCGGGACCGACGCCGACCCCCGCTCGGCCAGCCCCAGGTACCGCTCCGCCGCCTCCAGCGACCCTCGCTCCAGCTCGTCACCCGCGGCCACTGCCGCCAGCTCGGCATCGGCCGCCACCGCTGCGGCTGGGAACCCGCCCATGAGCGCATGCACGGTCGCGACCTCACCGCCCAGGTACAGGCCCGGCCAGTGGTCGGCCAGCAGCCGGGCGGCCAGCCCCCAGTCTCGCGCCGCCTGCGCATGCCGGACCGCCTCCACCGGGTACCCATGCCTGGCCAGCCACCCGGCCGCCAGCTCGTGCAGCGCGGTGACCTCACCCGCCTCGGTGTGGCGCAGCTCGAGTTGCAGCAGCCCGGCGAGCAGGTGGTGGTACCGGAACCACGACCGTGTCGCGTCCAGCGACACGACGAACGCGTTGGCCTCCTCCAGATCTTGTAGCACCCGCTCCCCGCCGCGGCCCCCGGTCAGCAGGTCGGCCAGGTCGCCGTTGACGCGTTCCAGCACGCTGGTGCGCAGCAGCAGCCGCCGCACCTCCCCGGGCTGCCGGTCCAGCACCTCGGCCAGCAGGTACTCCGCCACCGTCCGGTCGGTGCCGGAGAACTCGGCCACGAACCGCTCCGGATCCGGGTGCCCCGCCAGCGACAACGCCGCCAGCCGCAACCCGGCCGCCCACCCCTCGGTCCGCTCATACAGCATCCCCAGCTCCAGCCCGGCCAGCTCCACCCCCGCCGCGGCAAACAATGCCCGCGCCTCGGCCAGGGTGAACCGCAGATCGTCCGCGCGGATCTCGGTCAGCTCCCCCTCCAGCCGCAACCGGTGCAACCCCAGGCGCACGTCATGCCGGGTGGCCAGCACCAGCCGCAGCCGCTCCGGGGCGCGCATCACCAGCAGCTCCAGCTGCCGCCGCGCCAGGTCCGAGCCCAGCTCATGCAGGTCATCGATCACCAGCCATAGCCGCTGGTCTAGCGGCGCCAGGTCCGTCAGCAGCCGCTCGACCATCGCCCACCCGTCCAGATCCGGCGCCGCCGTCAGCTCCCGCACCAGCGCCGACCCCGGGACCGTCTGGCGCAGCGCGCCCAGCACCGCCAGCCAGAACCGCTGCGGATCCCGCTCATCCCGCCCCACCGGCACCCACGCCACCCGCCCGGCCAGCCCAGCCCCACCGATCCAGGACCGGAGCAGGACCGTCTTCCCGCTGCCCGCCGGCGCCACTACCACCGTCACCCGCCCTGCCGCCCCCAGCCGCTCCCACAGCCCCGGGCGGGACACCACTCCTGCCGCGCCAGGACCGGCGCCGCGACGGACAATCGACCCCGGGCTCTCGGCAGGCCGCATAGCCCATAATCACACGGAACATCAGCCAGCGCCCTGTCGGCATGGCCGCCTCTAAGTCGAGTATCCCGGCCCTGTCCTTCTCGGCGGTGAGGCCGCAGGTGACCCAGATCAGGCAGGCGCAGGCGGGCGGGCGGAGGGTGCGAGCAGGCCCAGGGCGCGGGCGAACTGGACCGCTTCGGCCCGGCTGTGCGCGCCGAGCTTGACGTACAGATTGCGCAGGTGGGTCTTGACGGTGCTGGTCGAGACGGACAGCTCGCCGGCGATGTCTGGCGCCGACAGGTGAGTCGGCAGATAGCGCAGCACCCGGATCTCGCTCTTGCTGAGCGGTTCCGTAACTCTCGGGGGGACGATCCCCCCCATGCCCCCGGGCCGCCCTGGCCCGGCCAGCAGGTCGAGGATCTGGGCGATCAGGGCGGCGTGCGCGGTACGCTGCCGGGCGTGGCGCTCGAGCAGGCCCGGCGCCGGGTGCAGCAAGAACCACAACAGCACGCCGTCCGGTTCGGCTCGGTCGAGCGCGCGCTCCAGGGCGCGCCCGGCGGTGGCCGGGTCGCCGAGCGCGTCCCGGGCGATCGCCTCCAGCAGGAACGCCTGAACCAGCCAGATCGGCCGGATCACAGGGGCGGAGCCGTCCAGGACCGGCGCGAGCGCCGCGGCCGCGGCGTCGGGGTCGTGCTGGGCGAGCCGCAGCACCGCGGCGGCGATGCGCATCTCCCCGCGGTCGCGGTCACGTTCGCCGAGACCGGCCAGGACCTGCTCGGCCGACCCGGTGTCCCCGAGGCGCACCAGTGCGTGCACAAGCCAGGCCCGGATCTGCCCGGCGAGCGGGTACGGCCCGGCGAGACGCTCGGCGGACAGGAACGCGGCCAGCGCGTCAACGGCCCGCCCGCGCCCCAGCTCGAGCTGGCCGCGGAAGTATTGGACCCCCAGCGCCGCCGCGGGATCGGCTTCCGCCCTGACGGTGCGCTCGGCGCGCTGCACCCAGGGCTCGGCCTCCTCCAGCCGCCCCTGCCAGGCCAGCACGCCGCCGAGCGCCATATAGGCGAAAACGGCGAACGGCTCGTCGGTCCAGCCCTGCCGCTCGGCCAGCTCGATCGCCTGACCGCTGCGCTCCGCCGCCCGCGGAAACGACCGGTAGAACTCGGCGATCGCCTGGCACGCCAGGCCGGTGAACTCCAGATATGGCCGCCCGATACGGCGGGCCAGCGCGACACCTTGCTCCAGGTGCGGCTCGGCCTGGCCGAACCGGGTTGCCCAGACCTCGGCGATGCCCAGGCTGATCAGCGCCAGGGTTCGCAGCTCCTCACCCAGGCAGGGCTGCGCCGCATCCAGGGCTCCGGCCAGGGTCTGCAGCCGCTGTGCCTGCTCGGTCACCGCGGCCAGGTCGCCTTGCTGCCGGGCCAACCGCAGCCGGACCATCCCGAGCAACACCAGCGCTTGCCCGCGCCGACCGGCCGACACCGACGCCGACCCACGCTCCGCCAGCCACAGATAGCGTTCTGCTGTCTCCGCCGAGCCCTGCGCCAGCTCGTCGGCCGCGGCCAGCGCCGCCAGCTCGGGATCCGCGGCCCGGGCCTCGGCGGGGAACCCGGCGAGCAGCTCATGGATGGTGGCGGCCTGCCCATCCAGGTACAGGCTGGGCCAGTGGTCGGCGAGCAGCCGGGCGGCCAGCCCCCAGTCCCGCGCCGCCTGGGCATGCCGGACCGCCTCCACCAGGAACCCCTGCCCGGCAAACCAGCCTGCGGCCACGACGTGCAGCGCCGCCACCTCGCCCGGTTCGGTACGGCGCAGCTGGAGCTGCAGCAGGTCAGCGAACAGGTTGTGGTAGCGGAACCAGGACCGCGCTGCGTCCAGCGACACGACAAAGGCGCCGGCCCGCTCCAGATCGTGCAGCACCCGCTCCCCGCCCGAACCCCCCGTCAGCAGGTCGGCCAGTTCCCCGTTGACGCGCTCCAGCACGCTGGTCCGCAGCAGCAGCCGCCGCACCTCCGGGCTCTGCCGGTCTAGCACCTCGGCCAGCAGGTACTCCGCCACCGTCCGCTCGCTGCCGGAGAACTCCGCCGCGAACCGCTCCGGATCCGGATGCCCGGCCAGGCACAAGGCCGCCAGCCGCAGCCCCGCCGCCCACCCCTCGGTCCGCGCATACAGCATCTCCAGCGCCGAGCCAGACAGTTCCACCCCCTCCGCGGCGAACAATGCCCGCGCCTCGGCCAGGCTGAACCGCAGATCGCCGGCGCGGATCTCGGTCAACTCTCCCTCCAGCCGCAGCCGGTGCAGCCCCAGCCGCACGTCATGCCGGGTGGCCAGCACCACCCGCAGCTGGGCAGGGGCGCGCAACACCAGCAGCTCCAGCTGCCGCCGCGCCAGGTCCGAGCCCAGCTCATGCAGGTCGTCGATGACCAGCCACAGCCGGTCCTGCAGCGGCGCCAGATCCGCCAGCAGCCGCTCTGTGATCGCCCATCCGTCCAGATCCGGCGCCGCCGTCAGCTCCCGGACCAGGCCCACCCCCGCCGAAGTCTGACGCAGAGCGCCCAGCACCGCCAGCCAGAACCGCTGCGGATCCCGCTCATCCCGCCCGACCTGCACCCACGCCGCGCGTACGGCCAGGCCCGGCTGGCCGATCCAGGACCGCAGCAGCACCGTCTTGCCGCTGCCCGGCGGCGCCGACACCACCGTCACCCGCGCCGCCGCCCCCAGCCGCTCCCACAGCCCCAGACGGGAAACCGTCGCCGCCTGGGCGCAGCGGCGGAACCTAGTACGCACCGCAACCGTGTCCCCTGCGCCGGCGACGGGCTGGTCGACGGTTATCATTTCCTTTCTCCTTGTCTCCCCCTCAGCGGAGACGAGTCCCTCCAAACCCCGGCCAGGTGGCCCAGGCAACGCGAAGGCGCCGTCCTCGCGGCTTGCCCTCGGTGCTTCCGGCACCAGCCCGGTAGTTCTGCCCCAAGCCTAGGAATCCGGCAAGCCGATCGAATCCCGGACGATCCTTAGTCCTGCGGGTACCCCATAGTGGTCACCCTGCGGATGACTAAGGACATTCATGGATGCGGCGTCCGACGAGTCGGCCATAACGTCTTGCCTCAGGGAGAAGCCGGCGAACACCGCAAGACCAGTGCCGGGGCGAAAACGAGGCAACCATGACCGACGATGAGCTACGACGCCAGGTCGCTGCCGAGCTCTTCTGGGACCCGCGGGTTGACAGCGAGGTGATCGACGTGTCCGCCGACAGCGGCACGATTATGCTGCGCGGCACGGTGGACAGCCTCAGGCAGCAGCGGGCGGGGTGCGAGGCCGCCGCACGCGTCCGCGGCGTCATCCGGGTTGCCAACGAACTACGGGTTCGGATCCCGGGCAGAGACCAGCGAGACGATGACGACCTGCGCGGGGACGTCCTGGAAGCGCTGATGCTGGACGGCTCGGTGCCAACGACCGTAGATGCGCAGGCCCGGGACGGCGTGGTTACCCTGACCGGCACGGCGCAATGGCACTACCAGCGCGAGAAGGCAGAGTCGCGTGCCGCTGAGGTAACCGGCGTTGCCAGCGTTGACAACGCCATCAGGCTGGCTCAGGCCGATGCGTGTGATGCGGAGGCCGCCATAACGGCCGCATTCCGGCGTAATGCTGTGCTAGAGGCGGACGAGCTCTCGGTAGAGACCTTCCCCGGCGGCCTGGTCATCCTGTCCGGCACGGTCCGCTCCTGGGTCGCGCACGATCATGCGGTGGCCGCCGCGTGGTCCGCACCTGGCGTCGTGCAGATTGACGATCGCATCAGCGTCGAAAACACGACATAGCTCACCGTCAGTCCGGCCAGGCGGGTATCTCTTCGGGGTCGCGGAGCGTCCGGGCGAGCTGGGTGCGGCTGGTGACGCCGAGCTTGCGGAAGATCTTGCGCAGGTGGTACTCCACGGTGCTGGCGCTGATGAACAGCCGGGCGGCGATCTCCCGGTTGGTCAGGTGCCCGGCCACCATCCGGGCGATCAGCGCCTCCTGCGGCGTGAGCACCTCCGGGGCTCCGGCGCCGCGCGGCCGGGGCTGCACGCCGGTGGCCTGCAGTCCGCGTCTGGCCCGTTCGGCGAACGCGGCCACGCCCATGGCTTCGAGCATGTCGTGGGCCGTGCGCAGGTGTTCGCGCGCGTCGCGGCGGCGGCGCTCGTGGCGCAGCCATTCCCCGTACAGCAGATGCGCGCGGGCGAGGTCGATCCGCAGGCGGGTTCGCCCCAGCCGGGCGATCGACTCTCGGTACAGGCGCTCGGCGGCCTCGCCCTCGCTCAGCAGCGCGCGCGAGCGCGCCCGGACCCCCAGCCCCCAGTCGGTGCCGCTGGCGCTGGTCATCTCATCGAGCCGGTCAAGAGCGCTGGCTGCGGCCTCGGTCATGCCGGTACGCGCGGCGGCCTCGATCAGCTCGACTGTCGGCCAGAGCAGTTCGCCGATGTCATCGTCAAAACTGCAGGCACGCTGAGCCGCGGCAGCGGCCTTGTCGTGGTGGCCGAGGCCATTGCTGAGCAGGGCGTTGGCCCACTCGGCGAAGGTAATCCCAACTCCCTCCCCGCGCCGGGTCACATCCTCCATGGTGGCGTCGATCACGGCCAGCGCCTCGACCTCATCACCGCGCAGAGCGGCCAGGCCGAGGGCGCCATAGGGCGCGAGCCCGCTCCCGGTCGCTTCCTTGACCGCCTGCACCTCATCGATCAGCGACGCCGCGGCAGTCAGTTCCCCGGCGAACAGCAGCACGTAGGCGCGTGAAGTCAGGGCGAGCGGAAGCTCGCTGAGCGCCCCGGTCTCGCGGGCGAGCTGGACGTGCCGGGCGGAGAGCACATCCCAGTAATCGTGATCCCACACCCGGGTCGCGCCGACGACGCCAGCCAGCCACAGCCAGTGCAGTTCCTCCTCTGCCGACATGCCGTCGCCGAAGGCGGCCAGCGCCCGGCGCAGCATCGGCAGTGACGCCGCATACCCGTCGTTGTATTGTGTGGCCAGGCCATCCAACAGAAGGTCGGGTGCCCGTGGCGCCTGCGGCGGCGGCGGGGCCGCACCGGCCGCACGGGCTACCTCCAGGATGTCGCTCCCGGGGCCGGCCAGGCGGCCGGCGAACATCCCCGCGGATAGCGCGTCGAGGTACGTCGCCCGGGACAGGCCGGGGTCGATTCGTTCGAGCTGCCTGGCGGCTTTCAGCAGCAGCGGCGAGGCTTCGGCACCACGACTGGTGACATATGCGAGCTGCGCCTGTACCAGGTCTGCCCGGGCGCGCTGGAAGTCGTCGAGTGGCCCGGTTTCGGCGGCGGCGAGCAGGTCGCGGGCCTTGCCGAACGCGCCGGCCCGCACGCTGGCCTGGGCCGCGTCCAGCGCCCGCCCGGCGCGCCGGGCCGGGTCGGGGGTCAGCGCCGCCGCCCGCTCCAGGGACGCCGCGGCGGCGGCCAGGCCGCCGCGGGCCTGCGCCCGGCCGGCCGAGCGCTCCAGCTCGGCGGCGACCTGCTCGTCCGGGCCGGCCGCGGCCCCGGCCAGGTGCCAGGCCCGCCGGTCCGGGTCGGCCGCCGGGTCGGTCAGCGCGGCCAGCGCGGCATGCGCCCGGCGCCGCGCCCCGGCCGCGGCCGCCCAGTAGGCCGCCGACCGGATCAGCGGGTGCCGGAACCGCACCCGCGGCTGCCACGACACCAGCCGGCCCGTGCCCGCCGCCTCGCCCGCCTCGGCGTCGAGGCCCAGCCGCCCGGCCGCCCCGGCCACCAGCACCGGATCCCCGGTCGGGTCGGCCGCCGCCACCATCAGCAGCATCCGGGTAGCGGCGGGCAGCGCCCGGACCCGGGCCAGGTACAGCTCCTCCAGCCGCCCCCCGAACCGCAGCGGCCAGCCCAGCGGCACCGCCCCGGACAGCTCCCCCGGCGTCAGCTCCCCGGCCGCCTCCACCAGCGCCAGCGGGTTCCCCGCCACCCCGGCCACGATCTGCGCGCTCACCCGCCCGTCCACCGGGGCGGCCGCCGACACCGCCAGCAGCTCCCCGGCCGCCTCGCCGTCCAGCCCGCCCAGCGCCAGCTCCGGCAGCCCGGCCAGCGCCGCCGCCTGCCCCTCCCCCTCCCGCACGGTGAACAGCACCCCGACCCGGTCCGCGTACAGCCGGCGGGCGACGAACCCGAGCACCTCCACCGACGCCAGGTCCAGCCACTGCGCGTCATCGACCAGGCACAGCACCGGCCGCCCCGCCGCCGCGTCCGTCAGCAGCGTCAGCGCCGCCAGCCCGACCAGGAACCGGTCCGGCGCCGGCCCGGCCACCAGCCCGAACGCCGACCCCAGCGCCAGCCGCTGCGGCCCGGGCAGCTCCTCCAGCCCGCCCAGGAACGGGACCAGCAGCTGATGCAGCCCGGCGAACCCCATCCCCGTCTCCGCCTGCACCCCCGCCACCCGCGCCACCCGCATATCCCCCGCCCGGCCCGCCGCCCACTCCAGCAGCGCCGTCTTCCCGATCCCCGCCTCCCCCCGCAGCACCAGCACCCCGCTCACACCCCCCCGCACCGCCCCCAGCACCCCCTCCACCGCGGCGGTCTCCGCGGCCCGGTCCAGCAACACGCCCATCGCCCAGCCCACCTCCACCGCAGCCACAGGCCAGGTAACCCAGCTCCGGCCACCACGGCCCAAAGATGGCGCGCGACCATCATCACCCACCTGCCACCCCGGGAACCAGCAGATCGGCCCTAACACGACCCCCCAAGGGGAAGTGTGGTGAACGCGCCAGCGAATTCGCCGCCCCCCGGCATCGCTATGCCTTTTTCCTGACGGGCGAAGCCGAGGCGCGGCGCAGTCGGCGCTGACGGGTCAGTTGCGAGAACACGACGGCCCCGACCAGAACTGCGCCGTAGAAGAGGTTCTGCACGTATGTCTGTGCGCCCAGGAGCTGGAGGCCAGTGATCCCGGTGACCATGAAGTACACCGCGACCAGGGTGCCCGGCACGTTGAACCGGCCCGGGAAGATGGCGGTGGCTCCGAGGAATGCGGCAGCGAAGGCCGGCAGCAGGAGCCCGGTGGCCGATGACGGATCGGCCGCGCCCGATGTACCGGCGAAGAGAACTCCTCCTGCCGCCCCGATTCCGCCCGAGCAGACGAAAGCCAGCCAGCGGATCCGGTTCACGTGCATGCCGCTCAGCCGGGCCACCTCGCGGCCTCGGCCGACCATCAGGAGCCGTCGGCCGACGGGAAGGAACTCCATCGCGTAGCCCAGGATCAGGGCGACACCCAGCGCATAGTAGAACTCGACCGGGATGCCCAGGAACCGCCAGACCACGATCGAGTCGACCAGGTTCTGCGAGATGCCGCTGACGGTATTGGAGTTACTGATCCAGAGGGTCAGCCCGGCGACGAACGTGCCCATGCCCAGCGTGACGATCAGCGACTCGATACCGAAGATCACGGTGATGAAGCCGTTTACGACACCCACCGTGAGGCCGGCGGCGAGCGCGACCAGCACGGCCAGCCCGACAGGCCAGCCGTGCAGGACGTTGAGCACCGCAATGATCATTGCGGACATGCCGGTGACCGAGGCGATCGACAGATCGTAGTCACCGGCCGTCATCGGCACGATCAGGCCCAGCGCGATGACGGCCAGCACTGCTTGTGAGGAGAAGATCGTTTCGAAGTTGGATGCGGTCAGGAACACGGACGGCTTGATAGCGGCGAAAATGATGATGATGACGACCCACGCTAGGGGGAGAGCCAGGCGCTCGGCGAGATCCAGCGGCAGGAGTCGTGCTCTCACCGGTTTCGCGGCGGCGGCCCCTTCCGTGGCTGCCTGGCCGGTCCCGGCTCCACCGCCACGCCCGGTGTCATCACGGGCCATCGCACTACCTCCACCTTCATGCACGGGCGTCTTGATCGGGCCGGAGTCCGGGATTGGCGCCGCTGCCAGGCCGGAAGCGGTTCGCCCGGCCAGGCACTCCTGGGTGATCCGTTCCTTTGTGACCTCACCACCGGACAGGATCCGCCGCACGGTCCCGTTGCTGAAAATGGCGACGCGATGGCAGACCCGGGCTAGTTCGTCGTAGTCACTGCCGGCGTAGAGCACAGTGCACTCCTCGCCGAGCCTCTGGATGATGGACCAGATCTGCTGCCGTGCACCGACATCCACGCCGTGGGTGGGCTCGTGCAGCAACAGCACGTGCGGCGAGACTTGCAGCCACTTCGCCAGCAGCACCTTCTGCTGGTTGCCGCCGGACAGGCGAGCGAATTCGACACCGGGATCGCGTGGTCGGACGTCGAAGTCCGTCATGTGGGTTCTCGTCTCGGCCACCATGGAGCGGCGCCGCAGGAACATCCCGCGGAGGTAGTGATCGAGCCACGGTGAGGTCATGTTGTCGGCGATCGACAGCGACGGCGCGCACCCCTGCCGAAGGCGATCGACCG
>Ga0306923_10002868_pt1 | contig 15990 bp, 15 predicted proteins | sample sta12Can44000108_FD_203841 | JGI IMG/M metagenome (GOLD analysis project Ga0306923, IMG submission 203841) | Lab enrichment of tropical soil microbial communities from Luquillo Experimental Forest, Puerto Rico - statanox.12C.anox.44.000.108 (v2)... | ecosystem: Environmental > Terrestrial >... | reverse complement strand
AGAGTCTGAAGTTGCTCTAGCCCAAGTTCGTCACGAGAAGGGTTGAAGATGGGTTAAGTACTTCAGAATCAGTTCAGGCAATCGCGGAGTCTACACTACATTCGCGGTCGCGTTCGAGGCGTCCGGGAAGTGTCAACGCGAGCTGCTGAAGGAGCGATTTCTGCTCCGTTGTGGGTTCGGTGATACGACGCAAGCGAATTTCGCGCCCATCGGTAGTCGGCAGAACAATGTCGGCGCTTTGCAGGGTGGACAGCAGCGAGAGTGCTTTCCTGGGCGATAGCGGCTGAGCGCTATCTTCCTCGCTCACCGATGGCTTCGGCGCGATCGGCGCGCGCCGTTTGAGCAAGTGTTTCAGCGTAACCCAGAGCGCATACCCCAGGAACGCCACCATCACATGAGCTTTGACGCGCGGCTCCTTCTGGTGAAACAGCGGCCGAATCGAAAGCTCGCTCTTCAGCGTTCGAAAGGACGCTTCGGCCTCGGTCAACTGCATGTACTTCGACCACAATTCTTCGGCCGATGCCACCTGCAGATTGGTGCGCAGCAGGTAGGCGCCTTCTCGCGACTCACGCCACTTCTGCTGACCTTCTTTGATTTGCCAGAATAAACGCACGCCTTCGGAGGTGTCGCGCAGACAGACCTCATAGAGATCGTTGACCGACGGGTGCCGGGCCTGAATCTTCCCCAGCCGCCGCTCCATCTTGTTGCGGTCCTTCAGCCGGCCCAGCGCGATGGTCTTCTCCAGGCCTTTCAACGCCTTCTCCATGCTGCTGGAAAAACGCGTTCGGATGGCCTGCTCCTTTTCCTTGCGGCCCGCGGTGCGGCACAGAATGTAGGTCTCCTCGCCCTGCGGTATGGCGACCTTCTTCACTTCCACCTCAGGCCGAACCCGTGTCCAGTCATCTTTCACCAGTTCTGCTTCGAACTGTTTCATCTGGCTGCGTGGCGTGCCCACCAGGTACTGTCCGCCGCGTTTCCGGATCGCCGCCAGGTTCTCCTCGCTCACGATGCCCCGATCGAATACCCAGATCCGTCTCGCTTTGCCGTACTTGCGCTCCACCATGCGCAGAATCGTTTCCATCGTCGAGACATCGGCACGGTTGCCGTCAAAGGTTTCGTAACTGAACGGGAAACCCTCGCTGTTGACGATGAGCGCGATTACCATTTGCTCGCAGTCCGGACGATGATCGCGCGAATAGCCGCGGCGCATCATCGGGTTGTTCTCCGCCGCACCTTCCACGTACGTGCTCGTCAGATCGTAGAGCAGTACGTCGAACTCCGCCCCGAACAGCTCCCCGTAGCGATCCTTGAGGTGCCGCTCCAGCCTGGTCTTGTGCGGCAGGATGCGATCCAGACAGCGATATAAGCGCGTGTCGTTGATCTTAGCTTCTTCCACCCCCAGCAAATCGTCCAACGCCGTGGATGGGAACCAACGCTGTTCGACCGCCAATTCGCTGCCGGGCGCGCACAGCCGGTTGATTGCCAACAGCGCCGCCACACGCGACCAGGGCACATCGGCAGGATCGGCGTCCAACGCCTGCTCGAAGAAACGGTCCAGTTCCAAGCGCCTCCACAACTCCAGTCCCAGGTAGCAGGCGCCAAACTGTCGCGTCCTTTCCAGACGCACCCGGTTGACCAGAACGCGCGCCACCTGCGGATCGTCCACTGGCGGCTCTACATGCGAGGGGAACAGCTTCAGTTGCTGCGCTTCTCCCTGTTCGTTAAAGACCTCAACCGTCTTCAACCATCGCGCCTGATCCGAACCGTTCAACTCACCCAGATGACAGAGGGTCCTCTGCCGTGGCCCATCCGGTGTGCGCACCGATTCCACCAGCGACCAATAGGTGTGCTGCTTTCCGTCTTTGCCGCGATGGTTCGGACGCAAAAACATTCTGGGTCGATCGTGTCATGACACCGGCATGAGTACAAGAGGGTAGGTCTACACTACATCGCATTTTGCGAAAGCCGGATTGCAAACACGACACTTGTCCCGCTCCACAGTCTCAAAATCGTCGAAACCGACGATCCCGTGACGAACGTGGGCTAGGCATCTCCGAGCGCTGGAGGGAGCCGGAATCGTCGCCGGCGTGCGCTCCGGCCGCAAGAGTCGATTCGAATTCGACCCACGGCCGATCGAGCGACTCGGGGTGTATCTCGATCGGGTCTGGGCCCAAGTGGGATCAGGCGCTGGGGAGGCTGAAGGCGTTCGTCGAACCATGTACCCCGATTCGGTACAATCCCCTGTGGAGCCAAATGCACAATCTGAAGACGCTGATTCGCGAAGTGCCGGACTTTCCTAAGCCGGGTATCCTCTTTTACGACATCACGACCTTAATCAAGGATGCGTGCGGGTTTCGCGCCGTCATTGATGGCCTAAAGGACCATTACTGGGGCTCGAAGGTCGACACGGTTCTGGGCATCGAGGCGCGCGGGTTTATCTTCGCTCCGGCATTGGCCTACGCCCTCGGCGCGGGGTTTGTGCCGGTACGCAAGCCGAAGAAACTGCCGGCCGAACGAGTGACGGTCACCTACGCGCTCGAGTATGGCACCGACAGCCTGGAAATGCACAAGGACGCTGTCGGGCACGGCCAACGGGTTCTAATTGTGGACGACTTGCTGGCCACCGGCGGGACGGCTGCCGCGGCGGCCCACATGGTCACCGATGTGGGCGGCGTGGTGTCGGGCATCGGCTTCGTAGTCGAGCTGACCTTCCTCAAGGGACGACAGAGACTCGCCGGCCACGACGTCTTCTCGCTCATTCAGTACGATAAATGAGCGCAGGGGCGACCTCCGCACGGCGGGCGCGCGTGCGTGCGCTGGCGAAGGTCAATCTCGACCTACGGGTCCTCGGCCAGCGGCGGGACGGGTTCCATGAGCTGCGGACCATCTTTCAGACCATCTCGCTTGCCGACACCTTGGACATCGCGTTCACGCCCGGACGGCGGTCGTCGATCGAGATCGAGGACGCACTCGACATTCCCGACAACCTGGCGGTGCGTGCGGCGCGGCTGACGCTTGAGACACTACAGGTCAAGGGAAAAGTGGAGATGCGGCTTACCAAGCGCATTCCCATGGGTGCCGGCCTGGGCGGCGGATCAAGCGACGCGGCTGCCGTGCTGCTGGCGCTGCCCGTGCTCGCGGGGCGTCGGGCGGCGGCGCCGCGACTCTGCGAGATGGCGTCCGAACTCGGCAGCGATGTCCCCTTCTTCTTACTCGGCGGCAGGGCGGCCGGCATCGGCCGCGGCCAGGAGCTATTCCCGCTGCCGGAGACAGCGGCTCCGACCGGAGTTCTGGTGGTGCCGGGGGTCCCCGTCTCGACCGCCCAAGCCTATCGCTGGTTGAGCGCTCATTTGACAACCGAATCTCAACAAAATAAAATATTTAGTTTCATAGCACAGGCTTGGGCCCAGGGTGCCGGCGAAGCCGGCTGTAATGATTTTGAAGCCGTTGTCTTCCAGCACCTTCCGCAGTTGGCCGCGCTGAAGAAGCGGCTCGAACAGGCCGGCGCCTCCCCCGCATTGATGACGGGCAGCGGCTCGGCAATTTTTGGGTTATTCCGGACTGGCGCGCAAGCCAGGCGGGCCTTGGCCGCGTTAGAAGAGGAGAACGCTTTTCGGATTTCGCTCGTGAGCCGCGCACGCTATCGTGCGATGTGGTGGCGCGCTCTGAAGGAACACATCGCCGAAAGAATATGGCCTCCCCAAAGCCGATACGCGCCATGAGTCACAACCGCCTCACGGTCTTCACCGCGAATGCCAACCCCGCGCTGGCTCACGAGATTTGCGAGAATCTCGGAATCAAAATCGGCCGCGCGATGGTCCGGCAGTTCGCTGACGGCGAAACCTATTTGCAGATCCAGGAAAATGTTCGCGGGGCGGACGTGTTCGTCATCCAGTCGACATGCACGCCGGTCGACCGGCATCTGATGGAACTCCTGCTGATGATTGATGCGTTGAAGCGGGCGTCGGCGGGGCGCATCACGGCGGTGTTACCCTACTACGGATACGCGCGGCAAGACCGCAAGGACAAGCCGCGGGTTCCGATCTCGGCCAAACTGGTGGCGTCGCTGCTCGAACGCGCGGGGGCGGACCGGATTCTGGCGCTCGACCTGCACGCGGCGCCGATTCAAGGTTTCTTCGACGTTCCGGTGGACCACCTGTTCGCCATGCCGGTCCTGATCGAGTATTTCCGGGCGCAGAACATCCCGGATCTGAGCGTGGTTTCGCCCGACGCGGGCGGCGTGGAGCGTGCCCGGGCGTTTGCCAAGCGGCTGAATTCGCCGCTGGCTATCATTGATAAGCGACGCGAGGAGGCGAACGTCGCCGAAGTGATGAACGTCGTCGGCGACGTGGAGGGGCAGCACTGCCTGCTGGTGGACGATTTGATCGACACCGCAGGCACGCTGGTCAAGGGCGCAGAGGCTCTGCTGGCGAAGGGCGCGACCGGGGTTTCGGCGTGTGCCACTCACGCCGTGCTGTCCGGGGCTGCGCTCCAACGAATCGAGAGATCCCAGATCCGGGAAGTGGTTTTCACCAACTCGATTCCGCTTTCCAAGGAAGCGCTGAAGTCGAAACGAATCAAGCAGCTGTCGATCGCCGCGCTGCTAGCGGATGCCATCCGCGCGATCAATGGCGAGACTTCGGTGAGCGGTTTGTTTGTGTAAGATTGGTCATTAGAGTTGACGGGCGCTCGAACCCACGTCAGCCCCTGGTTTGGGGCGATCGGACTTCGAACCCGTAAAGGAGATGTGAGGTGAGAAAAGAGATTACTGTCATTGCCGAGGTGCGTGATACGCGCGGCAAAAACGAGGCTCGCCGGACCCGCCGCGCGGGACAGATTCCGGCGGTTGTCTATGGAGCTTTCCAAGACCCGATCTCGGTCGCGGTTAATCCGCGGGAGATTCTCAAGATCGTCCACAGCAAAACCGGCTATAACACCATCTTCAATTTGAAGATTGCGGAGGGCGAAACGACGCCGGTCATGATCGTGGACCAGCAGGTGGATCCGATCAAGGGAACGCTGCTGCACGCCGACCTCAAGCGCATCGATCTTGCCAAGCGTATTCGCGTCAGCGTTCCAGTGCACACCACCGGCGAGCCGCATGGAGTCAAGGTGCAGGGAGGGCTGCTCGAGGTCATCACGCGCGCCATTGAAATCGAATGCCTGCCGGATGAGATTCCGGAAGGGTTCACCGTGGACGTGACCGATCTCATGATCGGGCAGAGCCGGCGCGCTAGCGAGGTGGCGTTGAGCGGGTCAATGAGGCTCGTCAGCTCGCCCGAGTCGGTGATCGCACATGCGGTGGCGTTGCGCGCCGAAGAGGTCGCTGCGCCAGCTGAAGCGGCCGCGCCCGCCGCCGAAGGCGCAGCCACCCAGGCCGAACCCGAGGTCATCAAGAAAGGCAAGAAGGAAGAAGAAGGGCCCGCTGCCGACGAGAAGGAAAAGGACAAGGGCAAGAAGAAGTAGCCTGCCATGTTCCTGGTGGCCGGTCTGGGCAACCCGGGCGAGGAATATGCCGATACGCCGCATAACCTCGGGTTTCTGGTAGTCGACCGGTTGGCCGAACGGCATGGCATTCGCGTCACGCGGAAGGATTCTAAGGCGCTCGTCGGAGTGGGCGAAATCGACGGGCATCGGGTGATGCTGGCCAAGCCGCAGACATTTATGAACCTCAGCGGCACGTCGCTTGAGCCGTTGATGGGGAAGCACTCGATCCCCGTGGATCGTCTGGTGGTGATCTACGACGAGCTGGACTTGGGCTGGACGGCGTTGAAGATCAAGCCGAAAGGCTCGGCGGCTGGTCACAACGGCATGAAGTCGGTGATCGGCAGCCTCAAGACCAGCGCGATCGTGCGGGTGCGCTTGGGGATTCATCCCGGTCACCCGCTCGGGAGCGGGACGGATTATTTGCTGGCGCCGATCGGGCGCTCGCAAAGGAAGGAATTGGACGGCTTCATCGCCTATGCGGCTGATGCGGTTCGTTCGATAATCGCCGAGGGCGTCGAAAAGGCCATGACGACTTACAATCGTCGCGCCCCAGGCTCAAAAACAGAGGAAGCATGAGGATTTACGAAGAGTTATTCATCGCCAAGCCGGATGTGGCAGACGAGGAGGTGGATCAGTTCGTCGAGCAGTTGCGGACCCACCTCACCACGGCCGGCGCTACAGTTGACAAAATCGAAAAATGGGGCAAGCGAAGGCTGGCCTACAAAGTGGACAAGTACCGCGAAGGCACCTATGTGCTGCTCCAGTTCTCCGCGGGTCCGGAGACGGTTAAAGAGCTGGAACGCCGGCTGCGGGTGTCCGACCTGGTGATCAAGTTTTTGACGGTGCGAATCGATGAGTCGCTCAAGCGGCTCGAGAAGCGGAAGCGGGATCGGGACAAGCGCGCCGCCAAGCGGGCCACCGCCGCCCCGCCGAGCGCGGCGGCGCCCGGCCAGCCCGGCCCAGCGCTCGATTCGCACCTAAGCCCGGCCATGCCGGGCGCACCGAGGGAGGGTTAAGCCATGCCGGAATCAAAAGGAAGACCTGGGAGCGCGGCGCAGCGCCCGACCGGCGGCGACAAAGCCGTCGCCACCGGCAAGAAACAGTACTTCCGGCGCAAGAAGGTGTGCCGGTTTTGCGTCGAGCGGATCGACGACATCAACTATAAGGACGTAAAGTTGCTGCACGCGTTTGTGGCGGAGCGCGGCAAGATCGTGCCGCGCCGCATCTCGGGTGTGTGCGCGCCGCACCAGCGCCGGCTGGCGGACGCCATCAAGAAGGCGCGCAACATTGCGTTGCTGCCGTTCGCGGCGGCGTTCTAGGGCGGGAGGAATCCGAAGATGGAAGTCATTCTCAGAGAAGATGTCGAAAAACTCGGCAATCGCGGCGAGGTCGTCAAGGTGGCTGCAGGATATGCCCGCAATTTCCTGCTGCCGCGACGCCTGGCGGTGGCAGCCACCGACGCTAACCGCAAGATCGTCGAGCAGGAGCGGCAGGCGCACTTACGCAAGGAGGCCAAGCTGAAGAGCGAAGCCGTGGACCTCGGCCAGTTGCTCGGCGGCGTCAGCATAACAATCGCGCAAAAGGCTGGCGAGAACGACCAGCTCTTCGGCTCTGTCACCGCCAAGGACGTAGCCGATGCCCTGGCGGCCAAGAATTTCACCATTGACCGCCGCAAGATACAACTCGACGAACCGATCAAGCAGTTGGGCGAACATAAAGTGCCGCTGCGGCTGCACCGGGACGTAGTCATCGAAATCACCGTCACCGTAGTTAGGGAGGGGTAAGGAAATACCGCCCGGGCGCCGTCAGCGTTCTGAACCGTATAGGACTAAAGGAGTATGTTGTAGCTTCTCCTTGCCTCTTCTTCGTATAAGGTAACCCTCGTCATTGCAATCGCTTGAAGCTGGAAATCGATCTGCCTGCGGCTGTTTCCAATCCGGTCCGAAAGTACTGATACCCATCACCGGGTGGGTCGTCGGCCATCCGCACTCGGCTTAGAATGAGGCGAGGGAATGCAGATGCCGAGGACCTCGTCTTCGAGACCTAGGATGGGCAGCCCTGCCTATTCGGCCTCGAAAGGATCCGTGTGGCGCTCGATAGTTAGTGGCCTTAGCATCCGCAGCCAGGTTCCAAACGCCGCAGAGTGGCGAACCGGGTCCCGGCCCCTTTGCTGGTACTACTCGCTCGCTCTGCATTCGGGGCTGATCGCCATCGCGTTCCTGGGTCCTGCTGATGACACCCGAGAGCACGCGACCGTTCCCGAGCGGACCATCGTGGAGCTCGAAAAAAGTCACAAGCTGACCTATTACGACTTCCGTAAGCGGCTGCCGGAGGTCTCGGCGAACCGGCCCACTTCGTCAGTCCCCACTCCTAGCCCCAATAGCCGGAAGTCGAGACAACGGGTTGTCGTGGCGCCCCGGACCAAAGACGGCAAGCAGTTCGTGTACCTGCCGAATCCGAAGGTGAAGCTGCGACGGGACTTGAAGGCTCCCAATCTGATTGCGATCGCGCCTCCGACAAGAGTCCGCACTCCCCCCAAGCGCAAACCCAAGACATTCCAGGCCCCAGAGCTGGTCCGGCGCCCGCCGCTGCCTGTGGTTCCACTGCCCAACGCTCCAGCCATCGCAGGGGTGACCCGTGAAGCACCCGGGGCGATCAGTGCCCTCATCAACAAACCGGTCGCTGGTCCGCCGCCGCGGCCGTTCGTCACGCCGAAGCCGGATCCCCTCACACCCTCCCCCGCTGTGGCGGCGCTGCCGAACGCCCCTCGAATCGCAGGAGTGGCCGGTCGAAAGCAAACCTCAGAGATCAGCGCCCTGCTGAACAAACCGGTGTCTGGCCCGCCACCGCGAGAGTTCGTCATGCCGAAGCCGAATCTCGCCGCACCTCGCCCGGCTGTGGCGGAGCTGCCAAGCGCCCCTCGAATCGCGGGAGTGGCCGATCGAAAGCCAACCTCAGAGATCAGCGCCCTGCTGAACAAACCGGTGTCTGGCCCGCCACCGCGAGAGTTCGTCATGCCGAAGCCGAATTTCGTCGCGCCTCGCCCGGCTGTGGCGGAGCTGCCAAGCGCCCCTGCGATCGAGGGCACGACCGCCGCAAGGCAGAGCGCGGAGATCAGTTCTCTGCTCAACAAGCCCCCGTCCGGCCCACCGCCGAGGCCGTTTACTCCACCGCCTTCGCCGACCTTCTCCGGTAACGGCGGTGGCGGCGGTAACGGTGCGACGGCGCTGCCGCCGGCTCCTGCCCTGCCGGAGGCCGGATCGGTTGAGACCGCCGCCCTCGCAATCATCGGTTTGAACCCGGTTAATGTGCCTCAGATGCCAGTTCCCGAAGGCAGCCGCCCGGCACGGATCGTAGCCGGAACCGCGGTTCCCGGAGCCACGCGCCCCGAACTGGGCGGCCGTTCACCGATCAAGGCGCCGGACATTTCTGTTGAAGGCTCCCCTGCCACCTCCCCGGCAACCGTCATCGGGATACCGCTCGGCGGTCCCCAGGCAGAACCTCGTGCGGGCCTGGCGCGCGTTCAAATGCCGGAGGTGCTGCCTACGACCCCGCACGTTTCGGTGCCCCAGTGGCCGAGTGGCCGAAGCCTTCCCGCAGCGGTCGAACGCCACTTCCAGAACCGCGTGGTCTATATGTCGGTGATTCCTACGCTGTCAGGCGAAGACTGGGTCGTCTGGTTTGGCGAGACCACCGCCACGTCGCTTGACGCACGGCCTCTGGTGCGCCCGCCAACGCTAGTACGTTCCGCGGGCCTGCCTCCCGTTCCCTCCTACCGCGATCACGGCACCGGAAACATACGGGTGGTTGGCATGCTTCACAAAGACGGGCGTCTCGACGCCACCCGCGAACTGGCGGGCCCCTTCCTCAACCGAGAACTGGCGGAGGCCCTGCACCAGTGGCAGTTCAGCCCCGCTACGCGCAATGGCGTCGCGATCGACGCCGATGCGGTGATTGAAATCCCGGTTGTGTTCGGCACCCTGACCCTGCGCTGAAAGGGGGGAGTCAGCTCCGGAAAAGACCCTCGTTCGTTCCCTGTCCGTCCCCCCCCGGTTAAAGTTAAATCAGGGTTAGTTAGGTTGGGTTTCGCTTTTTCCCAACCCTCCGGAACGCTCAGCTACCCTTGCTCGAAACGGGCGAAGAACCGGCTCCGAAACTCGACAACCGAAGGACGCTCGACCAAAGAGCTCCTGTTTCGCCCGGACAAGCCGATGCCGGCGACTTACCGAACTCGCTTCGATCAGCCGGCCCTGACTATCTCAAGTAGCCTCGTGGCAAGTGACGACGAGCGAGAGCTCCTTGAGCCACCCGGTGCCCGGGCGCAAGACGAATGATATCCTGCTCACTACGGGCCTTGCCTGACCGTTACCGAAAAAAGCCGGCTGGCAGTCAAGGGCTGTTGGTCGGAACTCTTTTTGTGAGACATGGTGATAGACCTCATAACGAAGCGATTTCCTAAAGGTTGTCGGTGGATTTGCGCTCCTCGAAGGACTCCCCAGTGAGTCCGGAGAATACACTGCTATGGACCATGCTCCGTCGGGTGCGACTCTTCGGTAAGGTCTTCCATGGCCCGGTCGCGGGGCTGGCCGCAGCGTCGATCGCGTCGCTGCTGGTCCACGGCTATCATCTCGGCGTCGACGACGCCGAGATCTATATTCCCGCGATCAAACGCGTCGCCGATCCCCGCCTTTTTCCTTTCGGATCGGAATTCTTTATGTCGCACGCGCACCTTTCCCTCTTCCCCGATCTGGTGGGCGATTCGGCTCGGCTGACCCATCTGCCTTCTGATCTGGTCATCTTCCTCTACCACGAAATCGGCATCTTCCTATTGCTAATGGCCGCGTGGCGGCTGGCTTCGGTCTGCTTCTCGAACGGTCCGGCGCGCTGGGCGGGCGTGGCTCTCTTGGCGGGAGCGCTCAGCATACCTGTGGCAGGCACGGCGCTGGCGATCATGGATCCCTATGTAACGGCGCGGTCGCTTTCGACGCCAGCCACGCTTATGTCGGTGGCCTGTTTCGCCTCCAATCAGCGAAAACGGGCGCTGGCCTGGCTCGGCTTCACGGCGCTGGTGCATCCGCAAATGAGCGTGTACGCCGTGGTCTTCCTGGGATGCTTCGCGTTGATGCGCCGGCGTCAGAGGGTGTCTCAACCCGAGCCTGTGGTCGCGGCCGCGCTTCCCTTCGTCTGGAGTTTCCAACCCGCGCAAGGGGCTGCCCGCGAGGCCCTTTTGTCTCGCACGTACTTCTTTCTATCCAACTGGACCTGGTACGAGTGGTTCGGAGCCCTCGCGCCGCTGGCCCTGCTGGGCTGGTTCTCGACCGGGGTCTTCCGCGGCACGACGGCGGTCTTCCGAGTGCTCGCGCGAAGCTTCGTACCATTCGGGGTGATGTTCACGGCAGCGGCTATCGGCGTGACCTACACACCCTCCTTAGAGAACTACACGCGGCTGCAGCCGATGCGCGCTTTCCACCTGATCTACGTCATCTTCTTCGTGCTGCTGGGGGGCCTGGCGGGCGAGTACCTGCTGCGGAAAAGCCTTTGGCGATGGCTGGCGCTGTTCGTGCCGATCGCGGTGGGAATGTGGATCTTCCAGGCGGCTTCGTATCCCTTCAGCCCGCATCTCGAATGGCCCGGCTCAGTCGGGACCAGTGACTGGACTGCCGCGTTTTTCTGGATCCGCGGCCACACGCCGCGCGATGCGGTGTTTGCGCTCGATCCGAATTACATGGCGATTCCCGAGGATGATCAGCACGGATTTCGTGCCGTCGCCGAGCGGAGCGCGCTAGCCGATAGCGTCAAAGACAGCGGCGCGGTGGCCCTGTTTCCCCAACTGGCCGATCATTGGAAGGCTCAGGTACTGGCGCAAAGCGGTTGGCAGCAATTCGAGCTCGCGGATTTCGAGCGACTGGCGCGGCGGTATCCGGTCACCTGGGTTGTCGCGCGTCGTCCCAGCCCGGCCGGCCTGGTTTGCCCGTATGAGAACCGGGATCTGGCCGTGTGCCGGATTCCGGAGCCGCACGAACCCAACCGCTGAACCGGCTCAGGCACGCAATTTGCGGAAAAAGGCGCGCACGTCCTGCACAAACAGCTGGGGTTGTTCGAGGCAGGCGAAGTGGCCGCCCTTGGGCATCCTGCTGTAATGCACCAGGTTCAAGCTGCGCTCGAGCACCGTTCGAGGTGGCTGCAGATAGGGCATCTCCCGCGGAAACGCCGCGAACCCGGTGGGCACCGGAAGCCTCGCGCGCCGGGGAGGCGCCGCGTCGTCGGAGAAACCGCGATAGAACCAGACGCCGGTGCCGACCGTGTCGGTCACCAGGTAGATCATGATGTTGGTGAGAACCTGGTCCTTGGTGAAGGTGGCGTCCAGATTGTCTGTCGAATCACTCCAGCCCTTCATCTTTTCGACGATCCAGGCAGCTGCCCCGAGCGGGTTGTCGGAGAGAGCAAACGCGACGGTCTGCGGTTTGTGCTGTTGCTCGTTGAAGTAGTCGAACTCGGTCGCCCGCGCCAGGCTCGAGGCGCGCTGCCATGCGCGCTCCTCCTCAGTGGGCTCCGCATCCGTAACGAGGGCGGCGCCCGCGGCATTGAGGTGGATGCCTATCAGCGAGTCGGGAAATTGTGCCGCCAACTGCAGGGTAACGGCCTGCCCCCAGTCGCCTCCCTGCGCGCCGTACTTGCTGTAACCGAGCACGCCCGTCATCAATTCTTGCCAGAGACGAGCCGTGGTGGGCGGGCCGATCGGTTTCGCTCTTGGCTTGGAGGAAAAACCGAAGCCGGGCAACGACGGCACCACGACGTCGAAAGCGTCTTCCGGCGAGCCCCCAAAGCGCGCCGGATCAGTAAGCGGCCCGATGGCTTGCTGGAATTCTAGGACGGAGCCCGGCCAGCCATGCGTAAGGATCAGAGGCACAGGTCGGGGGCCGTGGCCGCGCACATGGTAGAAGTGGATCTCGAAGTCACCTACGCCGGCCAGAAACTGCGGATATCGGTTCAGAGCGGCTTCCGCTCTCGGCCAGTCATATTGCGCGGTCCAATAGGTGGCGAGCGCTTTCATGTAATCCCAGTCGACGCCGTAGCGCCAGTCGGTCGCATCGAGGCGATCGGGCCAGCGGGCTTCCCGCACCCGGGTGAGGATGCGCCGGATGACTGCGGGCGGGACTTTGACCTGGAAAGGGCGCACTCGGGTGCGCTCGCCCTGCGCCAACAGCGGTAAACCGAGCGGACCCGCCATGCGCAGCAGCGCTCGTCTCGACGTGTCGTGGCTAGTGTCGGATTCCATCGCCAGGAAGTATAGCACTACCCTCTACAATAGGATTCATGTCTGTTCCGCTCATCCAGTTCGAGAACGTCACAATCCAGCGCGGAGACCGCATCGTTCTCGACCAAGTGAGCCTCTCGATTGCGCAAGGTGAGCACGTGGCCATTCTGGGGCCGAACGGCTCAGGAAAATCCACGCTGATAAAGGCCATCTCCCGCGAGCTCTACCCGCGCCTGAAGGCGGAACCCTGGTCGCTACGGATTATGGGTCGCGACCGCTGGCATCTGTTCGAGCTGAGGAACCAACTCGGCCTGGTCTCGAACGACTGGATGCAAATGTGCACCCGGAACTATTCGGGCTACGAGATTGTGCTTTCGGGATTTTTTGGAAGCGTGGGAATCTGGCCGAACCATGCGGTCACCGCAGAGATGGAACATAAGGCGCAGGAGGTAATGGAGCGGCTCGAGATCGCGCACCTTGCCGGCCGCAACACTGACGAGATGTCGTCGGGCGAAGCGCGCCGCATCCTGATCGCCCGCGCGCTGGTGCATGACCCACAAGCGCTGGTACTTGACGAGCCGACCACCAGCCTCGATCTCAACGCCACACACGAGTTGCGCGAGGCCTTCCGCAAGCTGGCGCGCGGCGGCGTCAGCCTGATCATGGTGACCCACCATTTGCCCGACATCATCCCCGAGATGACGCGTGTGGTCTTGATTCGCGGGGGCCGAATTTTCTGCGACGGACCAAAAGAGCAGATGTTCCGCTCCGAGACCCTCTCCCGGTTGTTCGGGATTCCGGTCGAAGTGATCCAACGGGGCGGGTATTATCATGTTCTGTGAAGCGAGTCTGGTCACGAGGTGCAACATGAGAATAGTCGGGGTCATCTTGTTTTTCGTCTTAACCTTGATCCCTGCTGGTGCGCAATGGCTGCACTATCCAACGGCGGGAGTTCCCAGACTGCCTGGTGGCGCGGCGAATCTCGGTGCGCCCGCACCCCGGACCCAGGGCGGCGTGCCGGATCTGTCCGGAATCTGGATTGCCGAGGAGAACCGGCCGTGTCCGCCGTATAACTGCGATGACATGCTCACTCCACAGGAATTTTGGGACATCGGCTGGTCTCTCAAAGGCGGGGTCCCGTATCAGCCGTGGGTGAACGCCCTCATCAAGCAACGGGGTGAGACACATGGCATGGGCGATCCCACGGCGCGCTGTCTGCCAGGTGGGATTGTGAAGACATATACCGACCCGCTACTGCGCAAGGTCGTCCAGGTTCCGGGACTCCTCATCATTCTGACCGAGCGCAACACGTCGTACCGACAGATCTTTACCGACGGGCGGCCGTTGCCCGAGGACCCGCAACCTTCCGCGAACGGTTATTCGTCTGGCACCTGGGAAGGCGACACCTTGGTGGTGAGGACCAGCGGGTTCCAGGATGGCATTTGGCTCGACCGAAAAGGAAGCCCGCTGACGGAGGCCGCCACGCTGACGGAACGTTTCCGGCGGGTGAACTACGGAAAACTGAACATCGACCTCACGGTGGACGACCCCAAAGCGTACACGGCACCGTGGACGGTCACGTTGCACCAGAACCTGAAGCCCGATACCGATCTGGTCGACTACGTGTGCCTGGAAAACGAAAAGGACCAGCGCCACTTTGTCGGGAAATAATGGGCCTGGCAACCGGGCCGCCACACCCCGGCTTCGCACTCCGCCCGCGACCGCAAAAAAGCAGAAGTCCTCTGGCCCGCTGGTGCGTCAGCAGGGCGGCATCCTCGGCCGGCCGTGCGGAGAAGGCAACGTGGTAGCGACCCGGGCGCGGCTCCTGCTTTTCACCGCGCTGTATAAGTCTCGCTATACCCGTTCCGGCCGTTGGTCAGAGTCATCTTGCCGTCCCGCGTGACCGACGCCCTCAGCCAATTGCCCTGGCACTGGTCGGTCCCCTCGAGGTTGGCGATGCGCTTCTCGTCGGTGTTGTGGTCCTTGTCGGTAGCCAACGCCAAGTGCGACTGCCAGACTGCCTCGAGGCCCGGGATCTTTTGGATGGTGTCCCACGCGGAAGCGTGCAGGCCTTTGCGCGGGCCATCGTTGACTACCACCACCTGCGGTTTCAGTGCCCAGTAGAGCGGCGGCGCGCCGGAGAAGTCGTTCACGAAACCGTGATGGGTAGCCTGCAGCAGCGTCACGGTTCCGACCTTGTCCACCGGGCAAGCCAGTTCCATTTCCTTGTCCCAAGTGAGGTCACCGACATCGAAGAACTTGAACTTGCCGTAGGTAAGCACAAACCCGGCGCTGCGCTGGTTCTCGGTTTTGTCGGGATCGTGCTGCGCGGCATGCTCGCAGAATCGATTGGGGCCACCGCCTTTCAGCGGCTTACCCAGCACAACGCCATTCGCCGAAATCACCTCGACGGTGACACCGGCGAGCGGAAGGCGGTCTCCCGGCTTGAGGGTGGTTCGCTTGCCCTCGGCCACGCCTTTGTACGCGTTGAAGAGCTCGACGGCGTTGGGCGTGGTTTCGATTGAATCGCCGTGATCGAAGTAGCGCTCAATGGGAATCATCCTCGCTAGCGCGGGCGTGCCGCCAACGTGATCGCCGTGGAAATGAGTGGTCAGCAGCATCCCGATCTTCTTGAGACCCGCCATCTGGGCCACGGCGAGGACGCGTTTGGCGTCGCGATCGCCGTTACCAGGGTTGCCGGCATCCACGAGCAGCGACTGGCCGGTGGGAGACACAATCAAGGTGGCCCCGCCGCCTTCGACGTCGATCCAGTAGATATCCAGGGAACGCGTTTGCGCGGCGAGCACCACCGCCGCCGCGCAAGCCCCGAGAGTCAACCGTAAGGTCATTTTTCCGACCACCCCGAGAAGCCTCCAAGCCACGTCGCTCGGCGGACGAGGCGGAGGCTTATGCCACACTATTTCCCGACCACGAGCACATGGAAACTATCCGGCAGTATCGAAGGCCGGCCCTTCTTGTCCCCGGCCTGCGGCGGGCCGTATTCGGCGGCCAGCATGTAGACCCGATGGGTTCGGGGGTCGACAGTCATGGTCCGTGCGCCGCGTTCGGTCTGCACAGTGTCGACCGCTTGCCACTTGCCCCCCACCTCTTTGACGATAGTGAGAGTTCCTTCCCCATTCGAACTGAACGCTAGCCCCGCGCCCGGGTCAAAGCCTGCGGCATCCGGGTTCGCCCCTATGGCGGGCATCGCCACCACTTTCAGGCTCTTGATGTCGGTCACGGTC
>Ga0306923_10002867_pt1 | contig 15996 bp, 14 predicted proteins | sample sta12Can44000108_FD_203841 | JGI IMG/M metagenome (GOLD analysis project Ga0306923, IMG submission 203841) | Lab enrichment of tropical soil microbial communities from Luquillo Experimental Forest, Puerto Rico - statanox.12C.anox.44.000.108 (v2)... | ecosystem: Environmental > Terrestrial >... | reverse complement strand
ACGGCCCGAAAGGGCTTCAGGCGGCCAACGTCAAAAAGATTTAGCGGAAACCGGGACTACATCCCCTGTCAAAAAGACCGCCGGAAACATCCGGCGGTCTTTTTGTTTGCCTGACAGTTTGCAGCAACACTCCTAAAGGTGCTCGATCACCTTTTCTCTCTTGAGGTGGAGCCGATTCAGGGCATGTATATATGCCTTTGCCGAAGCCTCGATGATATCCGTCGACGAACCTCGACCGATGACGGTCTTTTCCCCCTCACCAACCCTTACAGTCACCTCGCCCTGGGCATCGGTACCGCCGGTAATCGATCCGACATTGTACTGGATGAGCTTTGACTTCGTCCTGGTCAGCTTTTTGATAGCCTTCAGAGTTGCATCGACCGGTCCATCCCCCAGCTCGGCTGTCCGCACCGGCACACCGTCTATCTCCATCTGCACGGTAGCCGTCGCAACGGCAAAGGAACCGCAGGTGACGGTAATGTGGGCGAGTTGGTACTTTTCCTCACCCTTCTTCACTTCCTCATCAGCAACAATGGCGTCCAGGTCCTCGTCGTAAACCTCTTTCTTCAAGTCCGCCAATGCCTTGAACCGCTCGAAGGCCTTGTTCAGCACCGTCTCGTCCAGATCGTAACCGAGCTCCTCCAGCCGCTTCTTGAAGGCATGGCGACCGGAATGCTTGCCGAGGACCAGGACGTTGGCCTTCAGCCCCACCGACTCGGGGGTCATGATCTCATACGTGCTCTTTTCCATCAGCACACCGTGTTGGTGAATCCCGGCTTCATGGGCAAAGGCATTGGCCCCAACGATCGCCTTGTTGGGCTGGACCACGATGCCGGTCACGGTGGTGAGCAGCCTGCTGGCGGGCGTCAGATGCTCGGTGACCACGTTGGTCTTGAAGGGAAGGATGTCGCGACGCGTTTTCAGCGTCATGACGAACTCCTCCAGAGAGCAGTTGCCGGCCCGTTCGCCGATGCCGTTGATGGTGCACTCCACCTGCCCCGCACCCGCCTGGATTGCCGAGATCGAGTTGGCGACCGACAGCCCCAGATCGTTATGACAGTGCACCGAGATGACAGCCCGTTCGATGTTGGCAACGTTCTCCTTCAGATACTTGATGATGTTGAAGTACTCGAAAGGGATGGTGTAGCCGACCGTGTCGGGGATATTGACGGTAGTGGCGCCGGCGTCGATAACCGCTCCCACCACTTCGGCGAGGAATTTCAGGTCGGTGCGGACCGCGTCTTCACAGGAAAATTCGACGTTCGGCGTGTACGACTTCGCCCTTTTGACCGCCTTGACCGCCGCCTCAAGGACCTCCTTGGGGGACATTTTCAGCTTGTACTTCATATGGATGTCGGAGGTAGCGATGAAGGTATGGATCCGCCCCTTCTCCCCGGCATACTGGAGCGCCTCCCACCCCCGATCGATATCCTTCGAACCGGCCCGGCAGAGACCGGCTATCTCCGGCCCCTTGATGGTCTGGGCAATCTTTTTCACCGCCTCGAAGTCCCCTTCTGAGGCGATGGGAAAGCCGGCCTCGATGACGTCGACGTTGAGTTTCTGCAGTTGGCGCGCAACCCGCAGCTTTTCGTCGATGTTCATGCTGGCGCCGGGGGACTGCTCGCCGTCCCGCAGGGTCGTGTCAAAAATCTTGATGGTTTTGAGCGCGGTCTTCTGTGCAGCCATAGTGTGTTACCTCCTTGAAGGAATCGCTGACGCGATGTCACGTACCTGCCCGACCAGGCGGGCCGTACCGGTTAATTATTCCATACATTTCCGCGAAAACTACCTCAGCGAAGGGGTCGAGCGACAATAAAAAAGCCCCCGCCCCGTCAAGGGGCGGAGGCTCAAGCTCCGCGGTACCACCCTCATTCGTCCAAACCGCTTCATATGCGGAAGCCAGAAGGACCTTCGTTAACCCGTAACGTGGGTATTTTACGTCTCCGATTACTGGGTCTTTTCAAGTCTCAAGTTTAAAGTATCACGTAAAAAAACTGGAACTTTAAACTTAAGACTTGAAACTACACGTTCACAGGAGAGGCTCCGAGGCGAGTTCACCGGCTCCACCTGCTGGTTCGCACCAACCACCAGCTCTCTGGGAAGCGAGCACCGATTACTACTCCTCATCACTGCCTTTCACATTTTCATGAATAATAAATTCATTTCACGACCGAAGTCAAGTAATTTTCGCTTTAATTCCAATAAGTTTTAAAATATCAAATAGAGTTTGCCGTGCCCAAAATCCGCACCCCCCTTTCAGGCGGTCAGGAATGTTTTTTCCCCGACGGAACATGGGCCTCATGCCCTTTGTGGACAGCCCTTTCCAGTCGTCGTCGACGGGGCCAGGTCATGACGAATCCGATCGGTCCCGAGGCGATATAGCAGACGAACAGGACGAAGAGCATCACAACCGGCTCGGCGGCAATGATGATGAGCAGCAGAACGGCGAGCACCAGGAAGGCAAAAGGCTGGCGCTTGATGATCCCCGGGTCCTTGAAGGAATAGTACTTGATGCTGGAAACCATGAGAAACGCCAGGGAATAGATGAGGACGAGGATCGCCACCCGCCTGTAGGAGCTTTCCCAGTTCAGGTGGTAGAAGAGAAGGACCGTCGCCGAAACCATGCTGGCCGCGGCGGGTATGGGGAGACCGACAAAACGCTTGCTCTCGACGGTGTTGACCTGCACGTTGAAGCGGGCAAGCCGCAGCGCCCCGCAGACCACGAACAGGAAGGCCGCCAGCCAGCCGAGCCGGCCGAACGGTTTGAGCGCCCAGGAATACATGAGAAGCCCCGGTGTCACCCCGAAGGCAACCAGATCGGCCAGCGAGTCGTATTCGACACCGAACTTGCTCGACGTGCCGGTAAGCCGCGCCACCTTTCCGTCGAGACCGTCGAAGATCGACGACACCAGCACCCAGATGGCCGCGTTCCTGAAGTCGCCATTCATGGTGGAGACCATGCTGTAAAACCCCGCAAAAAGGCTACCGGTCGTGAAGAGATTGGGGAGAATGTAAATCCCTTTCCGCATGTTCTCGGACATGTCGATCTTTTCGCCGGTCACGGTATGGACCCCAGAATGGTCTCGCCCGCCACGGTCTTGTCCCCCAGGGCGACGAGCGGCTCGCTCCCCTTCGGCAGGTAGATATCGAGCCGTGAGCCGAAGCGGATCAGGCCATACCGCTCCCCCCGGATCAAGGGATCACCCTTCTTGGCGTAGCAGACGATCCGCCGGGCGATAAGGCCGGCCACCTGAACCACCACCAACCGTTCCCCACCGGCGGTTTCCACCACCAGCCCGCTCTGCTCGTTTTCGAAGGTGGCGCACTCGTCCCGGACGTCGAGGAATTTCCCCTTCCGGTAGAAGGTGTCGGCCACCCGACCGGAGATCGGCGCCCGGTTGACGTGAACGTTGAAGACCGACATGAAGATGCTGATCTTCAGCATATCCGCATCCAGGTGAGGCTCGCGGGCCTCCCCGAGGTAGATGATTACCCCGTCGGCCGGCGCCAGGACCGCTTTTTCTCCCTCGGGCGGGACCCTTTCCGGATTTCTGAAGAAAAAGGCGATAAACAAGGCAACGCACAGCCCGAAAACCGCGAGCACCTTCCAGGAAAGAACGGCAAACAGGGCGGTGATCAGGAGGGCTCCCCCCAGGAACGGGTAGCCTTCAACTGCTATGGGGGTCTTTTCGTTACGTTTCACGGTATCAATAGCCTATCCAAAACCTCCGAGGCTTTAACACCCCGCAGATCTCCGTTGAAGCTGCATACACAATAGTACCCGCAAAAAGGCCGGGCTTCAAGGCCCGGCCTTTTTCGCTCAGGCGACTGGCGGCAACTAGTTCTTCGACTTGTCCACGATCTTGGACTTGCCGATCCAGGCCATCATGGAACGAAGCCGCGCCCCAACCTCTTCGATGGGGTGGTCGGCACCCTTGCGGCGCAGAGCGTTGAAGACCGGCTTGTTGGCCTTGTTCTCCAGCATCCATTCCCTGGCAAACGCCCCCTCCTGGATCTCGGTCAGGATCCTCTTCATCTCCTTCTTGGTCTCATCGGTGATGACGCGGGGACCGCGGGTCAGGTCGCCGTATTCGGCGGTGTTGGAGATGGAGTAACGCATATTGGCGATCCCCCCCTCGTAGATGAGGTCGACGATCAGCTTGGTCTCGTGGAGACATTCGAAGTAGGCCATCTCCGGGGCGTACCCCGCCTCGACGAGGGTCTCGAAGCCCGCCTGGATCAGCGCGGAGATGCCGCCGCAGAGGACCGCCTGCTCACCGAACAGGTCGGTCTCGGTCTCCTCCTTGAAGCTGGTTTCGATGATGCCGGCCCGCCCGCCGCCGTTGGCGGAGGCGTACGCGAGCGCCACTTCCTTGGAGTTGCCGGCCGGGTCGTGATGGACCGCGATCAGCGAGGGGACACCCCCTCCTTTGGTGTACTCGTGACGCACCAGGTGCCCCGGCCCTTTCGGGGCGATCATGATGACGTTCACGTCGGGGCGCGGCACGATCTGGCCGAAGTGGATGTTGAAGCCGTGGCTGAAGGCAAGATAGGCCCCCTGCTTCAGGAACGGGCCGATCTCCTCCCGGTAGACATCACCCTGGATCTCGTCCGGCAGGAGGATCATCACCAGGTCGGCCGCCTTCACCGCCTCCGCAGTGGGAAGCACGGTAAGCCCCGCATCGGTAGCCTTCTTGACAGAAGCGGAATCGGCCTTCAACCCCACGATCACGTCAACGCCCGAGTCCTTCAGGTTATTGGCATGGGCATGTCCCTGTGAACCGTAGCCGATGATGGCCACTTTCTTCCCCTTCAGCAGCCCGAGATTGCAATCCTTGTCGTAATAGATCTTCATACCTTCCTCCTGGTTTGTTTTGTGATCGTGTAAGGGCGAATTCAGTATTCGCCATGATCATGGGCGATCAGGGATCGCTCCTTGTTAATGAACTGTATTTATCCAGTCGGGCGCGAGATTTCGGCCAGATCGTCGCTGGCCCGCAGAAACCGTGTCGAGGCGTAGCAGGGCTACGTTGAGGCACAGTTTCGAGGACACGGCGGCGAGATGGGCGGAAGACCGCGCCCGTCCAAATCTTACCCTTTCCATCCCTTTGCACCGCGGCCGATAGCCACCGGCCCCGTCCGTACGATTTCCTTCAGCCCGAGCGGCCGCAGCTCCAGGATGGCGTCAACCTTCGCCGGCGCTCCCGTTGCCTCGATGGTGTAAGATTTGGGGGTGACATCGATAATCTTTGCCCGGAAGATATCCACGATCCGCAGCACCTCGGCCCTGCTCTCCTCCTCGGCGGTCACCTTGATCAGCGCCATCTCACGCTCGATGGCGCTCTCGTCAGTGAAGTCGATCACCTTGATCACATCGATCAGCTTGTTCAGCTGCTTGTTGATCTGCTCGAGGACCTGCTCGTCGCCGCGGGTGACGATGGTCATCCGGGACAGGGTCTCCTCGTTGGTCGGGGCCACCGACAGGGAGTCGATGTTGAAGCCGCGTCCCGAAAAGAGCCCGGCCACGCGGGAGAGGACCCCAAACTCATTTTCGACGAGTACGGTAATGGTGTGTTTCATGGCAAACCTCCCAAAGACTAGCAAGACGTCAGATGTGAGACGCTAGACGCTGTTGGCTTTTTCGTCTCACATCTTACTTCTCACATCTCACGGTCTTTACGCATTCAATACCATCTCATTGAGCGATGCCCCGGCCGGAACCATCGGCAGCACCTTCTCTTCCCGGGCAATCTTAAATTCCATGATGACCGGCCCGGCAGTCTTGAACCCTTTCTTGATGACCCCCTCAACCTCGTCCGGCTTGGTGGCCTGGAATCCCTTGGCGCCGAACGCCTCGGCCAGTTTCACGAAGTCGATGGGTAGCTCCAGGCAGGTCTGGGAGTAACGTTTATCGAAGAAGAGCTCCTGCCACTGGCGCACCATGCCGAGAAAGTTGTTGTTGAGGATCACGATTTTCACCGGCAGGCGGTTCTGTACCAGGGTCGCCAGCTCCTGCAGGTTCATCTGGAATCCGCCATCTCCGCAGACGACGATCACCTGGCGCTTCGGGAATGCCGCCTGGGCCCCCATGGCCGCAGGGAGACCATACCCCATGGTGCCGAGCCCCCCCGAAGAGAGGAGGGTCCGGGGCTTCGTGAAGGTGAAAAACTGGGCGGTCCACATCTGGTGCTGGCCCACGTCGGTTGCGATGATCGCGTCGTCGTCGGAAAGCTCCCGCAGTTTCTGGATGACGTACTGCGGCTTGATGACGCTCGCGGCCTGCTTGTAGGTAAGGGGGTACTTGTCTTTCCACCCCTCGATCTCCTGCAGCCAGTGCCCGGCGGCCTGCTTGAACTCGGCCACCTTGTCCCCCTGCTCCTCCACGACCTTCAGCATCCGGGCTAGGACCCCCTTCACGTCGCCGACGATCGGAAGATCCACGCGCACATTTTTCTTGATGGAGGTAGGGTCCACGTCGATGTGAATGATCTTGGCATGGGGAGCAAACGTGGCGATCTTGCCGGTCACCCGGTCGTCGAAACGGGCACCGACCGCAACCAGAAGGTCGGCGTTGGTCACCGCCATATTGGCATAGTAGGTGCCATGCATACCGAGAAGCCCGAGGGAAAGGGGGTCGTCCTCCGGAAAGGAGCCAAGCCCCATCAGCGTGGTCGTCACAGGGGCGCCGAGCCTTCTCGCCAGTGTGGTCAGTTCGGCGGCGGCGTTCCCCAGCACGGCCCCGCCCCCCACGTAGATCACCGGCTTCTTTGCCGCAAGCATCATGGCGACCGCCTTCTCGATCTGACGGGGATGCCCCTCGATGGTCGGCTTGTAGCCGCGGATATCCACGGAGTCAGGGTACTTGAATTCGGCGATGGCTATCTGCACATCCTTGGGAAGATCGACCAGCACCGGGCCGGGGCGGCCGCTTCGGGCGATGTAGAAGGCCTTCTTGACGATGGCGGCGAGTTCCTTCACGTCCTTCACCAGGAAGTTGTGCTTGGTGCAGGGACGGGTGATTCCGACGATGTCCACCTCCTGGAAGGCGTCGTTGCCGATCAGGGCGGTAGGTACCTGGCCGGTAATAATCACCAGCGGGATGGAATCCATGTAGGCGGTGGCAATCCCGGTCACAGTGTTGGTGGCGCCGGGCCCGGAGGTGGCGATGGCAACCCCTACCTTGCCGGTGGCGCGGGCGTAACCGTCCGCGGCATGCACACCCGCCTGCTCGTGGCGGGGAAGGATATGTCTGATCTCCTTGAAGGAGAACAGCTCGTCGTAGAGGTTGATAACCGTCCCCCCGGGATACCCGAAGACCGTGTCCACCCCTTCCAGCTTGAGACATTCCAGCAGGATGCGCGCCCCGTTCATTTTCATAGAAGACCCTCCCAAACAGGGAATAAAATATTATTACGTTTTTGCCAACCGAGCGCGAGATTTCGGCCAGATCGTCGCTGGCCCGCAGAAGCTTCGCTGAGGCGTAGCCACGCTACGTTGAAGCGGAGCTTCGAGGACACGGCGGCGAGGTGGTCGGAAGACCGCGCCCGCCCACAGAATTATTCCGCCGAGGTCACCGCTCCGGTGTAGGCCGACGTCACCACTTTCGCGTAACGTGCCAGCCAGCCGCTCTTGATCTTCGGCTCCGGCGCCTGCCAGCGGCTCAGGCGCTCGGCGAGGACCTGTTCATCCACCAAAAGCTCAAGCCTGCGGGCCGGGATGTCGAGGCGGATCCGGTCCCCTTCCTCCACCAACGAAATGGGCCCCCCTTCGGCGGCCTCCGGGGAGATATGTCCGATGCAGGGACCACGGGTTCCTCCCGAGAAACGGCCATCGGTGATGAGCGCCACGCTGTCGCCAAGGCCGAGCCCCATGAGGGCCGCGGTCGGCGCCAGCATCTCCCGCATCCCCGGGCCTCCCTTCGGCCCCTCGTAACGGATAACGACCACGTCCCCCGCCGCGATCTTCCCCTCCATAAGGGCAGCCATGGCGGCCTCTTCCGAGTCGAAGCAGCGGGCCGTCCCCTCGAACTGCATCATGGCAGCAGAAACCCCCGACTGCTTCACCACCGCCCCTTTTGGGGCGAGGTTGCCGAACAGGATGGCGATCCCGCCTTCCTTCTTCACCGGATCGGTGAGGGGGCGGATGACCTCCTCGTCCACTTTTTCCACGGTGGAGGAGAGCTGGAGTGTCGAGAGCCCCATCACAGTCGGATTGTCCTTGATCTTGTCCCCGAGCTGTCTGAAGACCCCGAGTACCCCGCCGGCAGCATCCAGGTCCTCCATGAAAAACTCCCCGGCCGGGTTCATGGAGGAGATCTGCGGTGTCTCACGGGAGAGGACGTCGAAAGTCTCGAGGGGGAGGTCCACCCCCGCCTCACGGGCGATGGCCAGGAGGTGGAGCACCGTATTGGACGACCCCCCCAGGGCAAGATCGACCCGGATGGCGTTCTCGAACGCGGCACGGGTAAGGATCTGGCGCGGAGTTATGTTATTGGCGACGAGTTCCACGATCTTTTCGCCGGAGGCAAAGGCGATGCGCCGCTTCAGGGCGGAAACCGCCAGGGCGGTGCCACAGCGGGGAAGACTCATTCCCATGGTCTCGGTGAGGATCGCCATGGTGTTTGCGGTGAAGAGCCCCTGGCACGAACCCATCCCGGGGCAGGCGTTGTCCTCGCAGACCTTGAGCTGCGCCTCGTCGATCACCCCCGCCTTGTAGCGGGCCATCGCCTCGAAGGTGTCGGTGACGAAGGAGAACTTCTTCCCCGCTTCCCCGCGGCCGGAAAGCATCGGCCCGGCAGTGACCACGATGCACGGAATATCGAGCCGGGCTGCGGCCATCAGCATGCCGGGAGTTATCTTGTCGCAGTTGGTGAGAAGGACGAGGCCGTCCAGGCGGTGGGCCTCTGCGACAGACTCCACCATGTCGGCGATCAGCTCGCGGGTGGGGAGCGAATAGTGCATCCCCTTGTGCCCCATGGCAATCCCGTCGCAGACACCCGGAATGCCGAAGAAAAAGGCGTACCCGCCCCCCGAATGGATCCCCTTCTCGATGAACCGCTCCAGGTCCCGCATCCCGACGTGGCCGGGGATAAGGTCGGTGAAGCTGGTGGCGACGCCGATAAACGGCTTCTCCAGTGCACTCTCGGGCACCCCGGTCCCCTTGATGAGCGCCCGGTGCGGCGTTCTCTCCAGTCCTTTCTTGATCATGTCACTGCGCATGTTTGCGACCTCTTCATTGTTGCTGCGGCGGCCGGCAAATTGCGGGTCCGCTAAAAGGTAAAGTATCAAAATAATACATTAAAGAAGCGCTGTCAATATGAATAGAATGATGTTATGGAGTTTCCCGACCCATCAACGCCAGCTCCGCCTCGGAAGGCCTGATGTAGGCAGGAACGAGGAGTTCGGGGGGGAGGGCCTCCCCACGGGCAAAGGCAGCATTCGCCAGAACGGCGCCGGCAGAAGCCCTGGGGAGATTGGCGGAATGGGGAGCAAAGTATGCGCGGTCGCCAAGCCGTTCCTCGACCAGCTCGCGGTACCTGACCGCCCCCTCGCCGACGAAGATGACCGGTCCGGCAAGCTTTTCCAGGAAGAGGGGGGGGGAGACGACCCGGTCGGCCATCAGGACGACGGGAAGGGCGCGACAGTCGTACAGGGCAGTGTAGACTTCCTTCTTGCGCGCATCGAACATCGGACAGACCGGATGGAGCGCCCAGGGGAGGTTCATGGCGAGCATGGCAAGCGATGAAAACCCCACGACCGGTTTACCAGCTGCCACCGCCAGCCCCTTGACGGTGCTGATCCCGACCCGGAGGCCGGTGAAGGAACCGGGGCCGATGGCGACCCCGAAGCCGTCCAGGTCGGTGACGCTCAGCCCTGCTTCCCGCAGCAGGAGATCGACGGAGTCAAGGAGCCGCGCGGACAGCTGCCGCCCCTGGTTCACCAGGAACTCGGAGACGATTTCCCCCCCCGTGGAGAGGGCCACGCTGCATGCAGCAGTGGAGGTATCGATGGTCAGGAGCTTCACTGTACAGCCGCCTCTATCTACTTACCGGCACCGGTTAAAAATTTGGCGATGTCGTTCCAGCTGTGGGCGATGTCGTTATAGAACGCAAGGGCCATCAAGGCAATCAGGAGCGTCAGACCGACCTGCTGGGCAATCTCCCGCGTCCTTATGCTCGCCGGTTTTCCAACTACGACCTCCCAGAGGTAGAATGCGAGATGCCCACCGTCCAGGATGGGGATAGGGAGAAGGTTCAGGATGCCCAGATTTATGGAGAGGAGGGCCATGAACGCCAGAAAACTGACTCCACCTGCCGCGGCTTGCTGGCCGGCCATTTTGGCAATCATGATCGGCCCGCCGATGGTTTCGAGAGGAATGGCCCTCTCCACAAGCTTGACGATCGAGAGTACGGTCAGCTTGATGACATTCCAGGTCTGGGCGCTCCCTCTGACGAATGCCTCGCCAGGGGGGAATCGGTCAATGACTGTCTCCCCTGCCGAGACGACCCCGATCACCGGCGTCGTGACGGACTCTCCGAGGAGATTCTTGCCGGTTCGACTCTCAGGGGAAACGGTCAAGGAAACGGTATCGGCTCCGCGCCTAACCTGAAGAGACACCGGCTTGCCCTTGCTCTCTGCGATGGTTTTGGCAAAATCTTCCCAGCGTGTCACCGGCGCGCCGTTAACGGACGCAATAAGGTCACCCGCCTTGATCCCGGCTCGGGCGGCAGGCTTTCCTTCGATCACCTCGCCGATCCTGGTAGTGGCCGACGGCACCCCGACCATGAATACGACGATAAAAACGACATAGGCAAAGAAGAGGTTGGACAGGGGACCGGCGGCGACGATAGCAATCCGCTGCAGTGGATGCTTTCCCGCAAAGGAACGCTCCTCGTCTTCGGGAGGAACTTCCCCGTCGGCTGTTTCGCCCACCATCTTTACGTAACCGCCCAAGGGAAAGGACGAGATGAGATACTCGGTCTCGCCGATCTTCCTCCCGACAAGCTTTGGGCCGAACCCGAGGGAAAACTTCTCCACACCGACCCGGAAAAGCTTGGCGAAGATGAAGTGTCCCAGTTCATGAACGAAGATCAGTACTCCCAGTACAACTATGGCAGACAATAGAGTCAGCATTTAACGCCTCTGGCTAATGTAAGGGCAGACCTCGTGTCCGCCAGCGTGGAAGACGCAGGCAATGCGTCTCTACAGACAAGGGGTACTATACGAGCCCCCTAAGCGGTTCCCAAGACTCCCCGCGCCGTGTCCCTCCCCCAGCGGTCGGCGATCAGGACATCCTCGATTGTTGCAAACGAGTGGGGGTGGTGGAGGTTCATCGTCCGCTCGATAACGGTCGGAATCTCGGTGAACCTGATCATCCCCCCCAGGAATGCTTCAACTGCCACTTCGTTGGCGGCGTTCAGGACGGCGGGAAGGCTCTCCCCCCCTTCCAGGGCACGGTAGGCCAGCTTGAGCGCGGGGAAACGGTTGTGGTCGGGATTAAAGAAACTGAGGCCGGACAACTCGGTCAGGTCGAGCGGTTTCACCCCGGTCGGCACCCGCTCCGGATACGTAAGGGCATAGGCAATCGGCGCCTTCATGTCGGGCACCCCGAGCTGAGCCATCACGCAGCCATCGACGTACTCCACCATGGAGTGAATGATGCTCTGGGGATGGATGTTGACCGCAATCCGCTGCGCCGGCACATCGAACAGCCAGCGCGCCTCGATCACCTCCAGCCCCTTGTTCATCATGGTGGCCGAATCGATGGTGATCTTTTTCCCCATGCTCCAGTTGGGATGGTTGAGGGCGTCGGCCACGGAAACCTGCGCCAGTTTTTCCGCCGGATAGTTCAGGAACGGCCCCCCCGAAGCGGTCAGGATGATCCGCTTCACGTCCTCGCCCCGATGCCCCTGGAGCGACTGAAAAACGGCGCTGTGCTCGCTGTCCACCGGGTAGAGCTTGACCCCCTGCTCTTCGACCATCTCCATGATCAGGCGCCCCGCGGTCACCAGGGTCTCCTTGTTGGCGAGGGCGACGTCCTTCCCAGCCTTGATCGCGGCAGCGGTCGGCACGAGCCCCGCCGCCCCGACGATGGCGGCCACCACCATGTCGATTTCGGCGACGGTAGCGGCGGCGATCAGCCCTTCCACTCCCCAAAGGATTTCCGGCCTTTTGGCGGGAAGCATAGCCGTCAACTCGTCGGCCAGGTCCTCGGTCGCAACCGCCACCAACTGAGGGGCAAATTCCTCGATCTGGCGCTTCAACAGTTCCAGATTGCTCCCGGCAGTGAGTGCAACCACTTTGAACCGGTCCCGATGGGCGGCGACGATCTCCAGGGTGCTGACCCCGATGGACCCTGTGGAACCGAGTATGCCGAGCTTCTTCATAGTCCCTCTCCGAAGGATCTCCTTTGTTTTCAAACCTCGGAAATCCGGTAGTTAGCAAAAATCAGCGTTGCATGAAAATGAAAACCGCGTAGTAGTAAGCCGCCGGAGCGGCAAACAGGATACTGTCGAGCCGGTCCAGAATACCGCCATGGCCGGGAACGATGACTCCCGAATCCTTCACTCCGTAGCTCCTCTTCAGCATCGACTCGAACAGGTCGCCGATCTGCCCGGTAATCCCGAGGAGGAGCGCCGTACTGACCGCATCCGCACCAGTGAGCTCCGGAAAAAAGGTAGATCGTGCAATGACCGCACCCAGAATGCTCCCGACCACCCCCCCGATGGCCCCTTCCATGCTCTTGTTGGGGCTCACGATCGGGTAGAGCTTCCGCTTGCCGTAACTTCTTCCTATGAAATAGGCCCCACTGTCCCCGGCCATCACAATCACCAGCAGGAGCAATATCCAGTGGTGGCCGTGGGGTAGCCCCCTGAGAAGCACCAGGTGGCCTAGCAGGACCGGCACATAGAGGATCCCCATGAGAAACATGGCGGCCTCTCCGGCCGACTGCCGGATGTCCCGGATCCTGAAGAGGAAGATAATAAAGGAAAGCAGAACCAGAGCCGTCAGGACGAAAAGGATGTACCCCTGATTGCGGGAAAGGAAGACGAGGAGCATGAGAGCTCCACCGAGGGCTGCGACCTTCCCCTCGATCTTCCTTTCGGGGAGAGCCATCCTGTAGAACTCGTCGAGGCCTAGAAGGGCAATGACCAGGATGAAGCAGGAAAAAAGAACGAAGCTCCCCTTGAGAACCAGCAGGATGAGAAGCGGCAGGGCGACTGCCGCCGTCAGCACTCGTTGCTTAATGGTCAACTCCTGTCGGACTGCCAGCCGGGGTCTTTACCGCTTGGCTGTAACCTCACTACCCCTCGGTTGCCGTCACTTTTCTTTGTGCAGTTGATCGCTCGTACGCCCGAAGCGCCGCTCCCTCGCCTGGTAATCGCACAGTGCCCGATGCAGTTCCACGGTGGTGAAATCAGGCCAGTTGACCTCGGTGAAATAGAGTTCGGCATAGGCCAGTTGCCAGAGAAGGAAGTTGCTGATCCGCATCTCGCCACTGGTGCGGATGAGAAAGTCCGGATCAGGCATCCCCGCGGTAAAGAGATACCCGTCGAACATGGTCTCATCGATCGTGGCCACGGCAACCCTGCCCGCCGCGAGATCGGTTGCCAGGAGCGACGCGGCCCGCATGATCTCCTGGCGCCCTCCGTACGAAAGGGCCAGTGTCAAGGTCATTCCGGAGTTGCCGGCGGTCTTGGCCATGGCAGCATCCAGCTCCCCGTTTACGTCCGACGGAAGCTCGTCCCGGTTGCCGATAACGTTGAAACGGATGTTATTCTGCATCATCCGGGAGGTTTCCGTCTTGACGTACCGTTTCAGGAGCGCCATCAGCGCCCGCACCTCGGTCTTGGGACGGAGCCAGTTCTCCGAAGAAAAGGCATACAACGTCAGGAAGCGGATGCCGAGCCGGGAACACTCTTCGACAACTGTCCTGACCGTCTCCACTCCCCGCCGGTGGCCGACGATCCGCCGCAGCATCCGTTCCTTTGCCCAGCGCCCGTTGCCATCCATGATGATGGCAAGGTGCCGGGGAAGCTTCTCGGGTTGTAGCTTACGCATGGGAGCCTTAAAAACAAAAAATCCCCTTATTACAGGGGTTCCGGGGATTTAACCACAATTCACCGGACTGCGCAAGGAAAATCTGACCATGAGGTTCACGTTTCGAGTTTCAAGATTCAAGTCAATCAAAGAACCCAAAAAACTTGAAACTTGAAACTTTCAACCTGAAACTCAACATCAGACCTCCATCACCTCTTTTTCCTTGTGGGCGAGGACTTCGTCGATCTTCGCCACATGGCCGTTGGTGACGTCCTGGACATCCTTTTCCGCCCGCTTCAGTTCGTCCTCGGTTATCTTTTTGTCCTTTTCCAGCCGCTTCAGTTCGTCTATGCTGTCACGACGGATGTTCCTAAGGGCGACCTTCGCATCCTCGGCCATTTTTCTGAGCTGTTTGACGATCTCTTTGCGCCGCTCCTCGGTGAGGGGAGGGAGGTTCAGGCGAATCACCTTCCCATCGTTGGAGGGGGTGAGTCCCAGGTTTGCGTTCAGGATCGCCTTCTCGATGGCCGGGATCTGCTTCGCCTCCCACGGCTGGAGGGTTATGGTCCGCGGTTCGGGAACGGCCAAGGTCGCCAGCTGGTTGATGGGAGTGGGGGTGCCGTAATAATCGACCCGGATCTCGTCGAGCAGTCCCGTAGATGCTCTGCCGGTGCGGACCTTCTGGTACTCCTTCCGGAGTGCATCGACCGTCTTGTCCATGTGGGCACCCATATTTTTTATGACGTCCTTGGTCATCTCACTCTCCTTTCACGATAGTACCGATTTCCTCCCCATACACCACCTTCTTCACATTACCGTCGGTAGTGACATCGAACACGATGATCGGGAGACTGTTGTCCATGCAGAGCGACGTAGCGGTGGCATCCATCACCTGGAGCCCCTTTTTCAGGACTTCGATATAGGTAAGCCGGGGAAACTTGACGGCGGCCGGATCTTTTTTTGGATCGGCGGAATAAACCCCGTCCACCTTGGTCCCCTTCAGGATCGCTTCGGCACCGATCTCCATGGCACGAAGGCTTGCCGCCGTATCGGTGGTGAAGTAGGGATTGCCGGTACCCGCCCCGAAAATGACCACCCGCCCCTTTTCCAGGTGCCTGATGGCGCGACGCCGGATGTAGGGCTCGGCCACTTCCTGCATGGCTATGGCCGACTGGACTCGGGTGTCGACCCCGATCTTCTCCAGGGCATCCTGCATGGCAAGGGAGTTGATCATGGTGGCGAGCATTCCCATGTAGTCGGCGCTGGCCCGGTCCATCCCCTTGGACGAAGCGGCCAGTCCGCGGAAGATATTGCCCCCCCCGATCACCAGGGCAAGCTCGACCCCGCACGCCACCACTTCCTTGACCTCATTGGCGATGGTCGTGATCGTCCGGGGATCGATGCCGTACCCCTGGTCTCCAGCCAGGGCCTCGCCGGAAAGCTTCAACAGTACTCGCTTGTAATAAGGCTCGCCCATTGTTCGTCCTGTGATCAAGTTCTATTGGTCCTCTGAGTCCTATGGGACTTATGAGACCTATGGTTTCAAAAAAAAAGCCGGCCATTTGCATGGCCGGCTCTTGTCACCGTTAGACGCCGGCCGCGGCCGCAACCTCTGCCGCGAAGTCGCTCTCTTTCTTTGCCAGCCCCTCGCCCAGTACATACCGGGCGAAGCGGCGGACGGAAATGTTCTCGCCGATGGTGGCGATCGTCTCGTTCAGGTAGGTCTGGACCGTTTTATCGGGGTCCTTGACGTAGGCTTGCTCCAGAAGGCAGATATCGGCGTAGAATTTGTTGACCTGCCCCTCGATGATCTTTTCGATGATGTTCTCTGGCTTGCCGGTTTCCCGTGCCTTGGCCCGATAGATTTCCTTCTCCCGCTCTACCACGTCGGCCGGAACTTCCTCGCGCCGCACATACTGGGGAGCGGCGGCGGCAACATGCATCGCGACATCCTTGA
>Ga0306923_10002866_pt1 | contig 16001 bp, 16 predicted proteins | sample sta12Can44000108_FD_203841 | JGI IMG/M metagenome (GOLD analysis project Ga0306923, IMG submission 203841) | Lab enrichment of tropical soil microbial communities from Luquillo Experimental Forest, Puerto Rico - statanox.12C.anox.44.000.108 (v2)... | ecosystem: Environmental > Terrestrial >... | reverse complement strand
AATTACGCCATCAGCTACGTGGACGGCACCCTGCGCGTCATCCCGGTGCCGGTTCTGGTGCAGAATGTCGACCGCAACCAGATGGGCGTCGCCATCCGCGAAATGGCGTCCACCTTCGGCACGCTGGGTCAGGCGGGCTCGCCCAACCGCGAGAACCCGGTCGTCCGCGTCGCTTTGTCCGGCGGCGACATACCCAATCCGTTCCACGCCATGCAGCCGCTGCTGACCGCCTCGCCCGAGCTGCGGCTGCCCGGCCTGGAGGGCGTGGCCCGACTGGCGAACGCGCCCGTGGATGAGGGCAGGCGGTGACGGTGACTCCGTCGTCGCTGCAGGTCCCGGCCCTGGCCGGGGCCTTGCGCCGCCACGAGGCCGGCGACCTCGGCGGCGCGCGCCTGGGCTATATTGAGCTGCTCGATCAGCCCGACCTGACACCGCTGTGCGTGCACCAGCTGGCCGTCATCGCCGCCAACAAGGGCGAGCACGGCCGGGCCGCCGCCTTGTTCCAGCGCGCCATCCAGATGGATGGGCGGCTGTGGATCGCCTACCACAACCTGTCGGCGGCGGTCGGCCAGTTGGGCGATCCCGTGGCCGCACTTGGCGTGCTGATCGACCTGGGCTGCGCCCTGCACGCCACCGGCCAGCGCGACGACGCCGAACAAATCTATGCCCGGGTGGTGGAGCGCGAGCCGAACCATTATGCCGGCCTGGTCAATCTGGGCACCTGCCTGGCCCACCGCGGCCAGCAGGACCAGGCGCTGCCCCACCTGCTGCGCGCCGTCCAGCTGTGCGGCCGGGTCATTCCCATGCTGGCCAGCTGCCTGCGCGCGCTGGAGGGCCAAGGCTTGCCTCTGGCCGACCTGCCCGACGACGCCCAGCCGGTGGGGTTCGTCGACAAGGTCGAGGAGGCGTTGACCACCCTGGGCAAGCTGCTCGGCGAAATGGGCCATGCCGACGCCGGGCTGGCCTGCCATCGCCAGGCCATCGACCTGCGCCCCGGCTTCGCCCTCGGCCATTGGAACTTCGCCCTGGCGGCGCTGGAGCAGGGCGACTTCGCCACCGGCTGGCGCGAGTATGAATGGCGCTGGAGCTGGGACGGGTTTCCCGCCCCCCGGCTGCAGCATCCGGCGCCGACATGGCGCGGCGAGGCGCTGGCGGGCAAGCGCATCCTGGTCTGGTGCGAGCAGGGCTTCGGCGATGCCATTCAGTTCTCGCCCTTGGCCACGTGGCTGACCGGGACGGCGGGCGCCGAGGTGAGTCTGGCCGCGCCCCGGCCGCTGGTCCGGCTGTTCCAGGCCAGCTTTTCGGGGATCACGGTGGTGGACCAGAAGGGCCCCCTGCCGGAGGCGGACTTCACCATCCCGCTGATGAGCCTGCCCGATCGCTTTGGCCTGACCCCGGCGGACCTGCCCTTGGACCAGCGCTACCTGTGCCCGCCTGACGCCGCCGCGGCCGCCTGGGAGGAACGGATGGCCGGGACTGGCCGCGGGCCACGCATCGGCCTGGTGTGGGCCGGCCGGCCCGAGTACAGCAACGATTCCAAGCGGTCATTGCCGCTGCCCGAGGCCCAGCGTCTGGCCGCCAGCCTGGGCGGCAACGGCTTTTCCCTGCAACTGGGCCCCCGGAAGTCGGAGGCCGCCACCCTGGGCCTGACCGACCTGACGCCGCACCTGATCGATTTCGCCGAAACCGCCGCCGCCGTTGCCCGACTGGACCTGGTCGTCGCCGTGGATACCGCCGTGGCCCACCTGGCTGCCGCGCTGGGCAAGCCCACCCGGCTGCTGCTGCCATGCGTGGCCGACTGGCGCTGGCAGGATCACCACGACGAGACGCCGTGGTACCCCTCGATGCAAATCTATCGTCAGCGGACCATCGGTGATTGGGACGAGGTGTTGGGGCGTTTGGAGGCGGAGTTGTCCAGGGCTTAGTTGAACTTGGCGGAGCTCGCGCCCCTGGTCTGATCCGCAGGTTTCCAACGATTGGTGTTCTAATTATCCCAATTTAACAAAGCCATCGCTGCGCCCTTGGGTTGTGTTTAAATTATTTTTCTAGTCGGTTGAGCGTTGATGGGCGCTTGCTCTTTGGTCTCGCGCGCAGCCGCTTCGGCTTCTGCTTCGGCCAAAATCGACTTGAGCGTCCGGCTGAGGATGAGGCCCGACCGGTAAATGGGATGATTCGGCGGCAATAGGCCGAGTTCGATGACTTTCCCTTTTTTCATTATCGACCGTCCTTTATTGGCCCCTCGGGACCATATGGCTGCTGGCTTGGCCCATATCCAGTCGCGTGCCGTGGGCGATATAGGCGAGGTGCCGCCCTCCATGCAGGTCAAGTTGCGGCGCTTTGCGCCCACGTAAAAGCCGGGTTCGCATTGCAGCTCCGGGTTTCTCTTTTCCCACTGCCCGTTTACTTTTGCGAGGTTTGAAGTATCAAACTAGATGCGATAATTGATGCTCAATCATGTTTCGTGTTTCCCGGTAGGTGGTTTGACTATTCAAACAAATATTTTTTTGGGAGCGGGATTGATATTTCGTCGCTTTTCGCAAAACTGTCTGTTAGTTACTGAACAGGGGGTTTTATGACTAAGTATCTCTCGCGAGACCAAGCCGCCGAATACCTCCTTGAGCGGTTCGGCGCTCCGATCGCTGTTTCCCGCAAGACGCTGGCGAAGATGGCCGTGGTCGGTGGCGGCCCGAAGTTCCGGAAGGCCGGCCGTTTCGCCGCCTATGACCCGGTGGACCTGGACGACTGGGCCTTGAACCGCTTGTCCTCGCCCAAGTCAGAGGGCCGCAGTTTGCCGTCGTCCCGCTTTCTTTGGCGGGCGACCAAACGCTTGGGGCGCTTGATTTGCGAGTGGCCATTGCCGTCGCCTCGTTCTTAACCGTGGGTAAGAAGCGGCGCATAGGCATGGAGGCTATCGCCGCCGTGGCCAGGACGACGCGGACTAAAGCGTCCGAATGTATCAAGCACCTAGAGATGCAGGCGCACTTGACGGTGGAGCGACCCCGTCGAGGCGGCCGTCGCTCTCTTCCATCAAGGCGGCCAGACGCCCCGCGGTACGATCAGCGACGGCTTTCACGGGATCGTCGCTGACATGTGCGTACCGCTCGGTGGTGCGGGTCTGCTTGCCCCAGCGCCTTGCCGACCAAGTAGAGGCTGGCGCCGTCCGAGACGGCGTAGGTGGCGAACGAGTGGCGGAGGTCGTGGATACGAGCATCCTCGATGCCACACCACACCCGGATCATTTCCCAAGCCTTTTGCAGGCCGACGATCGGCCCTTCACTGCGCGAACTGGGCAGCACCCATTCCGACTTGCGTGGTAGGTCGGCAATGATGCGAGCCGCTGCGGCTGGTAAGGGAATGACCTTGGCGCCGGTCTTGCTATCCGGCAGCAGTAATAGGCCTCGCTCCAGGTCCACGTAATCCCAGCGCAACGTGGCGATTTCGTTTTTTCGAGCGCCGGTCAGCAGCAGCAGCTTGATGGCGGCGGCCATATTGCTCGACAGCATGCCCAACTCTTCCAGGATGGCAATGCCGCGTGCCAGGGCGCCCACCTCGGTCTGGGTCAAGGTGCGCTCTTTGGTCTCGGGCTTGAACAGGTCCACCCCGCGCGCCGGGTTGTCGGCGATCAGCTTGCGCGAGACGCCGAATTCCAGCATCGCCTTGAGGGCCGAGGTTGCCCGCGCAGCGGTGCCCTTGCCGCCGTGACGATCACCCGACGCCGGAAGCCCACCTTCTCGTCCATGGCCGTCTTGCCGGCGGCCACGTCGACCTGAAAGCGCTCGATATCGGCCGGAGCCAGGTTGCGCGCAATCTTCCGGCCAAGCAGCGGCAAAACGTGGCGCTCAATGGCGATGCGGTCGCGATTCCAACTCGATTCTTTTTTCCTCGGCTTAGCCGCTTTTCCTTCCTCGCCCAGGTATAGCTTGGCGAGTTCCGCGATCGTTTCGGCGTGCAGCTTCTCCTGCTTTTCGGCAGCGGGGTCGGCGCCGTCGCGGACCGCCTGAAGCAGTCTGCCTGCCCGGGTGCGGGCCTCCTCTGGGGTGAAGGTGCCGTGGGGGCCGATCGTAAAGCGGCGTAGCGTTCGACCAACCCGGTACTGGATTACCCAAGATTTGCGCCCCGAAGCGAACACCCTCAGGCCGAAACCCGGCAGCTCGTCATCCCACAGGAAATAATCGCGGCCATCGGGCTTGGCGGCGTCGACCGTCCGCTTCGTCAGCTTCGCCATGAGGCTCTCCCAGCTGCGGAATCACTGCGGAAGCAGAATCGAGCATCCTCAAGAAACCGGAAAGGCATCAAGGTAACGCTTATATGCGTTGAATTGCAATGGGTTGTCTATGTTCGGTAATGCGAGGGGATTGCTGGAAATAGCAGCACTTCTGCTTTCGTAAAGCCAAGGTCGGGGGCTCGAGTCCCTCCGCCGGCACCACATTCACCCAATAAAAATGAGTAGTTTCCCAAGCGTCTTGGCAAGCGCAGGACGCTTCCGTCTGGCTGAGACGGCACCCGCAACCGAGACGTAGTTGAGGGATGACTACGCCACCGGCAGAGCGTCTGCGGGCACCGCGTCCGGCAGGGTGAACAGGAAGCGGCTGCCCTTGCCGGGCTCGGACTCCACCCAGATGCGGCCGCCGTAGCGGCCAACCACCTTGCGGCATATCGCCAGGCCGATGCCGGTGCCCTCGGTGTCCGCCTTGGGGTCCAGGCGCTGGAATAACTGAAAGATCTTCTCGAAGTACTGCGGCTCGACGCCGATGCCGTTGTCGGTGACTGAAAACACCCAGCCGGCCTCGCCCCATTCGGCAGCCAGCGTCACCTCGGGCGGCCGCTCGGGGTGGCGGTATTTGATGGCGTTGGCCACCAGGTTGGTGAACAACCGCGCCAGGTCACTCTCGCACAGCAGCAGCGACGGCATCGGAGGCCGCACGGTGGCGACGCCGCCACTGCTGGCCGTCAGGCCGTCCAGGTCGCGCAGCGCTCGGCGGGCCACCGCCTCAACCTCGACCAGCCTGACCTGGCCCCCGGGACCGCCTGCATCGACATATTCGAGCAGGTCCAGCACCAGGTCGTTCATCCGCTGCGCCCCGTCGCGGGCGTAGGCGACGAACTGCCGGCCGTCCTCGTCCAGCCGCTCGCCGTAGCGGCGTTCCAGCATGGTGACGTAGGAGCTGATGGTACGCAGGGGTTCGCGCAGGTCGTGCGAGGCCACCCAGGCGAAGGTCTCCAACTCGGCCACCGTCGCCGCCATGTCGCGGTTGGAGCGCTTGAGGTCGGCGTTGGCCTGGGTCAGCTCGGCGGTGCGCTCCATCACCTGCCGCTCCAGTGCGAACATCTGACGCCAATCGCGCAAGGACAGCACCAGCCCCAGCACCCCCAACAGCACCACTGGCACCAGCAATTTCGGCAGCACCGAGGTATCGCGCAGGTAGTTGGCGATGTCGTAGGGGCCGGGATGGATGGCGGCTATCATCCAGTCGTTACCGGCAACCTGGGCACGGTGGAACACCCAGCTCTTGCCGGCCAGACGCACCGCCCCCTCGGGCGCCGCCAGGCTGTCGTAGAGGCGGGCGTGGGCCTCCTCGCCGGCCTCGGCCACCGCCTCGGCCTCCGGCGAGGCGAAGATCAGGGCGCGGCGGCGGTCGAAGATGACGATGCCGACGTCGGAGGGGGGCTTGACCCGGGCCCAGATGGCCTGCAGTTCGGCGAAGCGCAACGATACTCCCGCCACCCCGTCGAACCGGCTGTCGGCATCCTTGAGCGGCAGCACCAGGCCGGTGACCGGCTCGCCGCTGACCGGCCCCGTGTGCGGGTCCATGACGTAGAACCGCCGGTCCTCCTTGGCCAGGGTGGCGAAGAACGGATAGTTCGATGCGTCCGGCGGCCCGGACGGAGGGAAAGGCTGGCCCGAGGCGAAGAAGCGCCCGTCGCGGCCGATGGCGGCGAAATTGACTGCGTTGGGGAAGCGGCGGTTAAGCCGGCTGAACAGGTCTCCGCATTCGACCTGGCCGCGACCGCGCACGCAAGCGGTTTCGGCGACGGCGGCGACCACCGCTTCGTAGGAGGCGAAATAGGCCTCGGTCGCGGCGACGAAGTCTTCGAGGCCGCCGCGCACTTCGGTCTGCACGCCGTCGCGGCGGGCGTTGAAATCGCTGACCACGATGATGCCGACATAGCCGATCGCCATGACCACGGTTGCCAGCAGAACGACGGATTGCCCGTACTTCCAGAGCCCTCGCATCTTCTCGTCTCACCGGCCGAAGGAGAGGCAATAATACACCGTTTGGCTACCCGCCTGTCCATCGGGAGCGTGCCAGTTCACCGGCTCACGGTTTTCGGTCGCCTGCTTGCGGAGACCTGCTCAGCGGTTCATGCGCTGGAGCATCAGGCGGGCCAGGGCGCTCAACGCCACCTCGCGGCAATCCCCCGACCGCACGCACGAGCCGCGTTGCGCACAGGCCAGCGCATTATGTGCCCGCGCTACCACGCGGCGGTCGCTGCGGTCGTCGGCATCCAGCACGATGCTGGCGCACACCCAGTAATAGCACCGGGGCGGGAGGGAAGCGTCGGGGTGAGGCTGCATGGTTGTGGCGTCCTTGTTCTTTTTCTGGTTGGTCGTCATTCAAGCACCAGTTCGCTCAAGGAATCGGTGACGGTCTTGAAGGCTTCGTTGAGGGCGTCGGGGGTAGTCACCCGCAGGTATTTGGAATCGTCGCTGGCACAGCCCTTCATGATGGTCTCGGTGCTGGCGGCGATGCTGGTGCCGAACGGGATGGTGAAGATGGTCAGCCCGGCCGCCTTGGCGGCGTTGCACACCGACAGCAAATAGCCGGAATCGGTGGAATGCATGCTGTTCCACAGCAGCAGGTCGGCATTGGCGTTGCGAGTGCCGGTCAGGTTCCAGCCGGCGGCCGAGATCAGCGGCACGGCACGGCTGTTCTCGAACGGGCCGTAGAAATAGTACTTCCCGTCATTGTAGGAACGGCCGCTCTTGTCGGTGTAGCCGGTGCCGGAGCCGGCCATGTCGTTGTCGCCGTCGCTCAGCAGCACCACCGCCTTGACCAGGTCGTTGGCCTTGTCGGCCGGACGCAGGGCGTCGCCCCAGCCGGCCGCGCCGCGCCAGCCCGGGTCCAGCATGCGCCAGGCCCAGACAAGGCCGCTGGACACCATGGTGCTGCCGTTGGCCTGCATGGCGGTGACGGCGTTCTTCAGGGTGGTCTGGTTGGCGCTCAGGAACATGGCCGGCGCCGCCGGGCAATTGCCCTGATAGTCGAAATTGGCGGGGTCGGCGTAGACGTTCTCCAGCGTCTGCACCGTTACTTGCTTGCCGTTCTGCCATACCCGGGTACTGCTCAGGCGCGATACCCCGTAGGCCGGGAAGCGTTGGGTGGCGGGCGGGCGCGCGTCCAACTGGTAAAGGCTGGCCACCTTGCGCTCGCGCAGGCAGCCGCGCCACTGGCTCGACGGATAGGCGGGCGGATTGGCCGGGTCCAGCCAGTTGGCGGCATAGGTGGACAGGTTGACCTCTTCGGTGAAGGGGACCAGCCCGACGAATGTGTTGCCGCCCGAGGCCTTGCCCAGCATGGTGTCGACCACGTTCTGGGCCGCACTCTGCATGGCGGCCATCTTCGAGCCCAGCATGGAACCGGTGTTGTCCAGCGCCAGCACCATCTCGACATTGGAGCGCGAGCGTTTGCGCGCCTGGGCCGCCATGTTCAGCGACACCGAGCCGGCATAGCCGGTCACCATCAGCGGCACCTGGACGTCCAGGGTAATGCTCAGGTGGTCGGCGCCGTCGGCGGTGGTCCAGGTGTTGAACACCGGCTTCGATACTGCCGCCCCCATGGTGCCGCCGGGCATGTCGAGGTCGAAATAGGCCTGGGCCTCGGCCTGCCAGGTGGTGGTGGTAGCACCCAGGTTGCGGCCGGCGGCCAGGGTGGCGAAGTCCAGCGCCGCCTGGGCCTGAGACTGCACCATGGTCACGCGCATCAGGTCCAGCGCGCCCAGAAAACCCAGCACGATGCAGGTGGCGGTCATGGCGAAATACAGGCCGGCGATACCGCGGCGATCGTGAACCAAGTGACGGAGGTTGGGCGCGGGCATGGGCGGTCTCCCGATTACAGGCTGGGCGAGGCGGTGCAGCCGGGCTGGCCGGGCAGGGCGCCAAGGGCGCCGAAGCGGGCGCGGGCGTAGGCGGTGCGGACGATCATCACCTCGCCCGGCAGTGACGGCAGCAGCACCCGCACGCCCTCGAACGGCCTGAAGCGATAGGCGACGGAGGCAACGATCAGGGTGTCGCCGTTCAGGGCGGGATTGGGCACCGCCACCGTGGTGACGGGCAGCTTGGCGGCGGCGCCATCGGTGCCGATGGGCGATCCCGTGTCCACGCTGAAGGGCGAGCGGCGCTGCCAGGCGATGGTCGGCCCGGCCCCCGTGTCGATGACCGCGGCGGCGACGATCTGGCCGTTGGTGGCCATGACAAGGGGCTGGGCCACGATCTCGCCGATGTGGAAATAGGTGCCCAAATAGGCGGAATCGGTGGTCTGGGCGCAATCCAGCAAAGTCTGGCGCCGCGCCAGCAGGTCGGCCACGGTGACCGAGGTGCGTTCGACGATGTTGACGGCGCGCATGTAGAAATACATCTCGGTGAAGCCCACCAGGATGATGACGGCGATGGGGAAGATCAGCGCCGCTTCCAGCGCCGCCACGCCGCGCCGGTCCCCCCTCAGCCTGCGAATCAAGCCCCCCATGGCCCCACCTATTCGTTCTGAACCGCCATCTGGCGGCTGAAAGTGAGCTGTGTGATGCCGGCGATGCCCAGTACGCCCGAGAAGCCGGGGCGGCTGATGGTGACGCTGTACAGCATCACGTCGCCCGCACCTCCGGCCCCGGCGATGCCCATGTCCGGGTCCCAATGGCCGTTCTTGTTGGAGTCGGTGTAGGTCTCGCCCTCGTCCCAGGTGCCGTTGTTGTTGGCGTCGACGAAGGGCTCGGGTTTGCCGATGTTGTCGAACGAGGTGTAGACCTTCATGTCCAGCGTCAGCGTGCCCTTGTCCCCCATCCAGCGCCCGACGCCCGCCAGGATGATCTTGCGGATGGTGGTCTCGCGGTCGGCGCCGCCGGCGCCGGTGATGCCGTAGCGCGATGCCATCCGTACCGCCATCTCCAGCGAGGCGTCGGTCATCAGCATCAGGCCGGCCTCGATGGCGCCGGCCGTCAACAGCAGCAGCATGGGCAGCAGCATGGCGACCTCGACCGTGAGGACCATGCCGCGCCGGTCGGCAAGAAGGCGCTTGAGCCGGTTCACGGGGTGGCGCTCCCCCCGTTGCGGGCGCGCAGGAAACGGTAATAGTCCAGGTTCGAGCGCACGGCAGTGCGATCCAGGTCGGTGTTGAGCACGTTCTCGGCCGCCTGGTCGTTGCCCATCAGGCCGTAGGCCAGGGCCAGGTTCTGGCGCGCCTGGGCCGGTGCCGACGGTGCGGTGGCGATGTCCAATAGAACATTGACGCCCTGGCGCGGCTGGCCGGCCAGCGCCAGCGACAGGCCCAGATTGCTGCGGGCGGCGGTGTCTTCGGGGTGCATGGCGAGCGCCTGGGTGTAAAGCGCCTGCGCTTCGTCGTGTTGGCCCTGCATGTCGCGGGTGACACCCAGGCCGCACAAGGAGCGGGTGTCGTCGGGAGCCAGTCGCCGTGCCTCCTGGTAGCGTTGTTCGGCCTCGGTGAACTGGCGTTTCATCAGGGCGATGCGGCCCAGGGCCAATTGCGGTCCCACTTCGGTGGGACGGCGCTTGGACGCCTCCATATAGGCGGTGCGGGCGCGCTCGCGTTCGCCCGCCATGAACAGGGCGTCGGCCATCCCTAAGCGGGCGTCGTAATCCTCGGGATTACGCTTGAGAACCTGCTGGTAGAGCGACATGGCGCTGGCCGAGTCGCCGCTGTCCAGGCTGGCCTTGGCAAGCCGCAAATTGCTTTCGGCGGCCGGCGACGCGGTGGAGGTTGCGGCAGGGCCGGCGGCGCAGCCCATGACCAGCAACGGCAGGAGCAGGGCGGTGATTTTCGCCAGGGTCTTCATTTGTGGAAAGCCTCCATCATGCGCAGGAAGGCTGGACCGCCCGAGATCAGCATCACGGCGGGCAGGATCAGCACCATCATCGGCATGGTCATCTTGGCCGCCAGCTTGGCGCCCTTTTCCTCCAGCAGCAGGATGCGGGTGGTGCGCTCGGTGCGGGCCAGGGTCTTCAGCGACTGGGTGATGGGGGTGCCGTACTGGTGCGCCTGGATCAGGGTCGCAACCAAGCTGCGCAGGCATTCGACACCGGTGCGCTCGGCCAGATGGCGCAGGCCGACCACCGGGTCGGCGTTCATCTGGATCTCGTGGGCGGTGATCTCCAGCTCGTTGGCCAGCGGCGGGCAGACGCTCTCGATCTCGGCGCCGATGCGCTTGATACTGGCACCCAGCGAATAGCCGGCATTGGTGCAGATGACCAGCAGGTCCAGGGCGTCGGGCACCGACCGGTAAATCTGCCGCTGGCGCTTGCGCACCCGCCGGCGCAGGGCGAGCTCGGGCAGCGTCATGCCCACCTGCAGTCCGCCCAGCACCATCAGCGCGGCGACCATGGTGGCGGTGTCGGCCATGTGGCTGGCGACGGTGCCCAGCACCGCGCCCACGGCGCCGCCGATGATCTTCAGCGTGATGAAGACCGACAGCGCATGGGGCTGGCGGAACCCGCCGGTCAGCAGCAAGTTCTGCAGCGCGCGGCGCTGCTTGGGATTGAACAGCGGCAGCTTGTTGCCCAGTTCGGCCAACAGGCCCGGCTTGGCGCTCAGGTCGGGGCTTTCATCCTCGACGCGGGGTGCGCCGCCGGCCTCGCGCACGATCTCGCGGGCGCGGTCGGCGGCACGGGCGCCCGGGCGATTGAGGCGCAGCGCCACCAGCGCGGCCACGGCGAGGAGGGTGAGCAAAGCCAAGGTTTCGAGGAAGTCCGCCGTCATGGCCTCAATCCTCCAGCTTGGTCATGCGGGCGATGATGACCAGGCCCGTCATGATCATGCCGACGGCGAGGGTCAGCAGGCGCTGACCGCGTTCGGTGGTGAACAGCACCTCCATGTAGTCGCCGCCCATGGCTTGCAGGGCGCCCATGATGGTGAATGGCACAGCCGCGATGATCTTCGAGGCGGCGCGCCCCTGGGCGGTCAGCGCCCGCGTCTTCAGCCGCACCTCGCGGCGCGAGCGGATGATATTGGAGAGGTTCTCCAGGGTGTCGGCCAGCGGGCCGCCCGTCTCGCGCTGCAACTGCAGGCAGACGACGAAGAAGCGGAAGTCGGCGACGCCGATGCGGGCGCTGGCCTTTTCCAGCACGTCCTGCTGGTCCAGGCCTAGGCGCAGGGCGTCGCCCATCAGCCGGAACTCGCGCCCCACCGGGTCGGGCAGCTCGCGGCCGGCGCTGACGATGGCCTGAACCACCGGCACGCCGGCGCGCACCGCGCGCACGATCAGGTCGAGCGCGTCGGGGAAGCCGCCCAGGAAACGGGTGCGATAGCGCCGTGTCACCAGCTGGAAGGCGGCGAAGCCGCCCAGGCCGGCCCCCGCCGGGGCGGCGGCCAAGGCCGTCCACAGCGATAGGCCGCCGGTCCGCACCAGCATGATTGCGGCCACGCCGGCCAGTACCGCCGCAAGGGCGATGGTGCGCACGCCGGCTGGGCCGCCCATGTGCTCGGCCTGGGCTTTCAGGCGGGACACCAGCTGAACCGCCAGGGTGTTCCCACCGCCCGCACGGCGGAGCAGGCGGGAACCGGTGTCCACATGCGCGGCATCGGCCGCGACGGCGGCAGAGACCGCCGGCCCCACCTGGGCCACGCTGTCCCGCACGCGCTGCCGCATACGGGCACGCGGGCCGGTGGCCACGGCCGATCGCATGGCGTGGTAACCCAGCGCGGCGATGACCACGCCGACGAAACCGGCGGCGGCGATGACGTCCTCGGGGGCGATGGGGCCGCTCATGCCAGCATGGCCTCCATCAGCGCCTTCTCCAGGCCGTAATAGCTGGCACGGGCGGCGCAGGCCGGACGCAGGCCCGTGCTCTCGAAGGTGCCCTTCACCTCGTCGCCGAAGGTGGAATCGTCGTAGCGGAAGGTGAACAGGTCCTGGGTGATGATGACGTCGCCTTCCATGCCCGCGATCTCGGTCACGTGGGTGATGCGCCGCACGCCGTCACGCATGCGTTCCAACTGCACGATCAACTGCACCGCGCTGGCGATCTGGCGGCGGATGGACAGCAGCGGCAGGTTGGCCGAGGCCTGCAGCACCATGCTTTCCAGGCGGGTGATGGCGTCGCGCGGGGTGTTGGCGTGCAGCGTGGTCATGGAGCCGTCGTGGCCAGTGTTCATGGCCTGCAGCACGTCGAACGCCTCGGCGCCGCGGGTCTCGCCCAGGATGATGCGGTCGGGGCGCATGCGGAGCGCGTTCTTCACCAGCTGGCGCTGGTCGACGGCGCCGCCGCCTTCGATGCTTTCCGGACGGGTCTCCAGGCTGACCACATGGGGCTGCTGCAATTGCAGTTCGGCGGCGTCCTCGATGGTGATGATGCGCTCGCGCTCGTCGATCACCCGCGACAAGGCGTTCATCAAGGTGGTCTTGCCCGAGCCGGTGCCCCCCGAGATGATGACGTTGGAGCGGCAGGCCGCCGCCACTTCCAGCACGCGGGCCATCTGGGCCGACAGGTTGCCCTGCATGACCATGCGGTGCAGGGTGACGTTGCGCTTGGCGAACTTGCGGATGGACATGCAGGTGCCGCGGATGGCCAGCGGCGGCAGCACCACGTTGACGCGGCTGCCGTCGGCCAGGCGGGCGTCCACCATGGGGCTGCTCTCGTCCACCCGGCGGCCGATGGAGGCGGCGATGCGCTGGGCCACGTTGGTGACGTGGTTGTTGTCGCGGAACTTGAGCGGGGTCAGTTCCAGGCGGCCGTGGCGCTCGACGAACACCTGGTCGGGGCCGTTGACCAGGATGTCGGTGACGGTGTCGTCGGCCAGCAGCGGCTCGATGGGGCCGATGCCGAACATGTCGTTGAGGATTTCCTCGACCGCTTGCATCTGCTCGGGCGTGGTCACCAGCATGCGGTCACGGGCGACGATCTCGGCCACCAGGCGGATCAGGTCGCCGCGCACCTGCTCGCGCGAGCGGGTCACCGCCGCCGAGACGTTGATGGCGGCGAACACCTCAGAGCGCAGGGCGAGGAAGCATTCCGAACGCAGGAAGTTCTCGGACACCCCGTCGGGGACGGCGGCCGGTGCGCAGACCGGCGCCGGGCCGGGGGCGCAGATGGGCTGCGGCGCGGGCGCCGGGGTCGAACTGGCGACGGGAACGGCCGGCGTGGCCGGCACCTCTTCGGTCGGCAGCGGCAAGCCCGGCGAGAAGGGGTCGCGCTTGCGCCCGAACATCAGCCCCCCCATTCCAGCAGATGGCGCAGCAGGGGATGGTCGCGGAACGAGAAGGCGCGCTTGGGCTTGTCGTCCATGCGGCGCCCGGCCAGGTCGTCGCCCATGCGCTTCAGGGCCACGGCCAGGGCGCCGCGGCTGGCCACCAGCGGCGGGCCCAGGTTCTCGGCGCGGCTGGCGGCCTCGTGGTCGTAGGGCAGCACGTGGCTGGCGCGGCGCCCCACCGCCTCTTCGAAGTCGCGCATGGCCAACTCGCCCTTGCCGGGCTGGCGCGGTTGGTTGACCACCAGCATCACCGGGGCGTGGGCGTCGCGGGTCTCGGCGGTGCGCATCAGCCGCGCCGTTTCCCGGGCGGCATAAACCGACGGCTCGGTCACCAGGGCGACCACCTGGGCCTCCTCCAGCATGGTGGTGGCACCGGCGCCGGCGCGGTGGGGCATGTCCAGGACGACGTAGTGGAAGTGGCGCTTCAGCTCGTTGACCAGCTCGCGCAGCGCCTCGACGTCCATCGGCTCATCGGTGTCCAACGCGTTCTGGGCGGTCAGCAGGTAGAGCTTGCCGCCGATCGTCACCATCGTGCGGTCCAGGTACTGGGTATCCAGCCGCCGCGCGTTCTTCAGCACGTCGGACAGCCCGTTGTTGGACTGGGTGCCCAGCAGGATGTTCATGGGGCCCCCGTAAGGGTCGAGGTCCAGCAGCGCCACCCGGCGGTCCACATTCTGGGCCAGATGCCAGGCCACGTTGGCCGCCACGGTGGAAACTCCCACGCCGCCGCGCGCGCCCACGCAGGCCACCAGCTTGCCGGTGCGCACCTGATGCACCGGCTGCGCCGCCGCTCCGGGACCGCCCAGCAGGCGGGTCAGCAGGTCGATGGTGAGCGGCTTGGAGATGTATTCGTCCACCCCCATGCGCAGCAATTCGCGGAACAGGCCGACGTCATTGCGCTCGCCGATGACCACCACCGAGACGCTGGGGGCGCACACCTCGGCCAGTTGGGCCAGTTCGGACAGGGCCATGGCCGAGGTGGAGATGTCCACGATCAGTTGGCGCGGCGGCCGCTCCAGCTTGGCCATGAACTCGGTTGCGTCGGCCACACTGCCCTGGTGGATCCAGGTGTGGGGCATCATGCGGGCCAGGGCGAAGCGCTCGACCGTTTCGGTGCTGGCGGAATCGGCCAGGAAAGCCACGAACTCGGCGTGGCTGGGTGCGCTGCGCGTCGGGTTGGTCAGGCTTTCGATCAGGGACATGGACATCGAGCCTCCCCGTGCTATGGCGAGCCGCCGCCGGACAAGTTGCTGGTCGTCGTGCTGCGGCGCAGGGGCTTCACCTTGTCGGCGTAATACCGGCCGGCCGCGCCGGCGGTGCCGGTGCCGTCGGGGCCGCCGAAGCTGCGCGGGGCCTGAAGGTCGGCCGGGTCGACCAGCATGTTGGTAAGGTTGGTGTAGCCGGCGCAGCCGAACGCCATGGTGGGGCGCGAGGCGGCGCCGTTGCTGTCGTTGGGCGTGATCATGCCGGCGCAATCGGGTGGGGTCAGGGTGATGCGCAGCACCTCCACCGAGGCGGGGCCGCCGGCCGGGCCGGTGGTGTCCACCCGGGCAATGGCGGGGTCGACGCCCAGGCCCTCGGCCAAGCCGCGTGCCACGGTGTCGCCCGGCTGCGGCGAGCCCTGGGGCAGGCGCACCCGCACACGCAGGCCGGTGGGCCCGCCTCGGGTCAGGGCGGCGGCGATGGCGGTCTTCTCGGCCTCGGTCGGTTTGCCCAGGTCGGCCACGGCGACGCTGTCGACCAGCGACACCGCGCGGCCGATCACCGCCGAGGTGGGCATCTCGCGGACCTGGTAGTCGAGGAAGCAGCCGGTCAGCAGTGGGGCCAGGAACACCGGCAGGATCGCAGGAAAGCGGGTCATGCGGGGTCTCCTCAGTACACGAAGCCGGCCGGGCCAACCAGGCGCGGGGTGTCCGCCGCCAGGGGGTCGGTGCCCAGCCGCTGATTGTTGATGTATTCCACGTCCGAGGCCGGCTTCAGGTTGGCCAGCGGGGTCTGCAATTGGCTGCCGTCGGTGGGCTTGACCATGTAGGCGGTGACGATCACCACCAGCTCGCTCTTGTTGCTGCGGTAGTCGGTGGAGCGGAACAAATGGCCCAGTATGGGCAGGTCGCCCAGTCCGGGCAGGCGGGCCACGACATCGCGCATATTGTCCTGCAGCAGGCCGCCGAGGACGAAGCTCTGGCCGCTGGCCAGTTCGACCGTGGTTTCGACCCGGCGCACCGAAAGGCCGGGAATGACCAGGTTGTTCACCACGATGGAATTGGCGGTCGACAGCTCGCTGACCTCGGGGCGGACCAGCAGCGAAATGCGGTCCGAGGACAGCACCGTGGGGGTGAAGTCCAGCGCCACGCCGAACGGCTTGAACTCGACGCTGATGGAATTGCTTTGCGATTGCACCACCGGGATGGGGAACTCGCCGCCCACCAGGAAGCTGGCGGTCTGGCCCGACACGGCGGTGAGATTGGGCTCGGCCATCACGGTGACCAGCCCTTCCTGGTCCAACACGTCGATCACCGACTGGAT
>Ga0306923_10002863_pt1 | contig 16013 bp, 11 predicted proteins | sample sta12Can44000108_FD_203841 | JGI IMG/M metagenome (GOLD analysis project Ga0306923, IMG submission 203841) | Lab enrichment of tropical soil microbial communities from Luquillo Experimental Forest, Puerto Rico - statanox.12C.anox.44.000.108 (v2)... | ecosystem: Environmental > Terrestrial >... | reverse complement strand
GGCCGCTGCTGCGCGCGCTTCTGGCCGGGCTTGCAATCTGGCTGCTGCTGCTGCCCAAAGTGCAGGAAAACCCGTTCATCTATTTCCGGTTCTGATCACATGCTGCGACGCGCCGCTCACACCACCGCTACGGTATTGGCCGGACTGGTCTTGGCCGTCGTCGCGACCGAATTGTTCTTTCGCCTGATCAACGCAACGCCGCTGTGCTGGGTGCTGCCGGAGCCGCAGGTCGCGCTGTTCGGGCCGGATTATTTCACCGGCTACCGCCATCGCGCCGAAATCGGCGGCCTGTGGCTGACCGAGCATCGCAACATCGTGCGCACCTCCAATCTCGGCCTGCGCGACCGCGACCGCCTGCTCGCCCACGGCTCCGGGCCGCGCACCGTGATTCTCGGCAACTCCATCGTCGAGGGGTTGCAGGTGGCCGATGCGCAGACTTCTCCCGCGGTCGCGGAAGCGATCGTCTCGCGCCGCATCGCCGGCGCCGAGGTGGTCAATCTCGGCCTGTCCGGCGCCAAGCCCGCAGTGCTCGTGGCGCGCCTGCAATCGCAAGGCTTGGCGCTGCATCCCGACCTCGCCATCGTCATGGTCGACATGGTCGATTTTCTGGTGCCGGCGAGCACTGAGGATTCGGAATTCACCGGCTACCGGCCCGATGCGGACGGCGTGTTCCATTTGTCCTACGGCTTTCGCAATTCGTCCGGCTACCGCTTTCGCACCTCGCGGTTGGGCGACATCTTCTACTGGCTGCTCGACCACAGCCAGGTGATGCGCATTGTCAACGGCCGGAAGAATGTCGGGCTGTTCGCCGAACTGTCGCCGCCGGCCGCAGCAGCGAACGAGGGCTCGACGGTGTGCGCCGCGACGGCGCTCGATCCTTACGTGGCGTTGTTCAACACCGGCGAATCGACGGAGAAGCGCGCCGTGTTCGACGCTTTTGTCCGCGATCTTGCCGCCATCCAGCGCGACAACAAGCTGCCGATCGTCGTCGCGACGCGAGACATCGCCGCGAGTTGTTCGGGCCTCGCCGACAAACGCGCGGCGCTGATCGCCGCGATCCGCAAGGAAGTCGAAGGCGCGGGCCTGCGCTATCTCGATCTCGACGCCCGCATCGTGGCCGCCGTCGGCGCCGACCGCGAGGCTGAGCTCTACGGCTTCGGCGCCAATCTCGGCCTCGGCCATCTCAACGTCGCCGGCAATCGCATCCTTGGCGAAATCTTTGCCGACGCGATCGTGCAAACGCTGGGAACGCGTTGACGCGCCGGGGCAGGGGTCATCGCGGCCGGCGAACGATCGCTCAGCGCAGCGGTATCAGATGCTTCAGCGATCGCGGCCGCCGAATGTAGCGCTTGACCATGTATGAGCGCGGCAGATCGAGCGGCAGGCGAAAGTCCTGTTCATAAAGCTTACGGAACGTGGCGGTTATGGAGAGCTCGGGAAGCGCCTCCACGTCCAGCTTGACGCCGCGTCCCCACCTTCGGTTCATCGCGTGCACAAAACCCGGGATCGGGCTGCGCCGCGGCGGCAAGCCGGCCCGCTCGAACGAGGTCCGGAGCATGACGGGTTCGTAATCGTTTTCCCGCATCAACTGCAGAAAAAATTTCGGGCTGTAGTTGAATAGGCCATGGCCAATCAGGCATACCGGAACTTCATGGTGCATGAGCCCGCCCTTGCGGACGAGATCGTGTATGGCGTGAAAGCAATTGCTCTGGTTGGCCACGTGTTCCGTCGTCCCGGCATTGACAACGAGATCGAACGCGCCCCGCAAATTCTCCGGAACCTCTCCTGTATTGAGATCCAGCGCGACGCTGTTGCGATGGCCTTCGTAGTCCAACGTTGTCAGTTCAAATCCGAGCGAGTTCCAGAAGGGCCCCGATGGCGGTGCCTTTCGGGTGAAATTCTCGGCGCCACACGGACGCCCGAGGTCGACGCGCCGAGCGCCGAATAGTTTGTACAGCTCGTCGAGAAGCTTGTCGTCGGTGAGGAAAGTGTCGGCGAGCTGTTGCGCGCCGATTTCCGCCACCTGCCGCACGCCGTCGAGCGCGCCGCAACGCTTTAGCGCAATGAAATCCTCGATAAAGCCGCTTCCCAGTCCCATGAGATTAACCCGATGTGAAACGCCAATGTTTCGACGCGCGGTCGGTGCACGAGGCGGACACTGCAAATCCTAGCGCTTGGCGGCCGATGGCATACCGAGACAGCGCCTTGCTGCCGTTGCGAGAACGCCGTCCGACGAAAATACAGCGTTCCAATGATAACGCGCCCAGCCGCTCAAGGCCTGCCGGCTTGGCGCCGAGCGACGCACGAAGCGAAATTCGCACGACGCTCGTACCGCTTCCGGCGAACCGGCATTTTGCGTGCGATGCAAGACGAATTGATCGAAAATCAGCGCGTCGCCCAACTGCAGTTGCGGGATCGACGGCTCGCCGGCGGCGTCGGCAAACGCATCGTCGCGGCCACGATTGCTCCCTGTCAGCATTGGCACGCCGCGCATGATCATGTGCGAGCGCGGCACGACTTCCAGCGACGGCAGATCGCCGCCGACGGCTTCGAGGGGAACCCACACATTGATCACCGAAGCCGCGACCTTGAAGATCGTGGCGCCATCGGCATCGGCGTGCCAGCCGACTCTCTTGCCCATGCCGAGGTGCCGTCGAAAATAGGACCGCTTGGGAAAAAATCGCCAGTCGTTTCCCAAAGTGGACTTGACCTGCGCTTCGACCAGACGCAGCGCGTTCTCGTAATGATCTGCGAGATCCGGACGGGCGTGACGCAGGAATTTCGGCAGCGCCTGGAGCCACACGCCGTCCCAAACCCGGAAGTTCGTCTCCAGCCGTCGATCGGGGACGTGCTCGCAGGAGCTCAAGACCGCGTAAATGTCGTAAACGGTGCGGCGCAAATCTGCTGCATCGTCGGGTGCCAAAAATCCGCGAACGACGGTCACGCCGTCCGTGGCGAGTTGCACTGCCGGCCGCGTCATCCTGGCCCTGCCCACATCATCGACATGTTGACTGTTTAGCACGGTTGCCACCCGGATTGTGGTCAGAATATGTGGTAAAGTTCGGCGGCAGAAACGGCTCGGGCCGCCCCGACCGTTGAGATCCTGCGGGACTCCGTCGGACTTCGCGCAAAACGCGCGACGCAAGGGCGTCGGACGCCAAACTGAACAGGCGCCGGGCGAGGCATCGGCCTTGCCAAATCGCGGTTGCCGGCGCGGTGGCGCTGTCGCAGGGGCGCAGCTAGCGCGTTGCATGGTTGGCCCCGACCCATTACATAGCCGCCCGGGAGCCTTTCATCGTGCGCGCCGAAATCGAGAACCTGGTCGAGGAGATCAAGCAGTCCGCCTCGCTGCTAAGGAGGCATCTTTGACGTCGACAAGGCGCGCGCGCGGCTTGCCGAACTGAACCGCCAGGCCGAAGACCCCAACCTCTGGAACGACCCGCAGCGGGCGAGCCGCCTCATGCAGGAGCGCACCGCGCTCGACGAGCAGCTCACCGCGCTGTCGCGCATCGAGCAGGACCTCGACGATCAGGTGACCTTGCTCGAGCTTGGCGAGGTGGAGGGCGACCGCGACGTCGTCACCGACGCGGAGGCAAGCTTGCGCAAGCTCAAGGCCGAAGTGGCGCGGCGCGAGCTCGAGGCGCTGCTGTCGGGCGAGGCCGACGCCAACGAGGCTTATCTCGAAGTTCACGCCGGTGCCGGCGGTACTGAGAGCCAGGACTGGGCGTCGATGCTGCTGCGCATGTATGTGCGCTGGGCGGAGCAGCACGGTTACAAGGTCGATTACATCGAAGAGACCCAAGGCGAAGAGGCCGGCATCAAGTCGGCGACGATCGAGATCAAGGGCCACAACGCCTATGGCTGGTTGAAGACCGAGAACGGCGTGCACCGCCTGGTGCGCATCTCGCCGTTCGACGCCAATGCGCGGCGCCATACCTCGTTCGCCAAGGTCAACGTCTATCCGGTGGTCGACGACCGCATCAATGTCGACATCAAGGAGTCCGACGTGCGCGTCGACACCATGCGCGCCGGCGGCGCCGGCGGCCAGCACGTCAACAAGACAGAGTCGGCGATCAGGCTCACCCACATTCCGACCAATATCGTCGTCGTTTGCCAGAACGACCGTTCGCAGCACCGCAATCGGGCGCAAGCCTGGCAGATGTTGCGCGCCAAGCTCTACGAGGCGGAGCTGAAGAAGCGCGAGGAGAAAGCCGCCGCCGACCAGGCCGCCAAGACCGATATCGGTTGGGGCCACCAGATCCGCTCCTACGTGCTGCAGCCCTATCAGATGGTGAAGGATCTGCGCACCGGCGTATCCACGTCAAACACCGGCGCGGTGCTCGACGGCGACATCGATCAGTTCACGCAAGCCGCGCTTGCACAGAAGGCGTTCGGCGGCACGGCACCGGCCGAAGTTGAGGATGTGGAATAGTCGCTAGCCGCCGTAGAGTGACGCGCCGGCTTTCAGGAACTTCTCGGGGTTGACCGCTTCGCCGTCGACGCGGGTCTCGTAGTGCAGATGCGGACCGGTCGAGCGGCCGGTCGACCCGAGCCGGCCAACCACCTGGCCGATGCGGATGGTCTGCCCGACATGCACATCGATTTGCGAGAGATGGCCGTAGCGCGTCGCGAGTCCGTTGCCGTGGTCGACTTCGACCATTTGGCCGTAGCCGCCGCTCCAGCCCGCCGAGGTCACCGTGCCCGCCGCCGTGGCGTGGATCGCCTCGCCATAGGTGCCGCGGAAATCGATGCCGGTGTGCATCGCCGGCACGCGCAGGAACGGATCGACACGGACCCCGTAAGGCGAAGAGAAATCGATGTCGCCGGCGACCGGCTCGCGCACTGGCACCGTGGCAAGCGTGGCGCTGAGCTTCTCCGCATAGGCGCGTGCGACGTTGACGCGCGTCAGCGCGCGCTCGAAGCTTTGGGTCTCGGAAGGTAGCGACACCGGCACGAACGGCCCGCCGATGCCGGCCGGCGGATTGGCGTCGAGCTTCAGGCCGAGCTGAGCAAGGACGCTGCGCATCCGGCGCGCCTTGCCTTCGTAGCGTTGCTGCATTTGCGCAAGCGTCGCGGCCTCGCGGCGGTCGACGCGATCGAGCGAGGCTTCGAGGCGTCCGAGCTTGCCGGCGATGTCAGCGTCCTTGCTGGGCCGGCGGCTCGGCGGCGCGCGCTCGGGGTCGAGATACGTGCCGCGATCGAGCGGATGCGGCGCGAGCAGCGAGCTGCCGATCGGTGCGGGCTTCGCTGCCGGCTCGACCGGGCTCGCCGAGGAGCGCAGCGATCCGGTGGTGGCTGGATCGGCAGCGCCGCTCAGCGCGGTGGCACGCGATTCCAGCATCGTCTGCCGGCGCACCAGGTCGTTGAGCTTCTGCTCGAACTGCTCCTGATCGAGCAACTGGCGGCTCGTGGTGCGGTCGATCTGAGCGCGCAACTCCGCGATGCGATCCTCGTAGGCGTATTGCTGCTCGGTCGCCCGCGCGATCAAGCCTTTGACGACGTCGTCGGAGAAGGCGAAATAGGTGGCGGTGACCACGGACCAGCCGGCGAGGATCACCACGGAGCCGACGGCGATCCAGAACGCCACCGGTCCGAGCCGGACCTGTCGGCCGGCATGCATGAAGGTATAGCCGGAGCCAAAGCCGCCGTGCGCGGCGGTGCCGCGGTGCTGGCGCGGATCGGCGCTGCGTGCGGCCTCGCGCGGCTCGTACGGCACGCGGTTCGTGCGCTGCGATAGCTGCGCCGAAAACTTCGACATTGACGTTCCCACCCGAGCCGGCATTGTGACGCCAACCGGGCAGGGAATTTGGGGCTGGTATGGTTAATATTCGGCAAATTGCGGCATCGATTTTACGACTTTGAGTAAACGATTACGCAACAATCACAGCCCTTTGGCGGCGGCGAGCACGTCGTCGGCATGGCCGTCGATGAAAACCCGCGGCCATACCTTGGCGATGCGGCCGTCCGCGCCTATCAGGAAGGTGGTGCGGGCGATGCCGAGGAATTTGCGCCCGTACAGCGATTTCTGCTGCCACACCCCATAGGCCTCGAGCATGCGGTGCTTCTCGTCGGAGCCGAGCGTGATGCTGAGCTTGTGCTTGGCCTTGAACTTGTCCTGGGCCGCGACCGGGTCGGCGGAGACGCCTATGATCGCGGTTCCGGACCGGGCGAAGTCGCCGCGCAGGCGAGAGAAGTCGATCGCCTCGCGGGTGCAACCGGAGGTATCCGCCCGCGGATAGAAATAGAGCACGAGCTTCTTCCCGGCGAAGTCGGCAAGCGCCACCGTGCCGCCGCCGTCGCACGGCAGGCTGAAGGCCGGCGCCTTGCTGCCGGGAGCGGGCAATTCCACTGAATTCCTAGGCTTTGCCGGGCTCGACGCCTTCGTACTATCAGCCTTGGCACTGCCAGCCTTGGCACCGCCAGTTTTGGCTGCTGCGGACCTCTTGGCGTCCGGCTTGGAGGCCGGTTTGGCGGTTCGCTGGGTTGCCCGTTTTGCGGGCGGCTTCCGTGTGGCCATGTGCCTTCCTTTCGACGCTTTCGCGGGCGCATTCTGGACGGTCAGGATAGCCGTGCCGGCGCAGGGGGTCGATCATCCGATTGGGGTCGCGCGGGGGCGAGCTTGGCCAGCGGCGATACCGCTCCGGCGGCAACCACGGACGAGGGGACGCCCGGGGGGCATGACCAACCAGGACCGGCAGAACTCAGCCCTTCCGCGATGGGAGTCGGTTGCTGCCCATGCGCGTCGGCCGGCTGGCCGCACCGCGAACCCTCGCGCCCGCCACGCCGGGGGCGACTTTGTCGCGGCCTATTGGCGACTTCTGGCCCGGCACAAAAGGCTCATTCGCCGCGTCGGCATCGGCAGCGCCGCCGTCCTCGGCGTTATCGTGCTCGCTTGCGGAGCGCTGTGGTGGCGGCTTGCCAGCGGCCCGATCCAGCTCGACGTCGTCACGCCATGGCTTGCTTCGGCGATCGAAGAGAATTTCGGCAGCCATCGCCAGGTCCAGGTCGGCGGCACTCAGATCGAGCGAACCGAAAGCGGCGGCGCGGCGGTCCGCATCCGCGACATCGTGGTCCGCGATCCTGACGGCACCATCGTCGCCAGCGCCCCGAAGGCCGAAGTCCATGTCTCGGGCATGAGCCTGCTCAGCGGCCACATGCGCGCGGAGCGGCTCAATCTGGTCGGCGCCGAAATGTCGGTGCGCATCGAGCAGGATGGCGACGTCACCGTCTTTGCCGGCGCTAACAAGCATCCGATCGCAACCGCGCCCGCGGTCGCGGTTCCGGTGGTGCTGGCTGCGCCGCCGGCCGCAGCTTCGGCAACGCCGTCGCGGCCGCCGTCGTCCGCCGGCGCCACGGCCACCGCGTCCGCCGCGGCGCCGCAACGCCACGCCACCGAAGCCTTCGCCGCGCTCCTGTCCTGGATCGACGGTATCGGCGAGACCGGGCTCGACGGCCACGATTTGCGCGAGCTCGGCTTGAAGGACGGCAGTCTCACCGTCGATGACGCCCGCACTGGCAAACGCTGGGCGTTCAAGGATATTTCGTTGAGTCTCGAGCGGCCGCACGGCGGCGGCATCGTGATCACGGTCGGCTCGAGCAACGCCGAGCAACCATGGGGCTTGTCGGCGGCGATCACGCCGTTGCGCGACGGCTCGCGCATGATCGAACTCGAAGGCCGCCACGTCGCGGCGGGCGACCTTCTGCTCGCCGCCCGCTTCGATGACGGCAATCTGGATACGAACCTGCCGTTGTCGGCGAGCTTGCGCGGCGAGATCGGCCGGGACGGGGTGCCGTATGCGCTGTCCGGCCGCATCGTCGCCGAATCCGGGTTCATAAGCGACGCCGGCGGCGCCGACGGCCGCATCGACGTCGACCATGCCGAGCTCAGGCTGAACTGGGACGCGGCGAGCCGCGTGCTATCCGTGCCGCTCCAAATTATCTCCGGAGGCAATCGCGTCACGCTACTCGGTGAGATCCGCGCGCCCGAGCAGGCTGGCGGCATCTGGCAGTTCAAAATCGGCGGCGGCACGGTGGTGCTCAATCCGTCCACCAACACCGGCGAAACGCTGGTCCTCAATCACGTCGCCGCCGGCGGCCAATACGACCCCGTCAAGCATCGCTTCGTCATCGACGGTGGCGATATCGGCAACGCCGACGTCGCCATCGCCATGTCGGGCAAGGCGGACTATTCGTCCGGCGAGCTGCGTCTGGCGGCGGGCTTTGCCGGCACGCGCATGTCGGTCGACGCCATGAAGCGGCTGTGGCCGGTCTTCATCTCGCCCAAGGTGCGCGAGTGGATTCTCACCCATTTGATCAGCGGCACCGTGGAGCGCCTCGTCATCGCGGTGAACGCGCCGCTCAACACGCTCAAGGCGAGCGGTCCGCCGGTGCCGGACGACGGCCTGTCGATCGACGCGCAGGCGACCAACTGCGTGGTCGCGCCGGTGCAGGGCCTGCCGGCGCTGCACGACGCCGACCTCAACCTGCACATCGTCGGCCGCGACGCCGTCATCACCTTGAACAAGGCCGTGGCCGACCTGCCGTCAGGCCGCAGGCTCACCATGTCGGCCGCGCAGTTCGAGGTGCCCGACACCGCACCGCACGAGCCGCCGGCCAAGGTGCGCTTCAAGATCGACGGCTCGGTGCAGGCCGCGGCCGAGCTTTTGACCTTCGAGCGCTTGCGAGACGCCTCGGCCGGCGCGCCATTCGATCCGGCCTCGACGCGCGGCACCATGAGCGCCAACATCACGCTCGGCCTGCCGATGAAGGCCGACCTGCCGCCGGGCACGACCAATTACACGATCGCGGTCGATGCCACGAATTTCGTCGCCGATCGCATGATCATGGGCCAGAAGGTCGAGGCACAGTCGTTGAAGGTCGCCGCCAACAACGACGGCTTCGCCATCAAGGGCGACGTCGTCAAGATCGGCGGCACGCCGGTGAGCCTCGAATACCGCAAGGCGCGCGCCGAGCCCGACGCCGAGATCACGCTGCAGGGCATGCTCGACGAGACCGCGCGCAATAATTTCGGCCTCGACCCAGGCAGCAATATCAGCGGCTCGATACCGCTGCGCGTCAGCGGCCGGCTCGACAACGGCCCGGACCGCAACGGCCGTTTTGCCGTCGAGGCCGACCTAACGCCGGCGCAGCTCGACGGTTTCCTGCCCGGCTGGGTCAAGCCGGCCGGCAAGCCGGCGCGAGCGACGTTCACGCTCACCACCAAGCCGCAATCGATCCGCGTCGATGATCTGTGGATCGAAGGCTCCGGCGGCGGCGTCAAGAGCTCGATCGACCTCGACGGCGCCGGCGAGCTGCAGTCGGCGAACTTTCCGTCGTATGGCTTTGCCGACGGCGACCGCACCAGCGTGAAGATCGATCGCGCACAGGACGGCGCGTTGCGCGTCATCATGCGCGGCGACATCTATGACGGTCGCGGTTTCATCAAGACCATGAACGGCGGGGCGGCCGCGGCGGCGACGCCGGCCAAGCGTCCGGTCGATCTCGACCTCGACATGAAGCTGGGCGCCGTGGTCGGCTTCAACGGCGAGGCGCTGCGCGGGCTCGATCTGAAAATGTCGCGAAGAAACGGCGAGATCCGCAGCTTCGGCCTCAACGCCAAGATCGGCCGCGATGCGCCACTGACCGGCGATCTGCGCGGCCGTTCGGCGGGCCGGCAGGTGATCGCGCTTACGAGCGGCGACGGCGGCGCGCTGTTCCGCTTCACCGACGTCTATGCCCGCATGAACGGCGGCCAAATGGTGATCACCATGGACGCGCCGTCGGTCGAGAATGCGCCGCAGCAGGGCACCATCACCGTGCGCAATTTCGAGGTCCACGACGAGGCCCAGTTGCAGCGCGCGGCGGCGTCGTCGAACGGCGCACCCAACCAGAACAGCAACATGAGCTTCTCCAGCATGAAGGTCGAGTTCGACAAGACGCCGGGACGCGTCGTGCTGCGCGACGGCGTGGTGCGCGGGCCGGTGCTCGGCGCCACCATCGACGGCTCGATCGATTACAATCGCGATGAATTGCGGCTGCGCGGCACGCTGGTGCCGCTCTACGGCCCGAACAATCTGCTCGGCCAATTGCCGATCGTCGGCCTGTTCCTCGGAGGCGAGAAGGAGGGGTTGGTCGGAATTACCTACGAGGTGGTCGGCCACCCGGGCAATCCGGTGCTGCACATCAATCCGATTTCGGCGCTGGCGCCGGGACTGTTGCGCAAGGTGTTCGAATTTCCGGCCGGCGGCGGTGTCACGTTCGACGACAACAACGCCAACAGCGGCGCCTCAAGCGGCAACAGCTACAATTACAACACCTATAGCAGCGGCGGGCGGTAGCTCTCGTTAGATCGGCTTGAGCCGGACGTGATGCTCTTATTCCGATTTGAGCGTCAAAATCGCCCGGTTTTTTTGTCCAGCTCGGAACGGCGCTCGGCCATCCTGGTCGAAATCATCCGGCTGCAGTTTATAGCTCGGCTCAGTAATGCGCTTTTCACCTACATAGACCGCGCCATCCTTTACAAACTGCCGAGCCTGAGCATTGGAGCTGGTGAAGCCCAGCTGTGTGCTTATGTTGAGAATCCCGGAGCCGATCGTAACTTGGATAGTGGGCAAACCTTCGCCCATGCCTCCCATTGCAAAGGTCGTCCGTGCCGTCTGAGCAGCGTGTTCCGCCGCCTCGCGGCCGTGGACCATCGCGGTCGCTTCGGTCGCGAGCTTTATCTTCGCCTCGTTGATCTCGGCGCCCTTGAGCGTGGCGAGGCGCTCGATCTCGTTAAGCGGCAGAACGGTGAAAAGCTTGAGGAAGCGGCCGACGTCGGCGTCCTCGGTGTTGCGCCAGTACTGCCAGTATTCGTACGGACTGACCTGGTTGGCGTTGAGCCACACCGCGCCGGCCGCGGTCTTGCCCATCTTGGCGCCCGACGAGGTGGTAATCAGCGGCGAAGTGAGCGCGAAGAACTGCGCATTGTGCAGCCGGCGGCCGAGATCGATGCCGTTGACGATGTTGCCCCACTGATCGGAGCCGCCCATCTGCAGCACGCAGCCGTAGCGGCGGTAAAGCTCGACGAAATCATAGGCCTGCAGGATCATGTAGTTGAATTCGAGGAACGACAGCTCCTGCTGCCGCTCGAGCCTGAGCTTCACCGAATCGAAGGTCAGCATGCGGTTGATGGAAAAATGCCGGCCGATGTCGCGCAGGAAGTCGATGTAGTTGAGGCCGTTGAGCCAATCGGCATTGTTGGCCATCACCGCGCCGGTCTTATCGGCCGTCTCCTGGCCGTCGCCGAAACGCAGGAAGCGCGCGAAGATCTCGCGGATGCTTTTCAGGTTGGCGTTGATGTCGTCGTCGGTCAGGAGCCGGCGGGCCTCGTCCTTACCCGACGGATCGCCGACTCGGGTGGTGCCGCCGCCCATCAGCGGCAGGGGGCGATGGCCGGTCTGCTGCAACCAGTACAGCATCATGATCGGCAGCAGTGAGCCGACATGTAGCGACGGCGCCGTGCAGTCGAAGCCGATATAGGCGGTGATGGGGGAAGAGCGGGCGAGCGCGTCCAGGGCCTCGGGCTCGGAGACCTGGTGAATAAAGCCCCGGCTGGAAAGGACGTTGAGGAAGTCGGATTTGAAAGCGCTCATGGTCACGATGTGCGTTTCGTAATTCCCAGGGATTTGGGCCGCGGCGCACCGTCACGGCGCCGTTGGTGTAACAGGTCCGGCGCGCGAGCGCCAACCGCTCTGACCGCCTATATACCGGTGGGTTGCGGGCAGGGGATGCGGGTCCTAAAACGAGCCGAGCTCGGTGTGACGCAGCGACCGCTCAATGCGCGACGGTCGATGCCGCCGACCTCGCTTCCCACTCCCGCTGGCTGCGAATGAGCCGCCGGGCTTCTGGCAAATAGCCGGCCAGATTGAGCAGCCGTTTGTTCACGGACGTGAGCCATCCGGGGAGGGGCCGGCAGACGTCGAAAAGCAGCACGACACGGACGCTGTCGGTGTCGTTCCAGACTTCGTGCTTGTGCGTGTCGTCGAAAATCACGCACTTGCCTTCCTCCCAATAGACCATCTCGTTGCCGACCCGCATGCGGACTTTGCTGCGCGGTTCCGGCACGATCAACCCCAAATGACACCGCACCACGCCCTTGTAGGCGCCGCGATGGGCCTTGATGTGCATTCCCGGTGCCAGCACCGAAAAGAACGCGAGTGCGAGCCCGGGAATGGAATCGAGGAGTTTGCCGGTCTCCGGACAGCGCTTGTAGCTTTCGTCGATGCGATTGCCGAGAAGGAAGAAGAAGTACGATTGCCAGCCGTTTTTCTGGCTGAGGTTCGTCTGCCGCGGCGACAGGTCTTGAATACTGGGCAATTGCCTTTGCTCGTAGAGCAGAGCCATCACCTCTTGCTTGATCAGTCCGCTGTTTTTTTCCAACCGTTCCACCCACTCGAACGCCTTGCCGTCGATGATCGAGCTATTTCCCATGGGCGACTGATCGGCCACCCAGTCCTCGATGGCGTGGCCGACCGCTTTCAACGGCAATTTGATGGTATGCCTGTACACTTCTTTCAAATTGAAACGCGCGGCAAGTTGGGACATTAAGCGGGACATGGACAAGGGCACCCAATTTCGAAGCGCGACGATCGACCGCGGGCGCTTTACGGTCTCGGTGCATCTCGCAATCGGGTCATCGCGATAAACACCTTGGCAAAATCGCAGCCCAAGATCACGGCGAAGTCAAGGGCGGCCGGCACGATAGGGGCTCCGGCCGGGCGTGCGCGATCGCCAAGCTACTTCACCGCCGCTTCCTTCAGCGGATCCTTCACCGCCTCGAAGGTAGCGAATTCCATGGCCCAGGGCTCGCCGTTTTTCTTCTCGATCTTGCGGATATAGACGTTCTGCACGATGTCGCGGGTGCGCGGGTCGATCGCGATCGGGCCGCGCGGGCTTTCCCAGCTCATGCCTTTCATGGCACCGATCACCGCGTCCGCATCGGTCTTGCCGCCAGTCTTTTTCAGCGCCTCGTAGATCACGTGCATGCCATCGTAGCCGCTGACCGCGAGGAAATTGGCGCGGTGCCCGGTCGCTTTCTGATAGGCGTCGACGAATTGCTTGTTGAGCGCCGACGGATGCGCTGCTGAATAGATGCCGGCGGTGACCACGCCGAGGAGCGTGTCGCCGGTGGTCGGCAAATCGTCGTCGTCCGTGATGTCGCCCGGGCCGATCAGCTTGATGCCGGACTTGTCGAGGCCGCGCTCGGCGAACTGCCGGGCAAAGGTGCCGGCCTGGCCCGCCGGCACGAACACGAACAGCGTGTCCGGATGCAGATCGGCGGCGCGCTGCAGGTACGGCGCGAAGTCCGGGTTGGCGAGCGGCACTTTGAGCGTTTCCAGGACTTGACCGCCGCCCTTGTTGAAACTGGCCTCGAACACCTTGCCGGCTTCGGCGCCCGGCGCCCAGTCCGACAGCACCGACACCGCCTTGTGGCTGCCGTTCTTGATCGCCCAGTCGGCGATGATGCCGGACTGCTGGCCGAGCGTGAAACTCGTGCGCACGTAATACGGCGAGCGCTCGGTGACGACCGAAGTGCCCGATATCGTCACCACGGTCGGCACTTTCGCTTCGGTCGCGATCGGCGCCATGGCCATCGAGCTTGGCGTGATGCCGGCGGCCAGCAGCGACACGTGATCGTTGACGATCAGCTCTTGGGCGAGCCGCTTGGCGTTGTCGGGAATGCTGGCATCGTCGCGGAAGATCAGCTCGATCTTCTTGCTGGCGACCGTGTCGCCGTGTTGCGCCACGTAGAGCTTTGCGGCGGCGGAGATTTCGCGGCCACCCGCGGCATTTGGCCCGGTCATCTGCATGACCATGCCGATCTTGATCGTCTCCTGCGCGTCGGCGCCGCCAGCGCCGAGAACGGTTGTCGCGATGGCGCAGCACGCGGCGAAAGCTTTCCGACCCATATAACTCCCCGTTTCTGTGATTGAGGCTTCAGCCGGCTACTTCGCCGCCGGATGCAGCGGATCCTTCACCGCCTCGAAGGCGGCGAACTCGACGGCCCACGGCTCGCCGTCCTTCTTCTCGACTTTGCGGATATAGACGTTCTGCACGATGTCGCGGGTGTCCGGATCGATCGAGACCGGGCCGCGCGGGCTCTCCCAGCTCATGCCCTTCATGGCGGCCAGAAGCTTGTGCGCATCGGCGCTGCCGCCGGTCTTCTTCAATGCCTCGTAGATCAAATGCATGCCGTCATAGCCGCCGACCGAGATGAAGTTGGCGCGCTTGCCGCCGGTTGCCTTGGCGTAGGCCGCGACATAGTCCTTGTTCAACTGCGAGGGATGCGCCGCCGAATAGAAGCCGGCGGTGACGACGCCGACGAGCGAGTCGCCGGTGCCGTTAAGATCGTTGTCGTCGACGATGTCGCCCGGGCCGACGAGCTTGATGCCCGACTTGTCAAGGCCGCGTTCGGCGAATTGCTTGGCGAAGGGGCCCGCCTGTCCGGCCGGCACGAACACGAAGAGGGTGTCGGGTTTAAGGTCCCGGGCGCGCTGCAGGAACGGCGCGAAGTCCGGATTGGCGAGCGGCACCTTCAGCGTCTCGAGCAGCTGGCCGCCGCCCGCGGTGAAATGCTGCTCGAACACTTTGCCGGCCTCGGCGCCAGGCGCCCAGTCCGACAGCACGGAGACCGCCTTGCGGCTGCCGTCCTTGATTGCCCAGTCGGCGATGATGCCGGACTGCTGGCCGAGCGTGAAACAGGTGCGTACGTAATAGGGCGAGCGCTCGGTCACCACCGACGTGCCCGAGATCATCACCACGGTTGGCACTTTTGCTTCGGTCGCGATCGGCGCCATCGACATGGCGCTCGGCGTGGTGCCGGCGCCGAGGATGGCAACGTGATCGTTGACGATCAGCTCCTGCGCCAGCCGCTTGCCATTGTCGGGGACGCTGCCGTCGTCGCGGAGCAAGATCTCGATCTTCTTGCCGGCGACCGTGTCGCCGTGCTGCGCCATGTAGAGCTTGATGGCGGCGGCGACCTCCTGGCCGGCGGCGCCGACCGTGCCGGTCATCGGCATCACCAGGCCGACCTTGATGGTGTCTTGCGCGCCGGTCGAGCCGATGCCGAGTGCCGTTGCCGCGATGGCAAGACATCCGGCAAAGAAATGCTGGTGTTTCATGTCGCTTCTCTTGTCACTGTGTTTCTCAAATTGTCGGTCGATCGAGCCGGCGGTGCGCTACTTCGCCATCTCTTTCAACGGATCCTTGACCGCCTCGAAGGTGGCAAACTCGATCGCCCACGGCTCGCCATCCCGCTTCTCGACCTTGCGGATATAGACGTTCTGGATGATGTCGCGGGTGCGCGGATCGATCGAGATCGGGCCGCGCGGGCTTTCCCAGCTCATGCCCTTCATGGCGCCGATCAGGGCGTCGGCATCGGTCTTGCCGCCGGTCTTTTTCAGCGCCTCGTAGATCAGATGCATGCCGTCGTAGCCGCCGAGCGAAACGAAGTTGGCGCGGTGGCCGGTGGCCTTCTTATAGGCTGCCACATAGTCCTTGTTCATCGCCGACGGATGCGCCGCCGAATAAAAGCCGGCGGAGACCACGCCGAGCAGCGTATCGCCGGTGCCCGGCAGGTCGTCGTCGTCGACGATGTCGCCTGGACCGATCAGCTTGATGCCGGACTTGTCGAGCGCGCGCTCGGCGAATTGCCTGGCGAACGGCCCGACCTGGCCGCCCGGAATGAAGACGAACAGACTGTCGGGCTTCAGATCGCGCGCTCGCTGCAGGAACGGCGAGAAGTCCGGATTGGCGAGCGGCACTTTGAGCGTATCGAGCACCTGGCCGCCGCCCTTGGTGAAATTCGCCTCGAAGACCTTGCCGGCCTCGGCTCCCGGCGCGAAATCCGAGAGGATCGACACCGCCTTGGTCGAGCCGTTCTTGATTGCCCAGTCCGCCATGATGCCGGATTGCTGGCCGAGCGTGAAACTCGTGCGGACGTAATAAGGCGAGCGTTCGGTCACAACCGAGGT
>Ga0306923_10002860_pt1 | contig 16026 bp, 13 predicted proteins | sample sta12Can44000108_FD_203841 | JGI IMG/M metagenome (GOLD analysis project Ga0306923, IMG submission 203841) | Lab enrichment of tropical soil microbial communities from Luquillo Experimental Forest, Puerto Rico - statanox.12C.anox.44.000.108 (v2)... | ecosystem: Environmental > Terrestrial >... | reverse complement strand
GCGGGGGCGGGAAAACGGGCCAGGCCGCTGCCTGCAAAAATCGTTCATTTGACCGCCGCGCGACGTTGCCGCACGCGCGTTGTAGCTGTCCTCCTCTTGGGCTAGTCTGGAAATCGTCAGGCGATCATTGCGCGATCGAGCCTCGCCCGATGCCCGGGTGATGCGAGCAACGTCTCGTCATCGAGGCCGTTCCGCGCTGCCGCACGACAACCGACCCGAGAGGAAACAGGCAAAGGAAGCAATCAATGAGTGACAACAAAAGTACGCCCGATTGGGGCGAGGAACGCTGGTTCAGCGGCAAGGTCACGCGCCGTCGGCTGCTCGGGTATGGCGCCGCTGCGGGTGCGCTCGGGGCCGCCATGCTGGTGCCTGCGCCGTGGCGCGGCGCTTTCGGCCAGGCCAAGCCGTACAAGATCGGCACCATGCAGCCGCTCTCGGGTACGGCGGCGGCGGGCGGCAAGACCTCGCTGGTCGGCGTGCAGATGGCGGTCGACCGCATCAACAAGTCCGGAGGCATCAATGGCCGCCCGGTCGAGCTGATCGTGGCGGACTACGAGTCGAAGCCCGACGTGGGTCGCCGCAAGGCCGAGAAGTTGGTGGTCGAGGACGAGGTCGACGCCCATGTCGGGGGATATCTCTCCAACGTCTGTCTCGCCTGCGTCCCGGTGTGGGAGGAGAACAAGGTCGTCAACATGATCGGCGTGTGTCTCGACACCACCCTGACGACCAGCAAGTGCAGCCGCTACACGTTCCGCACCTTCGATTACGCCCCCGCGCAGGCGGCGGCGTTCGCGCCCTACATGGTCAGCAAGATGGGCAAGAAGTGGCACATCGCGTATCTCGATTACGCCTGGGGCCAGTCCACGCGCGATGCCTTTGCAGAGCAGATCAAGAAGCATGGCGGTGAGGTCGTCGGCACCACCGGCATCCCGCTCGTGACCGCCGACATGGCGCCATTCCTGTCCAAGATCGGCGGCAACTTCGATGGGATATTCGGCATCCTGTTCGGCGCCAACGCGGTGACTTTCCTCAACCAGGCGTTCGATCTCGGCCTGTCGCGCAAGTACAAGATGGCCGGCGACGGGGCCATGGTCGAATCGACCCACCTGCCCGCGCTCGGCCACAAGGCCGAAGGCTTCGTCGGCATCAACCGTTACGTGCCGGTGTTCGATCCGCCTCTCAATACCCCCTATCATCACAGGTTCTTTGATGATGCGGTGGCGCGTCTCAAGCAGATCGATCCCAGCGGACCGCTGCCCGACCGCTATGTGCAGTCGAACTACGAGGCCATGAATGCACTGAAAATCGGCATGGAGAAGTCTGGCTTCCGTGGTCGGGGCGACAGCACGAAGCTGATCGAGGCGCTCGAAGGCCTCGAGATGAAGGAAAGCGACGACTTCCCGCAGGGCGACAAGGTGCTGCGCAAGGAGGATCACCAGGCCTTCCTGCGCGAGTTCATCTTCGACATCAAAGACGGCAAGCACCGGCTCATCGAGACAATCGCGAAGGAGAAGACCTTCGTTCCGCCCGAGTGCAAATTCACCTCGGCCTGACGGCTGTGGCCGAGCATCGCACATGCGATCTCGGCTGTTCTTTCGTTTTGCGCACTCGTGCGAGGGGTGAAGGGATTCGGATCGCTCGATAGACCCTAACCTCTCACATTCCACTCCATGTGCCGAAGCCGGCCGAGCCGGCTCCGGCCAGCCCGAAACCCGAGGTCGTGCGTGCGCTGCTGTCGGGGCAAGTGGCATTCATACAGGGTTGAGAACACGTGGCGGCCGTTACTTCGAGCGCTGCACGCGTAGCCCCTGGGGCGGGTGGAAGCGGCGCGGCCATCCTGCGCACCGAGGGCCTTACCATCCGGTTCGGCGGACTGACGGCCCTCGATAATGTCGACTTCGAAATGCGGCCGGGAGAGGTTCGCGCCATCATCGGGCCGAACGGGGCCGGGAAAAGCACCTTCTTCAACTGTCTGACCGGCGTGTTGCGCCCCACTGCGGGGCGCATTGTTTTCAATGGCGAGGAGATCACTGGACTTTCCCCCAATCGGGTTTCCCAGAAGGGTATGGCGCGCTCGTACCAGATCACCAACATCCTGCCCAACGCGACCACGCTCGAGAATGTACGCATCGCTGCGCAATCGCGGCGGCACGGCTGGAGCATGCTCGCCCATCATCACGCGTACCGCGACCTGATCGAGCAGGCCGACGCAGTGCTCGATTCCGTAGGGCTCCGCACCAAAGCCGATGAGCTCGCCGCCAATCTCTCACATGGGGAGCAGCGTAACCTCGAGATCGGCATTGCGCTCGCCACGCAGCCGCGCCTTCTCTGCCTCGACGAGCCCACCGCCGGCATGAGCGCGGCCGAGACCCACGACACCATCGCGCTGGTGCGCCGCATCGCGGCCGATCTCACCATCCTCATTGTCGAGCACGACATGGAAGTGGTGATGGGACTCGCGCACCGCATCACCGTCTTTCACTATGGCCGCGTTCTGGCCGAGGGAGCGCCGGCGGAAATCCAGCAAAATCCCCGCGTGCAGGAGGTCTATCTCAAGACATGAGCGCCGCGGACGCTGCCTCCACCCTCGTCGAGCTCGACGATGTCCACACCTATTACGGCAAGAGCCATATCCTGCATGGCGTGTCGTTGCGGGTCGGACGGGGAGAGGTAGTCGGCCTGCTGGGGCGCAACGGCGTGGGCAAGAGCACCACGCTCAAGACCATCATGGGGCTTGTCAATCCGAGCCGCGGAAGAGTGCGCTTCCAGGGCAGCGCCATCACGGGCATGCCGGCGCACCGGTTGGCGCGCATCGGCATTGCCTACGTTCCCGAGGACCGCCGCATCTTCCGCCTGCTCACGGTCATGGAGAACCTGCGCACCGGACTCGATCGTCGCGGCGTGAGTGAGGCTCGCAAGCACGAGCTCACCGATAAGGTCTTCGCCTATTTCCCGGTGCTGGCTGAGCGCCGCGCTCAGGCCGGCGGCACACTCTCCGGCGGCGAGCAGCAGATGCTGGCGATCGCGCGCGCCATGATGCTCGAGCCCAAGATCATCCTGCTCGACGAGCCCACGGAAGGCCTGATGCCACGGATGGTCTCGCAGATCCGCGAGATCATCGGCGCCTTGCATCGCGAGGGAGTGGCAATCTTGCTCGTCGAGCAGAACGTGCCGCTCACGCTGGAGGCGAGCCAACGGGTCTACATCATGGAGAAGGGGCTCGTGCGGCATCAATGCGCGGCCTCCGAGCTCAACGTGAGCGACGCTGTCATCCAGCAGTATCTGGGGGTGTAGCATGGAGCTTGTTGGCGAGTTCTTTCGCGCCATCCCGTACGATCAGATTCTGATCCAGACGCTCAACGGCATCGTGACCGGCATGATCCTGGCGTTGGTCGCCTCCGGGCTCACGCTGATCTTCGGCATCATGGATGTTGTGAACTTCGCCCACGGCGAGCTGTTCATGCTGGGCGCCTATGTCGGGGTGGTGGTCCTCGCCGTGTCCGGCAGCTTCTGGCTTGCGCTGGTGCTGGCAACGCTGATCGTGGCGATCATCGGCGCCGCGCTTCAGATCACGACGCTGCGCCCGCTGCTCGGTCGCGATCCCCTGACCACCATTCTAGCCACCTTCGGCATCTCGCTGGTGCTGCAGAACTATGCACTCTGGCAGTTCGGCCCGGTGCCGCGCAAGATTGAAGAGCCCATTACCGGGCAGTTCACATTGTTCTATCTCGAATATCCCTGGTACCGCATCATGATTGCCGCACTCTCGGCGGCCATTATCGGCGGCTTCTGGCTGTTCCTCAAATACGGGACCTACGGCATCTGGATTCGCGCCACCACCCAGGATCGCGTCATGGCACAGGCGATGGGCATCCCGGTGCCTTGGGTCCATACCGCCGCATTCGCGATCGGCGCCGGGATGGCGGCGGCGAGCGGCGTGCTGTTCGGTCCGCTGGTCGGCGTCAATCATGCCATGGGGCTCGACTGGATCCTGAAAGGCTTCATCGTCGTGGTCGTGGGAGGCATGGGCAGCCTCGGCGGATCGATCGCCGCCTCGATCTTCATCAGTCTCCTTGAGGCCTATGCCTCGATCTGGGTGAGCCCGGCACAGGCAGGGATCGTGTCGTTCGTGGTGCTGATCCTTACCTTGCTGTTCCGTCCAACCGGCCTTTTCGTTCCGACACCCAAATGATCAAGCGGCGACCCACCGCGATTTTCTGGGCCGGCTTCGCGGTCATCATGGCGCTCTTGATTGCGGCGCCGCTGGTATTGCCCGAGTTCTGGCGCCGCTTCGTCACGGAAATCCTGATTTGGGGCCTGCTCGCCATGTCCTCCGATATTTTGATCGGTTACACCGGAATGGTGTCGTTCGGGCATTCGGCGTTCTTCGGGCTTGGGATGTACGGCGCGGCCGCGGCCCTGCTCTCGGTGAAACCGCCGAATCTCTGGCTGGCGATCCTCTACGGCCTCGCGGGCTCGGCCGGGGTCGCCCTGTTCGTCGCCTATTTTTCCACCCGGCTGCGGGACATCTATTTCGCGATCACCACGCTGATCTTCGCCCAGATCTTCTACGTCATCATCTTCACCTGGACCGAGGTGACGGGCGGCGAGAACGGGCTCAATTTCAGCCGGCCGGCGCTTGCCATACCGGGCCTGTTCTCCATGCCGTTTACCACCAATACGCTGCATTGGTTCGTGCTCGCGGTGGTGGCGGCCTCCTATCTGATCGTGCGGCGCATCACTCAGTCCCCGTTCGGCATGGTGCTGCAGTCGATCCGCGAGAACGAGCCGCGCACCCGCGCCATCGGCTACGCCGTCGAGCGCTACAAGATGGTGGCGGTGATGCTTTCGGGACTGTTTGCGGGACTCGCCGGCGTGCTCTACGCCATCCAGAACCGGTTCGCCGCGCCCGACTTCGTCTATTTCCTGGTTTCCGGAGAAACCGTGATCTTCAATGTCATGGGCGGCATCGGCACGCTGGTGGGGCCGATCGTCGGTGCCGCATTCTTCCTGCTGCTGCGGGAAGGCTTCTCGCGCTTCTTCACGGAGTATTACCTCATCCCGGTCGGCATCATCTTCATTGCGATGATCATCTTCATGCCCCAGGGCCTGCTCGGCTTCGCGCGCCGCTGGCTCAACCGGTAGCCGCGTGCTGGTGCGGCTGCGCCCTCTCCGTTAACATTCGCGCACAATCACCACAAACACGAGCACGAGGCGGCGGACATGGCCAAGTTCGGCATTGGACAAGCGGTGCGCAGGGTGGAGGATCAGCGTTTCCTGCTGGGCAGGGGTCGCTACGTCGACGACATCACCCTGCCCGGGCAGTGCTTCGGGGTGACGGTTCTCTCCCCTCATGCCCATGCCCGCATCAAGCGCATTGATGTGTCAAAGGCCAAGGCCGCTGCCGGCGTGCTGTGCGTGCTGACTGGCGGCGATGCGGCGGCCGAGAAGCTCGGCAGCCTCACCTCCCATCTCATGCCGGAAGACCTGGGCGCTCCCAAGGGTCACCGCACCTTCCAGCCCCTGCTCAACAGCGAGAAGGTGCGCTTCGTCGGCGACCGGGTCGCCTTTGTGGTCGCCGAGACGCTCACGGCGGCGCGCGACGCGGCCGAGCTTGTCGAGGTCGATTACGAGCCGCTGCCGGCGGTGGTCGATCTCGAAGCGGCGGCAAAGGAAGGCGCCGTGAAGGTCTGGGACGACTGCGCGCAGGGCAATGTCGGCTTCCGCCTGATGTTCGGCAGCAAGGAAGCCACCGATGCGGCCTTCGCCGGCGCCAAGCACGTTGTGAAGCTGCGCGTCGAGAACAACCGGCTTTCGCCGGTTGCCATGGAGCCGCGGGTGGCGATCGGCGATTACAATGCCGCCGAGGACCAGTACACGCTCTACACCGCATCGCAGAATCCGCACGGCGTGCGCATGGAGATGTCGCACATCTTTCACGTGCCGGAGAACCACATTCGGGTTATCGCCCCCGATGTCGGCGGCGGCTTCGGGCTCAAGGGTAACGTGTTTCCCGATGAGGCGCTCGTGCTCTGGGCCTCGCGCCGCATCGGCCGACCCGTGAAATGGGTAGCCACGCGTTCGGAGAGTATGCTCACCGACCACTGCGGCCGCGAGATGGTGTACTACGGGGAGCTCGCGCTCGACGAGCATGGAAAAATTCTTGCGCTACGGGCAAGCTGCCTGTTCCAGCTCGGCGCCTATTTCGTCGGCGCGGCACTCGCGGCGGGCGCCTTCTCGGTGCGCTTCATCCCGGAAGCCTATGACATCCAGGCCATGCACCTCACGTCGGCCGGATTGTTCACCAACACCTCGCAGAGCGGGCCCTATCGCGGGGCCGGCCGCCCGGAGGCAGCCTATTTCATGGAGCGGCTGATCGAGCATGCCGCGCGCGAGATCGGAATGGAGCCGGCCGAGATCCGGCGCCGCAATCTGATCCCGCCGGGCAAGCTGCCCTATGCGACGCCGACCTTGTGGACTTACGACAGCGGCGAGTTCGAGCGCCTGATGGACAAATGCATCGAGGTCAGCGACTGGAAAGGATTTGCGGCGCGCAAGAAAGCCGCGGAGAAGAGCGGGAAGCTGCGCGGCCGGGCGGTGAGCTATTACATCGAGTTCGGCGGCATCTTCAATGACCGGATGGACGTGCGTTTCAATCCAGATGCGACGCTCACTATCCTCGCGGGCACCCACTCCCATGGCCAGGGGCACGCAACTGTCTTTGCGCAGCTCGCGCACGAGCTGCTCGGTGTTCCATTGGAATCCATCCACTATGTGCAGGGCGACACCGCCCAGGTGTCGATCGGCCGCGGCACTTATGGCGCGCGCAGCGCAGTCGTCGGCGGCAATGCGCTCAAGGCGGCGAGTGAGGCGCTGATCGAGAAGGCAAAGCTGATGGCGGCGACCCTCATGGAGGCGGATGCGGCCGATCTCGAGTTCAAGGACGGGCAGTTCCGGGTGGTGGGCACCGACAAGGCAATCGGCATCATCGACGTCGCCAAGGCGTCGTTTGCGCCGGGCGGGCCGCTCACCGACCGCTTCGGCATTGGGCTCGAAGCGAGCGGGAGTTTCAGCCCTACGCCGCCCAGTCATCCCAACGGATCGCATGTGTGCGAGCTGGAGGTCGATCCGGAAACGGGCGAGGTGGTTGTGGACCGTTATTTCGTCGTTGATGATCTCGGACGCGTGCTCAATCCGATGATTGTGCGCGGGCAGATTCACGGCGGCGTCGTGCAGGGCCTCGGCCAGGCGCTGTTCGAGCATCAGGTCTACGACAGCCAGTCCGGGCAGCTCCTCTCCGGCAGCTTCATGGATTACGGGATGCCGCGCGCCGACACCATGCCGGCCATCGATGCCGAGCTGGAGGAGGTGCCCTGCAAGACCAACCCGCTCGGGGTGAAGGGCATCGGCGAATCAGGCACCATCGGCGCCCCACCCACGGTAATCAATGCGCTCATCGATGCGCTTGCGCCGCTCGGCGTCGATCGCATCGACATGCCGGCCACCCCCATGCGGGTCTGGCAAAGCATTGCGCAGGCACGCGCGGCACCCGTCGGGGCGAGGTGAGAGTTATCGCAGGCAGAAAATGTGACGGCCGTCACAGTTGTGAATCCGTGCACTTTGCTAGGCTTCGGGTGTGCTAGGCTGCCGGCGAGTATCCCGGACTACAGATCGTGGGGCTCAGCAATGTCCAAATGGCACCAAGGCCACCCTCTTCGGGGTTTTCGCATTCTCGCGATGCAAGCAAGGCGACTCTTTGCCCTCGTCGGCATGGTTGTCGTGGTCTCGCCGTCGCTCGCGCAAAACAATCCTCGGAGTCCACCGGACCTTCCTAAGAGCAGTCCGTTTCAGGAAAAGGGTTCCGGGTTCGGCAAGCTGCTTCCCGGCACGTGGACGCCACAGCGCCAAGCTGAGCAGATTGAAGCGAAGGCGAGAGTGCTTGACGAATACTACGGCTACCCTCGTGATCTGGAACGTACCTATTACGGTGTCGTGTGGGACCCGGCTGATGCCGCGGAGTTTTCCGCTATGGCCCGTTATTCGCTTCTGCTGCTGTCGGTATTGACGCAGAAGTCGGAAGAGCTGCCTCTCAAGCGGCTCTACCTTCGCACCATAGACCGACAGATTCCCCTGTTGAAGATATCGAGCTGGCGGGTGGACGTGGACCAAGCGCTCCTCGCCCAGAAGATGTTCGGGCCTTACCGCGAGGACGGCTTCTACTTGCTTCCTACCAGCGCATATCTTCGCGTCGGCCAGGTACAAGCGGATTTTGCCCTCAACCGATCTGGCCTGCCGATCCTTGAATTTCCCACTGAGTCTGTGCCCGCGTGGTTGAAGGAACTTCAAAACCCCGACCCGGAGGGGAATGCTCTGCCAAGCCTCAAGATGCTGCAAGCCTTTATCAAGCGAAAAATGTCGGGGTTTCCGATCCCCGATTCCTGGCCGCTCACTGCTTACGCGAAGGAGCCGGTGCCCAAATCCTTGCCGCAGGCCCCCACGTCGAAGAAGCCCTCCTCGCTTGGGGACCTCTTCAAAAAGTAAGGACAGAAATCGCGGTGCTACTACCAGTCGTACCGAGGTCGATCGCATGACATGCCGGCAAGTCCATGCGGGTGTGGCAGAGCATTGCACGGGCACGCTCGGCGAGCCCGGTGAGGTGAATGCATCATCGCGCAGAATCGAGAATGGCAGCTGATATCTTCTCCGCCACCATGATAGTGGGGATATTCGTATTGCCGCGCGGCACGGTCGGCATGATCGAGGCATCGACCACGCGCAGGCCGCCGAGCCCGTGAACGCGGCCGGCACAATCGACCACGGCTCCCCGATCATCCGCGCGCCCCATCCGGCAGGTACCGACTGGATGGAAGGTACCGGCCACGTTGTTGCGGATGTGCTCGGCAAGCGCCTCGTCATCTGCCGCAAGCGCCGCGATGTCCACGCGCCGGTCCGCCAGCGTTGCGAAGATCGGGCCGGCGAGCGGCGGCACGGCATCGATCAGCCCGGCGACGATCGTACTCTTGATCCTGTTGGCAGAGGTGATGCGGTTGAGCCGGCGCAGCCGGTCGGTGAACTTCACGGGGAAGGCGAGGGTGCTCATGGCGCGCACCTTCTCGTGGCCGATAATCTCCACCGCCCGGCGAAAGCCTTGCATGAACCGCGCGAGATCGAGCTCCTCGCCCGCAAAGTTGAACTCCACGCAGGGGTACGGCGTATCGCGGGCCGGCAGGGTGATGCGCCCCCGCGCCATGGGCTTGAGCAGGCTCGGCGCGAGATTGGCGACCTGCGCCCCGAGCGGCGACCACGAGGTCTTGCACTGCACGTTGATATACATGTCGGTCGGCGGCGCGCCCGGCAGGCCCGATGAATAGCGGAACGCGGTCATGGGGTGCGGACGCACACTCTGCGCCTGCCGCGCGCCCGCATTCTGGAGGAGTCCGACGAAGACGATCGCGTGGTTGGACAGGTTCTCGCCCACGCCCGCGAGATCCGCGCGCACCTCGATGCCGAGCCTGCGCAGCTCGGCTGAGGCGCCGATGCCTGATCGCAGCAGGAAGGCGGGCGAGAAGATGCCCCCCATGGAGAGAATAATCTCGCGCGCGCGAAACTCTTTGTCCTCTCCGGCGATCTTCGCAACGACACCGCAGACACGCCGCCCCTCGAACATCAGGCCGGTGGCACTCGCGCCGTTGACGATGGTGAGATTGCTTCTCCCCCGGACCGAGGCGTCGAGATAACAGATCGCAGCGGAGGCGCGCTTGTGCGGCCAGTTGCTCATGGGCACCGCGCCGTAGCCGTCGCGGAAATCGGCATTCATGTCCGCAATGAAGGGAATTTGGCGCTCCTGCGCGAACGCGTGCACCGCTTTGGAAAGCGGCGCCCAATTCTCGGGCGGAGTGCGGCGAATGGGGACCGGGCCGTCCTTGCCATGCAGCTCGCCGTCGAAGTCGAGGTCATGCTCGAGCTTGCGGTAGAAGGGCAGGACGTCCTGCCAGCCCCAGCCGTCGGCGCCGTGCGCCTCCCATTCCGCGTAATCGTCCGGCGTGCCGCGATAGGCCACCATGCCCATGACCGACGAACCTCCGCCCATGATTCGTCCCTGTGAGAAGCCGACCGCGGGCGAGTTGTCCTTTCGCCGCCAATGCACCTTGAGACCGGGCCAGAAATAGGCGTCGTTGTAATAGGAGGTCGCATAGGTATCGAGCACGTCGGCGGGCTCGCGGCCGGGCGGTGTATCCGCACCGGTCTCGAGCAGCAGCACCTTCGCTGCCGAGTGCGCGGACAGCCGGTTGGCGAGCACACATCCGGCAGCACCTGCCCCGATGATGATGGTATCGAAGCTCCCGGTCATGGTTGCCGCAGCGGGTTCCTCTCGTTTGCGTCAGCGCGTCGGGCGCACGGCATGCTCGATGCCCCGCTGGAGCGCATGACGATGGCGGAAAGGACTGTCATAATCATGCGGGCTTCGGAAAAACAACACTTGCGGGAGGAAAGCTGATGCCCAGCCGGCTGCGCAGGCATGCTCGATGGGGCGCGCTGTCGCTCGCGGGCTCCGTTGCCGCCGCCGCGATTGCCCTGAGCGTCTGCCCCAACGTCGCGCGCGCGCAGTATCCGGAGCGGCAAATCACCCTGATCGCCTGCTTCCCCGCCGGCGGCGGCACCGATATCGCGGCCCGTCTCATCAATACGCAGCTCGGCGACGCATTGGGCAAGCCGGTGATCGTGGAGAATCGCGGCGGCGCGGGCGGCAATATCGGCATTGCGGCCGCGGCCCGCGCAGCGCCCGACGGCTACACGCTCCTGATCTGCTCCAGCGCTTACGTCGTCAATCCGAGCCTCTATGCACAGGCGAGCTACGATCCCTTCAAGGATTTCGTGCCGGTCATGGTGATCGGGGCTTCCCCCAATGCCTTCGTGGTTCCCGCGCAATCGCAGTTCCGGAGCATGCCCGAGGTCATCGCCGCGGCGCGGGCAATTCCCGGCAAGCTCAACTGGACATCGCCGGGCGCCGGCACCACGCCTTACCTCGCGGGCGAGCTGCTCAAGCTGCGCGCCGGGATCGACATGGTGCACGTTCCTTTCGCTGGGGCGGGGCCGGCAACCACCGCCGTGCTCGGCGGCCAGGTCGACCTGTATACGGCCAATATCGGTTCACTCATGGCGCTGATCGAGGCCGGCAAGGTTCGCCCGGTCGCGGTGACCTCGGCGCAGCGCTGGGGCGACCTTCCCGATGTGCCGACGCTCGGGGAACTCGGCATCGCCGATGCGGTCTCCGACACGTTTCAGGCCATCTTCGCGCCGGCCGGAACGCCGCAGCCGGTCATCGATCGCCTCGCCACCGAGCTCACGGCCATTCTCCGCCGCTCCGATATCAGCGAGAAATTCGTCAAAGCGGGGCTCCCCGTGACTGCCGAGGGGCCGCAAGCCTTCCGCGCGCGGATCGCGCGCGAAGTCCCGATGTACCGCGAGATCATCGAGCAGGCCCGGCTGAGGATTCAATGAGACCGCTGGCAGGCATCCGCGTCATCGAGCTTGCGAACTTCATCGCCGGCCCTCTCGCGGGCACGCTGCTTGCCGACATGGGCGCCGACGTGATCAAGCTCGAGCCGCCGCGAGGCGACATGGCGCGCGCCACGCCTCCCATCCGCAACGGCGAGAGCGTGAGCTTTGCCGCGCTCAACCGCAACAAGCGCAGCCTGGTGCTTGATCTCAAGCAGCCGCAGGCGATCGAGATCGTTCTCAAGCTCGCAGCGAGCTCGGACGTGCTGCTGGAGGCGTATCGGCCGGGCGCGCTGGAGGCGCTCGGGCTTGGCAGCGCGGATGTGAAAGCCGTCAACCCGCGCATCGTCTACACGTCGGTATCGGGCTTCGGGCAAACTGGCCCCGAGCGCCGGCGTGCCGGCGTCAACCTCATCATCGAGGCTTTCTCGGGCGCGCTTTCCGTCACCGGCGAGCCTGGCAAGATGCCGATGCGTCCGGGCCTGCAGACAGCCGATGTCTTCGGCGCGCTGTTTGCGACCTACGCGACGCTCGCCTCACTGCTCGGTGTCGCGCGCCAGGGCGAGGGCCGCATCGCCGATGTCTCGCTGGTCGAAGCCTCGATTGCAGCCGCTGCCTGGGAGGCGGCGGAATATCTCGAGACCGGGAGGGTGCCGCAGCCGCTCGGCAACCGTCACCGCCTCAATGCGCCGTATCAGCTGTTCGAGACCGCCGACGGGCGCTATCTCGCGATCGGCACTCCCAATGACCAGCTGTTCGGCCGGCTGATGCAGGTGCTGGGCCTCGCCGCGCATGTCGGCGATGCGCGGTTTGCGAGCTATGCAAGCCGCAAGGCGCATGAGGAGGCGCTGCTCGCGCTCGTCGAGCCCGCGGTCCGCGCGCGCACGGCGCGCGACCTCGAGCCCGCGCTTGTTGCTGCCGGCATTCCCTGCGCGCTGGTGAACAATTTCCAGGAGGTATTCGATCATCCGCAGATCGTCGCCCGCGAGGTCGTCCAGGAGATCGCTCATCCGCGGCTCGGGACCATGCGCGCCACGCGCAACCCGGTGCTGCTCGATCACGATTCCCCCGCGATCGCGCGGCATGCGCCCGTCCTCGGCGAGCATTCGCACGAGGTGCTCGGGGAGCTCGGCTACTCGGCGGACGCTATTCGGGAGCTTGCGGTGGCGGGAGTGACGCGCCTGGGTGCCGCTGCGGGTGCGGGAGGCGCGAACATCGCAGCGGAATGAATTCTTCGGGGATGGTGCGATCGCCATGCGGCTTGCGCGCAGCTTTCTCTATGTCCCGGCGAATCGGGAAAAATTCCTGGAAACGGCGATCCGTCTTCCCTCCGATGCTTTCATCCTCGATCTTGAGGATTCCGTGCCCGAAGCCGAGAAAGCCGCCGCACGGCTCGCGGTACGGCGCTATGCGCCGCGATTTGCGGAGGGTCGTGTCTGGGTGCGCACCAACGGGCTCGATACGGCCTTCGCGGAGGCCGACCTCGAAGCGGTGATCGGCATTGCCGGCCTTGCCGGCCTTTTCGTGCCCAAGATCGAAGCGGCCGAGGAGGTCTTGCGCTGGGACACGATGATCGCCGCCCGTGAAGCCGCTTGCAGCCTCGGCGTGGGGACGATCAAGCTTGTGCTCTCGATCGAGAGCGCGCGCGGCGTGCTCAGTGCCTACGACATGGCGGTGGCGGCGGAACGCATCGTCTCATTGTCGTTCGGCGGCGCGCGCGACGGCGATCTCAACACCGACCTCGGCTGCGCCTGGTCGATCGACGGACCGGAAATGCTGCACGCGCGATGCCAGACGCTCCTGGCCGCGCGCGCGGCGCGTTTCGAGACGCCGCTCGATGGAGTGTTCGCCGATGTGCGTGACGCCGATGGCTTCGAGCGCGACACCGCGCTCTCGCGGCGGCTCGGCTATCGCGGGCGCAAGCTCATCCATCCCGCGCAGATCGAGCCGTGCAACCGGCTCTATCGTTCGAGCGAGGCGGAGCTTGCCTACTATGCGCGCGTGCTGGAGGCCTTTGACAGGGCCGTGGCGCAGGGACGCGCTTCCATCACCGTTGACGGCCGCATGATCGATGTGGCCATGGCCAACGCCGCGCGGAGGGCGCTGGAGGCAGGTTAGTGACGAGCATCAGTCGGTAGGGCGGATTAGGCGCGCGCTTGCGCGCCGTAATCCGCCGTCACACTCCTCTCCATCACGCGCGCGGTCCGGAAGTTCCGTCGATGGCGGATTACGCTACGCTAATCCGCCCTACCAAAGGACCTCCGAGCCCGCGCGTAGTGAGCTTTCAAACCCGCCCCTAACATCATCGCCGTATCGAGTGTCGTCGCATCCCACTCACTTCCTCGCTGCCCCGTACGGCGCCGTGCCGTCCTCAAACAGATCGATCACCGTGCCGGGCGCACAATCGTCGGTGAGCCCCACCGTGATGCGGGGGCCCGCCGCGGTGCGCACGCTGGCAATGTGGCGCGGGTGCCAGTCGGCCTGGCCGAGCATGTGATGAATGGTCGACACCTCCTCCACCGCGGCCTCATGCGCCCGCTCCTCCACAAACGCATCACCGTGACAATGCGGGCACAGGAGCCGCTGCGGAAACAGCGCCGCGCGGCAGCGCTCACATCGCCAGATCGTGACGCCCGGCGTCATTCCAGGCGCTCCAGCACGGCGGCGGCCGCGGTGCCGCCGTAGCGGTACATGGTCATCCCGTATCCGGTTGCCACCGCAAGACGCGCATCCTTCACTTGCCGCTCGCCGGCGCGGTGCTGGAGCTGGAGCACGGCCTCCGCAATGCCGTTGAGCCCGCCGGCGGGGCCGCCGGGCTGGCCGGCGGAGAGCATGCCGCCCCATGTGTTGATCGGGAAAATTCGCTCGCCAATCTCCCGGCGCGCGAAACGCCCGAGATCGTGATCGGCAATGAGACCGAGGTCGTCGAGCTGCGCCAGCACGATCGCGGGGTAATCATCGTAGATGCTGGCGAGGTCGACATCTTCGGGCCGCACGCCCGCTTCCTGCCACAGCTCGCGCGCAAACGTCGCAATCCCGGTGGCTAGCCCGTCGCCTTCCTGACTGTCGTAATTAAAGCTTGCGCGGTGCGCGCGCACGCGCACCGATGCCCGTCCCTGCGGGCAGCGATCGGGATGCGCCACGATCATCGCCTGCGCGCCCGCCACCACCGGCACGCAGTCGTAGCGGCACAAGGGATCCGCCACCATCGGCGCGGCGAGATAGTCGGCCATGGTCATGGGCGCGCGGTAGACCGCAAACGGGTTGCCGGCGGCCCAGGCGCGCTGCGCAATGGCAATGTGGCCGTAGTCTGATTTCTGCAGGCCGTATTTCTTCATCTGCCGGCTCGTGACCAGCGCATAGACGCCGTTGGGCCCGCCATGACCGAGCGGGGCGAGATGCATCTGGGTCACGAGATTGAGGTTCGAGGCGACCCTGGCGTAGCCCGCAAGCCCGGTTGCGTCCCCGGCCACCATGAGCACGACCGAGGCCGCCGCGCTCTCCACCGCGCGCACCGCATGTCCCAGCATGTTCATGGCGGAGGAGCCGCCATTGGTATCCTGCAGCAACCAGCGCAACGAGAGGCCGAGCTTCCAGGCAAGGTCGACCGCGGTGTCGGGCGCAAGTGACATGGATGCAACCGCCATCCCGTCCGCGTCGCGGGCACCGAGCCCGGCATCCGCAAGCGCGGCGAGCACGGCATCGCGCATGAACGTGTGCGTCGACTGCTGCGGCTCTGGCCGTCGCACATAGGCTGACTGTCCCACGCCAATGATGGCGGCGTTCGCATGCATGGGGGTCGTCGCGGCAAATGCGTTGAGGGGAACGAGGCGCAATGTTAGCCTCGGCACTCCCGTCCGCGGAAGCGCCGATTGCGCGATCGCCGCCCCTCATTTTCTGTCGCCTGCCATGCATCCTCAAAAATCCGAGCTCCGCGACGGCATGCGCATTGATTGGGACACACCGATCGAGATGGATGACGGGGTGGTGCTGCGGGCGGACCTCTTTCGACCCGTCGCTGAGGGACGCTATCCCGTCATTCTCAGCTGTGGGCCCTATGCCAAGGGCCTCGCTTTCCAAGACGCTTACAAGAGCGCATGGATGCGCCTGGCCAAGGCCTTTCCGGAGGTGCTGCAAGGCTCGAGCAACAAATATCAGAACTGGGAGCTGGTCGATCCGGAGAAATGGGTGCCCGACGGCTATGCCGTCGTGCGGGTCGATTCGCGTGGCGCCGGCTGCTCGCCCGGCTATCTCGAAGTATGGTCGCCGCGGGAGGCTAAGGATCTCTACGAGTGCATTGAATGGGCCGGCACCCAGCCCTGGTCGAACGGCAAGGTCGGCATCAACGGCATCTCCTACTATGCCATGAACCAATGGCACGTCGGCCCGCTGCGGCCACGGCACCTTGCGGCGCTCTGCATTTGGGAGGGTGCCTCCGACTACTACCGCGAGCTTGCGCGTCACGGCGGCATTCTGTGCGATTTTCTTGCCGGCTGGGCGCCTCGCCAGGTCGCGAGCGTGCAGTAC
>Ga0306923_10002859_pt1 | contig 16026 bp, 15 predicted proteins | sample sta12Can44000108_FD_203841 | JGI IMG/M metagenome (GOLD analysis project Ga0306923, IMG submission 203841) | Lab enrichment of tropical soil microbial communities from Luquillo Experimental Forest, Puerto Rico - statanox.12C.anox.44.000.108 (v2)... | ecosystem: Environmental > Terrestrial >... | reverse complement strand
AACGGAATAACAGGTGCTACTAATAAAAGTTATAAACCAACGCAGGCTGGTGCTTATTATGTTGCCACTACAGATTCTTATGGCTGCACAAGGGCATCGGCTAATTATAATTATGTTGTGGTGGTTACTGCCGTACAAAATGTTAGTGCCTCAGAAATTGGTTTAGAAACTTCACCTAACCCTACTAACGGGTTATTTAATATTAGTTTCTATTTATCTAATAAAGCAGATGTAAGTGTTGAGTTGATAAATGCCGGCGGGCAGAAATGTTTGCAAAAATTTTATACAGGATTTAGCGGACAATTTAATCAGCAATATGCAGCGTCTAATATTGCAGGCGGTACTTATATTTTAAAAGTACAGGCTAATAATAAAGTGTATACAACCAAAGTGTTGATAGTAAGGTAAGTTTTTTGTGAAATCGTTTGCATACAATACCGGTTTATGTAGCCGGTATTTTTTATTACTTTCGTTCGATTGCAATTTTTATTACCTAAACTATTTGTATGCTTCTCGAATGGAAAACAGGAAGAGTAGTTGATATTATCAACGAAACAAGTAACACAAAAAAATTTTTTATAGAAATTGACGGTGTTGAAAATTTTGACTTTCATCCCGGGCAATTTGTAACATTAGATTTGCCGATTCACGAACAAAAAAATAAACGTTGGAGAAGTTATTCCATCGCATCCGCACCTAACGGAAAAAATGTTATTGAGCTGGTAATTGTATTATTAAAAGGCGGAGCCGGTACTACTTATTTGTTTAATGAAGTAAAGATAGGTACCGAGTTTCCTGTTCGCGGGCCACAGGGTAAATTTATTTTACCCGAAGAATTGGATAAAGATTTATTCTTAGTTTGTACAGGAACAGGTATTGCTCCATTTCGATCCATGATTCACTACCTGAACGAACAAAAAGTTATGCATAAGAATGTTCATTTGGTTTTCGGATGCAGAAAACTTACCGATGCGTTATATTACAAAGAACTTACGCAATTGGCAAAAGACGAGCCTAACTTTTTCTTTCATCCTGTATTTTCAAGAGAAGAAAATGTACCACAAGGTGCTTATAAAGGATATGTACATCAGGTGTATGAAAAATTATTGGCAGAAGAAAAAGACCCTGCAAGATTTTATTTATGCGGTTGGAAAAATATGGTGGATGAAGCCAAAGAAAGAATTGTGGCATTAGGTTACGAGAAAAAAGATATTCACCTGGAATTATACGGATAGACGCCTCGCCAAACCCTTCGAAGGAGGGATATTTTTTTGAAATTACATCAATAAAAAAGTCAGTTACAGAATAAGGAACTGACTTTTTCTTTTTATTCATTTGAAATGGAGAAATGAAAGATTCTTGATAAACGAATCATCGTTCCATTTAACCTCCCCTGAAGGGGTTTAGAGGAAGCTTAACTTATTGCATTTAACACCAATTCTTTTATCTTATTCATCGGTACACGTTCTTGTTGCATAGAATCTCTGTAACGGATGGTAACGGTATTGTCTTCTTTTGTTTGATGATCGATAGTTACACAAAACGGTGTGCCAATGGCATCCATTCTTCTGTAACGTTTTCCAATGGCATCTTTTTCTTCGTAGAAGCAACGGAAATGCGGCTTACATTCGTCCATTAATTCTCTTGCCAACTCCGGTAATCCATCTTTTTTGGTTAATGGGAGAACAGCCAATTTTAACGGAGCAATTTTAGCAGGAATATGCAACACAACACGATTGTCAGTGGTTCCGTCTTCTTTGTTAATTGTTTCTTCATCATACGCATTGGAAAGAATTAATAAAAACATTCTATCCAAACCAATTGAAGTTTCTACAACATACGGAACATAGTTGCCATAAGGCTTTCCGGTTACTGGGTCAACATCAGCATCAAAATATTGCATTTTCTTTTTGCTGTATTGTTGGTGTTGCGATAAATCGAAATCACTTCTGCTGTGTATGCCTTCCACTTCTTTAAAGCCCATCGGAAATTCAAATTCAATGTCACAAGCTTCTTTAGCGTAGTGTGCTAATTTAATATGATCGTGATAGCGGTATTTTTCAGGTGATGTACCTAAGCTTAAATGCCATTTTAAGCGTTCTTCTTTCCAGAATTTATACCAATCGCCTTCTGTGCCGGGGCGAACAAAAAATTGCATTTCCATTTGTTCAAACTCTCTCATCCTAAAAATAAATTGTCTCGCAACAATTTCATTTCTAAATGCTTTACCTGTTTGTGCAATACCAAACGGAATTTTCATTCTCGCAGTTTTTTGCACGTTTAAAAAATTTACGAAAATGCCCTGTGCAGTTTCCGGACGCAGGTATATGGTGTCGGCTTCATCTGTAACAGAACCCAATTTTGTATCGAACATTAAATTAAACTGGCGAATATCCGTCCAGTTGCAAGTGCCGCTAATGCTGCATTTCATGTTATTGCTAACAATCAATTCTTTTAAACCTGCATAATCTTCTTTTGCAAGTAATGTATCCATTTGTTGCAAAATGTCTTTTGCTTTTTGCTCTTCACCTTTAACTTCTAAAGCATCTGCAAAACCTTCAATCAAATGATCTACACGATAACGTTTTTTACTGTCTTTGTTATCAATCGTCGGATCGCTGAAATTATCAACATGGCCGCTTGCTTTCCATGTGGTAGGATGCATAAAAATTGCAGCATCAACACCCACAATATTTTCGTGTAATTGCGTCATACTCTTCCACCAATAGTCACGAATATTTTTCTTTAATTCACTTCCATACGGACCATAATCGTAAACCGCACTTAATCCATCATAAATTTCACTGCTTTGAAACACGAAGCCATATTCTTTTGCATGAGAAATAATGGCCTGAAAACGATTGTCAGTTTGTGTACTCATAAGGCTGCAAATATAGGAAGAAGAGGCAAAAGGCAAAGAGGCAAAAGGCAAGGGGAAATTTTATGTAGCCGGCTGTAGAATAGCTATTGGGCTGTTGTTGCGTCGCACTCTTGTGCAACAGAACAGACAATGAACTGTGAAGCAAAGGGACTATAGGCTGTAAACAATAGGTAAAGAAAATATGCAAATAAGGAAACTGTCAGAATCATTCTATATGCTACTTCCCAACTCCTGTATTCTATTTCAGTTTTTCATTATTTTGATGCCTTTCTTTATCACGCAAAGTTTTCTTTTCAAAATTCTTTTGTAAAGCATCGGTTAAATCAACACCGGTTTGATTGGCTAAACAAATTAGAATCCATAATATATCAGCCATTTCATCCGGTAAATTTTTTTCGAGATCAGATTTTTTAAAAGATTGATCTCCGTACGTTCTTGCCATTATTCTGGCCAGTTCACCCACTTCTTCTGTTAAGATAGTCATATTGGTTAACTCGCTGAAATAGCGTACGCCAACGGTTTTAATCCATTCGTCAACTTGCAGTTGCGCTTCTTTTATGGTAATGTTATTATTTTTTGACATTAGAAAAAATCATTTTCATTGCAGAAGCAACAGAGGTTGCTGTTTGTTTTGCTTTTTCTGCAACGGCACCAACAAAAAGTTCGTCAACACTTTCATAAAACAAATTTACCCAGGTATTAAAATGTACCGATTCAAAAGGATGTATTTTATGAATATGTTCATGAGCCAGTAATGCATTATTAAAATATTTGTGTTCGTTTAATAAAGCAGATTCCCAAAAATCCACAATAACAGGTAAGTGTTTTTCTAGATTCAAATGTGTAACCTCGGTAAAGAAAAAACCAATGGTTTCATTGGCATAAGCTTTATCGTAGAAAGCCGTCATTAACTTTTCAATATCCGTTCTTGTTTCAATATCTCTCATAATTTCTATTACACGAATTTTATCTAATTACACGAATTAAGTTATGCAACAACTCTTTTATAGCGTAAAGATTTCTCTCCAAAATTAACTATAATTCCAAGTTTCATATTTGAAACCTTTAAATAGCTTAATGTTTGTGCAAGATGTGCATCGATAATGGATGCGGCTGATTTAACCTCTATTATTATTTTGTCAAACAAAACAAAGTCTGCAATATAAGGGCTTCGTAAAATTTTATTTTTATAAATCACTTTAAATCTTTGTTCTCTTTTGTAAGGAATATTATTATCGATAAATTCTATTTCCATCGCATCCTGATAATTAATTTCTTTTAAACCCATACCTAATACGGAATGAATATTCATGCATATACCAACTATTTTAAAAGATTCTTCTTTGAATAAAATGTTTGTCATAACATTTCCAATTCGTGTAATTCGATCAAATTCGTGCAATTAAATTTATTCTTTACTTTTCGTATCAATCACAATTGTTACCGGTCCGTCATTCAACAATTGTACCTTCATATCTGCACCAAATATTCCTTTTTTAATTTTCTTTTGCAAATCTTTTTCAAGTTGAGCAATCATTTTTTCATACATAGGAACGGCAAAATCAGGCTTGCTGGCTTTTATGTAAGAAGGCCTGTTTCCTTTTTTGGTAGAAGCATGCAAGGTAAACTGACTAACCAATAAAATATCTCCGTCAATATCTAATACACTTTTATTCATCACATCATTTTCATCATTAAAAATCCTCAGATTAACAATTTTATTGCTTAACCATTCAATGTCTTCAATCGCGTCTGCATCTTCAATTCCAAGTAAAACCAATAAGCCGGTTGCAATTGCTCCGGTAACGTTATTATTAACTGTAACAGAACATTCGCTTACTCTTTGAATTACAGCTCTCATCTTTTCACTTAATTTTATAAAATGAAGATAGATATTAGAAATGAAATAGAGTTTAAAACGGCACGCAGTGGCGGCAAAGGCGGCCAGAATGTAAACAAGGTTGAAACGATGGTTGAAGGCCGCTGGAATATTGCTGTTTCTCAATTGATGAACGAAGACCAAAGGCAATTGCTTTTACAAAAATTAGCAAACCGAATAAATAAAGACGGCATTTTATTAATTAAATCTCAAGCCGATAGAACACAGTTGGGCAATAAAGAAATTGTGATTCATAAAATGAACGAGTTGGTAAACCAATCACTTATCAAAAAGAAAATAAGGTTGCTAACAAAAGCTTCTCAAGCATCAAAAGAGAAACGTTTGGAGTCTAAGAAAAAACAATCTTTCAATAAGGCATTCAGAAAGAAAATTAAACAGGGAGATTATTAATGAAAAAAATAGTGGCATTTATTGTTGTGATTTTTTTTGCTTGCTCTGCTATTGCACAAAAACAGATTTTTACTATTCAGCTACATCATAAAGTAGGAAAAGAAAATTTGAGTTTGTTGGATAAAACTTATTTCAATGCATTTAATGAGCCGTTTACCGTTCAAAAATTTCGCTACTATATTTCCAATATTATTTTAATTGATGATGAACAAAAACGGTACAATTTTTCTGAGCAATATTTCTTAATTGATGAAGCTGATTCTGCAACGAAAATAATTCAGTTGCAAACTAATATTCAGCATGTAAGGCAAATACAATTCTTGCTGGGTGTGGATAGTATTAAAAATGTAAGCGGTGTGCAGGAAGGTGCATTAGATCCAATGAAAGGAATGTTTTGGACCTGGAAAAGCGGTTATATTTTTGCAAAGCTGGAAGGGCAAAGCGATTCATCTCATCTGCCTTCTCATTATTTTACTTATCATATCGGCGGTATCAATCAAAACGAAAATGCACTGCGTGTTGTTCAGTTAAATATTCCGGTAACTTATAATCAATCCAAAAAAATAATCCATATTGACGCAAATATTTTGCAATGGTTTTCTTCCGTTCATTCAATTAAAATTGCATCAACCGGATATTGTCATCAACCGGGAGCATTGGCAGTTGCCATTGCAGACAATTACAGCAAAATGTTTTCCATCAGTAAATAATGAAGCTTTTTTCAACCATATTGTTATTTGTTTTTTTTGTTGTGATAGCAGTGAGTTTTACACAACAAAATTTTTCGCCAAAACGCATTGCATTTATTGTTCCGAAAGGTTGGCCAAAACCTGTGTACGATTTTGAAAAAAATCCAATTACTGAAGAAGGTTTTGCATTGGGTAAAAAATTATTTTATGATGCAAGATTAAGTAAAGACGGAAATATTTCCTGCGGCAGTTGCCACCAACAGTTTGCAGCATTTGCAACGTACGAACATAACCTTAGTCATGGTATTGCAAATTCTTTTACAACCCGCAATGCACCTGCATTACAAAATTTGGCCTGGACCAAAGATTTTATGTGGGATGGGGGCATTAATCATTTAGATGTACAACCGCTTGCACCATTAACCAATGAACATGAAATGGGAGAAACGGTTGAACATGTTATTGCTAAATTGAAAGATGATATTGCATATAAAAAATTGTTTGCTGCCGCTTTTGGGGATGAAAAAATAACTGCAAAAAAAATGATGCAGGCATTAAGTCAGTTTATGTTGATGATGGTAAGCAGTAACAGTAAATACGATAAAGTGATGCGTGGCGAAGCCGAATTTATTTTGCCAGAGAAATTAGGGTATGAAATTTTTCAGAAGAAGTGTGTCGCTTGTCATACAGAACCGTTATTTACAGATTTTACATATCGAAACGTTGGTATTCCGATGGATAATATTTTGAAAGATTCCGGTAGAATGAAAATTAGCGGAGACAGAAATGATTCTTTAAAATTTCGTGTACCATCATTACGCAACATTGCATTAACGGCTCCGTATGGGCATGATGGAAGGTTTTTTGACCTGCTCAATGTTTTTGAGCATTACAGAAAAAACATGCAACCTATTTTTAATACGGATCCTGTCTTCAAAAATAAAATGGCTTTATCCAATTTTGAAATCGGTCAGTTAAAAGCATTTTTGTATACACTTACGGATTCTACATTTATTCGTGATGCAAGATTTGCAGAGCCCGGTAATGAAGGTAATTTTAAGGCTCCGGTTGATTTTCATCAATAAATATTTTATTGATAGCTACAAGATGCTTAACGTTAATTAAGGTTAATAAAATCATTCTCAGGCAACATTGAGCATATTTTTGCAATCTAATTTTTTACAAAACCCTTTACATGAAGAGATCTGTTTTGCTTTTTTGCTGCTGTGTGTTGTTTTTCTGCAATATCGGGTTAGCAAAACATATAAAAGGTGGCTGGATTCAATACGAATACGTTTCAGCAGCTTCAAGCACAACATCAACTTATAAAATAACGGTATATGTGTTTAAAAATTGCAGCGAATCCGGGCCGATGCCGAGTGCATTAGGAATATATGATGCAGTTACTTATGCCAATGTAAAAACAATAACAGGAACAACCAATTCCTATACACTTATTAGCACACCTACAAAATCTTCATTTGATCCTTGTTTGAGTAATCCTCCAACAATTTGTTATCAGATTTATACATACTCTACCACCGTAACGCTTGATAATAGCACCAATGGTTACATCATTGTGGCACAAGATGCAAATCGCATCACAGGGCTTATCAATATCACCAATTCAGTAAGTACCGGTATTAGTTTTATTGCTACAATTCCCGGAATATTAAATAGCGTAGATTATCATGTAAACAGTAATCCCTATTTTAAATTTACAGACACTGCTATCATTTGTTACAATTCAAAATTCACGTATCAGTTTGCGGCAACAGATGCAGACGGAGATTCGTTAACTTATTCTTTTGGCGATGGAATAAATGGAACACAAGCATTAAGTGCACCTCCATATTCGGCGTTAACGTATAATTCCGGTTACAGTGGCACTCAACCTTTAGGAAGTAATGTTACGATTGATGCTGTAACAGGTTTAATTTCCGGAGTAGCACCTTCAGCCACCGGCGAATATGTAATAGCCGTTTATGTTAGCGAATGGCGAAGTGGCGTTAAAATAAATTCAACCAAAAAAGAATTACAGATTATTGTAGGGGATTGTTCGCTTTCTGCAGCATCTTTAAAAACATCGTACATCAATTGCGGAACATATACATTTAGTTTTCAAAACGAAACAACTGCATCAAACATTACCTCCTATTTGTGGAACTTCGGTGATAATAATACATCTACCGGTGCAACACCAACATATACTTATAAAGATACCGGCACTTATACTCTAAAATTAAAAGTTAGTAATTCGGGTGGTTGCGAAGATTCAACATCTTCAAAAGTTAAAGTATATCCGGGTTTTACGCCTTATTTTACCAAAGCCGGGAGTTGTTATTTATCGCCATTTCAATTTACCGATAAAAGTTATGCAAAATATGGTGTAATAAATAGTTGGGTTTGGGATTTTGGCGATGCAACCGTATCTACAGATACATCATCATCGCAAAACCCTTCTTACACTTATTCTGCACCGGGTTCATATCCTGTTGTATTAAATATAACCAGTTCTAAAGGTTGCAGCGGTTCGTATGTAGATACTGTTATTGCCAATGGCAAACCAACGATGTACCTTCCGTTTACAGATACGCTGATATGTAGTGTAGATAGTGTCCCTTTGATTATTCAAACATCGGGCACTACAATAAATTGGTCGCCTAACTATAATATTATAAACCCTGCAACTGTAAACCCAATTGTATATCCCAAAGACACAACTGTTTATAAAGTGGTTGTACAGGATAAAGGTTGTATAGACAGTGCAACGGTTACGGTAAACGTATTGCAATATATAACCGTAAAGTTTGCAAGCAGCGATACAGCTATTTGCGAAACCGACAGTATTCAATTAAAACCGATAAGTTATGCGTTAAGTTATTTATGGACTGAAGCTCCTACCATTAATTCTTTGAACAGTTATACTGTAAAAAATCCAATGGCAGCACCTGGTGAAACAACTACTTATTATGTAAGAGCCAATCTGGGCTATTGCCAGGATAGTACAAAAATTAAAGTATATGTTGCTCCTTATCCTAAAGTAACAGTTGGTGCAGATACATCTATTTGTTTCGGAACAAGGGCTCAATTACATGCAAGTATTACCGCAAACTCCTTTTCATGGTCGCCAACAAACAGTTTATACAACAGTAAAAGTTTAACTCCGCTTGCAGTTCCGGGAAAAACAACGCAATATATTTTAACTGTAAAAGATACTTCTTATTGCCCCAAAACAGTAAGCGATTCAGTTACTGTAAATGTGATTCCGATAGTAACTATCAATGCAGGTAACGATACAACTGTTGCAATTGGCCAGCCTTTGCAATTTAATGTTTCAGGTGATTCATCCATGAGTTTTGTTTGGTTACCTGCAACAGATTTAAGCAATGCATTTATTTATAATCCCATTGGAAAATATTCTTCTTCAGATCCCGATTCAATTTTATATACTGTAAAAGCCACTACAAAAGAAGGATGTGTTGGAACTGATAATATTTTGGTGAAGATTTTAAAAATGGCCCCTGATATTTTAGTGCCATCGGGGTTTACGCCAAATAATGATGGATTGAATGATATTTTAAAACCTGTTTTAATTGGTATCGTTAAGTTCGATTATTTTAATATCTATAACCGTTGGGGGCAAATGATTTTTTCTACTTCTCAAACGGAGAAAGGCTGGGATGGAACTATTAACGGCTCTGGTCAGAATAGCGGAACTTATGTGTACATGACGCAGGGAACCGATTATTTGGGTAACACCATTTTTAGAAAAGGAACAGTTGTATTAATACGTTAAAATAGTAAACTGCAATTGTAGAACTATTAAATTGGCTGATATTTCTTATTGCATCTTCTACATTTACTATTTTAGCGCAATCAATGAGCGGAATAAAAAAATTAGCCGGACAAACAATGTGGTATGGAGTTAGTTCCATAGCTGCACGTTTTATCAATTATTTACTAACACCATATCTTACTTTTAAGTTCACTGAATCGCAATATGGTGAAATGAGTATCGTTTACTCTTTCATTCCTTTTATGAACGTTGTTTTTACTTACGGAATGGAAACTGCATTCTTTCGTTTTGCTAATAAAGCAGATAAAAAAATTGTTTACGATACTACAAGTATCTCCCTCATTTTTTCAACAGTTGTATTATCATTCGTATTAATTGGATTGCAACATCCGTTATCCGTTTTATTGCAGATAACACAGCATCCCGAATATCTTTCGTTAGCCGCGGCTGTTATTGCGTTAGATGCATTATCATCCGTTCCGTTTGCCAAACTCAGGCAAGATGGCCGTCCTGTTAAATTTGCTTCCGTAAAAATTGGTGGCATATTTTTAAATATTATCAGTATTTACTTCTTTTTAAGTGTTTGCCCAAGATTATTGGCAGCGAACCCGGATCATTGGGTGAGCAATTTTTTTAAAACCGACTGGGCTGTAGGATATGTTTTGTTGTCGAATGTTATACAATCTTTATTTACATTACTTTTTCTAACAAAAGAATTTTTAGGATTTGAATTTAAGTTTGATAATAAACTATGGAAAGAAATGATGGTTTATGGCTTGCCGTTAATCATTGCAGGATTTGCAGGAATGATTAATGAAACTTTTGATAGAATTATGTTAGGATGGTGGGCTCCGGTAAATTCTGTTGATGCAGCAAAAGCAGAAGTGGGTATTTATTCTGCTTGTTATAAATTATCATTATTAATTTCTCTTTCTGTACAAGCATTCAGAATGGGGGCAGAACCATTCTTCTTTAAACAATCAACCGAAGAAAATGCACCTAAAGTTTATGCAAGAGTGATGAAATTTTTTGTAATTACTTTATGTATTATGTTTTTGGCAGTAGCAATGTATCTGGATATTTGGAAATATTTTATTCGAAACCCTAAAATGTGGGTAGGCTTAAAAGTAGTGCCTATATTGCTTTTGGCAAATATGTTCTTAGGTATTTATTATAATTTAAGTGTTTGGTATAAACTTGGAAATAAAACGATGGCCGGAGCATGGATTACTTTAATTGGAGCAGTAATAACATTGGCCATCAACTACTTTTTAATTCCTTATTTCAGTTATATGGCTTGTGCATGGGCAACGTTTGCCTGTTATGGAAGTATGATGGTGGTAAGTTTTATTTGGGGGCAAAAAGAATATCGCATTCCTTATGCTTGGAAAAAATTAGTGGCATACATTATTATCGTTGTAATCATTTTCTTTATTCATAGTGGTATCACACATTTTGTTCGTCAAACTATTGCCGGCCTTGCTATTGCTACTGTATTACTTGCTGCATTTATGTGGTTTATTATGCAGGTGGAAAGGAAAGAATTTAAAAAATTACCTGTTATTGGAAAACATATTCGTTAACACATTTTTTCTTTCGGTTTTTAGGAAAAAACACAACCTTTAACATTTACTATGTACAGAGAAAAGAAAGCGTGTGTGGCATAAATGGGCATTTGAGCTATATTTGCCCACCTAAATTGTATTTACGTGAAAGCCAAACATGTTATTTTAATAATAGCTGCAATTATTGTTGCCGACCAGGCATTGAAATTTCATATTAAACTGAATTATTTTGTTGGAGAAGAACATTTAATCTTAGGTAACTGGCTAAGACTGCATTTTGTAGAAAATGAAGGAATGGCCTGGGGTTGGAAATTTGGCGGCGAAATAGGTAAAATTGCTTTAACTCTATTTCGTTTAGTAGCTGTTGTTTGGGGTGTTTTTTTATTGAAAGATTTTATTCAAAAGAAATATCATAAAGGATTTATTTTTTGTGCAGCCTTAATTTTTGCAGGTGCTTTAGGCAACCTAATTGACAGTATGTTTTATGGATTGATTTTCGAAAACAGTAATATGTATACTCAAAATGTTGCAAAACTTACAGCCTTTGGCAGCGGGTATGCAACTTTTTTACATGGAAAGGTTGTAGATATGTTATATGTTCCTTTGTTTCATGGAACATTTCCAACATGGTTCCCTATGTGGAGCGGCCAGGAGTTCGAGTTTTTTAGCCCTGTATTTAATATTGCCGATGCTTCTATTTCTGTTGGTGTAGCTATATTATTATTATTTCAGAATAAGTTTTTTCATAAAGAAGGACATGCCATCAGAGAAGCTTCTGTTAGTACAACAGCAGAAGAAAATATCAATGCAGATTCCGGGTTGAGCAACTAATACACTGTATAACTTTTTAGGAAAAAAGTATTTGATATGGAAGGATATTCTGTACCCACCCATCCGATACCTTTAGCATAATAAGCATAATCGGAAATAAAAGTTATGCTCTGCCCGCTTGTAAGTTTATAAACCATATCTTCCTGTACTTTAATTACGGAAGTATAGGCATTGCCACCAAGGGTAACACTAATATCTTTGCCTACAATGGTAAAATTAAATTTTACGGTACTTACGCCAACTTTTAAAGAGGGTACTTCATCGGAAGACCAGGTTGAATTTACAGCAACATTATCTTCTAAAAATTTATAGTCAACCGGGTACGAAGTGCTGTCATCTAAATAAGCATAACTGAAATAATTTCCTAATCCATCTTTCCTATACAAAGCACTATCCTGTTGATCAGACAAAAATAATTGATACGTATTATTGGTATATTGATCGTATAAGAAATAGTTTTTCGCAGTGTATTGCAAGGTATTTGTTGTTGAACCGTTTTCAGAATAAGTCCAGTTGCTGCCAATTGTTGTTGGGAAATAATCAGTATTGGTTATCGGTGGTAAAAAATACACTACAAAATTGCAAAACGATGAATCGAAATAAATAGTGAACGATGTTGAGGTAGGTAACGACGGTTTGCCATGTGCTCTTACTTTTACGATTTGAGTTCCTGTGGTTACAACATACGATGAATCTAAAAACCAGAAGCCATTGGTAGTATCAGAATATATTTTGTATTTACCTGCCGATGTGAAATTTATAGAAAGTTTAATATAGTTACTGTCTGTTAAAACAGAATCCATTTGATAGGTGCCGTAAACCGTAATATTTTGGCAGTTTCCGCTGGAATCTAATAATGTGCCTTTTGCAGTACCGCCCAAACCTGCACCTGTGTCTATGCTGTATTCTTTTTTGCACGAAACAAAAAAAGCAATTACACTAACTATCAATAAAACTTTAAACGCTGTTTGTTTCATAACCGGTAACGATTAGCGATACGTAAGATATATAATATGATGATATGATTTATAACAATTGTGCTGCCTTGTTTGTTAATATTTTCCCGTTCATCAGGTCTTCAATATTGTTAAGGGTTATTTCAGAGATTTGTTGCAATGCATCTTCCGTGAAAAATGCCTGATGTGCTGTAACCAACACATTCGGGAAACTCATTAAACGTTGTATTGTATCATCTTCAATAATATTAGCCGAGAGATCACGGAAAAACAATTTGTCTTCCTGTTCGTACACATCAATTCCCAAATAACCGATCTGTCTCGATTTCAACGCATCAATTACAGCTTTAGTATCAATTAATGCACCACGGCTGGTATTAATTAAGGTAACTCCCTTTTTCATGAAAGGAATGGTTTCCCTATTTACAATATGATGTGTTTGATCGTTAAGCGGGCAATGCAGCGAAATAATATCGGCCTGTTTAAATACTTCCAATACCGGTAAAAATGCTACGCCCAATGCTTCTAAATCTTTGTTGGCAATTACATCAAAAGCAACCACTTTGCAACCAAAACCCAGCATAATTTTTGCAAAAGCTTTACCGATATTTCCGGTTCCGATAATACCAACGGTTTTACCGTGAATATCAAAACCCAATAACCCGTTTAAAGAAAAATTCTGTTCTCTAACACGGTTATAAGCTTTATGTGTTTTTCTGTTTAAAGTAAGTAACATGGCAACTGCATGTTCTGCAACTGCTTCCGGCGAATAGGCCGGAACCCTGCAAACCTTAATACCATTGGCTTTGGCAGCTTCCAGATCAACATTATTAAAACCTGCACAACGCAATGCTATTACTTTAACGCCTTTTGCTGCCAGTTCGTTAATAACTTCTGCATTTACTTTATCGTTTACAAAAACACAAACAGCATCGGTTTTGTCAACTACGTTAATAATATGCGGACCGAGGTGTGTTTCGTAATATTCCAGTTCAAAACCAAACTGTTCGTTTTGTTTGTTAAAAAATTCTTTATCGTAAGGTTTCGTAGAGAAGAAAGTTATTTTCATGAATCCGTTTTGTTTATTCAGGTAAAGATAAAATAAAGCCGTTATAATAGCTGAGCAATGCAATTAATCAAATTAAATAAATATAATACCGGCAAAAGTTTTCCATAGCATCATCGTTGCGTCGCAATCCTTTCATCACCTGTATAAATGGTAGTAAAACAGGTTGAATTTGCCCATAAAAAAACACGAACTATATTTTTATAATTCGTGTTCTTGGTATAATTCGTATAATCACTTTTATTTCAAGTGCAATGGATTTAATGTTTTAAAGAAATCATTGCCTTTGTCGTCCACTAAAATAAATGCAGGAAAATCTACCACATCAATTTTCCAAATTGCTTCCATTCCTAACTCGGGGTATTCAACTACTTCCACTTTTTTAATATTGTTTTGTGCAAGAATGGCAGCAGGGCCACCGATTGACCCTAAATAAAACCCGCCGTATTTTAAGCAGGCATCTGTTACCTGCTGACTGCGATTTCCTTTTGCCAGCATAATTAAGCTGCCGCCTGCTTCCTGGAAACGTGCAACATAACTATCCATACGCCCTGCAGTTGTAGGGCCGAATGAACCTGATGGCATTCCGTCCGGTGTTTTTGCCGGTCCTGCATAATAAATGGGATGGTCTTTAATATACTGAGGTAAGCCTTCTCCTTTATCTAAACGTTCATTTAGTTTTGCATGAGCAATATCGCGGCCAACAATAATAGTTCCTGTTAACGAAAGCCTGGTTGCAATAGGATATTTAGAAAGCTCCGCTAAAATTTCTTTCATCGGTTTATTCAAATCAATGTTAACGGCACCGCCTTCACCGGCTTTGCGGTATTCTTCAGGAATAAATTGCCCGGGATTTTCTTCCATCTTTTCAATCCATGCTCCGTCCTTATTAATTTTTGCTTTAATATTTCTATCGGCAGAACAAGAAACACCCATACCTACCGGACAAGATGCTCCGTGGCGAGGCAGGCGAATAATGCGAACATCCAGTGCAAAATATTTCCCGCCAAACTGTGCACCAATGCCTAATTCCTGTGCGGCGTGCAATACTTCTTTTTCTAATTCAATATCACGAAATGCCTGGCCAAACTCATTCCCTTCGGTTGGTAAATTATCTAAATATTTTGCAGATGCAAGCTTCACTGTTTTTAAACATGCTTCTGCGGAAGTGCCGCCAATTACAAATGCAATATGATAAGGCGGACAAGCAGCAGTGCCCAATGTTTTCGCTTTTTCTGCCAGGTACTTTACTAGAGTGCCGGGATTTAATAAAGCTTTTGTTTCCTGAAATAAATAGGTTTTATTGGCAGAACCGCCACCTTTTGCAACACATAAAAATTTATAATCCATTCCGTTTGTGCCGTAAATATCAATTTGTGCAGGAAGGTTATTGCCCGAATTTTTTTCGGCATACATGGATAATGGAATAGTTTGGGAATAACGCAGATTTTCTTCGGTATAGGTTTGATAAACACCTAAAGAAATAGCTTCTTCATCATCGCCGCCTGTCCATACCTGCTGCCCTTTTTTGGCTACAATGGTTGCTGTGCCCGTATCCTGGCAAAATGGCAAAACACCTTTTGCCGAAATTTCTGCATTACGCAACATGGTAATGGCAACATATTTATCGTTTTCGCTTGCTTCTTCATCTTTTAAAATATCGGCCACCATTTTTAAATGTTCGGTGCGGAGCATAAAAGAACAATCATGAAAACAAGCTTTAGCAACTTTGGTTAACACTTCGGGAGAAACTTTTAATATTTCTTTTCCTTCAAATTCTGTTACGGAAATGCCTTCTGTTGTTAAGAGATAATATTCTGTGGTGTCTTTCCCTAATGGAAATGGTTCTTGGTAATGAAACGGAACGTTAGCCATTTTTTAATATTTTATGATGAAGTATTAATTACTTTTTGAGTTTGCTAAGTTACGAACAGGCGGCCATTGATAAA
>Ga0306923_10002857_pt1 | contig 16030 bp, 6 predicted proteins | sample sta12Can44000108_FD_203841 | JGI IMG/M metagenome (GOLD analysis project Ga0306923, IMG submission 203841) | Lab enrichment of tropical soil microbial communities from Luquillo Experimental Forest, Puerto Rico - statanox.12C.anox.44.000.108 (v2)... | ecosystem: Environmental > Terrestrial > Soil... | reverse complement strand
GCACGGGCCCCGCCTCCCCCGCCGACCCCCTGGGTAGACCGCCAGGGTAACCCGGGATCCCGCGGCTCATACCCAAGCTCGTAGCGGCGTCAGTATACCGCAATATCGCCGTTCGCACGCCTGCTGGCAGCGATCGGTAATCAGGCTCTGCCGTTGGTGTCGCAGGGTTCGCCGATCAGCACGCAGACCGGAAAATCCGCGAGCAGCTCGGATACGCGAACCCGATCCTGCGGGTCCAACCGGCGGCCCGTGAACACGTCTTGCCATCCTCCATGCGGCGGAAGAAGGAGCTCGGTCGCACCCCAATGCGCGGCCGGACCGCCTCGATATAGCTGGTGGATCAGTCGCGGCACCGCGACAACGAGCGTTTCACCGTTGTGGCTGCGCGCGAAAGCGCAGAGGTGGCCGCTTTGTTCGCCCTCGACTTCGAGCGGCTGGTAATCGCCTTCCGCGAACAGCTCCGGATACAGTCGGCGCAGCTCCAGGAGTTGACGGGCGATGTAAAGCTTCTCACGCCCATCCTGCCAGTTTTCCGCAAGATCGGCAACCGAAGCGCCCGTGAGTTCGTGCAGCAGCGCCCAGCGGGTGTCCCAGTCGACCGGCCGGCGATTGTCGGGATCAACCAAGCTGAAGTCCCAAAGCTCACCCCCCTGGTAGATATCCGGCACACCCGGCACCGCCAGCTTGAGCACGAGTTGGGAGAGCGACGTGATCGCGCCGGGCCGCGCGAGCGACGCGGCAAAGGCAAAAAACTCGGCGAGAAACGGGTTGGTCCGCGTCGGGTCGAGCACCGCTTGGACAAAGCGCTGCAGCGCTGCCTCGTAGTCGGCGTTCGGATTGCTCCAGCTCGACTGCTGCTTTCCCTCGCGGACTGCTTTGATCATGTAGGCCGCGATGCGCTCGGCAAGGCCCTTTACCCCCTCCACATCGGCGGGCGTCAGGTCCGGCGGCCAGGCGCCGAGCAGTGTCTGGTAGAAAAGGTACTCGACATTGCGGTCGGGAACGACTTCACCGTCGACTTCGGACCGCCGCGAACGGTTGAGACGGAGCCACTGGGCCACTCGCCTGCCCCACTCCCGCGGCATCTCCGACAATAGCGCCAGGCGTACCCGGCCGTCCTCGCCGCGCTTTGTGTCGTGCGTGGCCGTTGTCACCATAGCGCGTGGCCACGAGCGGGCACGATCCTGCGTCAGGTGATGAAAGGCGGAGACCGACATGCCAAAGCGCCGCGGGTCGCCACCAACCTCGTTCAATGCCAAAAGCCGGAAATAGCGGTAAAACGCGGTATCCTCGGCGGCCTTCGCCATGACCGGACCGGTCACCTGCTGAAAATGCATTGCCACCCGCAGCGCCTCGTCGGCATTGGTTTGAAACTGCGACTCGGCCAAATGTCCGGTCAGCACCCCGTGCAGGAAATCGAAAATGCTCAAATCCTGAACGCGCCATCGCTTCTTTGCCTGTGCGAGCGCCCATTCGATATAGCGATGGTCATCTGCGCCGGCACCTTCCCGCGAGACATAGGTCCGGTAGACCGGAAATGCCGCGATCACCTCCTCGAGCGCAGACAGCATACCGTTTAGCGTAAAGTCCCGAGTGCGCCAGTCGCGCATTGACAGACGGTGGAACTCACCGGCCAGCACGTTCATCTCACTAGCGAGGTTCACCTCCATGATGCGTTTTTTCGATGCATAGAGGACATCATCAAAGCTCTCGCTTCGATTGGCAAACCGGCGGTAGAGACGGGTGATGGCCGCTTCACCGGCGGGATCGACGAAGAGCGCCAGCGCTTGATTGACGAAGTCGTAGCCAGTGCTGCCCGCGATTGGCCAGGGCGGCAGAATTTCGTAGCGCGCGAGGATCTTTTCGACGAGGACGTAGAGCGGCGCGGCAAAACGTTGCTGCAGCTGCTCGCAATAGGCGCGCGGGTCGAAGAGTCCGTCGATATGATCGACCCGTAAACCCTGCACGTCGCCACGCTCGACCAGGTTAAAGACCAATCTATGGGTTTTTTCGAAGAGCTCGGGCAACTCCATGCGCAAACCGGCGAGCTCGTTGATGTTGAAGAACCGGCGGTAGTTGATCTCCTGTGCAGCAACCCGCCAATAGGCGATCCGATAAGATTGCATTTCCAGCAGCAAGTGCAATCGCTCGAAGCTCGCTGGATTGCCGGACTCGCCCGCGAACCGTTTCAGTGCAGTCCGGATTGCCGCGGCGAATGCCGGCTCGCGAGCGCGCTCGGTGAGCCATTGCTTCAGTTCGGGCGCGCGCTCGCGTATGCTGCCGGCTCGGCATCCGCCGATTGCAAGAAATTCGTGGGCGAGGCCCGCAAGCGGTTCACCCCCGGCCTCCAGGATTGTTACATAGGCCCGCGGTGAGATCGGGAAGCGATGCTCGAAATACCATGCGCTGAAGGACCCCTCCTCGCGATCGAAGCGCAGCGCGATCTCGCCTTTTTCGAGGATCACCCCGTAGTGGTCCCCCAAGACGGGGAGGAGTACGCAGCCTTTGAGGTCCGGCCGACTGGCGTCCCAGTTGATGTCGAAATAGACGGCGAACGGCGACTCTTGCCCCCATTCGAGAACATCGAGCCACCAAACATTGTCGCTGCCGACAGCCATGTGGTTTGGGACGATATCGAGGATCAACCCGATGCCATGCGCATGGAGCGCATCGACGAGCGCCCGGAAATCGGCCTCTGTGCCGATTTCCGGATTGAGGCGGTTGTGATCGACGATGTCGTAACCATGGGTCGAACCTGGGCGCGCCTCCATGATCGGCGAGGCGTAGATGTGACTTATCCCGAGGTCGGCAAAGTACGGCACCAAGTCACTGGCGTCGCGAAAGGTAAACTGGCGATTAAACTGAAGGCGGTAAGTGGCGCGGATCGCTGCGAAACTTTCGGACAGCCCGTTCATCCCGGGACGGAGCGCAGGCGCGCCTCTTCGATCAATGACGCTGCCCGGCGCAGCTCGCCACCATCGATGATTTTCTCGACACTGAGGGACAAGAGGCGGCGCCAGTTCGGGTGTGCGTCCGTCGTACCGGGCAGGTTCGCTTGCTCCGTCTCAGAGACGACGTCCTCGAGCTGCACCAGCATCAGACGCGCGCGCGAGCGGGCAAGATAGATGAGGATGGCGTCCCTGAGCTCGTTCGAGTATACTGGCTCGCCGCCGTCGGAGAGGAATTGGCCCAGACCCCCCGGCGCGAGCAACCCTTCCCTGACGAGCGCCTCGAGCAACAGGCGGCGGTCGCGACTACGTTCGGCCGCCTCGGATTCCGCCGCATGTGCATCGGGATAGAGACCGAGACGCCGGCGCCAATCGATGTCGCCGCCGAGCCAATACCCCTTCAGCGTGGCGATGTCGTGGGTCGCCGCCGAAGCCGCAGCAAGAGCCGGGTATTTGGCGGGGGGCACGAAGCTACCATCCTGCCGACGCTCGAAGACAAAAACGCGGTAGGACAGCAGATTTGCCGACCTTATTCTTTCGCGAAACCCTTCCGGCACCGTGCCGAGGTCCTCGCCGACGACAGCGCAAGCCTGCCGATGGCTCTCCAGGGCGACGAGCCGCAGCAGATCGCTAAAGGGATAGTTCACATAGGCCCCGGCTCTAGCCTCCAATCCGCCCGGGATCCAGTAGAGACGGTTGAGCGACATGACGTGGTCTATCCGCAAGAGCCCGGCATAACGCATATTGGCACGCAATGATGCGATAAACGGCGCGAAACTCTGACCTCGGAGCACCAGCGGGTTGACCGGCGCCAGACCCCAATTCTGCCCGCAGCGGTTCAGCGCGTCGGGCGGAGCGCCGATCGATGCTCCGGGCGCGACCAGCTCCTGATCTGCCCAGGCTTCCGCCCCGTTGGGATCGGCGCCCACCGCGAGATCACGATAAAGCCCGATCGACAGTCCAGCCTCGCGGCCCGCGGCCGCGCCAGCGGCGAGCTGCCGGTCGGCTTCCCATTGCAGGAACTGGAAGAACTCGACACGGTCGCAATGCGCAGCAGCGAAGCCGGCTACCTCGGATGATTGCGGATTGCGCAATGGCGCGGACCAACTCTGCCACGAGAACTCATGCTTCTCACGGATGTGACGCTCGTGAAGCGCCTCGAATATCGCGAAATCCCTGAGGGATCTTCCACCGACGCGCTGAAAATCACGGAATTGCTGTCCAAGGGTGGATTTCACGGATCCATCTGCACCGAGCTCGCGCGACTGAAAGCGGCAAAACAACGCCTCCAGCACTCGCCGTTTGCAGGCAGCGACGGCGCCGTAATCGATTAGCTCGGCAGAGCGCGCAGCCCAATGGGTCGCCCGAAACCATTCCCCTTGCATCAAGGTATGTACCCACTCGTCCTCGGCAAAGCCGGGAACGGCAGTCACGTCAATGTAAAGATAATTAAGCTGGGTTCGGCTCGAGGGCGCATAGGGACTGACATGCAGCGGTTCGGCTGCGAATAGCGCATGGAGGGGGTTGATACCAAGCACCGAAGCGGCGGAAGACCCGGCAGCGCAGGCGAGCTCCGCGAGGTCCGTGAAGTCTCCCATTCCCCAATTCTGCGCGCTGCGTAAACCGTAAAGCTGGCAGGTCAGACCCCAGCCGCACGCGCCCGGTGCGAGCTCGGCGGGCAGGTAGCAACGATCGGGGGCGACGATCAGATCGGTCAGAGCGGTGATACCGTCGGCGTCGAGCTCGAGCCGGTGATAGCCGAGTGGCAAATCTGCCGGCAGCGGCAGCGGGAAACGCCGTCCCTTTGGCCCACCCTCCATCACCGCTCGGCCGGAACGCTCGTCTCCGCTCTCCAGACGACATGTCCAGGCAATTTCCCGACTTCTGGCCGGCAAGCTCAGCATCAGCTCCGGGCGCGCCTCCTCGGCATGAACGAGGTGCGCGGCACCGAGCCCGAGCGGCGCAGCCCGCTCGCGCTCGTCCAGCACGCGTCCGGCTCGCATCGGGTCGGTCGGAAGACCAAAAGCCGCAATCAGCGCCAACAGCGTGTCCTCGGAGACCTCGTGTATTTGACCCAGCGCGTCTTTGTGATGCGCCTCGATGCCGATCCGCCCCGCGAGGTTCACGATCGCAATCCGGTCGCTCATGTCACCACGGGCCCGAAGAAAATCCGATGCATGCCCTCGGATCCGTCCATTCGTCATCCCGGCGTAAGCCGGGATCCACCTTTCCGCTCGGGAATTGCCTCATCGCGCGCGGTGCAATTACCGCAACTCGCGGCACCATAGTCCCGGCTTTTCGCCGGGATGACGAAAGTAGGCGGCAATGCCATTCGCTGGCCTCCCTGACGATAATACAGATTTCCCGCATCATTCAGGGTCGGGCTCGATGAGAAAGAACGTTGCGCTGAGAGGCGCTCCAGGCTCGGCCGACGAATAGACCATAAGCGCTTCGGGCAAGTTCGCGGGAAGCGGTAGAGGCTCGCCAGCGAAGTTGGCGAGGAGGAGAAGCCGCGAGTCATCGCCGAGCCGCCATTCGACGCTCACCACCTTCGCGCCGAGCACCCGATAGCGGCCCGAGAAGGGCGGAATACCCGCAAGCCGAGGTACGATCTCGCGCGCGCGGATCGCCAGCAGTCGGCGATAACGATCGAGCCAACGGGAATGACGTTGCTCACGTGGCTCCGCCCAATTAAGCCGCGACATCGTGAAAGTCGCGTAGGCGGTGGGGTCGGGGAATTGTTCGCGGGCGGCCTCATCCTGGAACTCGGGAAAATGCGCGAATTCGCGGCGCCTTCCCTCCCGAACCGAGTCGGCGAGACCAGGCTCGAAATCACAAAAGAACGCAAAAGGCCGCGTGCTCGCCCATTCCTCGCCCATGAACAGCAGGGGGATCTGAGGCGACAGCAGGACGATTGCGACACAAGCATGTAACGCGGCTTCTTCCACACGAACTGAGAGCCGCGTTCCAAAGGGTTGGTTGCCGACCTGGTCATGGTTCTGCAGGAAGCCGACAAAGGCGGCGGGCGGGAATCCGCCCGAGGGCTCGCCCCGCGGCTTTCCGCCGCGAAACGGGGAAGTTTCTCCCTGGTATGCAAAACCCTCGGCAAGAGCGCGCCCAAGGTACTCGGCCGGCTGTGCCGTGTAATCGCCGAAATAGCCGGTCTCGTCGCCGGTGGCGAGGACGTGCAGGACGTGATGGAGATCGTCGTTCCACTGGGCGTTGTAGCCCGTGACGCGCCCATCTGTGCGCTTCAGGTAGCGGGCCTCATTGCGGTCGTTCTCGAGGACGAGATGAAGTTCACGATCGTTTATTCGGCGCCGCACGGTTTCCGCGATTTCACTGATGATGTTGGGTTCGCTCTCGTCAAAAATCGCATGGACCGCATCAAGGCGGAGCCCGTCGAAATGGAACTCCTCGAGCCAATAAAGCGCGTTGTTTATAAAAAAATCTCGCATCGGTCGGTGCGGTCCGGAGAAATCAATCGCGGCGCCCCATGGGGTCTGGTGGCGCTCAGTAAAGAAATCGGGAGCGATCGAGTGCAGGTAATTACCCTCGGGACCGAAGTGGTTGTAAACGACGTCGAGGAAAACGGCGAGACCGCGAGCGTGGCAAGCCTCGACGAGCCGCTTTAGCGCGTTCGGCCGGCCATATTGCGAAGCGGGAGCGTAGAGGAACACGCCGTCGTAGCCCCAATCGCGACTTCCGGGAAATTCCGCGATTGGCATCAGCTCAACCGCGGTCGCGCCGAGCTCGACAATGTGATCGAGATGCTCGGCCGCCCCGGCAAAGTCGCCCGTATCGGAGAACGTCCCAATATGCAGCTCGTAAAGAACGATCTCCTCCCACGGACGCCCGCGCCAGCCGAGATCGCGCCAAGCATGCGCCCCGGGATCGACGACCTCGCTCGGGCCGTGAACGCCTTCGGGTTGATAGCGCGACGCAGGATCGGGAAAAGCCTTGCGGTCGATGAGGTAGCGATAGCGCGCGCCAGGTCCGACAATCGTGGTCGTCAGCGAGAACCAACCGCCGGGCTCGCGGACCATCGGGATTGCGGCCGAGTTCGCGACCTCCAGCTGCAATGACACGGCACTGGCTCGGGGCGCCCAGAGACGAAACCGCGCCCCCTCGCGCGTCAGTTCGGCTCCGAAGGGAAGCTCATGATGACGGCGCATTTGCCTCCCCGCCTTCCACACCGCGGATCGGAGTTAAACGCGACTCACGCTCGCCATTGTATAGTGCAAAGAGATCGCGATGCAGGGAGTCTGGCCGCGGCGCTCGGTTGATGAACAGCGCGAAGGAGTGGGCCTGCAACCGATAAACCTCGCCAGGCGCATAAAGCTTTGCCGCCTCTACCCGCCCGGTCGGCTCCGAGGTGTCGACAAGCGGCTCCCACGACATCGGCGCAGCAAGATCCGGAAGGTGAAAATCAAGACCCTCGTAATAGGCATTCATCATGACAAGAAAGCTCTCGTCGATATCGCGCTGACCGCCCGGGGTAAAGAATTCCCCGGCGGCCCCGCTCAAGACGTAGCCAAGCGAGAGCGCGACCGGATTGTTCCAATCCTCGGCCGTGGCTTCTCTGCCCGACGGGGTAACCCAGGTGATGTCCTTGACCCCGGCTTCGGAGAGCACTTCCCCGCGAAAGAAGCGGGGACGGGAGAAGACGCGGTGATCGCGGCGGAGACGGATCAGATAGCGGACGAACCTGCGAAGGTGCTCGTCCTCGGGTCTGATATGTTCCCAATCGAACCAGGAAATCTCGTTGTCCTGGCAATAGGCATTATTGTTGCCGCGCTGGGTGCGCCCCATTTCGTCGCCGGCGAGCAGCATCGGGACGCCAAGAGACAAGAGAAGGGTCGCGAGGAAATTGCGTTTCTGGCGATCGCGTAAGGCGACGATTTCAGGATCGCAGGACGGTCCCTCGACCCCGCAATTCCAGCTGTAGTTGGCGTCGGTGCCATCGCGGTTGTCCTCACCGTTGGCCTCGTTGTGCTTATCATTGTAGCTAACGAGATCCCGAAGCGTAAAACCGTCATGGGCAGTGACGAAATTGATGCTCGCCCAAGGACGGCGCCCGCGGTATCCAAAGATATCGGAGGAGCCTGCCACGCGCGAGGCGAGATCAGCGACAAGCCCCTTGTCGCCTTTCCAAAAGCGCCTGACCGTGTCGCGATATTGCCCATTCCACTCAGCCCAGCCCGGTGGAAAATTGCCTAGCTGATAGCCGTAAGGGCCGACATCCCAGGGCTCTGCAATGAGCTTGAGCCCGGCCATCACCGGATCCTGCCGGATCGCGTCGAAAAATGCGGCACCCTGTCCGTAATCACCGTTCTCGCGGCCTAGCGTTGTACACAAATCGAAGCGGAAACCGTCGACATGCATCTCCAATGCCCAATAACGAAGTGACTCCATGACCAGTTCCTACACTCGCGGATGGTCCAAGTTCAACGTGTTGCCGGTGCCCGTCACATCCTGATAAAAGCGCCGATCGTCGTCCAATCGATAGTAGGATGCATTGTCGATGCCACGGAACGATAGGGTAGGCCCGAGGTGGTTCCCTTCGCCGCTGTGATTGTAGACCACATCGAGGATTACCTCGATCCCGGCATCGTGCAGCCGCTTGACCGCAGTCTTGAAGCCGGCGATCGAATTCGTCGCCAAGAACCGCGGATCCGGTGCGAAATAGGCGAGGGTATTGTATCCCCAATAGTTCACCAGTCCGCGCTCGATCAAATGGCGGTCGTCGACCGTAGCATGGATCGGCATCAGTTCGACGGCAGTGACCCCGAGCCCAGCGAGGTAGTCTATCATCGTCGGTGAGGCGAGACCGGCAAAGGTGCCGCGGTGGGCGGGATCGACATCGGGATGCTTGATCGTGATCCCGCGCACATGCAGCTCGAGAATGATCGTTTCTTCCCACGGCGTCTGAGGGCGGCGATCCTCGCCCCAAGTGAAGGCGGGCTCGACGACTCGGCACTTTGGCACCTGACGCGCGTTATCGCGCCGGTCAAAAGAGAGATCCTCGCGCGGACTGCCGACGCGATAGCCGAAGAGGGCATCGCTCCATCGAAGCCTGCCATGGAGGGACTTGACGTAGGGATCGATCAGCAGCTTGTTGGGATTGAACCTGTGCCCGTTAGACGGATCGTAGGACCCATAGACACGGTAGCCGTAAAGCAGGTTTGGACGGGCGTCCGGCAAGTAGGCATGCCAAACCTCGTCGGTGTATTCCGGAAGCACGATCCGCGCCTCCTCGTGTCCACCCGAGCGATCAAACAGGCACAGCTCGACCTTCTCGGCATGCGCCGAAAAGATGGCGAAATTCACTCCTTCCCCGTCCCAAGTGGCTCCCAGCGGGTACGGACGACCCGGCCAAACTTTGGTCGCTGGAGCCATCAGCGTCTCAAGAGTGGCCGCAAGCCCCTCAGCCCAACCCTCTCCCCGCAAGCGGGAGAGGGAGGGACCCGCGCAGCGGCAGGGTGAGGGGCAGCATCCGACGAGGACTCAATCCGGCGTAAAGATCAGAACGCCCAACGGCGGCAACTGCAGGCGGATCGAGTAATGGTGGCCGTGCATTGGGTGAGGTTCGGCATGAACCTCCCCCGCATTACCAACGCCGCTGCCCCCATATTCTGTCGCGTCGGTGTTGATGCGCTCGCGGTAGCGGCCAGCGCGTGGAACCCCGATCCGGTAATTCTCGCGCGGGACCGGCGTAAAGTTGCAGACGACGACCGCGAGCTCGTGCGGACTGCGGCCACGGCGAAGGTACGAGAGGACGCTTTCGGGGGCGTTCGCCGCGTCGATCCAAGAGAAACCCTCGGGATCGCAGTCGAGCCGGTGGAGCGACGGCGCACTGCGATAGAGGTGGTTGAGGTCGTGCACAAGCCTCTGCACCCCCTGATGAAAGGGATCGCCGAGCAGGTGCCAGTCGAGCCCGATATCGTGGTTCCACTCGCGCTCCTGACCAAACTCGCCGCCCATAAACACCAGCTTTTTTCCGGGATGGGTCCACATGAAGCCCAAATAGGCCCGCAGATTGGCGAAACGCTGCCATCGATCGCCCGGCATTTTGGCGATCAGCGAGCCCTTGCCATGCACCACCTCGTCGTGGCTCAGCGGCAGGATAAAGTTCTCGGCAAACGCATAGAGTAGCCCGAAGGTGAGGTCATTGTGATGGTATTTCCGGTGGATCGGGTCGTTTGACATATAACGCAGCGTGTCGTTCATCCACCCCATGTTCCATTTAAAGCCAAAACCGAGCCCGCCGACATAGGTCGGGCGCGACACCATCGGCCAGGCTGTCGACTCCTCGGCCACCGAGGTGGCGCCGTTCGCTTCTCCGAAAACCAGCTCATTGAGTCGCCGCAGAAAGGCGATCGCTTCTATATTCTCTCGCCCACCGAACCGGTTTGGAATCCATTCGCCCTCACGGCGGCTGTAATCGAGATACAGCATTGAGGCGACCGCATCGACGCGGATCCCGTCGATATGGAATTCGCGCAGCCAGTAGAGCGCGCTCGACAGCAGGAAATTCACCACCTCTCTGCGCCCATAGTTATAGATCAGCGTGTCCCAATCGCGGTGCACGCCCTGACGGGGATCCGCATGTTCGTAAAGCGCCGTCCCGTCAAAGTGTCCCAGTCCGTGCGGGTCGGTCGGGAAGTGACCGGGCACCCAGTCGAGTAACAGGCCGAGCCCCGCATTGTGGCACGCTTCGACAAAGGCGCGGAACTCGTCAGGCGTCCCGTAGCGGCTCGTCGGCGCGAATAAGGAGATCGGTTGATAGCCCCAGGAACCGTCGAACGGATATTGGGCAAGCGGCAAGATCTCCATATGGGTGAAGCCCATATCGCGGACATAGGGGACCAACTGGTCGGCGAGCTCGCGATAGGTCAAATACCGCCCGTGCTCGGCAACGTTGCGGCGCCAGGAGCCGAGATGGACTTCGTAGATCGCAATCGGTGCCTCGCGATCATTGCGGCGCCAGCGCTCCGCCATCCACGCGCCGTCCTGCCAGACATGGCGCGGCGCATCAGCAACAACCGATGCGGTACCCGGTGGCCTCTCCGACCGCTGGGCCTGTGGATCCGCCTTTAGCGGCAGAAGCTGACCGTCGGCTCCGAGGATTTCATATTTGTAGAGATGGCCAGGCCGCAGCCCTGGCACAAAGAGTTCCCAAAATCCACTAGACTCGCGGCGCCGCATCGGCATCCGCCGGCCGTCCCAGGCGTTGAAGTCGCCGACGACGCTGATCCGACGTGCGTTCGGCGCCCAGACCGCAAAGGCCACCCCTTCGATACCCTCATGGGTTAGCGGGTGCGCGCCGAGCTTGCTGTAGCTGGCGAGGTGATTGCCCTCGACGAGAAGATGGATGTCGAGCTCGCCGAGAACCGGGGAGAAACGGTAGATGTCATCAAATTCGTGTTGAACACCGCCGCTCAACACTCGCAGCCGATAGCGGAACGGCTCCGGCCGATCCGCTATAGTCGCGACGAAGAGGCCGTCGCGATGGGCCCGCGTGCCCTCAGCTACCACCTCGCCCGTAGCCGAATCGACGACAGCCATTGTCTGTGCCGCCGGCAGCATCGCCCGAACGCAGACCCCGGCGGCGGTTCGATGCATGCCCAGGAAACCGAACGGGTTGTCATGGCGCGCGCCGACAATCGCCTCGATCTCCGCGCTAGGCCGGCACAGCACCCTCGCCCCCCTTCGTCTTCGCCAAGATGCCAAGGATGCCGTTGAGCGGAATGCCGACCCAGTCAGGCCGGTTCGCCAACTCGTAGGACACCTCGTAGACTGCTTTTTCGAGCATGAAGAAGGCGACCATCTCCCGCGCCCGCTTCTTGCTCGCCGGATATGATGGACATCCACGCATTGTCTTACGATAGGCGGCGCTAAACCCATCCACCGCACGCTGGCGCCAGGATTCGGCCAGCTCGGCCATTCGCGGCTCCGCCGCCGGCCGCGCCTCGGCGAGATGCCGCACTGCGGTGACGGCGGCGTAATCAAACGAACGGATCATCCCAGCGACGTCGCGCAACGGAGAGCTCTTGAGCCGCCGGGAGGCGATCGGCCGTGCCGGCTCACCCTCGAAATCGATGATGAACAAATCATTCTGCACGACGAGAACTTGGCCGAGGTGGAAATCCCCGTGATAGCGGGTCTTCTGCGCCTCGACCTCGTCCGGGATCAGCGTCCTAATTCGCTCGAACAACCGATCGCGGGCGGTGAGGACTTGTTCGGCGAGATCGCCGAGAGAGATCGGAAGGCTCTCCCGCTGACGCTCCAATTTCTCCAGCATCTCCGCCGCGGCGGTCTCGAGCTCGCCGCGCCACTCGGCGACGTCCTCAGGGCTTATCGGCTCGGGAACGAAATCAGCGTCGTTGCCGGCATGCTCGGCCAGCGCTCGATGCATCTCCGCGGTCCGGATCCCGAGCTGGCGCGCGAGCATGAGGAAGAAGACGTCGGGATCGGCCAACTCCGACGCATCCCCGGTGGTGGTGTGCAGCGCGTCGTCGAGATATCGGGTCAGATAGTTCAGTGCCTGCGTCCAGCCATCCCCTTGATTGCGGACGAAGCCGAACAGAACGCCAAGCGCGTGTGTTTCCTGTCCATTCGTGCCGTCAAGACCGAGCTCCATGGTCGCCAGCAGTGGCGGCGTGTTGGCGAACCCGGCGCGTTCGACCAGAAAACGCGACATCTCGATCTCGGGGTGCGTACCGGGCTGAAGACGCCGGTACGTCTTGAGCATGCCGTATTCTTCGAAGAATACGGAGCTGTTCGATTGCTCGACGCCGGCGCGCCGAACCACAAAACGCTCCGGAGGCGCTACCCGCTCAAAGCTCGGCGTCTTGCGACAGCGAATCTCGCCGCCTTCGAGCGGTGTGGTCGCCTCGCGCTGGATCGTGTCCAGTAGCGCGAAGACAAAGCCGTCCTGCGACATGGCATCGACAAGAGCTCCTTCCCGGCGCATTTGGCGCAACTCAGAAAGGGTTACCGGGATCAAGCCTTGCCGCAGCTCGGTCTCCGACGGCGACCAGATCGCGGCCAGTGGCAGGAAATATCGCGCCCTCCCGCCGCGGGCGAGTTGCGCCTCGATCACCGCCGCGAGAAAGGCCTCGGGCGATGACCCATCCGCCGCCGGCCGGGTGATCACGCCACGTGCCCGCACCGACGCCGCCCTGACCCGCTGGTCCTTCGCCCCGGACCAGCGCTGACGAGGCAGAAAGGCCGGGATCACATCGCTCTCGAGCTGCTGCAGATTCCGTGGGTGGGAGAGATCTTGCCAGCCGTGCGGCATGACAAGGGTGACGAACTCGGGCGGTGCTGCCTGTAGGCTCGCCATGGCCTGCGCCTCCTGCGAGACTGGCAACAGATCGAACCAAAAGAAGCTGTACGCCTGCAAAGTCAGAAGATATGGCAATTCGCCAATGGGCGGGAAGACGCTGCGCCCGAGCAGCTCGAGTGGCTGGCGGCCGCGGAACTCCGACAGGTCGAGCTCGACCGCCTGCGGGGAACGCGACAGATTGGCGACGCAGAGGATGACCTCATCGTCGAAAGCGCGCGTATAGGCGATCACCTTGCGGTTCGAAGGGTAGAGAAAGCGCAAGCTGCCGCGGCCGAAGGCGCGCCGCGAGCGGCGGGCGGCGATCAGGCGCTTCATCCAGTTCAGCAGCGACGACGGAGAGCGGCTCTGCGCCTCAACATTGACCGCTTCGAACCCGTAGACCGAATCCATGATCGGCGGCAGGTACAAGCGCGCCGGATCGGCTCGAGAAAACCCGCCATTGCGATCGAACGACCACTGCATCGGCGTGCGCACGCCGTCACGATCGCGCAGGAAGACATTATCCCCCATGCCGATCTCGTCGCCGTAGTAGAGAACCGGCGTTCCCGGCATCGAAATCAGCAGCGCATTGAGCAGCTCGATCTTGCGGCGATCATTTTCCATCAACGGCGCAAGACGGCGGCGGATCCCGAGATTGATCCGCGCGCGCCGGTCGGCGGCGTAGTGGTTCCACAGATAATCGCGCTCGCGATCGGTGACCATTTCGAGCGTCAGCTCGTCGTGGTTGCGCAGAAACACCGCCCATTGGCACGTCTCCGGAATATCCGGCGTCTGGCGCATGATGTCGGTGATCGGATGCCGATCCTCGGTCGAAACGGCCATGTAAATCCGCGGCATCAGCGGAAAGTGGAACGCCATATGGCATTCGTCGCCCGCTCCGAAATATTGCAGCACGTCCTCCGGCCATTGATTGGCTTCGGCCAGCAACATGCGATCGCCATAGCGACTGTCGAGCTCGCGGCGGAGCCTCTTCAGGATCTCGTGGGTTTCGGGCAGGTTCTCGTTGCTTGTCCCCTCCCGCTCGATCAGATAGGGCACCGCGTCGAGCCGCATCGCGTCGACTCCGAGATCAAGCCAGAACCGCATGATCCCGACGACGGAGCGAAACACCTGTGGGTTGTCGAAGTTGAGATCGGGCTGGTGGGAGTAGAATCGGTGCCAGTAATAGGCCTGCGCCACCGGATCCCACGCCCAGTTCGACTTCTCCGCATCGACAAAGATAATACGCGTCTCCGGAAATTTCTGATCGGTATCGCTCCAGACATAGAAGTTCCGCAGTGCCGAGCCGGGTTTCGCTCGACGCGCCCGTTCGAACCACGGGTGTTGATCCGACGTGTGATTGATCACAAGCTCAGTAATGACCCGGAGGTTGCGGCGATGTGCCTCTCGGACAAACGCTTTGAATTCAGCCATATGCCCGTAGGACGGGTTGACATTCTTGTAGTCGGCAATGTCGTACCCGTCATCTCGCAATGGCGACGGGTAGAATGGCAGCAGCCACAGCGCAGTGACCCCGAGATCCTGCAGATAATCCAGCTTCCGGCGCAGCCCTTCGAAATCGCCGATCCCGTCGTCATTGGCATCGAAGAAAGCTTTGAGGTGCAGCTGATAGATGATCGCGTCCTTGTACCACTGCGGATCGGACATCTCGGGGCGCGTCAGCACGGCGCTGCCGAGGAGCGCGGAAGGTGCGTCGTCTGGTGGTGTCATGGGTTGTCGGCAGAAAGCAAGCGGAAGATCAATGCAGGGTTCGTTTCGGGATCGAGATGCACGTGCTGGCGCCGGCCGCGCCAGGTCACGACGCGTCCCGTGAACGCCTCCTCGAGCACGAAGTCGGCATCCGCTGGCAAGCCGAACTCGGCCAGCGGCAATTCGATATCGCCCTCGTGGGCGGCATACGGATCGAGATTGACGGCGACAATGACCATATTGGCTCGGTTTGCTGACACCTTTGCGTAACAAAGGATATTGGGCTCCGCGCAGGCGAGAAAGCGCAGGTTGAGAAATTCCTGCATCGCCGGGTTATCGCGCCTCAATCGATTGAGGGTCCTGATATCATCCTTGATGTTGCCCGGACGGTCCCAGTCCCACACCTTATATTCGTATTTCTCAGAGTTGCTATATTCCTCGCGGCCGGGAATCGGGGTGTTTTCGCACAGCTCGAACCCATTGTAGATGCCATAGACGCCGGACAACGTGGCTGCAAGCACGAGGCGTATGCGGAAGGCGTGCCGGCCGCCTTCTTGCAGGACAACCGGCAAGATGTCGGGCGTGTTGGTAAAGAAGTTCGGTCTGAAATATTCCTTTGCCGGACCCTGCGTCAGCTCGGTCAGGTACTCGGTCAGCTCGGACTTGGTGTTCCGCCAGGTGAAATAGGTGTAGGATTGGCTGAAGCCCGCTTTGGCCAGAGCCCGCATCATCTTTGGCCGGGTGAAGGCCTCCGACAGAAACACCGCCTCCGGACAGCGTGCCTTGACCTCGCGGATCAGCCACTCCCAAAAGGGCAACGGTTTGGTATGGGGGTTGTCGACGCGGAAATTGCGCACGCCCTGGCCGACCCAAAACAACACGGTATCGCGCAGTTCAGCCCATAATCCTTCGCGGTCCGGGTTGTCGAAGTCGACGTTGACGATGTCCTCGTACTTCTTTGGTGGGTTTTCAGCGTATTTGATCGAACCGTCCGGCCTAAAATGGAACCACTGCGGATGCTCGCGCACCCATGGGTGGTCGG
>Ga0306923_10002854_pt1 | contig 16032 bp, 16 predicted proteins | sample sta12Can44000108_FD_203841 | JGI IMG/M metagenome (GOLD analysis project Ga0306923, IMG submission 203841) | Lab enrichment of tropical soil microbial communities from Luquillo Experimental Forest, Puerto Rico - statanox.12C.anox.44.000.108 (v2)... | ecosystem: Environmental > Terrestrial >... | reverse complement strand
CCTGGGTAACACCTTCGGCAATGTAATCTTCGCAGCGTTTTTGAACCTCGGAGAAACGTTCGTCGCTGATGATGTCGATGCACAGGAGCGGGACTCGCGGCGGTGGTTCTTCCAGATTGAACTGCTCGCGCAGCGAGCGCAGATTCTCGCGCTCTTTCCGTTCTTCGTCCGAAAAGACGCGCGCCCTTTCGAATTCATGATTGGCGATGGCGCGCTCCATGCGCTCGACGATGAAATCGATCCGCTTCTGAATCTGCGCGAGCTTTTCGGCGGGAGCCATATTCTGGCCCTTTTCGTTTTCTTCCGGTTGATCGCCTGCGTAAATGGCGAAGTGGGTTGTTCTGTTCGCGACGCGCTCTTGCCTGCCGGTCCAGATTCCGCCGCGCGCTTCACGCTCCGCAAGCCACTGGTCGAGACGTGCGAAGAAAGCGGATCCCTGCGCAAGCGGCGGTGCCGATTCCTGCAACTGCTCTCGTACGGAGTCTATGGTAAGGCCTTGTTCGTGTAGCAATCGAGCAGCGAAACACTTTTCCTCGCGCAACAGCCCCAGCAGCATGTGCTCGGTACCGATGTGCTTGTGCTTGAGCCGCTCGGCTTCTCCGGCCCCATATGCCAGCACGCGTTTGCATTCGTGGCTGAGCGGCAGAGCCACCGAAGTGGGCACTTGCTCCCCCGGTGCCGTGTGCCTTTCGATTTGTTCGCGGATCGACTCCGCGCGCGAGCGAAGGAAGCGGTTCGCCAGTGACTTGTCCTCACGCAGCAGCCCCAGCAGCAGATGTTCGGCCTCGATGTAAGGACTACCGAACTGGCTGGCTTCATAGCGGGCGAAGAAGATGGTTCGCCGGGCCTTTTCGGTGTAGCGCTCGAACATATCCGCACTTTACTTCAAAATGGTCGCGGACGGAGGAAAGTGCGAGCTCGTTTGACAGCTGATCGAGGCCGCGCTGCTGGCGAATGATGCGGCTCGACGGTCCGCTTCCTCGAAATTATGGTTGAAACGCTTTTCAGAAGTGATCCCGCGGGTCTGCCGCTCAGTGGACGTTAGGGGTTATCGAAGAAGTGCCCCGATGACGACGAAATCAGGCGCCGTCCTAAACTACGCGAGCGACAATGGCTTAGGGTGGCGACTGCGGCCTCCTATCCATCTTGCGACCGAGTTGCACTCGGAGGGAACTGTTAGGACGCGAACGCTGAGGAACGCTATCAGACCGAATAGGAGGGGCTGAGGGTGGTGGTGGAGAACGCCGTCCTAGCCAGTGGTAATATGCTCGTCTGCGATGTCGAGAACTGCTACGTGCTCCATACCGCCGCTCGACTCACGGATGAGGCGGCGAAATTCGCGGTATTGGAGTTCACAATGCCCCATCTTTACGGACCCGCGCACGGCTTAAAACTGATGTGGATGCTGCCGTGGGAGTTGGAAGTGGAGCGGATTTCAGGAGCGGCGCCGTAACTCGGGGAACATCCAACACGATCAACGGCCCGGAATCGGCAGCAACGAGGCTGCAGCCACAAGAACGAACATTGCGAAAACTAGCCAGCCCGGGATGTGGAAATGCCCGTCCTGGCACATCTCGCAACGCGCCGGCGGCGCCCTCACTCAGCCTGGTTCCCGGGATGCTGGCGGACACGTAACGGCGGCCGCGCGAACTGATCCCGACGTGAGCGCCGCGACCGCCGAATGACACTTCGACGCCCGAGCCGGACAGGTTCAGGTGGCAGCCCAGGAACAGCTTCACGCGGCGCTGGAAGCGAACACCCATGGGCCCAACGCTACGCCCACCCGACCGGACGGCGACGGTAGCAGCCTCCAAAACTGCGATTCGGCGTTCAATTCCTCGCGGGTGTGCCATGTGGGAGATGCCGAAGTGGTCGAGGCAGCGGTCCGCAAAACCGCTCTTATCGGGTTCGAGTCCCGGCTCTCACTCCATCGGAGAGCGCGAAGCGACGGCAACGCTTTTCTGGTCCCGAAAAACCAGCGCTCCGGGAAGGACGTGGATGGGGGCTCGATTCCTCCGCCCTCCGCCACCACATTAAAGTTCTTGCTTTTCGTTCTTGGCTCACTTACACTATTGTTGCGTGATGATACAAGCTATCCATTTCGGGAGAATGCCGCAGGGTACAAAACCAGCGTGCGTCGATACCCTTAATGCGCGTGAAGGTCCGTAGCCCCGTATGAGATAGGTACTTTGGATTCTCATTACGGGGCCGGTCGAAAGACCGGCCCTTTCGCTTTTTACGGGTGCTTTTCTACGGGCACTTGGGAAACGGCTTAACCCGCATGATTTGGGATCATGAGATTCCGGTTCGAATCCGGGGTGCCCGATCAGTGTGTTTTGACGGCCGAAAGATCGGGTAAAGGCGCATCAGGGCTGTAAGGATCTAACCGTCCACGTGCTGCCGTCGAAGTGTGTTCTTTGACAACTGAATACAAGTGAGTGTAATTCAAGCGAGCGTGACTTATTGGTTGAGTTCCTGCCTTCCAAGCAGGCCAAGAGAGTTCGATTCTCTCCGCTCGCTCCACGCGGGTATCGTCTAGCGGCTAGGATTGGACCTTGCCATGGTCCAGACACCGGTTCGAGTCCGGTTACTCGCTCCAAGTCTTCGTTGAGAAGGGTCGAAGTAGATTAGTGGGAAAAACGGAGCCCTCGTAAGCTCAGATGGCGGTTTGAATCCGCCCTTCGGCTCCAGCCGGTGTGGCTCAGTGACAGAGCCGTCGCATGGTAGCCGACCGATGAGCGTTCGATTCGCTTCGCTGGCTCCAAGTTTTTCAGCCCCTCAAGCATTGCCGGCGATGCGCCGCTCCTGGAAAGCGGAGAAGCGAGTTCGATTCTTGCACGGGGTTCCACCGGCCGAGAGCACGGCAGGCTGTGCATCCGTCTGATACACGGAAGGTCGCAGGTTCGATTCCTGCTCGGTCGAGCAGTTTTGCTGCGGAGAAGATGAGCTGGTGCACACGGCGGTCTCATAAGCCGCCATTAGGTCGGGTTCGATTCCCACCTCCGCAACCAATGGGGAGGTCGTTCAACGGGAGGACTGCTGGTTTGCACCCAGCCGATGAGAGTTCGATTCTCTCCGTCTCCACCAGATTCGGCTGTGTAGCTGAGATGGACTAGAGCCGGTCCGAAAAGCCGGATACGGAGATTCGAGCGCTCCCGCAGGCACCAGATGTGACCGTGGCCGAGTGGCATAGGCGCTGGATTGTGGCTCCAACTACGAGAGTTCAATTCTCTCCGGTCACCCCATTTTTGTTGCGGGCTCGGTTAACGGCAAGCCGCCGGCCTTTGAAGCCGGCTTTCGAGGTTCAATTCCTCGGCCCGCAGCCACTGGCCGCTGGCGCAATGGGCGGCGCGCCGCGCTCTGAACGCGGAGGTTCCAGGTTCGAGGATTGGGCGGCCAGCCAAAGTTTCACGCGGGCATCGTCCAAAGGACAGGACGGTACGCTACGAACGTACAAATCGGAGTTCGACTCCTCGTGCCCGTACCAAATTTTCGGCCGGTCGTCCAACCGCACAGGACACAGCGCTCCGAACGCTGAAATTGGGGTTGGAATCCCCACTGGTCGACCAGTTTTCGCGGTGTAGGCCGACTGGGGAGGCACTTGATTGTCGATCAAGGCTAGACGGTTCGATTCCCGTACGCCGCGCCAGGTTTTTTGGAGCTGTCGTCTAACCGGCAGGATCTCTGGTCCTCACCCAGAGGATGCGAGTTCAACTCTCGCCGGCCCTACCATTGGGGGTGTCGTCTAATTGGCCAGGATCGCTGTCTTTCAAGCAGCGGATGCGGGATCGTGTCCCGCCGCCCCTACCAAGTTTCGGGGCTATAAGCTTTGGCGGCGAATACTCGACTCTTAATCGAGAGAGCAACCGTTCGAGTCTGTGATGGCCCACTAGGTTGTTCCGAGGTAGCCAAGCTGGCAAGGCGCCTGACTGTTAATCAGGAAATGCGCGGGTTCGAATCCTGCCCTCGGAGCCAATTTATGCGATGCAAAGGATGCGGTCAACCGTTGGATGAAGAGGGTCAGCTCGGCCTGTGCGAGTCGTGCTGGGAAGAATTGTGCGAGATGACGTGTTGGGAGAAATTCAACATTGTCGCGGACGGAACGGATTGAGGTCCCGGTAGCTCAGCGGCAGAGCGGCGGTCTTATATACCGTGTCGGCGGTGGTTCGATTCCACCCCGGGGCACCAGGCCGGGGTTGTCGTCTGGTGACGGCACTTGCCTTACAAAGAAGACTTAGTAGAGTTCGATCCTCTACCCCGGTACGAGTTCGGAACCTATGCCGAGTCGGAGAGGCACCTGACTTTTAATCAGGATGAGGTGGGTTCGATCCCCACAGGTTCCACCAAGGAGACGTAGCGATGGAGATCATCGAAATTTCGCAACGCTGCGCGCTAGAATCGCGACCGCGGGGAAAGAACTTGCAGACCAGATGTTCTTCCGCAGCCTGTGATAAGCTGTCGGACCTCGGGCGCGTATATGAGGCGCAGAAAGGCGAATCTCACATGAAACAGACCGCCATGTTGACTATAGCGTCGCTGCTCACCATTCTATTCATGACGTTTCACCTGACCGGCGACATACTGTTCCAGATGGCCCCGGCAGGTCTCGGAAATCTGTTTGCGGTGTTCGTTTTCGTAGTCCAGCTATATGGAACGCTGGTGCTCGGCGGAAGGCGGGCGGGATACATCATCATCTTCCTCGGGTCGGTCCTCGGACTGATCGTCCCGGTCGTCCACATGAAAGGGACGCGGGGCGTTATCGGTGGCGACATCGGCAACTCAAGCCAAGCTTTCCTTTTCGTGTGGACACTCCTCGCGTTGGGCATCACCGGGACGTTCTCCGTCATCCTATCGGCGAGCGCACTGTTGAGTTTGCCATGGCGCCGGAGCCGCCGCACGTCAACTGCCGCATAACGCCCGACGGATGAAATGTGGTCGCCGAGCGAATTGCGCTACTCCGGCAATTTGCCTACGCAGCAACGTGAGCTGGGCTTCCACATGCCGATTTTGGACGTATCAATGACCCACAGATCCCTCTGACGAGGCGTCTTTTTCATCGTTGGCCATCCCGGGAATCAGAGTCTCGTAGCCGCTGATCCACGCCTCACTGTAATGGGCGCGCAATCCCGAAGATAAATCCGGCCGCTGATCGCTGCGCGATTCCGGTTTGCCTGCTCGTCACCTGGGCGGTCAGCTCCCTGTTCTATTTCCTTATCAAATCCGCAGGCGCGAATACCGCGGGCGGAGCCTACACCTCCGGACTGATGTGGTGCCCCGCGATAGGGGCCTTGCCCACCCGCAAGTTTCTCGGCCGCCCTATCGCCTGCCTCGGTTGGCAGTGGGGCCAAACTCGTTACCAAATTGTCAGCTACCTGATTCCTCTCGGCTATTCCACGTTTACGTACTCCATCGCCTGGTTGACGGGCATCGCCGCTTTAAACCCGATCCAGAGTGCCGATGCCTTTACGCGGTTGTTCGGCTTCGGCCCATTGTCCCGATCTTTGGGTATAGGCCTCTATGTCCTAGTTGTCGCGACCATCGGCGTCATCCAAAACTGCGCCACGACTCTTGGCGAAGAAATCGGTTTGCGTGGATTCCTCGTGCCCGAGTTAGCCAAACGATTTTCCTTCACCGCCACCGCTGTTCTCTCCGGCTCAATTTGGGCTTTGTGGCATATGCCCATCATCTTATTAGCCGGTTACAACGCAGGAACCGGCTGGTATGGTCTGGCTGTTGTCTCCGCCAACATGATCGCCCTTTTGCTTCGTGCTGACATGGCTGCGCCTGAAGTCCGGCAACTTGTGCACCGGCGTCATTCTGCACGCTTCCAGCAACCACTTCATCCAACAGTTCTTCGACCCATGACCGCGTACACTGGCGGCACAAAATACATCCTCGGGGAGTTTGCCATCGGATTCACGCTGGTAGTGGCTGCGCTAGCCGCCTACTTTTGATGCGCCGCGCGGAGGTAGCGCAGCAGACCGAGAATACTCCCGAGAGATCGGCTTTGGGGAGTTTCAAGTGGCCGAACCCGCTAATGCGGAGGGGTACGTCCAGCGATTGATGCCAACCAACTCCCGGATGATGCGCTTTACCGGAAGTGATCAATGCGATGATCCGCGACCCTCAACGGACGTTAGGTGGGGTTCGCGCAAACTACCCTGGCGAAAGCGGTTCCCGCCGGGATGAAGTCCAGTACCCCGTTTTGCTGGCTCATTGGAAACAGCCATTTTCTTTGGCTCACACGCCGGGACCTTTTGCATCGGAAGCGGGACTACAGAGCCATGTCAGAAATCAGCCTCGGTGATCATGTGCGTATCCATCAGACGCCTGAGACTGAGGCGTTGGGTGTCGCGAGACGGGTCGGCAAAGTTCACGGATATACTACCCCCTCCGTCACCGGAGTTGTTGTTATCGGCGATGACGACGGCGACTATGCGATTGCTGTTTTCCTAGAGGGCAGTGCGGAGGCGAGATGGTTTGCACCGCGTCTGCTTGAATTTGTTGATCACGCTGCTGGTACTGAAATCCGAGTTGGCGACCGGGTGGCCGTCCGCGACTCCAACGGCAATTGGGTAGAGAGGTCGGCGGACCATTCACTGGAATCCGAAGCTCAAAAGCCGCGGTGGAAATTCTGGTAACCTGCCGCCATTTCCGTCGCTCGAAAAGTGCTCGGCCGGTCTGTCGGATCGGTTGTGCTGGTGGTTCTTTTGACCGGGCTCGCCGTTGCTGGTCTATATTAGGAGAGAGGCATAGAAGTGTGATGCAGCAGACTCGTTTTGTTACCTGGGCGGGACTGATAGCGGTCCTCGGATTCGGGCCTGTCGTCGCCGCATCCGAGAGTATTCCCCAGGTTGGACAGCAAGCGCCGGACTTTACGCTACCGTCGCAAGATGGTAGCCCTATCAGTCTCAGAGACTTTCGCGGTCGGTGGATCGTGCTCTACTTCTATCCAAAGGACGGCACCCCCGGCTGCACAATCGAAGCCCACAACTTTCAACGTGACCTCTCCAAGTATGAGCAGCATCACGCCATGATCTTGGGGGTTAGTGTCGACTCAACCGATAGTCACAAAGAGTTCTGTGCAAAGCAGGGCTTGACGTTTAAGCTGCTAGCCGACTCAAATAAGAAGGTGGTCCAACAATACGGTTCCCTACGAAATCTAGTGGTCTTCAGAGTCGCGGCACGTAACACGTTTCTAGTGGGTCCCGACGGAAAGATCGCCAAGATCTGGACCGGTGTTGATCCAGGCCGTCATAGCGCCGAGGTTCTCGCAACGCTCGCGGATCTCCAAAGCAAGAAGTAGCGGTTCGACTGGATAAATTCCCGTCAGACGCAATGCAAGTACAGCCGAGTAAAGAGATCGTCCCGGCGCCCCCAATCTACGAAAACCGCTTTCTCGGCAAGAAAGTCCCTATTTGGAACGAATGCTTCCAAGTTGCCGATTAGCCCAGAGCGCGCGTTTGAGATCGGTGGTATACCTGGTGAGGTGAGATCGGGCGTATTGCTTAGCCTCGTGTCCCTGGCTGGCGCCGCAGCGCAGCCTGGTCAGCAAGCGTCTGGGGGAGCATCCACGGAACCGTGATCGGAAATGATGGGACTCCCGCGGGCGGGATAGGTCTGACTGCTTACCCACTGGGTGTCCCACTCGGGACAAGACTTCCCGACTCTCGCCCGAACACCCGGAGGCAACGCTCGATCTGCGCCTTGGGCCAAAAGCAGGTTTCGTACGAATTCACCTAACGAACAAACAGACCGGCGCGGCGATTTTGGGATTACAGGTTACGGTGATGTCGAGCCAGACTCCGCCCCAGCAGATCTTCTCGGCAAGTCAAAGTTCGGAAAGCGTGGTCCTCATCCCGTCGGACAAGAACCTGCTTCTACATGTGACATCGTGGGGATTTCACGAGTGGGATGAGAGTGCAGGAAGAGGAAAGCGTATCCGTGTAGCCCCGGGAAGCCACCTTGAACTCTACGTGCAGCTAGCGCCGGAGTAGGCGGACAAAAGGTCCTACAGAAATCGCCCAACGTTGCGACTCTGCACTTTACGGTATCCCCGTTTGAACCGAGCCGCTGACGCGGCGGATGCTTCGCGTGTCTTCAGGGCGGGCTTACATCCATGCTGAAATCCTCTTGCCTCGGATGGGGTTGAGGTGTAGCATCAACTCGCTGCTTCCGACGACCTCGGCATACGTCTACGTGCTTCGCGACATACGGTACGAAAGTACCGAAACACCATTCAAAATCCATACACCGGCGCGTCCGCGGCAAGCCCAAACCGGCACCACCTCGATAGTTTACTGGGACCCCGTTTGAACTGCCGTTGCGAGAAAGGATTTCAGCCGATTCGCTGGGCTCAGTTTCCGACATTGCCGTAGCGGCCAGAATTCCGGATCGGATTACCGTGCGGCCTTCAAAGCTGCGGCTACCTGCGTGACGCGTGTACCCTGATGCTTCGCGACCACAAGTTCGTCCGCGGTAGGCGGGGTGCTGTTCTGGCCGGAAGTAGATGACGATCCATACGGTGTTCCGTGGCCCTGAATGACCTTTTCGTGAGTGTAGCCGTTCGGCACGATGATGAACCCCAGGTGCGCCATCGGGAGGTACAGTGAAACCACTGTCGCCTCGTTTCCGCCGTGCGGTCCTGACGTGGAAGTAAAGGCACCCGCCGCTTTTCCGTTCAGCTTACCTTGAAACCAAAGACCACCAAGGCTGTCTATGAAGGCTTTCAATTCCGCGGACGTATTTCCAAAGCGCGTCGGAGTGCCAAACACGATTCCGTCGGCCCACTCTGCGTCGGCGGGCGTTGGGGCCCCGTACTCGCTGAGCATCCTCTTGCTGCGCTCCTCCCAACCCGGAACTCTGGCCATCACTGCCGAGGAAACGATATCAGGCACTCGGCGGAGGCGGACTTCGGCTCCGGCGTCACGGGCTCCCTCGCTAACGGCTTTAGCGAGCGCTTCTACTGAGCCGTCACGAGAGTAGAACACGACGAGAATGTTTGCCTTTGGCCCTGGCATCGAATTCTCCCTGATGTGCGCATCCAGAATGATGCGAGCAAACAGAATAAAGACTTACGAAAATAGGTAAGCTGCCGCCGTTCCGATAATGGGCGAAAAGTGGGGTGGCGGAAAGTGGCCTCCCACCGCTTGGCCAGAAAACGCGCCAAGCCCCGGAAGTGCTTCTCTTGATGCCAGCCTTTTCAGCGATTGTATTTTGGCGGAGCACTCAGGCAGAGACTGTGCCCGATGTTCCATGGACTTGCTGATCTCTGCTCACTGAAAATACGGCGTGCGCTCAAACTCGCTAGCGGCCATTCTGCAAGTCCCTGACCAGGGTTTGGGCGCGCTCGGCCAATTCATCCGCATTCCGCATCTCGTTCTTGGCTTCACATTATCGGAAAGTTGCAGGAACGATCGGATGCGGGACACCGTTTCTCGTTGGCTGTTCAGTCGTCGCGATCCCATCTGGTCCAGTACTTTCCGGACTTCTCGCTTACGGGCGTCGGCCGAGTCCTTCAGGCGCTGCAACTCCGCCGGCGGAAGGATCTCTTGGATGGGCGGGCGCGCGGTCTCGGGAGCCGGTGCCGGCGTCGGCGGCTGGTCCGGCACGGTTAGGGTCGGTGGCGTTTCGGGTTTCGGCGGGCCTAACACGGCACCGCGGCGCGGCGGTCGCGGCGCCGGTTGAATTTCCACCGGCCCTTCCGGCGGTGTAGTAGCCAGGGCTTCCGGACTGATTGGTTGAGGCGCTGGTAATTCGGCCTGCGTCTGTGGAATCGAAAGCGGTGGCGGCGGTGCGGGTGTCGGTTTGGGCGGCGCGGGCGTAGAGCTTACATTCGCCTCCGTTTTGCCCTTCAGCACGCAGCCCGCCAAAAGCAGGGACGCCGCGGCCGCCAAAATGAATACGCCGAGTTTCACGCCGTTTCCGTAGTCAAACCGCAATGGCCAGACGAATTGAAATTGTCGTCCCTTTGCCCAGTTCGCTGGCGAAATCGATTGTACCATCGTGAACCTCTGGCGCTGGCTGCGATTGCAGATCGACAGAAACGGGGCTCACGCAAGCACAAGCGGTAGAAGTTTGGCGGCACAAGCAGTTGTGCGTTTCGCTTTATCTTCAAAGCCATGGCCGCCCGGGGCCATTTGTTTCCAACAATTTGGCCTGTGATCGCGCGTTAGTGACGCGCACGCGGTGACAGGTTTTGAAACAAGTTAGAGGTTTCCGGAGAGGTTTATCTTATTGTGGTTCGAGGGGTCTAGAGCGTAATGAGATCATGGTCGCCCACGGACTGCTCGGCTTTTGCGGTTATCTCGAACCGATCCGAATCCAGCCAATCAGGGCCACCGGAGATTTGGTTCGGTCCCACGGCATAAGCTCCAATAATGCAACGCTTCAAAGTTACGTTTATTGCGGTGAGCCGTCCGTGACCGCAGAAAATGCCGGAAGACCTCAGATCTGCATGGATCGGCTTGATCGAGGCGACTCAAATGGTGGCGCAGATTGGGCGAAGACCAGACTGGAAGCCCATAAGGTAGAACACCCGAACCTTGGAGGCATTGAATCTTCTCTTGGACTGCAGACGTGGCAAAGTTCCCAAGCGTTGAGTGCGTTCGCAGGAGAGCCCCACATCGGGGGCCTACTGTACAAAATTACTCGCCGCACGGGGATGCAGGCGGAACACCGCGCCCCTCCGTTTTCCACCAGCGGCCACAGCGCCCGGAGCCATATTGTAGAATCTTCTGCATGCTCCACGCGGCAGAGGATCTCGTCATACGCAACCTGGAGGACAGCGATCTCCCTGTGCTATTCGAGCAACAGCGCGACCCGGCGGCGAACTGGATGGCCGCGTTTGTGTCGCGCGATCCCTCGGATCGGGACGCTTTTCTGAAGCATTGGCGGCGAGTCCTCGGCGACCCTTCTTGCACCATAAAGGCGATCGTCCGGAACGGGGAAGTGGTTGGATCGGTGGGCAGCTTTCTCTGGGAAGGCAAGCCGCAAGTGACTTATTGGATTGGGAAGCAGTACTGGGGACAAGGGATCGCGACACGCGCGCTGGCGGAGTTGGTGCGAGACCTGAAGACACGTCCTCTTTATGCCAGTGCGGCCGCGGACAACGCCGCCTCGATCCGGGTGCTGGAGAAATGCGGGTTCACGATCTGCGGCTCTGCCAAGGCGTTCGCCGGTGCGCGCGGCGAGGAGATCGAAGAAGTGATGCTGCATTTGGAGAGATAACAAAGATCCTCTCGTCTCCTCCTATCTCCTCTCGTCTTGGCGTTAGTTGCATTTCACTGGCGCTACGTGCGTTACTGGCGTTTCTGCGTTTCCTTTCCCGGAATGCCCCAAACGCTGCCCCGGTCACTCTGTCTTGCGTAGTCGAGACACTTTGCCAGACCGCCCCCTCCTCGCGGCGGCTGACGCCAGTCCTCCAGGCTATCGCCGCCAGTCTTAGCGCAATATTTGAAGATGTGGCAGGCGAAAACGAGGAGTCGTTCAGCTCCCCCAACCGACTCGCACATGGGCACGTCGCGCGCTGCGCGTCGATCCCCTCCGGTGCTTGCGTTATGAGTGAACGCTTCACGGCTGGTGCACCTGGCTCCACTTGCCCGTACTCGGGTTGCCGGGGTCAGCCGGTCCGGGAATTGCTCGCGAAAATGTGAATTAACGCCGCAATTTCCAGGTGCCCGGCCGCCTTGGTTCTTGGGGACGATCCGCTCGAATTTCGCCGGGTCCGCGGAACGCACCACTGTACGGTCCCGGAACTGACCCGGCCAAGCCGATCTACCGCGACACTACCCCGGCGAAAGGTGTTCCCGCCGGAATGAAGTCTGGTATGCCAGTGTATCAGCCACAACTCCGTGTCGGATGCCACACTTCCTGTTTGCCGACAAACCAGGAACCGAATACGCCGGCGTCACTCGTGCGCAATCAGTGGCGCGATCTGAACCCCGCTTTCGTAACGGAACCGATAGCCCGGACCGGGATTGCCTGACCGAGCGGTCGAAGTGCGGCCGCTCTGCACCCCTGGGGCAGGATGGTCCCTGGGTGTCAGCGCTTCTTCCCGCGAGCAGAGGCTTTCGCCTGCTTCCTGGGCGACGTGACCTTCGCCGTTGGCACGATCACCTTGTGCACCGGCATCACGGTCGGCTGTCCCGAATCGATCCCGAGTTGTTGAAGGATGGGCATCAGCGTCTTCAGGAACTTGTCGAACGCCGCCTGCGATGTCCAGACATCGAACACCATCAGTTTGTCTTTCGGCCCAAACGCCGCATGGTACGAACGTCCAGGCGGGTTGCCCGCCCCCGCCTTTTTCAACGATTTGATGCACTCGTCGTATTTCGCTGCCGACATTGCGGCAGGAGAGAAGTAGATCCCTATCGCCATGAACACCAGCCTCTTTCTTGTGGCTCAACACCGCCGGACTGGCAGGTGGCCCTGTTCATTGTAGTAGAAATTCCGTAGCCAAGTCCCGTTACTGTAGGGCGGAAAGGGAATGGACTACGGCACATCGTTCCATACCTTTTTCAAGCTCGGGGTTCTGGGCGAGAGCCGAGGCCCGGAAAACCGCAACTTCCCTATAGCCGACCAACCGGACGGTATTGGCATTGAAAGCCGCGGCCCAGTGGGTGACCATTCCCGCAGACAGCCCGAGGTTATGGCTTGGCGACAAATGCCCGGATGTACGCGTTCACTTCAGCGGGCTTTTCGTGCACCACCCAGTGGCTCCCGTCCGGAATGCGCTTGATGGCCAGGCGCGGCACAAATTGTGCGAGTCCGTCCAGGTTTTGGATCAGCAGCGCTGCGTCTTTCTCGCCCCAAATTACCAGTGTGGGAACGCTTACGGTGAGTCTCGCGGGATCGATGGCGAAATTGCCGCGGGGGGCCGTCCCATCCGGCGACGGCGGTGCGACGCGGTTGGCGCGGTAGTAATTTAGACCGCCGGTGAGCGCGCCAGGCTGCGACCAGGCCTTGATATACGCGGCCTTGTCGTCCTCGGTATAGATTCCCTTCTGCAAACCCTCGCCAAGTACGATGCGCACAAGCCAGGAGTAGTTGTCCTCCGAGAGCGTCTGCTCGGCCTGCCCGCCTTGAAACATCAGCATGTAGCTGCTAGCCTTCTGCTGAGCGGGATCGGAGGCCAGTAGCTTGCCAAAGACTCCAGGATGCGGCGCGTTGATAATCACCAGTTTTTCCAGCATCTCCGGATGCGCGACCGCGAATGCCCAAGCGACCGCGCCGCCCCAATCGTGCGCGACGAGAACGAACTTGCGGCGATGCGCGAGCCGGTCCGCCAGAGCGCGGACATCCTCGACCAGCACCGGCATCGAATATTGGTCGAGCGCCTCGGGTTTGTCCGAGAGGTTGTACCCGCGCATGTCGGGCGCGACTGCAAGGTGATCCTTGCCGAACTCGGCAAGCTGATTCCGCCACTCGTACCAGAACTCAGGGAAGCCGTGCAGGAAGAGAATCAACGGCCCGTTCCCCACGGAGACGTAGTGTAGCCGGACGCCGTTGACGGACGCGTACTCATCTCGAAAACTGGCTGGAGCCGTTTGCGCTGGTGATGCTTGCAGAAGAATACCCCCCAGAAATGTGCAGGAAAGCCAGCGTTTTGCAGCCATAGTCAAAGGTTAGGGAGCTGCTCCGGGAGATGTCAAGCCGAGCAGCCTGGGCACCCTATTGAAATATCCACTCGAATCGACAGATCGACCGGTCGCCAAACCCTAAAATGACGATGTTCTCCGCGCCTCCAAGACGAATAACGGCCTCATATGTGAGGTTACCGAAACTTCTCGTCCAAGCCAAATTCCCGTGGAGGTTGGTTCGTCGAAAGAGCATAGAGGGCACAGTTCAAGAATCACCTCTTTGTGGAACGGCGGAGCGGCCCACTAGCAGGCAAGTGGAATCAGGCGTTTACGGCGTGCGACGATTACCGGGTTTTTGGAACGGGTGGGTAGTGTCGCATTTGGCAGAGCCCGCTTAAACTTAAAGCTTCATCTTGAGGTGTGAGGCCCCGGCATCTGGATCCGGACGGGAACGCCGACTTTGCCGGACCCGCGCGGCACGGCCTGGTGGGCAGCGTTTTCGCGCGACCCGCAACAGAAGTACATGTACGTGATGAACGGGCGCAACGAGACCGTCCATATCCTCGAGCATGAGAGCGGAAAGATCTTGGCGAGTTTCGGCCGCCCTGGACATCAACTCGGGAGTTTCATCCACGGTCATACTTTGGCCGTCGACTCGCACGGCAACATCTATGTGGCGGCGACCGATTGGGGGAGGCGGGTCCAGCGGTTTACCCCATCTGCGCATGTCCGAGGGCCCTAGGCACTAGAGACTGCTCACCGTTGCTTTTGATCGAAGTTCCGCTTCCCGGGTTGCCGAGAAGGGACTGAACTCCGTAATCGAGGCTGTGTGCAACAATATTGTGGAATCCCTGTCCACTGGGACCGGGCAAAGAAGGAGACATGGCGAAATCACCGAAGACCTCCGTTGGCCGTCGCGACTTCCTGAAGCGTGCAGGTACGGGCGCCGCTGCGCTGGTAACGACGGTACCGCTCGTAGAAGCTCAGGTGCAAGGGAATGCAACGAGCGCGTCGCCTGCAGCAGACGCGCCGGCTCCTACGGAGGCGCAACTGGCTCGCGATTCGGGGAGCGTCCGGCCGCCGGCGGCGGTGCGCACGATTACACGGCCCGGTTCCGACCTAATGGTCCAAACCGTTCGCGACCTCGGGATCGAATACGTGGCCGCCAACCCGGGATCGAGCTTTGAAGGCCTGCAAGAGTCGTTCATCAATTACGGCCAACCCCCGAACCAGACACCGGAGTTCATCACGGCGCTGCATGAGGAGTCGGCCGTGACCATGGCTCATGGCTACGCTAAGGCCGAAGGCAAGCCGATGCTTGCGCTGTTGCACGGCACGATTGGAGTTCAGCATGCGGCCATGTCGATTTATCAGGCCTACTATGACCGTGTGCCGGTCTTGATGATCGCGGGCAACGACGCGGACTTTATCGCAGCGCATACCGCCCGCGACATGGCCGGCATCGTTCGTAGTTATACCAAATGGGATGCCGAGCCAAAGACACTCGATGAGGCGTTGGTGGCCATCCAGCGGGCCTACAACGAAGCCATCACGCCACCCATGGGCCCAACCCTACTGGTGATGGGTTCCGAGATTCAAAAGGACAACGCGGCGCACGCGACCGTTCCGGCCTACAAGCCGCCGCAGTTCACTACCATCGACGCCACGCAGGCGAAGGAGATCGCAAAAGGGCTTCTCGATGCGCAAAATCCCAGGATTGCGGTCGGCCGTTTGCGAACACCGGAAGGCGTGAGGCGCGCGGTGGAACTTGCTGAACTAGTTGGAGCATCGACCAGTACCGCCGCAACGAACGGGCCTATGAGTTTTCCGCAGCGCCATACTCTTTGCGGCCCGGGCGCGGATACCGCGTATGACTACACGGTCGGCCTGGAAATCGCCGCGGCTCAGGTTTACATCACCGGTCCAACACTGGCACAGGTGGCTTCATCACGCGACACGGTGAACATCGGCTTCGGCGGTATCAGCGGCGGGAGCGGTACTGGCGGCGGTAGAGCAGGACGGGGTGGTAGAGGTGGCGCCCCGATTCCGGGCACCCGTCTTGAGGCTGATGCCGAAGCGAGCCTTCCGTTGATTATCGATCAAGTGAAGCAGCAGATGACGGGAGAGCGGAAGGCGCGGATTCAGGAGCGTGCGGCGAAGCACGCACGCGCCAACCATGAGGCTCACGTGACTGCGATCACGCAGGCCGTGGAGAGTAAGAGGGCGGGATGGAATGGCAGTCCGATCAGTACGGCCCGCGTGTATGCAGAGCTCTGGCCGCTGATTATGCATGAAGACTGGTGCCTATCTTCTCCCAGCAATTTCTCGGGCGGCCACAACGCGCAACTTTGGGATCACAACAAGCCGTACAGCTACCTGGGCGGCCAGGGAGCCGGCGGCATGGGTTACGGTGCGCCGGCATCGGTCGGTGCTGCACTCGCCGCCAGGGCCC
>Ga0306923_10002848_pt1 | contig 16049 bp, 12 predicted proteins | sample sta12Can44000108_FD_203841 | JGI IMG/M metagenome (GOLD analysis project Ga0306923, IMG submission 203841) | Lab enrichment of tropical soil microbial communities from Luquillo Experimental Forest, Puerto Rico - statanox.12C.anox.44.000.108 (v2)... | ecosystem: Environmental > Terrestrial >... | reverse complement strand
CCGGAGGAGACAAGCTGCAATACGCGAATTGGTGGCTTGGCGCCGCGATAGGGCAATGTTGCAATCGCATGACCCTTGAATCCTTTGTTGAAGTGCGCTCGTGCCGCCGTGTCTTCACCGAGATCCGCGAGAACGGCTCCCATTCCCTGATGAGCCTGGGGATTATCGGGCTCGAGCCTTAAGGCCACCTCATAATGGTGACGCGCCTCCTGGTATTGCGTCGCACGAAGCAGCAGATTGGCCAGATTTACATGAGCGATGGGATTGTTCGCATGATGGATGATCGCTTCGGAATAGACGCGGCATGCCGCCGCGATGGCTCCCGTTCTTGCCAGCAGTGCACCAAACTCATTGAGTGCGCTGAAATGCGTCGGAAACTGTTTGAGTATTGAAATGAACGCCAGCTTGGCTTCTTCAAGCCGATTCAGAGCTCCAAGCAGCACCGCGCGTTCGATGGCCAGATCAATGCTGTCGTCCTCGAGTGCACGGCAAGCCAACAAAGCATCGATCTCGCGAAGCCGCGCTTCCTGAACATCCCGCGGAGCCCATCCGCTCTCTGCGGCAGCCGCGTGTTGAAGGGCTATCGTCCTTTCCAAAGCCACGCGATCTACGTGCCTTCCAGGCGCTTGCCTGTGACGCTTGGGTCCAGTGCGACGCGTTGAGAAGCTTCGCGCGTGGAAGGTTAAGCGGACGAACCGAGGTGGCAAGTGAAGGATCGGTTAGATTCCTGAACGAGGATCACCCACGCAAAAAATTCGGCCACCTCGGACATCAATAAAGCATTGCCGGGGTTAGAGTGGAGCTTCTTGCGCCACAAATCGAGGGGATTGCCGTCAGTCTGCCCTGCACCCTGCACCTTGATCGCTTCACGGGATATATTGTCGTTTAAAAAAACAGGCGAGAACGAGATCACCTGCTGCAATAATCAGGACATTGGAATACTTTTCCGGATTCAACCTTTAGTTTATAGCGATTCCAGGCGATGACGCGGCCGGCGCGCGCACCACCGCGGCGGTGCCAATCGGTTCTTCGAACCGGCAATTCTTCAACATCTCGAGATGAAATTTTTTCGCTTGAGCCGTCGCTTGGGTTCACGTCATGAGCTGTTAACCCCGCGTCTGCATTTCGGAGTGCGCTCTAATGACTGATTCAAAAGCGATGCCAGAAATCGAATTTTGGTTTGAGTTTGGCAGCGTATACAGCTACTTGAGCGTCATGCGGATTGAGAATGAGGCCCAAAAGCACGGCGTAAAAATCGCCTGGAAGCCATTTTTGTTAGGCGCCGTATTCCAATCTTTGGGTTTCGAAGGCAGTCCCCTTGTAGCGCAAAAGGAAAAGCGTGCCTACGTGCTTAAGGACGTCCCGCGTCTATGCCGCAAGTATGGGCTGCGCTGGGTGGAGCCCAGCACATTTCCGCGATCTGGGGTACTTCCGCTTCGCATAGCGCTGCTGGGGATCGACAAGCCGTGGATCGGGGACTACTGCCGTCGGGTGATGGAGCTCAACTATGTTCTCGACGGAGACATCAACCAACCTGACCGCTTGGCTCCCATATTGACAGAACTGGGACTTGTTGCCTCGGATATTCTAGATCAAGCCAAGTCAGAGTCGACAAAGGCCTTCTTGCGCGAACAAACGGAGACGGCGACTCGTAAGGGTGTGTTTGGCGCTCCCACTTTCTTCGTTGGGACAGAAATGTTCTGGGGCAACGATCGTTTGGACGATGCACTTCAGTTTGCCTCGGAACAACGGAAGTAACCATTCGACAAGGCAGCCGGCGACCATCAGCGCATGTTCGATCATGCCAGATCGGATGATTGCTGACGCCGCCAAGGCCTTCCTCAAACGTTTGAGCTGTTTGGCGGAACGCTTGTTTAGCGGCTCGCCGGATCCGCTATCGATCGATGCTGCGCGATCCGCGCTCTGATTTCTGAGACCCAACAACTTGCTGTTTGCGGCGCGACTGCTTCCTGGTGAGCGCCCACATCAGACCTTTGTCGTCGTTGTGCGGCTGTCCCTCGACTATCTCGTACACCTACCGGGACTGATTGCACAAATCAGCCGATTTCCAACACCGTGCTGCAGCGGCGAACTTATGCGCTGCAATATGAGGCGTGTCGGCGCGCATCCCTATCGGAAAACTCTTGTTTTTGATCGGTGATTTCAGCTCGCATTCTCTTGGAGCATTCGAATTGGGAATTTTTCTCGTTTGATTACCCCTTCCGAAATCAATCTCTATAACGGGCTTCTCTCCAAAAGGAGTTGGGCGACAGTCGAATGCATGGCCGTGATCTAGGCGCTGCCGCACACACGCCAGTCGTCTACGAGAGAGGCGCCGATTGCTTTAGCTGTCTCAGGTCGTGACCACGCTTGCGCAGCCGGGCGGTGGGCTGTGATTTTTGTCTGAATACAGGGATGGGGACATGACACTTTTGGGCATCATGCAAGACAAGCCGCTGTTGATCAGCGACATCATCCAATATGCAGGAAAGTATCATTCAACCCGGGATATCATTTCACGCGACGCTGGAAATGGTGAGCACCGCTACACCTATGGCGATGCCGCCTCGCGTGCTCAAAAGCTTGCGCGGGTATTGTTGCGATGGAAGATCGCACCTGGGGACCGAGTGGCAACCATTGCCATGAACCATCACCGGCATTTCGAGCTGTTTTATGGCGTTTCCGGATTTGGGGCTGTTCTTCACACCGTAAATCCGCGGCTGTTCGGAGAACAGATCGTCTATATCTGCAACCATGCTGAGGATCGCGTTCTGTTTTTCGATTCTCAATACCTGCCACTTGTCTTGTCGCTATCGTCAAAGCTGAAGACGATCGAGCGGTATGTCATTCTGGATCCGCAGGATTATGATGAATCTGTAGCGAGCCAGTTGCCCGGTTTCACGACATTCGAAACCGCCCTTGCTTCGGAAAGCGACGACTTCGAATGGCCATCATTCGACGAACGAACAGCATCGTCTCTTTGCTATACGTCCGGCACCACCGGAAATCCCAAAGGCGTTCTCTACTCGCATCGCTCTACCGTCCTCCACGCGCTTGCTTCGTGCCAAAACTCCGCAATGGGCCTCTCGTGTCACGACACGATTATGCCTATTGCTCCAATGTTTCACGTGAACGCGTGGGCCCTTCCATACCTTGCCCCGATGGTCGGCGCAAAGCTGGTCCTGCCAGGGATGCGGCTGGATGCAGAGCTTCTGCACGCGCTGATCGAGCAGGAAGGGATCACGTTTACTGCCGCGGTTCCTACAATCTTCGTCGCCCTTCTTGAGTACCTCGAAAGAACTGGCAAGCGTATCGACACCCTGAAAAAGGCGGTGATAGGCGGCGCACCGGTGCCGCCCGCAATGATCGATCTCCTGCGCGAGAAGTATGGATGCTTTGTCGCACAACTGTGGGGGATGACGGAGCTCAGCCCACTTGGAACAATGACGACGCTGACGCCGACTGTCGAAGCTCTTCCTGCGGAGCAGCGCCAGCAATACTACCACAAACCAGGCCGGATACAGTTCGGCATGGATCTGAAAATCGTTGACGAGTCGGGCCGACCTGTTGCGCGTGATGGTCTTTCTCCCGGCGCCCTCTGGGCGAGAGGTTCATGGGCTGCTGGAGGTTATTTCAAGAACGAGGGCGGAGCGGTACTTGACCGAGACGGATGGCTTCCGACCGGAGACGTCGCAACGATCGATCCGTATGGCTTTATCCGGATCACAGACAGAACCAAGGACTTCATCAAATCGGGCGGCGAGTGGATCAGCTCGGTAGAGCTCGAGAATCTCGCATACGGTTGTCCGGGCGTGAGGTTGGCCGCAGTAATTGCTGCCAAGCACCCGAAGTGGGACGAGAGACCGCTCATGATCGTGGTTCTCAAGAACGGAGCCAGTACCACAAAGCGAGAGATCATCGAGCAGTTGCAGCCTCGCGTCGCCAAGTGGTGGTTACCTGACGATGTTCTCTTCATCGAGGACATGCCTCTGACGTCCACTGGCAAGATTCGCAAGACGGTATTGCGTGATCGGTTTGCAAATCACCTCCTGGGAAGTGATGGCGCAGACTCTATCTTGAACCCGCTTTCGGATTCCAACCCGTCGGGCACCGCCCACCCGCGCTCGCACGCCGGATAAGGCGAGTGCGAGCCAATTCTCTGGAGTGCCGGCGGACCTTTGCACCCAATCCGTGTCGAGGGTCATTGGGCGAGGTAGGGCTTTTGCGCTGCCTGGCCGCATTGACACGACCTTGGTTCGCCGGGGCCGCCGGTCAAGGCCGAGCCTACAGCGATCCCGAAATCTGCAGGCATACCTGAAGCACCCCAAACAGTTCATCTCGCTTCCACAACAAAATTACGGAGGAAAAACACATGTCAACGGTCGCTTCCGAACTGCCGCACGACGGCATTTCAACAACTGATCCTTCGGTACTCACTCGAGCGCAAGCGTGGCGTGTGGTGCTGGCTTCCTCACTCGGAACAATGTTCGAGTGGTATGATTTTTTCATATACGGAAGCCTGGCCGTGATCTTTGGCGCGCGATTCTTTCCGGAAGGTAGCGAGACTGCCGCCTTTCTCGCGTCGCTGGCGACATTCGGAGCTGGCTTCGCCGTGCGCCCTCTGGGTGGGATCCTCTTTGGTGCCGTGGGGGACATGATCGGACGCAAGATATCCTTTCTTGCGACGATCGTTCTGATGGGCATCTCGACCGCCGCGATTGGGTTTCTACCGACATTCGAGACCTGGGGATGGGCAGCTCCCGTTGCGCTCGTCGGATTCCGCCTCCTGCAGGGACTGGCTCTCGGAGGAGAGTATGGCGGGGCCAGTATCTACGTCGCGGAGCACGCGCCACATCAGCGGCGTGGTACCTGGACGAGTTGGATCCAAACGACAGCAAGTCTCGGTCTGTTGGCTTCGCTGGTCGTCATCCTCGTTTGCCGCCTGTCGTTGACGGCCGAGCAATTCAGCCAATGGGGCTGGCGAATCCCGTTCGTGCTTTCGCTCGCGCTGCTCGCGCTGTCCGTGTACGTCCGGTCGAAGGTTAGCGAGTCGCCGGTTTTCCGGACAATGCGTCAGGAAGGTCGACTCTCCAAGCGACCGATCAGCGAAAGCTTTCGCGACCCAGTAAACGTTCGTCGCATTTTGATCACGCTGTTTGGAGCACAAGCAGGCCTCGCGGCCGTCTGGTACACCTGTCAGTTTTATGCGCTCTTCTTTCTTATTCAGACAGTGAAGATGCCGTTCACTTCTGCCTATATGGCGGTCGCGATCGCAATCGCGATTGGAACGCCTCTGTTCGTTTTCTTTGGTTGGCTGAGTGATAAAATCGGGCGAAAATGGATAATACTCGTGAGCTTCGCCCTAACGGCGATCACTCTTATCCCGATCTTCAACTCTTTGGTGCAATATGGGAATCCAGGTCTGGCGGCATTCCAGAGCAACGCAAACATTCGTGTCGAGGCGACGGATTGCAACTTCAATATCTTTGCGGCACCAAAGACGCCGTGTGATAAGGCACGAGATTTCCTGACTAAAGCCGGTGTCTCCTACGTCATGCTGCCGGCGTCGGACAGCTCCGATGTGACTGTCCGAGTGGGAGAGTACGAACTGCACGGATTTGATGCCGCGCAGTACAAAGAAGCGCTGGCCAAGGCGGGGTACGTGGCTTCTGCGAATCCGAGCTTATCCGACCTTTCGGCGGTCGTTGCTCTGCTCGTGCTTATGATAGCCTATGTTGCAATGGCTTACGGGCCAATGGCAGCATACCTCGTGGAGCTTTTCCCGGCGCGGATCCGCTACACGTCAATGTCCGTGACTTACCATGTCGGGGTGGGCTGGTTGGGGGGATTCGCGCCGTTCATCTCGGCCGCCCTCGTCGTTCACACCGGCAACCGCCTGGCTGGGCTCTGGTATCCCGTTGTCCTTACTACCCTTAGTCTGGTGATCGGCGGTCTGCTTATCCAGGAGACCAAGAACAATAGCATTGATGCCTGAAGTCTGCTGTCGCCGGGCCGCAAGCGGACGGCGTCTTACAATGAGAAAGCAGTTGCGGACGGCAGCCGCCCGCACCTGCTTTTCATTTAAAAGTCAATCGACGAAACAGTTTCGGCACGCTGCCGCCGCGCTGCGCGAGCCAGAGCATGATCCGCTCCAGATCGTCCTCGAAACTCAAGTGTGGCGGGCTATGCCTCGTTCAAAGCTTGCGCGATGTCTGCGAGGAGATCAGACGGATGCTCGATGCCGATCGAGAGACGGATCGTCGAGTCGAGAACGCCTATCTTTTGCCGGATGGCAGCCGGAACGCCTGAGTGGGTCATGCTTGCGGGCAGGCTTGCAAGCGACTCGGTGCCACCCAGGCTCACCGCCAGCTTGAAGATTTGCAGCGCGTTCAGAAATTTGAACGCCGCGACTTGGCCGCCGACAATATCGAACGAAAACGTGGATCCCGCGCCGGTGCATTGCTTCGCGAACACACGGCCTGCGGAGGAGGATTTTTCGTGGTGCGCGAGGTAGTGAACCCTTGCCACTTTCTCGTGGCCGCGCAGATAGTCCGCCACGATCCGCGCATTTCTGTCGGCTTTTTCCATGCGGAGGCTCAGTGTTTCGAGCGAGCGGCTGATCATCCAGCAGGAATGGGGATCGAGCTGGGTACCGATGGCACCCCGCAACGCCTTGACGTCCTTCATGATGGCTTTTGAGCCGAGCGCGGCGCCGGCGATCAGGTCGGAATGACCGCCGACATACTTGGTCAGCGAGTACAATGAGAGATCCGCACCGTGTTCGATCGGCCGCTGAAACACCGGACCCAGCAACGTATTGTCGCACGCGATGATCGGCACATGCCCCTGGACCTGGCCGATCATCTGGGCGACGCGGCGGACCATCTCGATGTCGACCAGGCCGTTGGTGGGATTTGCCGGAGTTTCGATGAAGATCATCGCAACCCGTCCTTTGCGCATGGCGTCGTCCGCCGCCAGCCTGACGGCAGATTCGTCGATGCCGTCGGCAAAGCCCACCGCAGCGATTGACAAGCCCGCAAGCGTCTTCGCAAGCAGCGTTTCCGTCCCGCCATAGAGCGGTTGAGAATGCAAGATCACGTCGCCAGGGCGTGCGAATGCCAGAATCGTAGTCGCGATCGCCGCCATGCCGGACGAGAACAGCGCGCAATTCTCCGTGCGCTCGTAGACCGACAGCCTGTCCTCGACGATCTCGCTGTTGGGATGATTGAACCGCGAATAGACCAGGCCTGCGCCCATCCCCTCGGGAGGCTCGCGCCGACCCGAGACGAAATCGAAGAAGTCCTGCCCATCTTCGGCGGTCCTGAAGACGAAGGTCGAGGTCAGGAAGACCGGTGGTTTGACCGCTCCTTCCGACAGTTGCGGATCGTAGCCGTAGTTCAGCATCAGCGTTTCGGGATGCAACGCGTGATTGCCGATGAAGGTCTTTGACGGAAACGGTTTCACCATGGCCTGTCTCGTTGTCTTGAGGGAAGGTTGAACCCGGCACGCACCGATGGCGGTCTGAAATCTCCGATGCGCTACAACACACTGGGCAGATCGAGCGCGTTGGCTTGGGCGCATGCAATCGCAGTTTCATAGCCCGCGTCGGCGTGACGCATGACGCCGCTCGCGGGATCGTTCCACAGCACCCGTTCGAGGCGGCGGGCGGCCTCCGGGGTTCCGTCGGCGACAATCACCATGCCGGCGTGCTGCGAATATCCAATACCTACGCCGCCGCCGTGATGCAGCGAAACCCAGGTCGCCCCACTGGCACAGTTGAGCAGCGCATTGAGCAGCGGCCAATCGGACACCGCATCCGAGCCATCGCGCATCGCTTCGGTCTCACGGTTCGGACTCGCAACCGAGCCGCTGTCGAGATGATCGCGTCCTATCACGATCGGCGCCTTCAATTCGCCGCGCGCCACCATCTCGTTGAAGGCCAACCCCAGCCGGTGGCGATCGCCGAGGCCGACCCAGCAAATCCGGGCCGGCAAGCCCTGGAACTTGATCCGTGCTTTTGCCATATCCAGCCAGTTGTGAAGATGCCGATCGTTCGGCATTAGTTCCTTCACCTTGGCGTCGGTCCGGAAGATATCCTCAGGATCGCCCGACAACGCAGCCCACCGGAACGGCCCGACGCCCCGACAGAACAGCGGGCGAATATAGGCCGGGACGAACCCGGGAAAATCGAAGGCATTCTTTAGCCCCATATCCTTCGCCATTTGGCGAATGTTGTTTCCGTAATCGAGCGTGGGAATACCTTGAGCGTTGAAGTCCAGCATCGCCCGCACGTGATCGACCATGGATGTCTTGGCCGCGATTTCGACCGCCTTCGGATCGGCGGCGCGGCTTGCCTCCCACTCGGCAAGCGTCCATCCCTTCGGCAGATAGCCGTTGATTGGATCGTGCGCGCTGGTCTGATCGGTGACGATGTCGGGCCGTACGCCGCGCCGGACCAGTTCGGGAAAAATCTCGGCCGCATTGCCAAGCAGGCCGACCGAGACCGGCTTCTTGGTCTGCGCGGCCTGAGCCATTATTGAAAGCGCCTCGTCAAGAGTGCTCGCCTGCCGGTCGAGATAACTCGTGCGCAGCCGCATCTCGATGCGGCTCGGCTGGCATTCGATCGCAAGCAGCGACGCCCCCGCCATTGTCGCAGCAAGCGGCTGGGCGCCTCCCATGCCACCGAGGCCCGCCGTGAGGATCCATTTGCCCGCGAGGTTGCCGCCGTAATGACGCCGACCCACCTCGACAAACGTCTCATAGGTCCCCTGCACAATGCCCTGGCTGCCGATGTAGATCCAGGATCCAGCCGTCATCTGCCCAAACATCATCAAGCCGAGCCGGTCCAGCTCGTTGAAGTGATCGAGTGTCGCCCAGTGCGGCACCAGATTCGAGTTCGCGATCAAAACGCGCGGCGCATCCGGATGGGTGCGGAAAATTCCGACCGGCTTGCCCGACTGAACCAATAGCGTCTGGTCGCTTTCGAGCTTGCGCAATGAGGCGACGATCCGGTCGAAGCTTTCCCAATCCCGCGCTGCACGACCGATTCCGCCGTAGACGACGAGCTCGCTCGGCCGTTCGGCAACCTCGGAATCAAGGTTGTTCATGAGCATTCGAAGCGGCGCTTCGGTCAACCAGCTCTTGGCGCTGAGCTCGGATCCGCGGGGCGCACGGATAGCACGCTCGTTGTCCAGTCGGCGGTTCATGACAGACGACCCCTCTCGGCAAGTATCGGAAACGGATTGGTCTGAAGCGCCGAGATCGCGGCGGCCGGCAATACGCCGGCTTCGACCAGCGCAGTTGCCTTCGCAAGATCGTCGGCCATGTAACGATCGGCTCTCAGCTCCGGCACCTGCTCGCGCAACGCGGCGATGACCGCCGCGAGCGGGGCGCTGGTCGAATGGGGCAAGCGCAGGGTGATGCCTTGCGCCGCGACCAACAGCTCGATCCCCAGAATCGTGGCCAGGTTGTCCGCCATGTCGGACAGCCGGCGCGCGGCGTGCGCAGCCATCGAGACGTGATCTTCCTGGTTGGCGCTGGTCGGCGTCGAATCGATCGAGCAGGCAACCGCGCGCTGCTTGTTCTCGGCATAGAGTGCAGCCGCCGTCACTTCCGCGATCATGAAACCGGAGTTGATGCCGGGATCGGGAGTGAGGAACGGCGGCAGCCCGAAATTAAGGGCGGGATCAACAAGGGTAGCTATGCGCCGCTCGCTGGTCGCGCCGATCTCCGACATCGCAAGCGCAATCTGGTCCGCGGCAAAGGCCACCGGTTCAGCATGAAAATTCCCACCCGAGACGATCTCTCCGGTCTCGACGAGCACCAGCGGGTTGTCGGTGACGGCGTTGGCTTCGATCGTCAGCGTTCGAGCGGCCTGCGTGAGCAGATCGAGGGCTGCGCCTCCGACCTGCGGCTGGCAACGCAGGCAATAGGGATCCTGCACGCGCTCGTCGCCTTCGAGATGCGACTGGCGAATGTCGCTGCCCGCGAGCAAGGCCGTCAGGGCCGCGCCTACCGCGACTTGCCCGGCATGCCCGCGCAATTCCTGGATTTCAGCGCGAAACGGCGCCGTCGAAGCCATAGCCGCATCGACCGACAAGGCGCCTGTTACGAGCGCCGAACAGGCCAGGCGATGGGCGCGCAGCAACCCGGAGACGGCATAGGCCGTTGAAAACTGAGTGCCGTTGATGAGGGCGAGACCTTCCTTCGGTCCAAGCGTTAGCGGTGAGAGACCGGCGGCAGCGAGCGCCTCACGGCCCGGCACAGCCCTGCCATCGACAATCGCCTGACCTTCGCCGATCATGACGGCTGTCATATGCGCAAGCGGCGCCAGATCGCCGGAGGCGCCTACCGAGCCCTGCTGCGGCACGAGCGGACAAACGCCGCGTGCGAGCATGGTCTGCAATTGCTCGATGACGTCACGGCGCACGCCCGAAGCACCTCGCCCGAGCGAGACGATCTTCAAGGCCATCATCAGGCGAACGATCGGCTCGGGCGTAGGCGCCCCTACTCCGCAGCAATGCGACACAATGAGATTGCGCTGAAGCAACGCCGTCTGGTCGGCGGCAATGCGCGTCGATGCCAGTTTTCCGAATCCGGTATTGATGCCATAAACGGGAGCGTCCGCGCGAGCCGCTTTCGCGACAATGCTTGAAGCCGCTTCGACGCGCGGCCAGAATGACGGATCGAGCATCACAGCCGCGCCGGCGAGCACTCGCGCCAGATCGTCGAGGCTGACCTTTCCGGGCGCAACGACAATTGATGCGTCCCGATGGGTCATCGCCCCCTCCACACCCGGCTGTGCAGGGGATTGAAGCCGATTCGGTAGACAAGCTCGGCAGGCCGATCGATGTCCCAGATCGCGAGATCGCACCATTTGCCGGGCTCGAGCGTACCGGTCTCGCCGAGAATACCGAGCGCGCGGGCCCCTTCCCGCGTCACGCCCGCGAGGCATTCCGCAACGGTCATCCTGAACAGCGTCGCGCCCATGTTCATGGCGAGCAGAAGCGAAGTGAGCGGCGAGCTGCCGGGATTGCAATCGGTAGCCAGCGCCATGTTGACGCCGTGGGCGCGGAATAGCTCGACCGGCGGCTTCTGCGTCTCGCGGATGAAGTAGAAAGCACCGGGCAGCAGGACCGCCACGGTGCCGGCCTCCGCCATGGCGGCAACGCCGGCGCCATCGGTGTGCTCCAGATGATCGGCGGATAGAGCGGAAAATTCCGCAGCAAGCGCCGCTCCGCCCAGGTTCGATAACTGATCGGCGTGAAGTTTGACCGGCAATCCCTGCGCTTTCGCCGCCTGGAATACGCGCACCGTTTGATCGCGTGAGAAGGCAATGCCTTCCATGAACGCATCCACGGCATCAGCAAGCCCGGCTCGAGCCATTGCCGGCAGCATCTCCCGGCAAACAAGATCGATGTATCGATCCTTGTCGCCACCGGCTTCGGGCGGCAGTGCGTGCGCACCGAGAAACGACGTCCGGATCGCGACCGTGCGGCTGCGACCGAGGCTACGGGCGGCCGACAACTGCCGCATCTCGGTTTCCGTGTTAAGGCCGTAACCGGACTTGATCTCGACCGTCGTTGTACCCTCGCCGATCAGCGCGTCGAGCCTCGGCAAGGCATCGGCGACGAGCTCAGCCTCGCTTGCGCCCCGCGTCGCTGCCACGGTCGAGACGATGCCGCCGCCCGCGCGCGCAATCTCTTCGTAGCTTGCACCCTTAAGTCGCAGCTCGAACTCGTGTGCACGGTTTCCGCCAAACACCAAGTGGGTGTGACAATCCACCAATCCGGGCGTGACCCACCGCCCCGCACAATCGATCCGTTCAGCCGCCTCGGCATCCGATGGGACGTCCGAGCGTGCACCGGCAAAGACGATGCGACCATCGCGCGCCGCGATCAGGCCACGCTCGATCACACCGAGATCGGGCAGATCCTCCCGCATCGTGACGAGCCGGGCATTATGCCAGATACGATCAAAGCGCTCGGCCATGCAGCTTTCCCCCTGGCGGCAGAAGCTTGACGCGTCGATATGTCTATACATATGATCGTGCCGCTCTGTCCAGCCGGGCTGAAAACATGTCCACCCTGCATTTTGGCTCCGCGCTGCTTCCCTCGGGATGGGCGGATGACGTGCAGGTGATGGTGACAGATGCGACCATCACCAAGGTTACGACGGGCGTGGCGCCGGCAGCCCGAGATGAACGCCACCAACTGGCCGTTCCCGGAATGGCGAACCTGCATAGTCACGCCTTTCAGCGCGGCATGGCGGGCCTTGCCGAAATGCGCGGCAACACGGCCGATACGTTCTGGACATGGCGCGAGACGATGTATCGCTTCGCCCTGGAGATGACACCGGAAGACGTCGAAAGCGTCGCGACCTTGCTCTATGTCGAGATGCTCGAGCAGGGCTATACGCGCGTCGGCGAATTCCACTACCTCCATCATGATCGCGACGGCTCGCCCTATGCCAACCCCGCGGAGATGGCGACGCGAATCGTGCGAGCTGCCGAGATCACCGGCATCGGACTGACGCTGCTACCGAGTTTCTATGCACATGGCTCGTTTGGCGGAGCCGCACCGCATGCCGGCCAGCGTCGCTTCATCTGCTCGACCGATCAGTTCGCCAGGCTGATTGCCGCGACACGCGTCGCCGTGGGTACGTTGCCGGGAGCCAATATCGGCGTCGCGCCGCACAGCCTGCGGGCGGTGACGCCGGAGGAACTGGGGGACATCCTGGCTCTGGCTGAGGCTGAGCCGATTCATATCCACGCCGCCGAACAAATCAGAGAGGTCGAGGATTGCGTCGCCTGGTCCGGTCGACGGCCGGTTGAATGGCTGCTCGAACATACGGCAGTAGATCAACGCTGGTGCCTCATCCACGCGACCCACATGACTACAGCGGAAACCGCCGCGCTTGCCAGCAGCGGCGTTGTGGCAGGCCTCTGCCCCGTTACCGAGGCGAGCCTGGGCGATGGCATTTTCCCCGCCCGCGAATTTGTCGGCGCCGGTGGCCGCTTCGGCATCGGCACGGATTCCAACGTCCTGGTCAGCGTCGTCGATGAGTTGCGTCAGCTCGAATATGGCCAGCGCTTGAAACACCGCGAGCGCAATGTGCTGGCCGGCGGTTCCGGCGTCTCGACCGGTCGTGCGCTGTTCGATGCTGCACTCGCCGGTGGCGCCCGGGCGCTGGCGCAACGGACCGCCGGAATAGAGCCAGGTGCGCGCGCCGACATTGTCACGCTCGACACCGCGCATCCATCGCTTGCGGGGCGCCGCGGCGATGCCGTCCTTGACGGCTGGATTTTTGCAGCGGGTGCGGGTGCTGTCGATAGTGTCTGGGCGGGCGGGCATAAGGTGGTTGAGGGCGGACGTCATGTGCTCCGCCCGAAGGCGCGCGATCAATTCAACACAACAATTCGGAGGCTCCTGGCATGAGCCTCGCCGCCGATCGGGACAAGCCGACACTGTATAAACAGATCCGGCGCGACATCGAACGCCGAATTCTGACCGGCGAATGGCCACCGGGTCATCGCATCCCGTTCGAGCACCAGCTCATGGCGCGATACGGCTGCTCGCGAATGACGGTGAACAAAGCGCTGTCGGAACTGGCGCAAGCCGATTTGATCGAACGCAGGCGGCGGGCCGGCACATTCGTCCGTCGTCCCCAGCATCTGTCGGCGGTGCTCAAGATCGCTGACATTCGTGCGGAGATCACTGCGCTGGGCCGCAGCTACGGCTATCAGCTCATCCATTGCTCGCGCCGCGCCGCAAACGCTGCCGACCGCGGACGCCTCGGGGTACGGAAATCCGGCAAGGTCATCGCAATCGCCTGCCGTCACAGCGCCGACAACGTGCCATTTGCCGTCGAGGACAGGCTGATCGACCTCGAGGCGGTGCCGGAAGCCGCCGCCGCGGACTTTGCGATCGAGCCGCCCGGCTCATGGCTGCTCCACCATGTCCCATGGACGGAAGCCGAGCACACGATCAGCGCCGTGGTCGCGGACGATCGCACTGCGGCTGCGCTGGACATTGCGGTCGGCGCACCTTGTCTCGTGATCGACCGGCACACCTGGCGCAACGCACGGACCGTGACCGCGGTGCGCCTGCTCTATCCGGGCGAATCCCATCGGCTGGTTGCGCGCTTCAAAGGAGGCTGAGAGCAGGATGACAGCGCGTCCGCGCAAATTCAAAGGATCGACGCGCCCGAGGGATACGGGCCTTCAGCCTCTTCAACATGAGGTGAGGATGCCGCGATGCCGTTGTCCGCAGATGCGGTCGTCATCAGATAGGACGATGACCTGCACGTGAGGCCGCGCGTCGGCGGACGAACGGCAAACTCGAAACATTTGGAGCAAATTTGGACAAGCATCTTGTCCTATGTTGCCGACAATCCATTGTAGTCTGGCCTCTAAGGAGGCTCGCCTCGGCTTTCATGACGACGACCTGGAGGAAACGATGAAGAAGCTTCTGTCTTGCGTGATAGCTGCCGGCTGTCTTGTCGCCCTCGCCTCCGCCGCACAGGCGCGCTCCGCGTATGATGGTTCGTGGGACCTCATTTTCGTGACGCAAAGAGGCGCTTGCGATGCAACGTATAATTTCTCCGTCAACATCACCAACGGAATTGTCACGCATCCCAACCTGGTCAGGTTCAGAGGCTACGTGGCGCGCTCCGGCGCGGTTCGTGCCTCGGTGACCGTTCAAGACAAATTCGCCTCCGGCTCGGGTAGGCTCTCGAGCAATTCTGGTCGCGGGACGTGGAGCGGCTATTCGGGAAGTTCCCGCTGCTCAGGCTATTGGACCGCGCAGCGAAACTGACATCGAGGGATCTCCGCAAAACCCCCGCGCGCCCAAGAATTGCCGATTCGAAACTGGAATTTTTCGGCACCGTTGGCCGCGTTTCGAAACACAGTCGCCCTTCCCCCCAAATGCTGCTCGCGCCATCCGTTTTTGGCGGCGCTGCGGGCGCTGCTCATGATTTTCTGTGGGAAAATAATGAGCGGCGCGGGCGCGGCTAGTCGTTTGCCCTCCCATTAAGATTTGAGCAACCATTCTGGGTTTAACCGGATGGTAAGCATTGGTCCGGGCGTTTTTCGGGACGTATTCCGAGAATCACCCTCCCCAAGCGAAACAAATCGAGACGCCTCGCCCCCTCGCGGGCGAAGCGTTTGCCAAAACGTAGTTTTAGGAGTTGGACAGAATGTCCAGGAAATGTAGCACCTGCCAGCATGTCAAGCGGGCCGAGATTGACCGGCGCTTGGCGGCGGGCGAGCCCAACAATCAGATCGCAAAGGACTATGGGATCACCCCCTCGAGCCTATACCGGCATCGCGCCAATTGCCTCGGGCTTGCCTCATCTAACGCCATCATGAAGGAGACCGCACGGGGCACCGCGGCGGTTGCCTGCCTGCCCAGCAAAGAAGATCTCAACCGCTCCTATTTCGATCTGCGGGACCAGATTGATGAGATCGTGGCCCAAGCCAGAGACAAAGGCTCGCTGCAAATTGCACTGTCCGGGCTCAATTCCATCCGTCATACGCTCGATAGCCTGTCACGCCTCTCCGGGTTCGACCGACAGGGGACGCAGGTCAACGTCGCGGTCCAGACCAATGTCATTGTGGAGGTCAGAGCGATCGCGCAACGGCTCATTAAAGAATTTGATCACGAGCCGGAACTGAAGGCTCGGATCGCACGCGCCCTACTGGAGACTGATAATGAACGCGCATCGTGAACTTGCCTATATCATCGATCCGGCCCTTTGGGTCCGAGAGGCCCTTGGGATCGAGCCCGCGCCCTGGCAGGATCAGTTCTTGCGGGCCAAGCAGGGCGCCTCAATCATCGTCTTGACCGCCCGGCAGGTCGGTAAGACGACGGTCGCCGGCTGGGCCATTGCGCATTTCATGCTGCATTATCCGGGTAGTTTGAACGTCATTGTCTGTCCCGCGCAACGGCAGAGCGCCGAAGCGGTCAGGCGGGTCAAGGAAAATCTCCTGAAGGTCGGCACCAAACTTAAGACCGACAACGTCTTTGGCCCCGAGCTCGAGAACGGCT
>Ga0306923_10002846_pt1 | contig 16051 bp, 12 predicted proteins | sample sta12Can44000108_FD_203841 | JGI IMG/M metagenome (GOLD analysis project Ga0306923, IMG submission 203841) | Lab enrichment of tropical soil microbial communities from Luquillo Experimental Forest, Puerto Rico - statanox.12C.anox.44.000.108 (v2)... | ecosystem: Environmental > Terrestrial >... | reverse complement strand
GACACAACTCGCCAGTGTACGGACGGACACGAAAGCCGTGCAAAAAATGCGACATAACGATTCGGGCTACACAGCCGATCAACATGCGGTCGCGCGCCGTGACACGATGATGGCCGTGCCGAGTTCACGCCCGCCGGAGGCCGCCACACCGTCCCCCGCAAGCGGGAGGTGCCCCCAGGTCGCCATGGTCGGCGGCGGTCAGCTCGCCCGGATGACCCACCAGGCCGCGATCGCGCTCGGGCAGACGCTGCGGGTGCTGGCCACCGCCGCCGACGAATCGGCCGCGCGGGTCAGTCCCGACGTGGTGATCGGCTCGCACACCGATCTCGAAGACCTGCGCCGGGTCGCTGCCGGAGCCGACGTGCTGACCTTCGACCACGAGCACGTCCCGACCGAGCTGCTGGAGAAGCTGGTCGCCGAGGGCGTCAACGTGGCACCGCCGCCGGAGGCGCTGGTGCACGCCCAGGACAAGCTGATGATGCGGCGGAGGATGGAGGCGCTCGGCGCCGCGGTGCCCCGCTATGCCGAGATCGGAAGCGTCGACGAACTGGATGCCTTCGCGCGGCGTATAGCCGGCCCCGTGGTCGTGAAAGCGGTCCGCGGTGGTTACGACGGGCGCGGGGTGCGGATGGCCCGCGACCCTTCGCACGCCCGCGAGATCGCGGCCACCTTCCTGGCCGATGGGGTGCCGGTAATGGCCGAGGAGCAGGTGAACCTGCGCCGCGAACTCTCGGCGCTAGTGGCGCGTTCGCCGTTCGGGCAGGGGGCGGCGTGGCCGGTCGTGGAGACGGTGCAACGAGGCGGGATCTGCGTGCAGGTGATCGCGCCCGCGCCGGACCTGCCCGACGACCTGGCCTCGGCGGCCCAGCAACTGGCATTGCGGTTGGCCGCCGAACTCGGTGTCGTCGGTGTGCTGGCGGTCGAGCTGTTCGAGACCACCGACGGCGTGCTGCTCGTCAACGAGCTCGCGATGCGGCCACACAACTCCGGGCACTGGACCATGGACGGGGCACGCACCAGCCAGTTCGAACAGCACCTGCGCGCCGTGCTGGACTACCCGCTCGGCGACACCGACGCCATCGCGCCGGTGACGGTGATGGCCAACGTGCTGGGAGCCCCGCAGCCGCCGGCGATGCCCGCGATGACCATGGACGAGCGATTGCACCACCTGCTCGCGCGGATGCCCGACGCCCGGGTTCACCTCTATGGCAAGGCCGAACGACCCGGTCGCAAGATCGGGCACATCAACTTGCTGGGTGCCGACCCGACAGAGCTGACCAAGCTGCGTGAACGCGCCGAGCTCGCGGCACACTGGTTGTCACACGGGCAGTGGACGGACGGATGGGATCCGCATGGCTGAAGGTCCCCGCGTCGGGGTCATCATGGGCAGCGACAGCGACTGGTCGGTGATGGCCGATGCCGCAGAGGCGCTGGCGGAGTTCGACATACCGACCGAGGTTCGGGTGGTCTCGGCGCACCGCACGCCCGGGGTGATGTTCGACTATGCGCGCGGCGCGGCCGACCGCGGCCTCGAGGTGATCATCGCCGGCGCCGGCGGCGCCGCCCACCTACCCGGCATGGTCGCCTCCGCGACGCCGCTACCGGTTATCGGGGTGCCGGTGCCGCTGGCGCGGCTGGACGGCCTCGACTCCCTGCTGTCGATCGTCCAGATGCCGGCCGGTGTCCCGGTGGCAACGGTCTCTATCGGCGGCGCCCGCAACGCCGGCTTGCTGGCCGTGCGCATTCTGGCCTCGTCCGACACGGCGCTGCGTGCGCGGATCGTCGCGTTCCAAGAGCAGCTGGCCGACAGCGTGCGCACCAAGGATGCGGCGCTGCAGCAGCTTCAGGGTAAATTCACCCGCGAGTAGCAAGGAGACTGAGATGGCCGGATGGGCCGGAAACCCGTCGTTCGATTTGTTCCAACTTCCGGAGGAGCACCGCGAGTTGCGGGCCGCGATTCGGGCCCTGGCGGAGAAAGAGATCGCTCCCCACGCCGCCGACGTGGATGAGAAGCCCCGATTCCCGCAGGAGGCGCTGGACGCGCTGAACGCGTCGGGCTTCAACGCCGTCCACGTCCCGGAGGAGTACGGCGGGCAGGGCGCGGACTCGGTGGCGGCGTGCATCGTCATCGAGGAGGTCGCCCGGGTGGACGCGTCCGCGTCGCTGATCCCGGCGGTCAACAAGCTGGGCACTATGGGCCTGATCCTGCGCGGCTCGGAGGATTTGAAGAAGCAGGTGCTGCCCTCGATCGCCGACGGCACCGCGATGGCGTCCTACGCGTTGAGCGAGCGCGAAGCCGGCAGTGACGCGGGGGCGATGCGCACCCGGGCCAAGGCCGACGGGGACCACTGGATCCTCAACGGTGCCAAGTGCTGGATCACCAACGGCGGCAAGTCGAGCTGGTACACGGTGATGGCGGTGACCGACCCGGACAAGGGCGCCAACGGCATCTCGTCGTTCATGGTCCACAAGGACGACGAGGGCTTCACCGTCGGTCCCAAGGAAAAGAAGCTCGGCATCAGGGGCTCGCCGACCACCGAGCTGTACTTCGAGAATTGCCGCATCCCGGGGGACCGGATCATCGGTGAGCCGGGGACCGGCTTCAAGACCGCACTGGCGACGCTGGACCACACCCGGCCCACCATCGGCGCCCAAGCCGTGGGCATCGCGCAGGGCGCGGTCGACGCCGCCATCGCATACACCAAGGACCGCAAGCAGTTTGGCGAGTCGATCAGCAGCTTCCAGGCCGTGCAGTTCATGTTGGCCGACATGGCGATGAAGGTCGAAGCCGCCCGAATGATGGTGTACCAGGCGGCCGCTCGCGCCGAGCGTGGCGAATCCGACCTCGGCTTCATCTCCGCGGCCTCCAAGTGTTTCGCCTCCGACGTCGCGATGGAGGTGACCACCGACGCGGTGCAACTGTTCGGCGGCGCCGGCTACACCACCGACTTCCCCGTCGAGCGGATGATGCGCGATGCCAAGATCACCCAGATCTACGAGGGCACCAATCAGATTCAGCGCGTGGTGATGTCGCGGGCGCTGTTGCGCTAATTGTTCTCGCGTGCCGTTCGGATCTCGCCCTAGCCCCGAGATTCCGAATGCCGCCGTGCGAACAACGTGACCAGTCGCCCCAGCATCACCAGCAGGAGCAGGAACACGATCAGCAAAAAGGCTGCGTCATAAGACAAGTCCTGGGCCGATTTCGACGGCAGGTTGTAGAACGTCCAGATCGGATAGGTGAGGTAACCCACGGGTGAGTGGGTGAGCTCCCCGGTCGGCAACGTCGCCGACCAGCCCGCCGTATACAGCATCGGCGCAGTCTCGCTGACCGCCAGTGCCAGCGCCACCAGCATGCCGGTGACGATCCCGGGGATAGCGGGTTTCAGGATGATCTTGCGCAGCGTCCAGTTGGCCGGCAACCCGAGTGCCTCTGCCCCTTCCCGGTACGACGTCGGCACCTGAGCGAGCGCGGACTCGGTGGCCTTGGTGATGTACGGGATGCTCATCACCGACAGGACCAAGACCCCGGCCGCCAGGGAAAACCCCCAGTCGAAATACACCACGAGTGCCAGGTAGCCGACGTAGCCGAGCACGATGGCCGGGATGCCGGACAACACCTCGTAGGCGCCACGCAGAACCGAACGTGTTCTGCCCGTGGCGAATTCGGACAGATAGATCCCGGCCAACACGCTCACGGTGCCGCCCACCAGCATGACCCCGAGACCCAGGACCGCGGTCCCGATGATGGCGTTGCGCAGGCCGCCGCCGTTGCCCTGGGTGTCCTGCGTCAGCACGCTGAAGTGGAACACCGGCAACGCACGGCCGACGACGCCGATCAGCATCCACAGCGTCGGGGCGACCACCGCCACCAGGCAACAGAAACAGGCCGTCCAGAACAGCGCGTTGACCGATTTGCGCCGAACGGTGACCGACAGCAATTCCGTCATGTTCAGACCCCCCGTCCGACCGGCAGCGCGGTGCCGGACGTCCGGCGCACCAACGCCCGGGCGGCCATGTTTGTCAGCAGGGTGATCACCATCAGCACCAGGGAAACCTCGGCGAGCGTTTTCACCGCGAAGTCGGTGGAGTCGGTCTGCGCCGAATCCAACTGCGAGACAACCGTGGCGGCGATGGTGGTCATCGTCGAGTAGATGTTGTTCGGCAGCGCACCCAACTCCGCGCCCGACACCATGGCGACGGCCATCGTCTCTCCGAGCGCACGTCCGAGTCCGAGAACCACGGCGCCGACGATGCCGGTGGACACCCACGGCAGGGTGACCCGGCGCGCGCACTCCCAATCGGACATCCCCAACGCGGTTGCCCCCTCGCGAGGGAGTGTCGGCACCTGCCGGATCAGGTCACGGGTGGTGCTGGCGATGATGGGAATGATCATGACCGCCAGCACCAGGCCCGACACCAACATGCCCTCTCCGTTGCCGGTGTTGCCGCGGAAGTAGTTCAGCACCGGCACGTCGGGGGCGTTGCGGGCGATCACCGGAGCGACGTGGTGAGCGACGAACGGCCCGAACGTCATCGCTCCCCACAGGCCCACGATGACGCTGGGTATGCCGGCGAGCAATTCGAGCACCGTGCCGACGGCCGACGCGAGACGCCGCGGCAACCGCTCCACGATCGCGAAGGCCGCTCCCAGCGACACCGGCACCGCGACGATCAAAGCGATCGCGGAGCTCGCCAGGGTGCCGACGATCAGCGGAAGAGCCCCGTAGGAGGCGCCGACCGGATGCGAAACACCCTGGGTGACAACGGTTTCACCGTATGTGTTGCCGGGGTCCCATTCGGTGCCGGTGAAGAAATGCCACCCGTTGAACCGGATCGCGCCGTGCGCCTCGATGATCAGCGTAGCCAATACGAACAGGAGCGCGAGCAGCGGGATCACCGCGCTCAGCCCGCCTGCCCACCGGACGATGCGTGTCCCGCTTCTCGCTTCTCGGACGGGGCTCGGCGCACGCCGTTGCCGGGGCAGCGTGAGGGTCACCGGAGGTGCCTAGCTTGAGATCTTGGCGATCTGGGCGTCGGACAGTTTCTCCACGGAGGCGGGCAGCGGCTGAAAGTGGAACTGGTTCAAGAACGATGGGCTGTTCCCGTCGGTGACCGTCCAGTGCAGGAACGCCTGGATCGTCTGTGCGGTCGCGGGATCCTTCTGGTTGCTGTAGACGATGGCGTACTCGTAGTTGACGATCGGATATCCGTCGGCGGCAGGCCCGTTGATCAGCGAGATAACTTCGTTCGCCGGGGTCTGCGAGGCGAAGCCGGTGGCCTCGGCCGCGATGCTGTTGGCGTCGGGCAGCAGGTAGTTACCGGACGCATTGCCCAATTGCGCCTCGCCCAGCCCCTTTTGGCTGGCCTGGTCGGAGTAGCTGGCGCCGATGTAGGCGACGCAGCCGGGGGTCTGGGCGCAACCGGTCACCATGCCGCCCGCCCCGTTCTCGCCCAATGCTCCTGGCACCGACGGGAAGTTGATGGTTGTGTTGTAGCCGGGTGACTTACCCCAACCGTCGGGATCTTGCTTCGACAGGTACTGGGTGAACACGAAGGTGTCGCCGGCGCCGTCGGAGCGGTGTAGCGGAACCACCTGGGTGGCAGGCAGATTCACGCCGGGATTGAGCGCGGCGATCTGCGGGTCGTTCCAGGTTTTGATCGTGCCCTGGTACATGGCGGCCAGCACCCTGCCATTCAGCTTGAGGTGCTCGGTGACGCCGGGCAGGTTGTAGTTGACCTGCTCGGCGGAGATGGCCAGCGCGACGTTCATCAGTCCCTTGTGCGCGGACATGTCACCGTCGGACAGGTAGGCGCCGGAGGCGCCGATGTTGACTGCCCCCGCAGCGGCCTGCGAGATCCCGGCACCCGACCCGGTGCTCCCGGTGGTGATCGAGACGTTCGGATATTTCGCGTTGTAGGCCGGCGCCCACAGGTTCATCAGCGGGTACAGCTCGGTGGCGCCGGTCTCCGCCAACGCCACCTTCGACGTCGCGGGCGAGGTGGCCGGGCTACCGGTTCCGGACCCGGGGCTCGCCGAACCGCCCGTCGAGTTCGAACCGCAGGCGGTCGCGACCAGCATCACCGGTGCGGCGAGCAGCAGTGCGCGCAAACGAATTTTCATGGACCATCACCTTTCACTAACCCCGCTTGGAACCCCGCTTGGAACCCCGCTTGGAACCCCGCTTGGAACCCCGCTTGGAACCCCGTTCGGACCCCCGTTTGCAACATCGTCTGACTGCGTGGCCCCCACCACGACACCCAGGAGCTGGCGGTCGCCGAAGAGTCCCGAGACGTACCTGACGGTTTCGGGATGCTTCGGCGCCAGGAACAACTGCTCGGTCGGACCTTCCTCGATCAGCCTGCCGTCGAAGAACAATGCGGTCCGGTCACCGATTCGGGCGGCCTGGGCCAGATCGTGAGTCACCATGATCACCGTGAGCCGGTTGGTCAGCGACCGAATCAGCTTTTCGATCTTTTCGGTCGTGGTCGGGTCCAGGGAGGAGGTGGGCTCGTCCAGCAGCAGCACCTCCGGGTTCACCGCAAGCGCACGGGCCAGGCACAACAACTGCTGCTGACCGCCGGAGAGCCGGAACGGTGAATCGCCCAGCCGATCCTTGACCGCGTCCCACAGGCCGACCTCGGTGAGTCGAGCCTCGGCTACCAACTTGAATTCCTTGCGCGACACCAACTTATGGGCGCGCACGCCGGCCAGCACGTTGTCGATGATCGACATCGGGAAGGGATTGGGACGCTGGAACAGCATGCCCACCCTGCGTCGAAACCCCATCAGGTCCTGGCTTTTGAAGATGCTGTGGCCGCCCATCAGGACATCACCGCTGTGCCGGTACCCGGAAACCTTGTCGTTCATCCGATTCAAGGTGCGCAGGAAGGTCGTCTTTCCCGAGCCGGTCGGTCCAAGCAAGGAGGTGACGGCACGCGCTGGAAAGTCCAGGCTCACCTCGTTCAGCACGGTCTCGGCGCCGAAACTCAGGGTGAGGTTCACCGCGGATATTGCCGGAACAACGAAATCGTCATCAACGCCACCGGTCTCGGCGTCAAGCTGTGCAAGCGTCGTAAACACCCCATCAAGCTACGTCGCTAAACGGCGTAGGAAACCACCTGCGGCGATGCTCTGCATATCTTCAAAGTGCTCGCTCATCCCCTTCCCATCTTCAAAGCTGTTGCAAAGCCTTAACTTAATTCCCGCCCATTGGCGAAAGGCGGCGCTAATGCTGCGCTCATTTCTGATGATCCGCAGAGCCGTCGCTAATCCTGCACCCATCTTTTACGGCTTCGATATTCGGAAGGGTTCGCGTGATTGTCGGGTGCGGCGAGGCGTGTTCCCACGGGGGCTAACCGGTGGCGGAGCGAGCGTGTCCGCCTCCCTGACGAGTCGGAGGGTTTCCGGTGATGTCCAACCGAGCCGGCGCTGCGCTGAGTCTGCTGGCCGCCAGCGCACTGTTGTTGGCGGGTTGCGGTAGTACTACCCACGCTTCGTCGCCTTCATCCAGCCCAGCGCCCGTGCAGTGCGGCGGCAAGAAGCAACTGAAGGCCAGCGGCGCGACCGCGCAAGAGAACGCGATGGAGCAGTTCGTCTACGCGTATGTCCACGCTTGCCCGGGGTCCACGCTGGACTACAACGCCGACGGCTCCGGCGCCGGGGTGACGGATTTCCTCAGTAACGTCTCCGATCTGGCGGGCTCCGGCGATCCGTTGAACCCTTCGAAGGGTCAGGTCGACCACGCGGCGCAGCGGTGCGGTTCGCCGGCGTGGGACCTGCCCGCGGTGTTCGAACCGATCGCAGTCACCTACAACGTCAATGGCGTCAGCACGCTGAAACTGGACGCGGCGACGCTCGCCAAGATCTTCAACGGCGGCATCAGCAGGTGGGACGACCCGGCGATCAAGTCGCTCAATCCGGGCACCAGCCTGCCGTCGGCGCCCATCCACGTCGTCTTCCGCAGCGACCAATCCGCTGACACATCCAACTTCGAGCAATACCTCGATTCCGCGTCCAATGGTGCCTGGGGCAAAGGCGTCAGCCAGACGTTCGGCGGGGGTGTCGGTGACGGCGCCGTCGGAGATAACGGGACGTCGTCGACCGTGCAGAGCACCGACGGGGCGATCGCCTACAACGAGTGGTCGTTCGGGGTGGGCAGGCAGTTGAGCATGGCCGAGATGATCACCTCGGCGGGACCGGATCCGGTGTCGATCACCACGGACTCGGTCAGCAAGACCATCGGCGGCGCCACGTTCAAGGGGCAGGGCAATGACCTGCGGGTGGACACCTCATCGTTCTACAAGCCCACCGAACCCGGTGCCTATCCCATCGTGGAGCCGACCTATGAGATTGTCTGCTCGAAATATCCGGATTCGGCGACCGGCGCGGCGGTAAAGGCGTTTATGCAGGCCGCGATTGGTCCGGGTCAGGTCGGTTTGGACCAGTACGGGTCGATTCCGCTGCCGAGCGCGTTCCAATCGAAAATCGCGGCTGCCGTGAATGCAATTTCGTAATTAGCGAGCATCAATCAGACGGCGATCGGGTATTGGCGAAAGGAGCGTGGAGGCGTGAACGATACCATTTCGCGGGTCGGTTTGCGGTTCGGGCCGTATCAGCTGAGGCGGCTATTGGGCCGCGGCGGCATGGGCGAGGTGTATGAGGCCGAGGACACCCGCAAGCACCGGATAGTCGCGCTGAAGCTCATCTCGCCGCAGTTCTCGAGCGACAAGACTTTTCGTGCGCGGATGCAGCGCGAGGCGGACACCGCCGGGCGGCTGACCGAAGCACACATCGTCCCCATTCACGACTATGGCGACATCGACGGCCAGTTCTATGTGGAGATGCGCATGATCGACGGCGTCTCCCTGCGCACGATGTTGACCAACTACGGTCCGCTGCCCCCGGCTCGAACCGTCGCCATCGTGCACCAGATCGCAGCCGCGCTCGACGCCGCGCACGCCAACGGCGTCACGCACCGCGACGTCAAGCCGGAAAACATCCTGGTCACCGACGAAGACTTCGCCTACCTGGTGGATTTCGGAATCGCCCGTGGCGCAACGGATCCCGGCCTAACCCAGCACGGAGTCGCGCTGGGGACCTACAACTACATGGCCCCGGAGCGGTTCACCGGCGACGAGGTCACCTACCGCTCGGACATCTATGCGCTGGCGTGTGTGCTGGGCGAGTGTTTGACGGGGGCACCGCCCTATCGGGCCGACAGCGTTGAACGATTGATCGCCGCCCATCTGCTCGAGCCGGCCCCGCGGCCCAGCCAACTGCGGCCCGGGCGCATTCCACAGGCATTGGACCCGGTGATCGGCAAGGGCATGGCCAAAAACCCCGCGGACCGCTATTTCACCGCCGGAGATCTGGCCGCGGCCGCATACAGCGCGCTGGCCGCACCCGAGCAGCAGGAAGAAGCGGCGGTTCTCCGGCAGGGCGCGAATGCGACCATGCTGTCCAGCAATTACATCAATGCGGGCACCGACGAGACCATGGTCCGGCCCGTGCCGTGGCGCCCAAGCGGCGGCTATACGCGTTATTCCGAGCCGCCGGCCCCACCGCCATTCAGCCAACATCCGAGTGGCCCCCAGCGTGACTTCACTGCCGGCGCGCGCCCTAAACGCAAGCTGTGGGTCCTTGCCGGCGCCGCCGTGCTGCTGGTCGCCGCTGCGATAGGTACCACCGCGTACCTGGGAGCGCGCCCGTCGGCGGCATCAAAGCAGCAGGCGTCGGGACAATCCGAGCTGCCATTCAACGGCATTGACTTCCGCCTCTCGCCGGGCGGGGTGGCGCTGGACAAAGCCGGCGACGTGTACGTCACCAGTGAAGGCATGTACGGGCGGGTCGTGGAATTGGCGGCCGGATCGAGCACCCCGACGGTGTTGCCCTTCAGCGGTCTCTATCAGCCCCAGGGGCTGGCCGTGGACAGCGCCGGCGCCGTGTACGTCGCCGATTTCAACAACCGGGTGGTGAAGTTGACGGCCGGCTCGACGAGCCAGACCGTGCTGCCGTTCACGGGTCTTAACTACCCCGAAGGGGTAGCGGTGGACGGCCAGGGCAACGTCTATGTCGCCGACCGGGGGAATAGCCGGGTCGTCAAGTTGCCGGCCGGATCGAATACCCCGACGGTGCTGCCGTTTTCCGGCCTCAAGAACCCGGACGGCGTGGCGGTGGACCCCGCGGGCAACGTCTACGTCACCGACACCGACAACGACCGGGTGCTGATGCTGGCGGCCGGCGCGACCGCGGCGACTGTGCTTCCGTTCACCGGCGTTGCCACGCCCTGGGGTATCTCGGTGGACAACGCCGGCGACGTGTACGTCACCGAACACGACAGCAATCAGGTGCTGAAGTTGCCGGCCGGGTCCAACACCCCGACGGCGGTTGCCTTAACGGGCCTCAACACGCCCCTGGGGGTAGCGGTGGACAAGAACGCCGACGTCTACGTGGCCGACCGCGGCAACGACCGAATCGTCAAGTGGGCGCCCTGATATTCCGCGGCGTTTCGGCCGTGGGACGGCCCTGGGATGTCTGGGTCAGGAAGCCGGCTCGGGTGCGCCGAGAAACATGTCGTTGTGCTGTCCCGCGGCGGGCGGGGGATCGGTAGCCACGGCGTCGAAGCTGGAGTAGCGCGCCGGGGTGCGGATCACCGTGATGGCGTCATCTTCCGGGTCCTCGCCGCCGACCCGCAGCGCCAGCTCGTTCTCGGCGAACAGGGGAGTGTCGACGACCTGCTTCCAGGTGTAGGCGTGGCAGGCCATCAGACCGCCTTGTTGAAGCAGCGCAATCCATTCCGCCGCGGTCTTGGCGGCCAATGCCGATTCCAGTTCCTCCGTCAACTCAGGGTAATTAAACGCTCGTGCGCGCTGATCGATGAATCGCTCATCCTTGAGCAGATCCGGGCGGCCGATGATCTCGCACAGCTTCGCCCAGTGCTTGGGCACGTACGCGCTGATTACCAGGTACCCGTCGGCGGCGCGGAATGCGTCGGACGGTTGAGTGGCAAAGCCAACCCCTTTGCGCTTCTTGGGTTTTGGCTGCAAGGCCGACCCCGCGTCCGATTTCGGCTCGGGAGGCTGACTCGGCTTGTTCAGGTGCATGGTGAGCTGGTTGGCCTGCAATCCCACCGCGACGTCGTACATCGCGACCCGGACGGTGTCGGCCACGCCATGGCGCTCGCGGTTGAGCAGCGCGGCCAGCACGGCCTGGGCCAGCACGTGACCGCTGGCGTTGTCGACGAGCTGGAACGGGATGATCTGCGGTTTGCCGTCGGGGGTGGGCATCCCGGTGGTCATGCCCGCCTCGGCGGCGACCATCAGGTCGACGCCCGGCCTGCTGCCGTTCGGGCCGTTGCCGCCGTAGGCCGACAGGCGCGCGTAGATCAGCTTGGGGTTGCGGGACCGCAAGTCGTCGGGGCCCAACCCCATTCGCTCCATAACCCCGGGCCGAAACCCTTCCAGCACAACATCGGTGGTATCGGCGAGTCGCAGCACCTGCTGCTTGCCCTCTTCGGTGGTCAGGTCGACCGTCACCGACTTCTTGCCCCGGTTGTTCGGCAGAAAGTACGTGGCCAAGGGCGGCCGTCCGGGCAGGACGGCGGTGATCTGCCGAGCCGCCTCGCCGCCGGGGGCCTCGACTTTGATCACCTCGGCGCCCAGGTCGGCCAGCACCTGCCCGGCCAGCGGCCCGGCAACGTTCTGGGTGAAGTCGAGCACCCGGAATCCGTCAAGTGGCTTGGCGGGCTTACTGTTTGGCCTGTCGGGCATTGGTGGGCCTTCCTTTAACCTGCCTTGTGCAACACCGCGGTGCAGTAGTAGTTCTTGGAAAAGGGAGCATCTTCGGCCGTGGCTTGCAGCGGTAAGCCGTTGTCGGCCAGCATCTGATTCAGTGCCGTGGGAACCGGGTGCCAGCCACGGTCGGCCAGGTAGGTCGCCACGTCGTTGCGTTCGCCGGGGAAGCCGAGGTTCTCCAGCTCGACGTCAAGGCCGTTCTCTCGCCACTTCCGGGTGGCGGCGTTCAACGCCTGCAGATTGGCCGCGCAATTCAGAAAGACCTCGGCCACCAGCCGGCTGCCGTCGGCGCTGAGCGCGGTGATGTTGTCCAGCAACCGATCCTGTGCATCGGACGGGAGGAATCCGAGCAGACCCTCGGCGGCCCACGCCGCCGGTCGCTCGGTGTCCAACCCGGCCTGCCGCAGCGCCGACTGCCAATCGTGCCGCAGGTCGATCGGGACGGCCCGCACGTCGGCCGTGGGTGTGGCGCCGAGTTCGGCGATCGTGGCGGTCTTGAACTCGATGACCTGTGGCTGGTCGATCTCGAACAAAGTCGTGCCCGGCGCCCACGGCAGTCGATAACCGCGGGCGTCCAGGCCGGAGGCCAAGATAACCACCTGGCGGATGCCCGCCGCTCCCGCCTCGGCGAAGAACGCGTCGATGTAGCGCGTGCGTGCCGCCTGTATGTCCGTCATGCGCTGCATGCCCCACGGGGCACCGGGGACATCGACATCGGCGGGGTCGAGTTCGCCGATCGCCCACCGGGTGAAGAAGTCAACACCCACGGCGCGCACCAGCGGCTCGGCGAACCGGTCGTCGATCAACGCGTCCCGGGTGGCCCGGGCCCTTCCCGACGCAACCATGGTGGCGGTGGCTCCCACGCTGGTCGCGAGGTCCCAACTGTCGTTGTCGGTGCGCGCCATGTTGTCCCTTCGGTCTACTGGTTAGCCAGCATAACGATACGGCCTACGGCCGGGTCCGGGCCCCGCCCGTGCGCGCCCCGGGGCATTGCGTCAGCAGCGCGCTAAGCCCGCGGCATGCGGTAGCGGGCAGCGCAGGTGTCCACTGAACCGGTTGTCTCGCCGAGGATCTCGAAATAGTTAGTCCGGAACGGTGATGTGGGCCTCGATGTAGTGACTCCCGTCGGGTTCCGACCCACACATCATGGTGCAGTACAGCGTCACTTCGGGCCCGGTCTCGCTCGGGTTGGGTCTCCAGAGCCAAGTGGTTTCGATGTTGTTGTCGGCGCTGGCGCCGGCACGTTCGCCGATGCTGCAGTGCAGGGTCCGGTCGGCGATGTCGCAGGTTTCGACGAGCACCTCGTTTTCGGAAAGGCCGAGTGGATTGCGGATCAACCGCACGCCGAACCGCTCGGTTTTGCCGTGCGCCTGCAGTCGCTCGGCGATGTCGGTCAGTACGGCCTCGTCGTCGTGACTGACCGACGAGGTGGAGCCGAAATCGGCCGGGTCGGCGAATTCCATGCCGATGATGCCGACACCGGAGCTGACGTCGGGGTCGAAACGCATCGATGTTACGCTCAAATCCCTTGCACGGGAACGCTCCACAAGAGTGGTTCGGGTGCCACGCGGCTCCGTGATCACGCTTTCCATGAATACCTCTCCCGCACTCGGCTCGAAGTGCTTGTGCAGCAGCCAGATCGCGAATCGCTGCCAGGCATCGGTCGAGGCGAGATAGCGGCCTAAGTCGTCAAGGCACGCGCGATCGGTCTCATCCAGCACGGCGACGTCGGTGGTGTCCATGTCGCGTAACGTCGCATAATCCGCAACGTTGTGGTCCCGCAATGTAAGCACCGGATTTCTCCTTCCAACAGAGGTCCCGGCCAAGCGTAAGACGATGTGCCGCGGGTACGAAACATGCGCCCTGCCTTACGAAGATGACCTGCTACCGGAGACTACCGACCGACGAATCCGGTGAGCAACCATTATGAGGCGCTGTGAAGACCCAATGGATCTGCAATTTCCGTTGTGCCTCAGCCGAGGCGGTACCGAATCAACCGGGAGCTGTTGGCCACCACCGCAACCGACGACGCATTGTGCAGGATCGCGGCCAACACCGGAGACAACGCGCCGCCGGCGCCGATGATCAGCCCGGCGGCGTTGACGGCGATCGACATGCCGTAGTTCTCGCGGATGACGTCGACGGCCCTGGCGCCCAGGTCGCGCACGTCGAGCAGGCGATGCAGATCGTCGTTGGCCAGTGCGACATCCGCGGTTTCGACCGCAACGTCGGTTCCGGCCAGTCCCATCGCGATCCCGATGTCGGCGGCGGCCAGCGCCGGGGCGTCGTTGATGCCGTCACCGATCATGCCGACGACGAAGCCGTCGCTTTGCAGCTCGCGCACCACCTCGAGCTTGTCCTCCGGCATCACCTCGGCGCGCCACTCATCGATGCCGAGCTCGCCGGCGACCACCCGGGCGATCTCGGGATGGTCGCCGGTGAGCATGACGATCCGGCGAATCCCATTGGCCCGCAACTTCGTCAGCACCGCGGCCGCCTCGGGCCGCACTTCGTCTCGCAGGCTGAGCAGCCCCACCAGCTTGCCGTCCACCGCGAGCAGCAACGGCGTCTCCGCCTGACGTCGCAGCCTGTCCACCCATTCCGACGCCTTCTTCGACACCCTCACGTTTTCCGCGCGGAGCAGCGACGGACCGCCCAGCAGCAGGGTCCGGCCGTCGGCCCAGGTCCGCATGCCCAGGCCCACCAGCACCTCGCACTCCTCATGCGGTGGGATCGTGATGTGGCGTTCCTCGGTCGAGCGGATCACCGCTTCGGCCAGCGGATGACGAGAGTGGATCTCGGAGCTGGCCGCATACGCCAGCACCCGTTCCGGTTGCCAATCTGGGTGCATGGCAACGATATTGGTGACCACCGGACGCCCGACGGTCAGGGTCCCGGTCTTGTCGAACACGATCGCGTTGACCTGGCCGGCCTGTTCGAGGTGGGATCCGCCCTTGATCAGGATGCCGCGGCGCGCACCGTTGCCGATCGCGGCGCTGATCGCCGTCGGGGTGGCCAAGCCCACCGCGCATGGGCACGCGATCAACAGCATGGTCATGGCCCGGCGGACGTCCCGGGTGATCGCCAGGGTTATGGCCGAAACGATGAACGAGGTGGGAACGAAACGGCGGGAAAAGTTTTCGCCGACCGTCTGGATCGGCGCCCGGTCGTGCTGCGCCTCTTCGACCCGGGCGATGATCCGGCCAATGGTGGTTTGATTGCCGACGGCATGGGCGCGCACCACCACGCGTCCGCGCACCACGACGGAACCCGCGTGTACGTGCGCGGAGACCGTGACGCTGACCGGTAGGTTTTCTCCGGTGATCGCTGACTGGTCGACGATCGCCTCGCCGTCGACCACCTCGCCGTCCACCGGTATCGCGACGTGGTCGTGGACCACCACCTCGTCGCCGACCTGCACTGTATCGATAGGCACCTGGACCTCAGTGAAGGCCTGTGGGCCGTCGGTCAGCCGGATCCAGGCCGTGTCCTGGCTTCCGCGCAGCAGCTCCGAAATGGCCCGCCGGGTCCGCCGCAGGGTCAGATCCTGTAGGTACTCGCCGATATTGAGCAGCCACAGCACGGTCAGTGCGACCACGTTCTCGCGGAGAATCAGGCTGGCCACGGTCGCGGTCGAGACCAGCGCATCGGTGCCGGCCCGCCCGGAGCGCAGTGACCGCAGCGCGCCGCGCAGGAAGGGGTAGCCGGTGAAGACGGTGACACCGGTGGCGAACAACCGGCCGCTCGGGCCGAGCAGCGGCGGTCGTGCGAACACATAGCGGCGCACGCCGAGTAGGGCCAGCGCCGCGCCGCCGATGACCATGCGAACCACATCGGCGTTGCGGATCTCCGACGAGTGCGGCGCACGCACCGGGATCAGCTCGGCGGCGAGGTGTGCGGCGCCGCTGATTGCCGCCAGCACCGAGGAGCGGTCGCAGCGCCGGGGTGAATACCAGACGACGACGGAGCCGGTGCGCGGGTAGGCGTGTACGGCGCGCACTCCATGCTCCTTGGCGACCGCCTCTTCGACCGCCACGGCACGCCGGGAGTTGCACCGCACCCACTCGACCGAAACCCGCATGCGTCCGGCGGCATCCGAAACCACTTTCAAGGCAGGGTCTTTGGCCTCCACCTCGTCTGCGACGTTCGGGACCAGAGCGAGGTTCATGTCAAGTGATCAGTGCTCGTGTTCGTGGGTGTCGGTGATGGACGGTGTGGGCGCCTCTTCGCCGATGCGCTCGCGGGCTTCGGCCATCAC
>Ga0306923_10002844_pt1 | contig 16057 bp, 12 predicted proteins | sample sta12Can44000108_FD_203841 | JGI IMG/M metagenome (GOLD analysis project Ga0306923, IMG submission 203841) | Lab enrichment of tropical soil microbial communities from Luquillo Experimental Forest, Puerto Rico - statanox.12C.anox.44.000.108 (v2)... | ecosystem: Environmental > Terrestrial >... | reverse complement strand
TCGTCGATATCGTCGAATCCTACGGCGCCTGGCTTGCGCAAAGCCAGATCCCGAAACTCTTCGTCAATGCCGAACCGGGATCGTTGCTGTCGGGCCGCGCCCGCGAATTTTGCCGGACCTGGCCAAAGCAACGCGAGACAACCGTCAAGGGCATTCATTTCGTCCAGGAAGACGCGCCCTCGGAGATCGCGGCCGCATTGAAAAGCTTCCTCCACGAGGTTTTCGGTTCCGCGCGTCATGGATGAGAGGAGCGGGAATGCGATGCGCGCTGTTTACGCCTTCACGGACGGGCGCTGCCCGACACGCGCAAACCACGCGGCGATATGGGTATTGGCAGGATCGAGCGGCTGGCCGACCTTGCCGCCGAAGTCGAGCCAGCAATAGAGCAGGATGTCGGCCAGCGTGAAGCGTTTGCCGCAGAGATACTCCTTGCCAGCCATCTGGCCGTCGAGCCATTGCAGGCGGTTGGCCGCGATCATTTTCAGCCCGGGCGAGGCCTGAGGTGCGACCGGAATCCGTTTTTCGAAAAACGCCAGCGCCTCGCCGAAGCGGTAGCCGTTGGCAAGGTGCTCGCAAATGTTGAGGTCGACGCGGCGCGTCCACATCCGGCACTCGGCGCGCTCTTCCGCCGTTCGTCCGATCATCGCCGGTTGCGGGTTCTTCTCTTCGAGGTATTCGCAGATCGCGGTGATCTCGGAAAGGTAGCTGCCGTCGTCGAGCTCGAGCGCAGGCATCTGGCCGTGCGGGTTGCGCTTGAGATGTTCGGCTTGCCGGTTTTCGCCGCCGCGCAGGTCGACGGTCTGCTTGGGGATTTCGATGCCCTTCTCCGCCATGAACATGCGGACGACGCGCGGGTTTGGCCCGACCGAATCGTAGAGTTTCATGGACCAGTCCCCCCATCCTTCATATTGCTAATTTGCTTTGAACAGGCTGGTGGAGCGTTTGTCAAACGGCACGGCCGGGCTCAGCCGTCGTCGAGCTTGTTGAGGTCGCGCACCGATTGCATGATCGGCTCGAAATTCGACCGCGCATCGAGCGCGTCGAATAATTGCCCCGTGTCAGACAACAGCGCGTGCGATCGCTGGATCGCGATCCTGACGTCTTCCTGCGGTGTATCGGAAAGCCGGCCGTGGCCGGACAACAGGATGGTCGAATTCAGCCCCTTCAGCCGCTCCAGCGAGTGGATGTAGTCGCTGATGCTGCCCGATCCGAACACCCCGCCCATCACGCCGCCGGGCATCAGGGTGTCGGCGGCAAACAGCAACCCGCGATTCTGATCGAACAGGCTGATGCACGCGGAGGTATGGCCCGGCGTGTGCATCACGTCGAGGCGAAAGTCGCCGATGTCGATCAAATTGCCTTCCTCCAGCCAGATATCGACATTGATCGGCACGTTCGGCTCGTTGAACATCTTGCGCAGCATCGAGAAGTCGTCGCGCAGCATGATCTTGTTGGCGGCAAGGCGATGCGCGGCGATCAGGGTGCGGCCGCCGAAATGCCAGGCCGCGCCAATGTGATCGAGATGCTCATGGCTGAGGACCACGATATCGATTTTTTCCGGCGGGCAGTCGAGGTGATGCAGGCATTCCAGCAGCGAGGGATAGTTCGAGGACAGTCCGACGTCGATCATGATCGTTCTGGACTTTCCACGCACCAGATAGGCGTTGGCGCCGCGGTTCTTGAAGCGGACCTGATAGACGTTCTCGGCGGCCTGGATCAGCGAACAGACGTCGTTGTTCAGGAGGATCGGAAACGGACTGGGCTTGCGATCGCTCATGGATTGGCGGCCCCGAAATTGACGGCATTGGAGGCGCGCAGCCGCTTGCTCAGCGCATCCATGACCATCAGAGCGAACGCAGGCTGCTGACTGACCAAATAGACGAAGCGGGCATGGTTGATCCGCATCACGCGGGTTTTGGGCGCGGCCGCGATCGCGGTCGCCGAGCGGGACGAGCCGTCGATCACCGCCATCTCGCCGAAGAACTCGCCCTTGCCGAGCGTGACGATCACTCTCTTGCCGCCGCCGTCGATCTTGGCGATGTCGACCATGCCGTCGAGTACGACGAACAGTTCTCGTCCGCTCGAGCCTTCCTCGAAAATGACCTCGTCGACCTCAAATTGGTCGATGCATTTTTCGATGGCCATGGTGACCCCGCGCGCCTGCCGCCATGTTCCGTTTTCGGACGCACGCCGCGCGGGAACACCGACCCGCAAGCATACTTCCGCGAAACCATGTTAGTCGGGAAAAGCGGCGCTGCAAACGACCGGGCGGATACTGCTTAAGTTGAAAGCCGCACTAAAGCCGCAACCTTGGGGTTCCTTAAAGTTCCGTAAGAAGGTCGCCAGTTAACGATTTGGCAAGAAATCAGGTTACCAAATGGTCAATTAATTCTGGAGATTCTGATCATGGACGAAGAAAAGGCCGAACAGACCGGTGGTTCACACAGCGTCGAGCCTGCTATTTCCGTTTCTTCGGAACCGAAAGATGAGCTGGTTGACGATGTCGGTGAGGAGACGACGCGAGAGCTGGCGAAAGGGTCGGTCGAAGCACCGGTCTTGCTCGAGTCGGCCAATCCTGAATCACCCCCGGCCAACGAGCCGGTGACAGCCACGGAGATGGCGGAGGCTGTTGCCTGCGAGGCGACGAAGACGGCGGCAGTAAACGCAGATCCCGCGAAGGCCGACGCAGAAGTTGCCGAGGCGTCCCCCGCCGATGCGGTCACCGACGCCCCGGTCGCGCCGGAAGCCGAAGCCGAAGCACTTCGCGCCCCCGGCAAGCTCCTCGTCCTGGCATCCCGCGATCGTGACCGGGCGCATGATGGCGCCGGTCCGCACAGGCAGAAGCGCGAGTGGACGTTCGACCACCGCCGGGTCGCAGCCGTTGCGGCGGTTGTGGCGCTGGCGACGGCGGGCGGCGCGCTTGGTGGCGCGATGGCCACGGCCGGGCTGATGCGCGCCGGCGGCCACGTCGCAAGCGGCGATTACGGGCTTGAAGCGTCGGTGGCGCGGATCGATGCCGAAATCCTGGCGCTGAAGGCGGGCCTCGAACATAATTCCAAGCTCGCGACCAACCAGTTCGGCAAGACCAGCGATCGCCTCGACAGGATCGAAAAGGCGCAAGCCGAGCCGGCCGCCAAGCTCACAAGACTCAGCGAAGCCGTGGAAAAGCTCCGCGCGGCGCCCGTGCCTCTGCCTTCACCGCCGCCCATCGCCGCACCCGCTGCGACAACGGCCGCAAAGGAGGTGACCGGCTCGGTCACCGCTCCGCCTGCGCCAGCCAAGACCGAGGTGGCCCGGCTGCCGACGGTTGAAGGCTGGGTGCTGCGCGATGTCGCCTATGGCGGCGCGCTGATCGAGGGCCGGCGCGGCGTCTACGAGGTATATGCCGGCGATCCCGTTCCCGGCCTCGGCCGGGTCGATGCCATCCGCCGCCAGGACGGGCGCTGGGTGGTCGTGACCAGCCGGGGTCTGATCGTCGCGCGGTAGCATCGACACCCTTCACTACAACGTGAAGCGGGACCGACGATGTTGATTGTCGCGCGACCAGCCGATCGCGTCGGGGCTATTTCGCTGACATAGAATGGCCGCGCGCGCCGGGTTCATTCGGCCAAATTTGCGTCATGCCCGGACATAGGCGAGCGGAAGCGACGCCCTCCCGCGGACGGCTATGCGCGGCCATGACGAAACATCATCGGACCGCTATCGTGGAATGAGATTTTTGGCGCGGTGTTTTTCACGACATGGGTTGGTCGTCGCGAGTTGCTGTCGTTCTATTGGTTCTCCTCGGCGGACTGCTTCCGCCGGGCCGCGCCCGGAGCGCGCCAGCGCTCGAACGCGGCGCGGCGATCACCGATCCTCTCGCATTGCGTGAACTTGATCGCGGCAGGTTTGGTCTTGTCCGCATGCTGGATCCGGACCGGTCGGCAGACGCACCACCGCTGAATGACAGCGAGCTTTTCGCTCTGCCCGCGCTCGGACCGCTGCGCAAGGCGCTCGACGGGGAGTTCGAGCAATACGTCGAACGGTACAAGGCCGCTTCTGCTGACAGGAGCATCGGCATCGGAGAGTCGTTCGCCTTTCAGTTGTTCGATCGCGCAAAACTCTATTCCGCTGCGACGCGTTTTGTGCTGGCTGGAATCGTCAACCGAATGGATCGCGCGTACCTCTCGAAGCAAAATTGCGGCGAAATCCGGCTGATCTATCGCCTGGTCGAGTTGAACGCGCCCCCGGTCGGCGACCATTTGATCTCGCCACGCCTGCCGATGACGCTCAATATCGTGCTCAAGGCCAGGGGCGATCACGCCAAGGACGCGAAAGGAGCAGCGCTCAGCTGCGCCGAGATCGCGCGCCGCTGGCTTCATGCAGGGGACCTGACGTCGACCGGCGCTGCGCTGGTGGAAAGACTGACGTCGGGCGATGGCCCGCTGGAACTGATCGCGCCTGCCGACATCGAGCGGGTGGAGACCAATCTTCAGATCGCGCATGCTTCGAGTTCGGTGAACGGCGACTTCCGCGCCGATTATCTCTTGAAAGTATTCGACTACAACGAAGCAACGCGCGCGTTCGAGGAAGCGACGCTCGAAAACCAGATCGACCGCGATCGCATCCTAGCCGACGGGAAGCTCCGGCGTGAGTTCAAGGCCTGGCTACTGGAGCCGTCGCATTTCGCCGAGCTTGACCGCGGCACGATCCTCATTCCGAAAGAATTTCTGGCCAAGCGCGCGATCGCGCCGACGCCGGTCGGCTTTTCACCCTCCACCCTGCAACCCGCCTTCGGCCTGGTGGAGGGGGAGGGCGCCAATCCGGTATTTACCAAGGCCGACGTCGTCACGGCGCTGGAAAAGGCAACGCGCGGCGCCAATCTGCAGAACATCCGGTCGGTTGCGGGTTTCGAGCGGCGCCTGAACGACGTCACTTGCGCCGGTTGCCATCAGACGCGCGGCATCGGCGGTTTTCATTTCCCCGGTGTCGACTGGATGGCGACCAACCCCTCCAACTCGACGGTGGTGCCGGGCTCGCCGCATTTTTTCGGCGACCAGGTGCGCCGCCGCAGCATTCTGGCCTCGATCCGCGACGGCGGGCCGGTGGATTATTCGCGCGGATTTTCCAGCCGGCCGCAATTGCGCGGCAGCCGTGAACTCGCCGGCAGCGAATACGAGGACGGCTGGGGCGCTCCCTGCTACCGCCAAAGCGGCAGTGCCGCTGCGAACGATCGCAGCTTCAGATCGTGGACCTGCGCCAAGGGGCTTGCCTGCCAGGTCATGAGCGAGGTCTCGCGGATGGGAATGTGTTTTGTGGGAGACCGGTGATTGATTAGGTCGTCTGCCGCCACAAGGTCCTTGCAAGCTCATACTTCTAGACCTCGTCGTTGCGAGCGCAGGCGAAGCAGATTCATCAACAGCGGAACTATGGATTGCTTCGTCGCTTACGCTTCTCGCAATGACGCGATGCTTGCGTGACCTCCCGCCTTAGTGAGCAAAGCGCCCACACATTCGCCGCCAGCGCAGCGGCGCAATCAGCAGTGCGAGAGCGAGCATTGCCGCACCCACGGCCCACCTGATGCGCTCGCGCGCCCGGGCGCGGACTTCGCCCATCACGAACTGCTCGCCCTTGCGCATTTCAGCGTAGGATTTCAAAAACGAGGAAATCCGCTGCACGGTCGTCTCATCGAGGGCCTCGCCTTGCGTGCGGCTTCGTCTTTCCTGCTCGATCAACCGCTCCGCCGCGAGCCGATGACGTTCAGCGGTCTCGATGGCATCCTGATAGGCGGAGGCCTCGGCTTTCGTAAAATAGAGATGGCGCAACGAGGGCAGCCCCTGTTCGAGCATGTCGAGCAGCGGCTGGTCGGCACGCGGCGCGACCGCAAGCTCGATCGCCGAGCCCGCGATCACTGCGGCAACCACCCAGCGCGCGGCGCTGAAGGTGATCCTGGTCGCAGCGAGGCGGTCGCCGCGGACGAAGGGATAGGCGAGCCCGGCAAACGCCAGTGCCGTGCCGAAGGCGCATACAATCGCCGCCCCCGTCGGCAGGTCGAAGGCAAAGGAGACGGCAAATCCCGCGGCACTGGTCAGGATGCCCGCGACCCATCCGATCACAAGCTGCTTGCCCAGTGTGGACGCAAACATCACGCCGATCGCGGCTGGGATGATGAGGAATGAAAATACCAGCAGTACGCCGGCGAGCGCGACCGAACTGGTCACCACCATGCCGAAGGTGGCGTAGAACACGAACTCCCAGAACAGCGAGCCGGCTTTCGCGAGCCTGTGGCGCAACAGAAAATGCACCAGCCCCACCGCAAGATAGAGCGGGACGATCACCGCGATTTCGGAAAGCCCGCTGGTCAGGATATTTCCGGTCAGGATCTGCTTGAGATGCTCGGCACCCTGGGGAGCGCGGTCGATCAACAGAATAGATGCTGCCGCCGCCACCACATAGATGACGCCGATCAGCGCTTCCTGCGGCACGCGCACCGCCCAGGCGCGGGTGAACGCCAAAAGCACCGCCGCGAGCAATGTAAAGCTCAATGAATAGCCATAGGTCGCAAGGCTCTGCGCGGGATGGCCGAGCATGAAGGCGACGGTTGCGCCCAGCGCGGCGATCTGCGCCAGCGCGAGATCGACGAAGATCACGTTGCGGGCCAGCACCTGAATGCCGAAATAGGCGTGGATGCCGACCAAGCAGACCGCCACCAGGAAGGATGGCCAGAGAAATCCGATCGCTTCGATCATCTTGGCCCTGCCGCCCTGACGAGCGCGTCGACGTCGGTGTCAAACAAAGCGAGGTAATCGCCGGTTCCCGGCAGTGCGCCGACGGAGGTCGCGAGCACCACCACCGACGCTCCGGTCTTCGCCGCCACGAAGGCGACGTCCCGTTCCGGCTCGTGCGGTTCGCGCACGACCAGGCGCACGTTGCGGGCCTGCATTTTTTGGATGATGCCGGCAAGGTGCGACGGCGTCGACGGCACACCCGGCTTGATTTCGAGGAAATCGATGAAATCGAGCCGAAATCTGCGGGCGAAGTACGGCCAGCTGTTGTGATAGGCGACGATTGGCATGGTCCGGAGCGGCGTGAGTTTCGCTTCCCATTCGGTCAATTTGGCGGAAAGGCGAGCGAGAAACGCAGTTCGGTTCGATTCATACGCCTTCGCGTGCGCAGGGTCGATGCGCGCCAGGCCGTCCAGGATATTGGCGGTGATGAACTCCGCGTTTTTGGGATCGAGCCAGTAATGCGGATTGCCGCTGCCATGGGCGTGGCCGTCGCCGGGCCCGACCGCCACACCGCGCACCTCGAGCGGCGCGATGGCAAAGGAGGCGTCGACATAACCTTCACCGCCGCGTTTCAGCTCGCGCATGCCGGCCGCCTCCAGCAAGCGATCGAACCACAGGTCGTAATCGAGCCCGATACGCACGACGAGGCGCGCCTCCTTCAGACGCAATACATCCTGCGGCCTCGGCTGATATTCCTCGGCATCGAAATTGGCCGGCACCAGGCTTGACGCTTCGACGAGGTCGCCACCCACAGCCTCGGTGAGGCTGCGCAGATCGGTCGTCGTCGTGACGACGCGAATGCGGCCGCCTTCGGCCTGTGCCGACGTCGACGATCCCAGGAAGAGGCCGATCAAGAGGCTCAGCGCGACGAGGAACCTGCGCATCAACATAAGCCGGAAAAACATCCGCGCGTCATTGCGAGCGTAAGCGAAGCAATGCAGAACTGGTGAAGAGGAAACATGGATTGCTTCGTCGCTTGCGCTCCTCGCAATGACGGCGGATCAGATCGCGCCCTTCGCCCCCAACCTACTGCTTCACCCAGATGCTCTTCGGTACCAGGCAATGAACGTTCTTCTCGGTATCGGAGATGGCGCCCACACGGCAGTCCATGGCGACGCTGGCCAGTCCATAGGCATCGAGCCGCGCGATCTTCTTGTCGTTTTCGAGAATCTTGATCATGCCCATCGAGGCCGTATCCATCGCCTTGTTGAGATCGGCATCCTTGGCATAGGAGACGAGATATTTCGGCGTCTCCTTGGTCGGACGCTCCATGTCTTCCGCCTCGCGCGGGTTTTTTGGCGTCAGGCAGTGGATTCCCTTCTTGACGTTGACCACCTGCGAGACCCGGCAATCGGAGATGGTCGGCATCAGCTTCTCGGCCTGTTCGGCCGAGACGCCGCGCAGCTCCGAAATCATCTTGACGGTTTGCGCCTTGGCCTGCGCGAAAGCCTTGTTCATGTCCTGGTCGAAACCCATGCTGATCCAGGATTTCTTGGTCTCGATGCGCGGGAACTCGAGCGGCTTGCCCTTGATCACCTCCACGGTGATGTTGAGTTCCTTGTAGGCGGTTTCGAGCGCGGTGAGATTGATTTCGCCGTTACCCTGGCCGGCATGGGAATCGCCGGTCCACAGCAAGGCGCCCGGCATGAACACCGGCACGTAGAGCGAGGACCCGGCCACGAAATCGCGGATGTCCATGTTGCCGGCATAATCTCCCGGCGGCACGCTGCCGAACCGTCCTGGCTCCTTGCGTGCCACGCCCATCGTGCCGGGGAACGGTTTTAGCGGGATCACGACGCCCGGCAAAAACTCGGTCGTCATCTTGTCGAGGTCGAGATAGAGATACTTGACCTGGCCATCCGAATAAACCGACGGAAATTCGCCGAACATGCCGGGCACGTTGAAGTTGGTGGCGTAGGCGCGCGGCACGATCTTGTTGAGCGTCACCTTCAGCACATCGCCCGGCTGCGCTTCCTCGATATAGATCGGGCCGGTCAGCGTATGCGGCCCGCGGCCGGGAAAGTCCGTGCGCGTCTTCTTGATCTGTTCGATGGTCGTGCCCGGCACCACCTGATTGTGGCTGTGCATCATGGTTTCGAGCGCGATGGTGTCGCCGGAATGCACCCGAAGCACGGGCGGTTGCGCGCTGTCGTACCAGCCCCATTGCGTGGTCTCGAGCGTCGCCGGCAGCAGGTGGATCTTCTTGCCGTTCGGCTGGTCGGTGAGGCGCAGTTTGAAGTCGGCCGGTCCGACCCCCGGATAGCCCGGCGTGGTGATGGTCGCGGTCGGCGGGAACGACGCCGCCGCGGGTGCAGCTGATGGAGAGGGAGACGGAGACGTCTGTGCAAGCGTCGGATTGCAAGTCATGATTGCGCCAAGAACGAGAGCTCCGCAGGCGCCGAGGGCGATGCGGGACGATGACGTCAGTGATTTCATGTGTGCCCCTGAATCAACTAAAATAAGCATTTTTGCTTGGCTTAAGTATAGGCTGGCCAAGCGCAGGACGGCAATCCTTGGCCCGCGGGCGATAAGCCCTGCGAAAGTATAACCAGGCCGCTTGCGGCGAAACCGTTTTGCAACGTCAGATTGACAGTAGGCTCACTATTCGTGTTTCATCGCAGAACATGCCGGGAGGAAACATGGACGACATCATCATCGTCGGCGGCGGCATCGGCGGACTGACGCTTGGGCTTGCGCTGCATGGCGCAGGAATTCCCTGCAGGATATTCGAATCCGCGCCCGAAATCCGCGTCGTCGGCGTCGGCATCAATCTCTTGCCGCACGCCACCAAGGAATTGGCGGCGCTCGGGCTTCAATCCGATCTGGCGCGCCTTGCCATCGCCACGCAGGATGCAACCTTCTTCAACCGCTTCGGCCAGCTCATCTATCAGGAGCCGCTCGGCTGCGCCGCGGGCTACGACCATCCGCAATTCTCGATCCATCGGGCCGATCTGCAAATGGTGTTGCTGGAAGCCTTCCGCTCCCGCGCCGGCGCGGAGCGGTTTCTGACCAACCATCATTGCATCGGGCTCGAGCAGGATGATTCCGGCGTGAGTGTACATTTTTCCGCTGGTCCCGGGGCTGCGAAAAGAGGCACCGTGCGCGGCCGTGCGGCGATCGCCTGTGACGGCATCAACTCGCTCGTGCGCAAGCAGTTCTTTCCGGACGAGGGCGAGCCGCGCTACTCCGGCGTCAACATGTGGCGCGGCGTCACGCGGTGGAAGCCGATTCTCTCGGGCGCGAGCCTGACCCGCGCGGGATGGCTGTCGCACGGCAAGATGGTGATCTATCCGATCCGCGCCGCGGGTCATGACGGATTGCAGCTCGTCAACTGGGTCGCTGAAATCGAAACGCCCCTCTATCGCAAGCGGGACTGGAACCGGGCAGGGTCGATCGACGATTTTATCGGCGCATTCGCCGACTGGCATTTCGACTGGCTCGACGTCCCCGCCTTCATTCGCGCCGCCGACAGCGTGCTCGAATTTCCGATGGTGGATCAGGATCCGCTGCCGCGCTGGAGCTTTGGCCGCGTGACATTGCTCGGCGACGCGGCGCACCCAATGGTGCCGCGCGGCTCCAATGGCGCCGGACAGGCGATCCTCGATACACGGGCGTTGACCGCGGCGCTGGTCGAGCACGGCGATGTCGTTGCCGCGTTGAAGGCTTATGAAAGGCAGCGACTGGAGGCGACCACGCGCGTCGTCCTGACCAACCGCTCCAATCCGCCGGATGCGATCCTGCGCGAGGTCTATCAGCGCACCAACGATCGCCCGTTCACGTCGATCGACGACGTTATCAGCCGTGCGGAGCTTGTTGCCCTCTCGGACAGCTACAAGCAGATCGCCGGCTATTCGAAGGAAGCCTTGCGCGCGTGAGTGGCCGTCATTGCGAGCGCAAGCGAAGCAATCCAGTCAAAGAAAATATCTGGATTGCTTTGTCGCCTGCGCTCCTCGCAATGACGAAGGTTTCAGGAGGAGAGACAGAATAGCAATGTCGAACATTCCGGAAAACAGCGCCTCACCGATCGATGTCGCCGAGTTCATCGACGCCCAGCCGGTCGGCGGCTTTCAGATCAGGTTGCTCCTGACCTGCGCGGCGGTACTGTTTCTCGACGGCTTCGATACCCAGGCGATCGGGTTCGTCGCGCCCGCGCTGGCCAAGGAATGGGGCGTGACCAAGGTCGCGCTCGGCCCCGTGTTCAGCGCCGGCTTGTTCGGACTGATGATCGGCGCGCTGCTGTTCGGGCCGCTCGCCGACCGCGTCGGGCGCAGGAAGATCATCATTTTCTCGACGCTCGCCTTCGGGCTTGGCGCGCTGGCCACCGCCTTTGTGAACGATGTCGGCAGTCTGATCGTCATCCGCTTTCTCACCGGCCTTGGACTCGGTGGCGCGATGCCGAACACGGTCGCTCTGACTACCGAGTTCAACCCGCGCAGTCGCCGCGCCACCATGGTGATGATCATGTTCTGCGGGTTTTCGATCGGCGCGGCGCTTGGCGGGCTGCTGGCGGCGGCATTGATTCCGCAGTTCGGCTGGCGAAGCGTGTTTGTCTTCGGTGGCGTGGCGCCGCTTCTGTTGGCGCCGATCCTGGCGCTGAAATTGCCCGAGTCAGTGCGTTTCCTGGCACTGCAGCGCGGTGTGGATGCCCGCGTCGCGCAATTGCTCCTGCTCGTCAATCCGAACGCGGTGTTTGCGCCCGCAACCCGCTTCATCGTCGACGAGCCGGAACTTTCGGGAATTCCCGTCCAGCATCTTTTCACGTCGGGAAGAACCGTTCCCACGCTGCTGCTGTGGGTGGTGTTCTTCATGAGCCTGCTCGACCTCTATTTCCTGTCAAACTGGTTGCCGACGGTGCTCAACGATCTCGGCGCGTCGTTGTCGCAGGCCGCCGCTATCGGATCGATGCTGCAAGTCGGCGGCGTCGTCGGAACCATCGCGCTCGGCAGGGTCATCGATCGCTTCTCGTTTCGCGCACTCGCGCTGGTGTATTTCGCAGCCGTGTTCGCGGTCGGCGCGATCGGCCAGCTCGGACATTCGACCGTCCTCGTCACTGTGGCGATTTTCGCGGCCGGCTTTTGCATTGTCGGCGGACAGATCGCTGCCAACGCGCTGGCCGCTGGATACTATCCGACGTCGGTGAGGGCGACCGGCGTCGGCTGGGCGCTCGGAATCGGCAGGGTCGGCGCGATCGTCGGGCCCCTGATCGGCGGTGCGCTTTTGGATATGAAATGGAGCGCGGGCGAGGTTTTTCTGGCGGCCGCCGTCGCGGCACTGTGCGCGGCGCTGGCGGCGTTTGCGTTGAGCCGGCTCGCTGGCGTGGCGGTCGAGAGGGTCGGATCATTGCCGCCGCGAGTCCGGTATGCGGGACCCGTTCGAGCGAGCCTTGCATCCGTCGACGACAGGACAGACATGGATTAGATTATCGGGGCGACGCGCGGGAGGCGCGAGGGCCGTGAGCGAAACGAGCGGAGAAAACCAGGAGCGTAATCGCAAAATCGCCGAGAACGAAAGCGCGCGGCAGGTCGTCGGCGACGTCCGCGTCAGCGTATGGGCGATCGCGATTGCCGTCGTCGCCGCGCTCGCGGCCGTAGCCTGGGTGTTGATCCGCAGCCATTAGGCTACCGAAGCTCGCCTCACCCCACCGTACCGGACTCGCGCAATTTCCGGATCGAGGCGTCGTCATAGCCGGCTTCGCGCAGGATCTCGTCGGAGTGCTCGCCGATCCCCGGTGGGCGCCGCGGCCTGATCTTGTCGCTGCCGTCGATCCAGATCGGGCTGTTGATCGTAAGTATGGCCTCGTTGTCGAACGGCACAAGCACCTCGTTCTCGATCATCTGCCTGTCATGCGGAATGTCGTCGAGAATCCCGACCACGCCGAACACCAGGCCGTTGCCGTCGAGGATGGCGCGCCATTCAGCGAGATTTTTGCTGGCAAAGACCTCGTCGAAAATCCTTATCAGCTCGACCGATCTCGCATGGCGATCGGCCTTGGTGGTGAACCTCTCGTCTTGGATCAGATCCTCGCGCCCGAGACAGCGGGCGAGCGTCGGCCATTGCCGATCCTCGTTGAGCAGCGACAGGATGAGCCAGCGTCCGTCCTTGCAGCGGTAATGATTGGTGACGGCGTTGAGCGCGCGCTCGCGCGGCCGCCGTTCCTGGAATTTCGCGCCGCATAGCCTGGCCTGCGCCAGCACGCCGGCCGCCCAGACGCCGTTCGCCATCAGGTTCGAGCTCACATGCGAACCCTTGCCAGTGTGTTCGCGCTTATAGAGCGCGGTGACGATTGCGCCGTAAAGCGCCATCGCGCAGGGATGGTCGCCCATGCCCGCGACCGAACGCGCGGGCGCGGTGTTCTCGTCGGCGCGGACCAGATCCATCAGTCCCGAGCGCGCCCAGTAGGCATTGCTGTCGAAGCCCGGCTTGTCGGCCTCGTCGCCTCTCTCGCCATAGCCGGTGAATGACGCGTAGACGAGGCGCGCGTTGAGCGGGGCAAGCTCGTCATGGGTTATCCCGAGCCGCCGGCGCACGGCGGGCGGAAAGTTCGTGATGAACACGTCGGCCTCAGTCACCAGCCGATACAGCACCGCCTTGCCTTCGGGCTTTGAGAGATCAAGCGCCAGACTGCGCTTATTGCGCGATTCCAGGAGCCAGGCGAAATTGTGCGGGCTGATCGGATAGCCTGGCAGGTTCGGCAGATTGCGGTAGGGGTCGCCGAGCCCCGGCGGCTCGATCTTGATCACCTGCGCGCCGAAATCCGACAGCACGGTTGCGGCGGCGGGTGCTGCGATAAAGCTTGCGCAATCCAGAACCTTCAGCCCTTCGAAAATGCCGTCTTCCATGGTGAGCCTGCTCCGGTCGGGTTGTTGCTCTTGTTCCGCGCTACGGAATCGCTCCAATTCCGCGTCATTGCGAGCCAACGGGTCGCGCGAATGCGCGCCCGGTGGGCTCCGCGACGCAATCCATAGTGCAATAAAGCCCAACAGCGCAATCATGCACCGACTGGATTGCTTCGTCGCTTGCGCTCCTCGCAACGACCGTCATTCCGTATCCGACATCAGCGCTGCATTACCCCCGGCAGCCGCCGTGTTGACGGTCACGGTCTGCTCGGTGGCAAAGCGCGGCAAATAATGAGGCCCGCCGGCTTTGGGGCCGGTGCCCGACAATCCGACGCCGCCGAACGGCTGCACGCCGACCACGGCGCCGATCATGTTGCGGTTGACATAGACGTTGCCGACGGGAAGTCGCTCGACAATGGCTTCGATCCGGTCGTCGATCCGCGAGTGCACGCCGAGCGTTAGTCCATAGCCTGAATTTTCGATCGATCTCAGCACATCGCCGATCCGGTCGGCGCCGTAACGCACCAGGTGCAGGACCGGTCCGAACACTTCCTCGGTCAACTGATCGGCGCTTGAGAGTTCGAAAATATGCGGCGCGACATATTGGCCGGCGGGCGCATGGCCCTCGAAATGCAGCCGCGCCTGGCTTCTCATTTTGGCGATATGCGCCTCGAGCCGCTTCTTCGCATCGTCGTCGATCACGGGCCCGATCTGCACGGAGGCGTCGCGGGGATCGCCGATCTTCAGTTCGCGCGCCGCGCCCGAAATCATCTCGATCATGCGCTCGGCGACGTCGTCCTGCACGAACAGGAGCCGCAGCGCCGAGCAGCGCTGTCCGGCCGAGCGAAAGGCCGACGTCACGACGTCGTCGGCGACCTGTTCGGGCAGAGCGGTGGCGTCCACGATCATTGCGTTGATGCCGCCGGTCTCCGCAATCAGCGGCACGATCGGCCCATCCCCGGCGGCGAGCGTTCGGTTGATCAGGCGCGCGACCTCGCTGGAGCCGGTGAAGACGACCCCGGCGAGTTTGGGATGGGCCGTGAGTGCCGCGCCGATTGTGCCGTCGCCGGGCAAAAGATGCAGCGCCGAAGCCGGCACGCCCGCCTCGTGCAGCAGGCGGACGGCTTCAAACGCGATCAGCGGCGTCTGCTCGGCGGGCTTGGCCACCACTGCATTGCCGGCCATCAGGGCCGCCGTCACCTGGCCCGAGAAAATCGCCAGCGGAAAATTCCACGGCGAGATCGCGACAAAGACGCCGCGGCCGCGCAGGCCCAACACATTGCTCTCGCCCGTCGGGCCGGGCATGACTTCGGGATTGCCGAACAGGTCGCGTCCCTGGGCTGCGTAGTAGCGGCAGAAATCGGTGGCTTCACGCACTTCGGAAAAAGCATCATCCAGCGTCTTGCCGCCCTCGCGTTGCAGCAGTGCGATGAAGCGCGCCCGACGTTCCTCCAGCAGGTCGGCGGCCTTTTCGAGAATGCCAGCGCGGGTGTCGGCCGGGGTTTGGTTCCAGCTTGCAAAACCCTCGCGCGCGGCTTCGATTGCCGCATAGGCGTCCTCAGGCACCGGCTCGATCACGCTGCCGATCGGCGTGCTGCGGTCGATCGGACTGAAGAGTTGCCGCGGCGTGCCGGCAACGGCGAGTCCATTGATGAGGGTGGTCGCCGCGACCGCACCCGTTTCGCGGGCAACCGACGAAAGCAGGTGTTCCACGGCGTCGCGGTCGCCGAATTCGATGCCGTGCGAGTTCTTCCGGCGTGGCAGATAGAGGTCGCAGGGCAAGGGAATATCGGGGCGGCGCGCGTTTTCAGCCGAGCCGATGATGTCGGCTGGTCGTCGCAACAATGCGCCGAGGGGTACGCTGTCGTCGGCGGCAAGCGCCACGAAGGAGGAATTGGCGCCGTTCTCCAGCAATCGCCGCACCAGATAGGCCAAAAGATCGCGGTGGCTGCCGACCGGGGCGTAGGTGCGGGTGGCGAGGTGGGGATGATCACCGCTCAGTCGGGCGTAGAGCGCTTCGCCCATGCCGTGCAGGCGCTGGAATTCGAACCCGCTTTCGCCGTTCGCCAATTCGAGGAGCGTTGCGACCGTCAGCGCGTTGTGGGTGGCAAATTGCGGGAACAGCCGCGGGCGCAGGCCCAAAAGCCTGCGCGCGCAGGCGATGTAGTTGAGGTCGGTCATCGCCTTGCGCGTGAACACCGGGTAGTCGGAAAGCCCGCGTTCCTGGGCGCGTTTGATTTCCGTGTCCCAATACGCACCCTTGACCAGACGCACCATCATGCGCCGGTTCAGGCTTTTGGCGAGTACGTCCGCGTAGTCGATCACCGCACTGGCGCGTTTCTGGTAGGCTTGAATCGCAAGCCCAAAACCATCCCAGCCGGCGAGCGAAGCATCCGCAAACGCATCGGCAATCACCTCGAGCGACAGTTCGAGCCGGTCGGCTTCCTCGGCATC
>Ga0306923_10002842_pt1 | contig 16060 bp, 28 predicted proteins | sample sta12Can44000108_FD_203841 | JGI IMG/M metagenome (GOLD analysis project Ga0306923, IMG submission 203841) | Lab enrichment of tropical soil microbial communities from Luquillo Experimental Forest, Puerto Rico - statanox.12C.anox.44.000.108 (v2)... | ecosystem: Environmental > Terrestrial >... | reverse complement strand
ATCCGAATTGATGATGCGCCGAGCCATGTCCTCGGCGATCTCCACAGCGTTGCCGGTGATACCGATGAACGTTCGAGTGTGAAGCGGGACGGTTTTCGTTTGTCCCATTGGCCGGACCATCGCGGGGCTCTCGGTCAGCACAGAGGCGAGAATGTCCGACCGCAATTCCTTCGCGTTGAAGTTATCCAGAAACACCGACGGCCGCGCTTCAATGAGAGCGGAGGTCAATCGCTTATCAAATTCCTCATGATCGTGACCGGACGAGAACGCGGACGGTCTTACGCCGCTGGCGACGATGCAGATCGACTTGACGGCCAGACCCTTGCCTGTGCCGGCGCCGCTGAACGTTGGCGCGCGGACAAGATAGGCGGGCGCGAGCTCGAGCGATTGTCGACAGACGGCGGTGAGGAGTGCGACGAGGAACGAACTCTCATCAAGGCCTGGCGGCTTCGCCACGTCGATCACGGCGACGCCGAGCTCGGGATCTTGGATCTGCGCGCCATCCGCGAAAGGGAACGTTCTGAAAAAACAGCGCAGCCGGTACAGTGCGGCGTGTGCCTCCGCCTTCGTTGGCTGTTCGAGGAGCTCGAGGTCGGGAATGTTGTGGCACCACAACCCGGTCGCCTCGTCGTACCCATCCGCGATGCGAATGTCGCCGTTCGCACTAAGGATTGGTGCCGTTGTAATTCCGCGAAACGGTCGCAAGCTCCAATTCCCCTCGAGGCCCTTGAGGTACAAAGAGGCGATATCACAGCGACCGCCAGACGGTTGGCTGCGCTCATCGCGCAACGCTACGACTTTCTGTTTAACGGCAATGCGCCCGTCCGCATCGCTGTCGAAGGGCAATCTGCCACGCGCCATTGAAGTCACCAACGAAGCTGTCCGCGTTCTGGCGCATGAGATCTGCAAGCCGATGCGGTTGAGCAAAGGCGAATGGGTACCGGCCGCACTCCCGAAGGAGTCTCGCCATCCCAGTTGCCGGAGTGGTCGCGGCCGAAGCATCCACGAATGTCGGCGACCCCACGCTGCTGATACGGGCGCAGTAAATTCATGATGCGCCCGCGCCATTAACCCGCGAGCATTTCCTCGACGACTGGGCGCGGGATTTTGATCAGACGTCCGATGCGGACGACCCGCAGCTCTCCCCGTTTGATTGCTTCGTAAATTGCCCACGGCGTCGTTCCGAAGATTTCAGCCGCTTCGGGGACATTGAACACCGACCGGTCGTTCCACTTTCGCGGGAGGGCTTGCCGGTGAGTGGGCGCTGCGTTGCTCATGATGTTTAATCCGGTTTGATACGGTCTACTTGACGGCCTATTATGGCCGGGATAAATAGGACACGTTATATATTATAGTGATCTATATAAACCACCACAAATAGGCCATGTCAATCTTCGAATAACAAGCTCTGGGGGTGTTTCATGAAGCAACTAAAGGCTTCGATGCCGGACCAGCTGGCCGAACGGCTCGAAGCGGCGAGTGTCAGGTCGGGTCGCAGCCTTTCCGCGGAAATCTGCTCGCGAATCGAGAGCTCACTCGCCACGGATCAGACGACGCAGGATTTCCTCGAGGGCGTGGCGCGGATAGCGGTCGAAATCGAGCGCGAGACCGGCGCCACCTGGAGCAGGCACGCGGGCTCTCATGAGCATTTTGTGAAGGCGATCGTATCGCGGCTAGCGGTGCTCAAGCCCGAAGGCCCGACCGCCTTCGGCGATCGGCCTCATGCAACGATCCCTGACGACAGTCTGCACCTACTAGGGGCGATTGTTGAAGCTAGGCTCCGGCAACAGCCGGATTTCACCAGCTCCTCCACGCGTAAATTCCTGGAGGAGGAGTACCAAAGGTTGCGCCGCTTGGAGAAACTTACGCAGTACTCTGATACTCCGCTACCAGCGCGTGAGGCCGAGCGGCAGCAAAAGCAAAAAGCTGATCAGCAACGGAAAAGGGGGAAAAAGTCGTGAAAGGACACATCCGCAAACGCAGCTCGGCTTCATGGGAAGTTCGCTATGACTTCGGCGCTAACCCCGCCACTGGCAAACGCCGCGTCGCTACGGTCACCGTCCGCGGCGATCGCAAAGCGGCCGAGAAGGAGTTGCGTCGGCTACTCCGCACTGTGGACGACGGCTCGCACGTCGACCCGTCGCACGTCACGGTCCGGCGGTGGTTAGAAACCTGGCTTCAAACCGTGCAATCTGAAACCTCGCCAAAAACGAGTGAGCGTTACGCCGAGATTTGCCAAAACTTTCTTATGCCCGCACTCGGCAACATCAGCCTGACCAAGCTAGCCCCGACACAGATCCAAACGGCCTACAACGCTTGGGCGATTGGCGGTCGCCTTGACGGCAAGGCTGGCGGGCTGTCACCGCAGACGTGCAGACATATGCACCGCGTCCTAAGAACCGCTCTCGCTCGAGCGGTCGAGCAACAGTTGATCGCGCGCAATCCCGCCGACGTGTTCAAAAAGCGGTTGCCAAAGGTCGAGCGCAAGGAGCTCGTCACCCTGACGGCCGATCAATCCGCGCGGCTCCTCGAGGCCTTGGCGCACAGCCGCGTTTATTGGCCGGTGCTGCTGGCCCTGGCGACGGGTATGCGCCGGGGTGAGATCCTGGCGCTGCGGTGGAAAAACGTCGACTTGGAGAACGGGACGCTGCGCGTGATCGAAAGCCTCGAGCAGACGAAAACCAGCATCCGCTTCAAGGCGCCGAAGTCCGGCCGCCACCGCGCGATCACCCTGCCCGGCTATGCCGTCACCGAGCTCCGCCGGTTGAAGCGCGAGCAGGCCGAAGCCCTCCTAAGCCTCGGAGTTCGGCAATCGGGCGATACGCTGGTGTGCTGTCGAGCTGACGGCGAGCCGCACCAGCCGTTGAGCCTCACCTATGAGTTCGCGCGCTTCATGCGACGCCTAAAAGATCTGCCGCGGGTCAGGTTCCACGATCTAAGGCACAGCCACGCGACACAATTACTCGCGAGCGGCGTGCATCCGAAGATCGCCAGCGAGCGGCTCGGCCATGCTTCGGTCGGGATCACCCTGGATCTCTATTCGCACGTTACCGATACGATGCAGGGCGAGGCCGCGGCCAAACTTGACACCGCCATGCAGGCCGCGAAAAGTCGCCTCATGAAAAACAAGTAGGGAACGTTCGGTAGCAAATCCGGTAGCAAATCCGGTAGCATTTCAGGTTTTGTTCGTTTGGCGTGCTACCGATCCCGCCTAAATATCAAATACTTGGGGCCACGTGGCGGAGTGGTTACGCAGCGGTCTGCAAAACCGTTTACCCCGGTTCAATTCCGGGCGTGGCCTCCAATAAAATCAATCACTTAGCGGTTTAGGCTTGGTCGGAAATGGCGTAATTGCCACCGACTTGCCACCGACTTCGTCAGCAAGCTCGCTGCGCAGCCAAGCGTCCATGTTTTCCACAGCCTTGTCTTGGAGGTTCGGAAGGAACGTCGCGTAGACCGAAAGCGTGATGCTGACGCTGGCGTGCCCTGCCCGTTCACTGACGACCTTCACATGCACGCCGTCCATCAACTGATGCGAGATGTGGGTATGGCGCAGTCCGTGGAATGTGATTGGCGTAACGCCAATCTCCGCAATCATCTCGCCGAATGTCCGGCTCACATAATCCAAGCTGACCGGCTCACCATCGGCGCGAGTAAATACCAATTCCGGCTTGCCTAATCCCAATCGCAAGTGTTCAGCGGCCTGTTCTGTTTTATGGGTTTTGAGCGCTTGAACTGTCAGCGCAGGCAGCGTGATTGTTCGGCGACTGCCCTTGGTCTTTGGTGCCTTGAACGCTGGCTTACCATTCGCCCATTCCAGCGATTGGTTCACAGTCAGTCTGCCAGCGCGAAGATCAACGTCCGACCAGCGCAGCCCAAACAGCTCGCCCCTTCGTATTCCAGTGGTGACCGCAACCAGCACCGGAAGATAAAGTCCCCTGCCCTCGCAGGCGCGCAGCACTTGGGCGATCTCTGGCTTGGTCAGGATCTTGATCTCGCGTCCTGGCGGTCGTGGTGGCCGCACTTGCAGTGCGGGATTTCGAAACAGCACATCAGTCTTAACCGCGTGTTCTAGCGCCTGCGACAACGTGCGATGAACGTGGAGAACCGTTTGTGCAGATAGCGCAGCCCCGCGACTATCACGATGCCGCTGGCGTCCTTCACGTTGGAGTGCTGCTTCAAGGGCTTCGATATGGACCGCAGTGAGCTTGCGTAGTGGCAACGCCCCAATGCGGGGAATGATGTTGTGCCGTACAATTCCGCGATGGCGAAGGACAGTCTTGCGCGCGACACGTCGCTCAATATCAACTGTGAGCCAATGCTCAAGATATTCCGCAACTGTCATCTTCGTTGGATCGACGTAAGTCCCTTCATTACGTCGATTGAGCAGGCGATTTAACTCGGCCTGCGCCTCTCTCTTGGTGCCATGAAATGTAACGTGGCGCGATAACCGCTTTCCCGTCGCGGGATCACGACCAAGATCAAACTTCAATTCCCACGACTGCTTCCCGCGTTGGCGAATATGGCCCTGTCCCTGATTTCTCGTTACCGCTTGTCCTCCATCCCCTTATCGAAGCCTGCAATCATCTTTGCCGCTGCCTCAGGATCGGAGGCCAGCGCCCGCAATACATTATGCATCACTTCGCGCTGGTGAACCGCCATATGCTCCACGTGCTTCTGCGCGTCCCCGCCAAGATATTGTGCCAGCCCCCACAAAATCTCGGAATTGAGCGAACGGTTATTCCGCTTGGCGCTCGCGGCCAGCAGGCGATGAACCCCTGCGGGCATCCGCAGCCTCAAACCGACGACATCAGACTTTTTTGCCATCGCGGCCTCCATTCAGGACGGGCTAGCACGATTTGGGACGAGGTGTCAACTTCGGCGTCGTAATTGACACCATATGGTGTCACATTATATATATCGGCGCGAAAGGAGCCGTGTGATGGACGACGACTGCAAAACGCTAACCGTCCCCGAAGCCGGACGACGTTATTTCGCCCTGGGCCGCAATGCTTCGTACGAGGCAGCGCGACGTGGCGAAATACCCACGATCAGGATCGGGCGACTGTTGCGGGTGCCGATAGTGGCGCTGGAGCGAAAGCTCGAAGAGTGCGACCGGCGATGAGCCATTCATGAACATCCGCCTAGGGGCGGGGAAAGGAAGAGATGGAAATGCTTAACGTCACCAAAATCCATGACGAAGGCGAGCCTGCCTTCGACTACGATAGCCTGAGGGCCCACGAACTCGCCGATCTCCTCCCCATGATCGACGGGGTTAATTTCGAGAACCTCAAGGCCGATATTGCCAAGAACGGCATCCTTGAGCCCATCTTGTTATTCGAGGGCCGCATCCTCGATGGCCGCAATCGTTACCGCGCTGCGAAAGCGCTGGGTAAGGTTCGCGCGGGAAACTTCAAGACGTTCGAAGGCACTTACGTCGAGGCCGAAGCGTATGTGTTCTCGACTAACTTCCTTCGTCGTCAAATGACCAATGCGCAGAAGCAAGAGGTCATTCGGAAGATGATTGAGAAGTATCCCGACGACAGCAATCGCCAGATTGCTCGACGTTGCGGCATCTCCTCACACGCTAGCGTTGGCTCTGTCAGGGAGAAGATGCTTGCACCAAGTCCCGATCAGAAGAAGTTCGCCGAATTCTGCAAGACCTGGGATGCATTGTCAGAAGCGCGACGTGAAGAATTCGTGAAATTGTTCGCGCCGGACATTCGCGAATTGTTGGCGGCGTCGTGATGAGTGGATTTTCTGTCCGGCAAAATAAGCGTGACAACGACTTGGTTTAGACCCCGGACAAGAATTCCAGACTGTTTTGAGGGGCAGGGCTCCAGATCGGCGCTCTGCCCTTCTTCTTTGCGCCGTTCGAATTCCGACCGTGCTTTTCGCGCCAGTGATGCACTCCCTCCCAGGCCGCCAGACTTCATAAAAAGAATTCATAACACGCTGTATGTCATTGATTAACATGCATTTTTCGCTTGACTTTTCGCCGGAAGTATGGTATAATGGGAGGGTAAAATCGGGGAGTGTTGTGCCCATGATGACTGAAGGAAGAAGTGCCACGTGCGGATTGATCTGATGCCCACTCGCTGCTGCGAAAACTGCACCAAGAACTACGCGCCAACGTATCCGACGCAAAGGTGGTGCTCACCGGAGTGCAGAGAAGAATACCGCGCCACTGAACTGCGCGCAGCGCGAAAACTCTGGCGCGATGCGGAGGCCACGAGAGGTCTTAGAGGAGTGCCGTGATGGATGACAATCCGCACCCACTCCAATCTGAACATTCCGCGCCCGCCTCCAAAACAGGCGGGCGTTCGTTTTCAGGACCAACCCCACGCCAACAATTTCGAGGAGACTGAAATTGCCTAAGCGCACACCCACACGAACTCCACGCCCACCACTCCAAGGCAGAACCGACGCGCCTGCCTTCCAATCGAGAATTAGGAGTGCGCAACAACCTGGGCCCGCGATGATGCGCGGGCTGGATGCAGTGCTTCCAGGCGTGGGCACAGTGATGGGGGCTGCGATGCGACGACCTGAGATCAAGCGCAGAGGGCCGCGATGAGCATGAGAGTTCCCTTCCGCGCCTCGCAACCCAAAACTCCGGAGCAACCAAAAATTCCCCTGGAGTATCTGCTCATGGCCGCCGCACTCATGCAGAAGCAACGAGAGCCTAAAGATGAGAGCGAGGAGCAGCAATGACCGCTTACCAAAATAAATCTTCGCAAGCGGAACGTAAGCAAGTTCTGCGCAACGATGCCCGTGTTCGTTCTGGCTCCACGTTCTTCGACCACACCCACAACAATGACGAGGGCGGGAGATACGCCAAGCCCATGAACGTGACGGGCTCCACACCAACAGTAGAGTACCCGCGCCTTCCCTCTGGGCCTTGGGCTGATCCTGTTCAAATCCCACCAGAGGAACCGCTTGGCTACGGCATCTCGGAAGCCCCGATTGTGGGCGAGCCCCATGAAATTGAAGCCTTGGACGACACTGCCGACGCAACCAATGTCGCAGATGTAGCAGCCTCACCCTGTGGTGAGGTGGTGGTGTCGTCCTCCACGTTGGGCGACGTGACTGAGGCTGTTGCTCAGTCCGCGCCTTTGGCTGCGGTTGCTGCTCCGTCGTCGGTTGTCCTTGCTTCTCCCGCCGATGTTGAGCGCACCGCAGCCATCCCCACTCCCAAACCCACGGAGACGAGATGATGGAGCAATCCCTAGCCGAAATGGAAGAGTTTGAGCTTACCGATTGGGAATGGGAGGTCAAACTCAGTGCCGACGTTAAAGCTCGCGTCCAACGTCTAGAGACGGAGAAATTCTCCCGGCTTGAACTTTACGAAGAGTAGCTGGAGCTGATGGCGGTGCTCCAAGCCTATTGGCTTGGGCAAGCGCCAGAACGCCAACAAGAGACAGCGAGAGAAGTGCGGGACTTATTGCGCAAATCCGAGCAACTGAAAGAGAGGATGCAAACTTGGGCGCGGAAGAAACTCGCGCGAGTGTTTTGATGTGGAGTTGATGGCGATGGATCGTAGCAAAACAGTAGCCCAACATCTCTGGCCAAATTTACCAAGTAGCGCCAAACCCGCGCCGCCTTCGTGGGCTGGGCGCGAGCGCAGGGAGAGTGTGGCCGACGCAATCTTTCCGCGCCACGCGCCAGTGAAAAGTGAGCGGAAGGAGAAGCGAGTGTGGTCTGATCGTGAGAGCCTTCTCCGACTTCTGCGCAAGGCCAACGAGCGCAGGGAGAGGGGGCGCTGATGCTCACGGGGATAATATCCGCTCCCAACCCCTACCTCATTGCCATGACGCTGGCGTCTCAGGGCCTCGCTGTCTTTCCTGTTCGCGCCAAGCGGCCCCTCACGCCACGCGGTGTGTACTCGGCAACGAGTGATCTCGGTGTGCTGGCCAGAATGGATGGCTGGCGCAACGCCGACGCCTGTGGCCTCGCCACGGGTAAGGTGAGTGGGGTGGATGTGTTGGATGTTGATGTGAGGCGAGCCGAGGCCGCATCACGAGTGGGCCGGAGTTCCCCCCACCACCATGATGATGATGGGGGTGGTGTGGTGGATGGGCTCGCTGCACTGGCGACGTTGGGCCCTGCGCTGCCCGAAACGCTGACTGCGCAGACGCCATCGGGCGGCCGACATTTCTACTTCCGCCACATCGCTGGCGCACGCAGCCGCAAACTGTGCGCTGACGGAAGTGTTGAATGGTTCTCAACGGGGAAGCTTGTCGTGGTCCCACCTGCGCCAGGACGCACGTGGCTAAACGATGCGCCAATCGCAGAAGCGCCAGATTGGTTGAGGGCAATGGTGCTTGCGCCAACCCAACACACCAATCATGCACAGTGGGCTGAGGGAGGGGGAACTTCCGGTCCACTCGTTACTGCGCCTAGGCTCAACACCCAATCCCAAGTCCCACGCGAAATTTATCTGCTGATCCTTCGCGGGATGCGTGGGGCTGAGCGGAGTGTGCAGCGCAGGGTGCGGGGCCTTTGGGCCAATCTTGCTGGGAAGGGTTCGCGCCGGAACGACGGCCTCAACTACACCGCTTGGCAATTCAGCATTTTCATCGAGTGTGGCGATCTCAATCGTGAAGTCGCGGCCAAGCTTTTATGGCGTGCGTGCGAGGCCAACGGTTATCTCGCGAAGGATGGAGCGGGGGTGGTGAGGGAAGTCATCACGCGCGTGCTTGATTTCGAGGATTGGCAACCGGCTTCCGCCAGGAAGAGAAGTCAACAGAAGGAATGAGCAATGGCAAAACACAAACCTGCGGGCGGGATTAAGTCTCGCAATGTCGTGCACAAACCTGTTCGCACAGGAGCCGAGCGCAAACACGTTCATCCTGGCGGGGTCGCACAGCTTGGCCAAAAACAGGGCAACCATTCGACCGACGGCAATGTCTTGGCCAACAGAGGCCAACCCTTATTCGGTCCCAACAAACCAATCTCGGTGCCGTTGGGAAATGAAGTCAGTGCACGAACCGTGTGTGGTCCTGGTGGAAGTCGTGAGCTGATGAAAACTGGGAGCCAAGGCGTTCACGGTAGCGTCAATCCTGGCCAACCCAAGCCAGCGGGCGAAATCTTCCCTGGTTTTAGTTCACGCAAATAACCCCAACGATAGGAGCTAACAATGGCAGTTGAAGTTCGTCATTCCGGCAAATCAATGGAGCAACGTCTTGCTGATCGCCTGAAGTCAAGCGGTGATCCAAGAGCCGATGTCGTAACCAAGCATGGCGAAGGCGCGCGACGGACCATCCATCACGTACATTTCGCAGGGCATGTGTACGACAAATCCACTGCGATCCAGCCCAATGATGGGCAAACCCAACGCGGCTACGACCCAGCGACGACGCAAAGCGTTGGCGGCAACCCAAAGGGAGGAAATGGCCGTGACTAATCCCAAAACTCCCGTGACCGACCTCCTCCGAAAGCTCAAGTACGACACCGACACCAGGATTAAAAATGACCAAGCGCTCCTTGCGACATTGGAGGATTTGATAGCGAGGGTTGGTGAAGTCGAAGGGCTCGAAGAGCGGGCAGCAACCGCAAAGGCTCAGTTGGCCAGCGACAAATTCCAACTTGAACAAACCCAAGCCGCTTTGATGGAGGCCAAGGGAGAATATTCGGCGCTGCAAGCCGAACTCAGCGTGCCCGCCACCAAGCTCCATGAGCTGCGCACGATGTTGAAATCGATGTGAGGAAGCGATGACAGACAAACTCGAAACTGAACTCGAAGTGTTACGTGCGAGGGTTGCCGAACTCGAAGCTCGCGCAAATCCGCCAGCGCCACCTAAGTTCGAAGCGGGGGCGAGTGGGCCAACGACCACGGACCTTGCCATGAGCAGAATTTCGATGAGCCCCGAGGTGATGGCTGAGATGGTCCGCGCAGTTGGGAGCGAGACAATCCGAGGGATTGTGAAGAGCGGAGGTGTGGGGGTTTTGCAAAGCACTGCGACGACGCCAAGCCCAACCCCAGTGTCGGCACTCAACACTTCGGGCTGGCGTGATCCGGGTCCACTCAGCAATCCGCCTGGGGTCGCAATCGCGGACAGGTTGATGGACGCGCAGGACGCTCGTGATCGCGCTCAACTCATTGCGGATGAAGCAAGGAGGTTAGCATCGGACAAGAAGTGAGCGCGGAGATACTGCGCAGAATTGCAAACGTGCGGGGCGAGCTTAACGAACTGGAAGCTCTGCTTCGTGCGATTGGCACCAAGGTGCATGGGAGGATAGTTGCAGATTTAAAGGACCGGACCAATGGAACGAGATAACGAAGGAGGAGCGCCCGAGGATGACGCAAATCTTGAAATCAACGACGTGAAGATGGAGGCCGCAGAATGAAGAAATCAATAGCCGACATGACGGAAGAGGAAATCTTCCAAGACCTCTTGGTTAAGTGTGGTCTTGCACCAGCACCACCTCCACCCCCGCCAAAACCCGCAGCGGTCAAGGCCGGGGAGCGTTGGTCAGCGCAAAAACCAATCAGCGCAGTGTTGCAAGATGCGCGACGTGCTGAAGCCGCTGCGACCGAACGGCTGCGCCGAGAACGAGAGGAGCGCAGCGAAAGGATTGCAGCCGAGCATCGACGCGCCTGTTACCAAGCCGAGATCGACGCAGCTTGGCAACGCAGCCTCGACTATCAGGCCGAGCTTTCACAGTGGCGCGGGTGCCATCGTGGCCCAGGCGATCCTGATTGGCGCGGCTGATCGTGGTCGAGCATGATGAATTTGTGAGGGAAGTTATGCAGAACGATAATGTTGTTGAGAACGATGTGAATGAGGTTGCCGCTGAGCTAGTTGAGCAGCGGGTTCAGCTATTGCGGGACGTTGCGGGCGCACTTAGGGCCTACCCAGGGGGCGGGCCAAATCTCCGTGACAAGCATCTCGCGGAAGCGAAACGACTTGGCCTCGATGTGGGGCAGATCGCGGACCAATGGGATCATGTGATTGGCCAAGGGCGGCGACCCTACGCTAATTTGGGGATACGCCCACTGTCGGGGCCGCCAAGCCCAACAAACCCAACGCCAGCAAATGATCCGGGGCCACCAAAGACTGAGGTGGCCCTTGAAGTTTCTGGGAAGGTGAAAAGACCACTCGCGGAGATAATGAAGGGGGCTGATCTCAAGAAGCTGAAGGAGGTTGAGGAAGCGCCTGAGCCCCAGCTTGACGCTCACGTTGAGCCTGTTGATCCGGGTGTTGATGCTGATGCCGACGCTGTGAGCATCGGAAGGGCGCTAGTTCCAGTCAAGCGGTTCGCCAGTCGCATCATCTTGCCTGATGTAGCCCAGGTCTCCCAAGTCAAGGAAACTGTCCGGCTGGTCAATCTCAAGCACCAAATAGTCGGCAACTACGGCGGTCGCTGCATGGTGGTTTCATGGGAGCGTTGGCCAGTCAATCCAAAATTCTTGGTGCCAACCTTTCAGAAAGTTGCGGACTTCACGAACCGCTACGCTAATAGATTTGTCGAGCAAGAAACCAAGAGCGGAACGCAGCGGGTTCCGACTGGTACGTTTTGGTTCAGCCATTCAGCCAGCGCAACGTTCGACGGCGTTGGTTTTCGTCCTGGCGAAGATGAAGTGTTGCCAGGGAAACTTCTAAACCTCTGGCGAGGTTGGTCAGTCGAACCGAAGAAGGGAAACTGGCGGCTGTTACGCCGCCACATCTACCTCGTGCTAGGCAACGGAGATTGGAAAGCTGGCCGATACATCCTGCGTTGGTTTGCTCACATGTTTCAGCATCCCGGCGAGCCAGGACAAACAGTTTTGGTTTTCAAAGGCGAAGAAGAAGGTCTTGGCAAGGGCATCATGGCGCAAGCGATAATGCACATCCTTGGCCCTTATTCGCTGCCAGGCACTTCCTTGGTGCCTTCAGTGGCCACCTCCAACACTGCGTGTTCTTGTTCTTGGACGAAGCGTTTTGGGCTGGCGATCAGAAAGCCGAGGGCCGACTGAAGAGTTTGGTGACGGAGCGATACATAACAATCGAGCCCAAATACGTAACCCCGTTCCAAACTCCAAACCTGCTCCACATCATGATGGCCTCCAACAACGATTGGGTTGTGCCTGCGGGACCAACAGCGCGACGCTACGCAGTCTTTGAGGTGAGCAACAAGCATCGTCGGGACAAGGCTTACTTCAACGCACTGCGGGCCGAGATCGAGGGCGGCGGCGCTGCTGCAATGCTCTACGATCTCCTGCGCCTCGATCTTGGGGATTGGGAGCCGCAGGAACTTTACGAAACCGACGCACTGGTCGAGCAAAAGCAATGGAGCTTGCGCGGCCTCGATGCTTGGATCGAAGGGATGTTGCAGAAAGGAATGTTGTCTGTTCCCTATTCTCTCAAATACCCCAACCGTTGCTTGAGCCAAGACCTACTCAATGACGCACTCAAGCACGACCGCTACACCAACGACAGCAACGTCGCGACGAAGTTGAAGAAGGTCTTTCCCAAAGACAACATGAAAGACTTCAACAACCAAGCCGCTCGCGGTTGGGCGTTCCCACCACTCTCCGAATGCCGGGCGTCCTGGGCGCAACGCTACGGCGGCAAATGGAATTGGCACCACGACGTGAGGGAATGGAGGATCGGGGGATGAGGGCCATTAGACGGGTTAGACGGGTTAGACTGCTCAACTCCGGACCGCTGACTTTGTCTTGGTTTCCAAACATAAACAGTTAGGGGGTGTCTAACCTGTCTAAGGTGTCTAAGGTGTCTAATGAAGGGAATAGAAAGTTGAAAGACACGATCCTGTCGGAGCTTCAGGCAATCGAAGCGAAGCAACAACAACACACGGTTATTCCTAAAGGGGTCACAGCACCTGAGTTAGCGGACATGGTTATGCGTGGGGAAGTGAAGCTATCGCCACAACAGATGAGGGCGATGGTTGAGTTGTTGCCATTTCACGCACCCAAGCTTTCGTCTGTGGCAATCGGAACGATTGATGGCACAACTTTCGCAGAACGATTAGAGCGGGCTGTCAATCGCAGCCAACGTGCGAAGTTGATCGAGGGGAGAGCTGTGCAGGTGGATGAGCACGATTAAACTGGGGACGCAGGTCGCAGGTGGCGCGGGTGATCTCCGCAGGTTGCAGGTTTGGCCAAACGAATTGGGCGAGCCAACCGAGCCCGCCCCGATCACAACTTCGTAGATTACCTAATCTTCATAATCCTAACTGTCACGAGACTATAAGGTCGGGCCGCTCCCGGAGAGCCCGGCCCCGATCTCAGTGTCCATCCCCCAACCCCCCGATGCTGGGTCGGGGCCGACAATTATCCACGACCAATTATGTTTGTCAGTGGGCAGCGTGGTCCGCTAGCGCGGGCGGTGACGCTTCCAACGCGCCCCGATCATAATCCCCAACACGATTAGCAACACCAAAGCAACGCCACTTACCTCTAGCAGTCGCTTCCCGCCAAAGATTGCCAAGACAAGAGGGCCTGTTGCGGTCATGGCGCACACTGCCTAAACGATTAAGACTACAGATTAGTGATCACTGTATTCCTAAAATGATGATGGGCGAAGCCATTCGCTGACTTCGCCCACCCTCGTTAGCACGTAATTAGTAAGCGCGAGCCCCCGAAAATCGCAGAAGTTGCAGGAAATTATCGAGTCAGATCAATGGCCGGTTTTGCGTGATCTGATTCATAGACAGGTGGGGCGAGTGGTCCGTAAGGCTCGCGCCAACGCTCAAATCCTGGCCACGTAGCGATGTTGTGCTTGGCCTCAGCTATTAGCTCAGCGCTGTGGGCGTCGAACCAAGCCTGGGCCCAGATGGTGATCTGCCGCGCGGAGAGATCGTGGAGCCTAACCCCTTGCGCTTGAAACTGGCGCTTCACAGCGCGCTTTGCTGATTGATGGGCCAGGGCGAGAACGGCGCGACGATGCTGGGCTAGTCTCTCTGCAAATCCAATCCTTGCCATTCCATGCTCCCGTTAAGAAGAAAGGCCCGCGATTGGCGGGCCTTTCTGAATTGAACTTTAGTTTTGAGTTGTGTTCAGGCGCTCCAACGCCAGCACTGCTTCGAAAGCCTCGGCGAAAGCCTCGATGAACCTTTCCGATGTCGAGCATTGCCAACACACGATTAGTCCACGATCCTTCTCGCCATAGCAGAGTGGGCAAGTTGTGCCTGAATGAGTTTTAGGGTTGTCCATTGTCGTTAGCTCCTCGCCCTGACATTCGCCCCTGGTTCACATGCACGTTTGAAGCGGTCACGTTTGAACATGCCGTTATCGCCTGCGAACACGTCGGCAAGCTCATCGACCACAACAGCGATTGGATCGTTGCTGCCGTTGGCGCGTCGCCGTGCTTCTTGCATCGCCTTGGCAATGGCCTCGTAGTGGCGTTTGGCGAACTTGTTACGCATCACGCGGCCTCCGCTTGGCCAAGGATGTGGCCATCGCGTTCGAAGTGAGCGGAGACGACTTGCGGAGCTTGCGCCATTGGCAGCGCTTTGCGCGTACTCCACGCCGCCTTGCACAGCTTAACGCCACGCTCCCAATCCAACGCATCGTCGCGGCAGTGCGTAGTCATTCTGCAAAAAGTGCCATCAGCGAAGCTCACAACGCACGTTGGACCGCGGGATGTGAGCTTGCGCTGCTTGGGCTTGGTGACGCGGTAGCCCGCTGCCTTCACTAGCTGCAAGGCGTGATCGAGTGGTGATAGGCTAATGGTAGCCTGAGCCATTGGTCGCTCCTCTGGCTTGGGTTAGGCCAGCCTTGAGGCGTGGCGAGACGCCTCGGCTGGCCGCTTCAGTGCGAAGCAGTCAGGTCATATCAAATCGTGGGCAGGACTTTTAGTTAATTCGCGCAGCGCTGCGTTTGTTTGTTTGTTGTTTGTTTGCTCGCAGCGCAGCGTTCGTGCCCGTTTCGTTCGGCCAATCGAGGCAGGGGGCACCCCCAAAATTCATCGCTTGCTCGGCCGCAATCCCCCCTCGCAAATTCTGTGAGAAATTCCTCGAAGCCAAGACGTGGCTTGTGGCGCAAGATCGCTTTGGCTAGCGCCGCTTAAAGACGACGCTAGCTTTTAGCAAATATCAAGCCCCGGCCACCCAACGAAGGCGGCCTCGCTCGGTGATCGCAGCGTTAGCCCAAACGCCTATTGCGTCTTCTGCCGAGGATCGTCCTTCGGGTTCACGTAAGTGATGCCCCACGGTCCGATGCTGTTGACTTGGAGGACCGTGTCCTCGTCGGCGGAGAAATAATGGACCATCCCCGGGGGGTTGACCCAGAAGCCGCCGGTGGGGAATACGTTTGCTTTGGCGGCATCACCGCTTTCTCCCATACCCAAACGCGCTGTTCCCGACAGCACGGTGGACACCTCCGGCTTGGGATGAGTATGCGGAGCGACACGATAGCCCTTCGGGAACTTGAGCCGCATTGCAAACAGTTCTTCCTTGCTCGGATCGCCGTACAGTACGGCCATCTCGGCGCCAGCGGGAAGAGAAGCGGGGCCGGGTGACCATTTGATCTCCGGTGGCGTGAACATCTTCTGTTCACCGGTGGTCTGCGCCGAAGAGATAACAGCGGTAGTGGCGAGAATACCGCTAGCAAATACCAACATCGAGATTTTCATGGTAGTCCTCCCAACGTTATGTCGCATTGCCATTAGGATAACACCCCACAATCCACTGCGCCATGGATCGAGGCGGGAGTAGCGCCAAAATTGCTTGCCTTCTCGCCGCCAATGGGTGCGCGCAAATTTGCTACAAAAATCCTGCGGTGCTGCGCAAATTCTGTGTGAAATTCCTCGACCCCATACCTTCGCCTAGCCTCACCACTGCAACTGCTAATCAGGAGATGCTATAAGAGAAGGCTTCTTCTGGAGGGGCTGGCCGTGAAGAAAGTTGTTTGGTGTTTGTCGCTTGCGTTGGCGATGCCTTCGATGGCGTTCAGCGCTGACAAAAGAGACGGCACCTATTATTGTACTGCAACATTTGCGGGTGGCATTGGGTACGACAACAAGCGGAAGCAATGGGAAGGAGCCACCTTTGAGCACAGCAAGAACTTTGTGATGAAGCTAAGCTTTCGTGAGACAGTAAAAGGTCAAACCCGTGATGA
>Ga0306923_10002841_pt1 | contig 16061 bp, 9 predicted proteins | sample sta12Can44000108_FD_203841 | JGI IMG/M metagenome (GOLD analysis project Ga0306923, IMG submission 203841) | Lab enrichment of tropical soil microbial communities from Luquillo Experimental Forest, Puerto Rico - statanox.12C.anox.44.000.108 (v2)... | ecosystem: Environmental > Terrestrial > Soil... | reverse complement strand
AATATTTCCCAATCTCGACCGGTAAACTGCCAGAGAGTGTTGCGCAAGCTGAGCGAAACATCGTGTTGCCCAGGTTTTGCGGAAGGACGCTGGTGCGATAGGGTTTCATGGAAAAGACCATCACTCACACCGAGCCACAGGGTACCGTCTGGTGCGCGATACATGGAGCCCACCCTCCAATCACGATATTTGGGGAGTATGAGGACGTCCGTCTTCCCAACGGAGGCACGATAAAGAGGCGAGCCTGTCCCTCCAATCAAGACCGCTCCGCGATCATCTGCGACAAGACCAAAGTAAGATCCTCCTTGTGCGAGTTCCTGCTTGACTAGGGGACTGTAGAAGAAGCGGTCCAGACCCTTTTCACTAGCGAACCAAAGGCTACCCTCCTGGTCCATCAGTCTTCCTACTGAACTAATCCGTTGTGTATTCGAGGGAAGATTCTGGTGTACTACTTGGAATCTGCGGCTTCCCCTTTTCAGGCACAGTAGCATTCTTTCTCCGCCCACCCAGAGATTTCCGTCTCGATCAACCGCCACCTCCACGGCACTTTTGAGCGGGACGTTCCAATCCGTCCCGATGTGCTGCCAATGCGAACCTTCGAACCTCCAGAGGCCGCTGCTGTAAGCAGCCGCCCAGACATTTCCATCTTTATCCCGAACCATGAGGCGAATCGTTCCACTATTGGCGGCAAAGTCGCCGCCGTAGTTTTTCACTCGCCCCTTGTCAAGAAGACTGGTTCCGCCAAAGGTGTAACCAATCCAAAGCCCGCCGGAAGGTGGCGCATACAACGCAGAGATGTTTGCGGAAAGGAATTCCTCCCCAGATTGTGAATGGAACAACTCAAACCGCCTGCCGTCAAATCGGTACAGTCCGCTAGGGCCGCCGAGCCAGAGGTAGCCGTCGCTTGTCTGGGCCAAGGCATGGGATTGGGGTGCGCCATCTCTGAATGTCCACCTCTCGTGTTCTAGCTGCCAATTCGCTTCCTTCATCGGCACCCATGGACCCAACCGCGCGCCTAATCCGGGAGCGCCGTTTCCGAACGCTTCGAGGTACGTGTCAGGCGGCCCAGCCTGATTCCGATTACACGTCAGTTTTCCGTTTTCATTGGAAATGTCTGCGATGCAACGGTTAGGGTCATGCAAATCGGTCGTCAGCCAGTCGCCGTCGAATGCCTGGCAAATTGCACGCAGGTTATTTCCACGCGTGTCGAGAACTACGCAAGTCAACTGATAGCTGCCGGGAGGAAGCTTCACACCCGAATCCGAAGCAGCCGCGGCCGCCGCGGAACACGCGAATAAAATGCACAAGCAAGCCAGACTCACGGGAACCATCTGATGGACAGTTAGCATGGTCCCCTTCAGGAGAGGATGCTCATTGTCGGACGGTATGCGCGTTGCGCTCGTACTCATGAGGACAGTCAACCTTCGTTTGCTCATGGCCTTTAATGGGAAGGCGAATCTCTACTTCAGCCCCGCCTCCCCATGTCTATCCACTCGCGAATATAAGGCGGACAATTCTTTAGCGTGATTCCCCGGGCTTCGCACGCTGCAAGAAACTGGATACTTTCACGATCCGCAAGCGTCACTTCTCCCAGGTCAAGGGTGATATCCATGTTTCGTGCTTCAGCCTGAAAAAGTTCTTGCAACTCGGACACGTGCTTCTCCTCGACGCGCCCGCTGAGAGTGAAGGCCGCAAGGCTCTTGTCCCGGGATCTTCGAATTTCTAACATCTCGGCTTTTTAGAAGTGCAAGACCAGTGCCATGCGTAAATCAATGATAGCAAGCACCTTGTTTTTGTATCAGGTCACGGTCTTCGTAAATTAACGAAAATCGTGATTTTGAAGTGACGGGTAAACAGGCTTTTAGATTCCCCTAAATCGGTGTTTGTTGATTCCGAGAACTTTGATCTTGGAGTCCAGCGTGGTAGGAGGAACACCCAGTTTAGCAGCGGCCCCTGCTGGGCCTGAAACCCGGCCCCGCGCTTCGGCCAGAGCTGCCTCGATCGCTTTCTTCTCCTGAGATGGCGGCATTCTGAGGAGTGGTCGAATAGCCTGCTCTGTTCCATCGAAGTCCCGAGAAAGCCAACTCTCATCGATTGTGATGGTTTCTTTTTCAGAGACAATGATGGATCTCTCGATCACATTTTGAAGCTCGCGGATATTACCCGGCCAGGCGTACGATTTGAGTCTGTCGAGCGTCGCTGTATTGATACCTCGTACTTTCTTTCCAGCCTTCTTGCTGTAACGAGCGATCAAGTACTCGACCAGGAGCGGGATGTCTTCTCTTCTCTGGCGCAGAGGCGGCATCTCAATGGGAAACACATTCAGCCTGTAGTAGAGGTCGCTCCGAAACGTCCCTGCGTCAATAGCGGCTTGCAAATTGCGATTGGTCGCAGCGATCACGCGCGCGTCTGCACGAATCACTTTGCTGCCACCCACGCGCTCAAACTCGGACTCTTGCAACACGCGCAGCAGTGCGATCTGGACGTCATGCGAAAGTTCCCCGATCTCGTCGAGGAAAATGGTGCCTCCTTCGGCCAACTCGAAACGGCCGAGGTGGCGTTGCGTCGCCCCTGTGAAAGCTCCTTTCTCGTGACCAAACAGTTCCGAGGCGATCAACGAAGGCGGGATCGCCGCACAATTCACGCTGACGAAGGCGCGCTCGGCACGTTGTGACCGTTTGTGGATCGCGCGTGCAATCAGCTCCTTGCCGGTACCTGTCTCTCCAGTTATGAGCACGGTAGAATCCGTCGGCGCGACCTTTCGCACAAGCGCAAGGATGGCGTGCAGCGCTGGCGATTCCCCTACGATCTCCTCGAACATCCAGGCCTTATCGACTTCTTCCCTCAGCGCAACGTTCTCTTCGTAAAGCTGATCCTTCAACTTTTTGATTTCGGCAAGAGCGTTTTGCAGGTTGTCCGCCGCCCGCTTGCGCTCGGTAATGTCTCGCACTGCTCCGGAGACTAGAGTACCGTCCTCCGTCTCTAAAGGACTGAGGCTGATCTCCACTGGAAACTCCGTCCCATCTTTCCGCAGTCCGAAGAGATTCAAACCCTCACCCATCGGCCGGACACGAGGCTGGGCAAAGAAACCAGCGCGGTGCCTGACATGTCGGCCCCGGGACCGCTCGGGCACAAGAATCTCGATCTCCTGCCCCAGGAGTTCCTCCCTCCTATACCCAAAAACTTTCTCCAACTGTGCGTTGACCAATACAATCTTGCCCTGAGGACTCATCACGACCATTGGATCCGGCGCTGATTCCAAAAGCTCCCGGAATTTCTGCTCTGCTCGCTTACGTTCAGTAATATCGGTCAAAATGCCGGTTACCCCGACCGGGTTACCCTTTTCGTCTCGCATCAGAACGCCGCCATCGAGCACCCATCGGATTTCACCGGTTGGCCTGATGATACGAAACTCAACATCTCGAAAGCTGGCTTCCTCACCAGCTATCCACCGCGAGTAAGCGCTAGCGACCCGGTCACGGTCCGCGGGATGGATAGCCTCAGTCCATAGCCGTGGGTTCCGGTAGAGTTCACTGACACTGCGCCCAAAGATCCGTTCGAAGCTGGGGCTTACATACAACACCTTCTCCGGCTCGAGCGCCGTGATCCAGATATTTTCCGGGACTGAGTCAGCCATTACCTGAAACCGCTCTTCAACCTCCCGAACAGCCTTCTCAGCGCGTTTGCGCTTAGTGATGTCAGTCACTGCTCCCACGAACTCCCGGCCACTTTCGCCTTCAGAGGGACGGCCAACGACATGCAGGTATTTAACGGACCCATTAGGCATCTGCAAGCGGTGCTCGAAATCGAACTTTGCCGTCTCGCGTGACGCGTGCTCGATGACTTGTTCCACATTTGATCGATCCTCTGGATGCGTTCGCTGAAGAATTCGCTCGATGGTAGGCTTCGCCTCTCGGTCATATTCGAATATCCGGAAGGTCTCGTCCGACCAGACGATTTCTCCACTCGCAACGCTCCAGCCGAAACTCCCCGTGTGGCTCAGTCTCTGCGCTTCTGCAAGGTAAGCTTGGTGGCGCTGCAACTCCTGAGTCAAAAGCTCCTGTTCAGTCACATCCATTGCGGTTCCGAGAAACCCCTTGAGAACTTCGTTTTCGAGAACAGGAATACCCACACACCGAATATAGCGAAGTTCGCCGTCGGGTCGAACGATTCGCTTCTTCACATCGCAGCCGCAACGTTGTGCGTGCATTCTTCTTATGGTCAGTGCCATGGACTCGCGGTCTTCCGGGTGAATGCTGGCGAGATACTGATCAAGTGTAGGGGGCCCCTTCTGTGGGTCGAGGCCGTAGATTTGAAATAGCTCCCGAGACCAGTGGTCAAAAAAACCCGAAGGGTTCAATGCCCAACTGCCCTTATGAGCAAGCCGCTCTCCCTCACTGAGATAAAACTGGCTTCGCCGGAGGGCCTCCTCGGCCCGTTTGCGCTCCGCTCTTTCTCGGGCTTCGCGCAAAGCCCTCTGGACCGCGGGCATGAGTCGCGACAGCCGTGTCTTCAGAACATAGTCCGTAGCGCCAACCTTGAGCGCCTCAATCGCGACTTCTTCTCCCAGCGTTCCGGAAACAAAGATGAAGGGGACCTCCGGGCAAACTTTCACAGCCAGCTTTAATGCGGAAAGCCCGTCGAAGGAAGGAAGGGTGTAATCTGCCAGAATCAGATCAATTCCGCCTCGCTCGAGGGAAGCCGACACTGCGGATTCAGTATCCACTCGTGTTATCTCGCAAACGATATGTTCCGACTCAAGCAGATCCCGGATCAGCTGGGTGTCCTTGGGGTCATCTTCAATCGACAGAATCCGCAATGGAGACCCCGTATTCACTTTTTCACGCTCCCGGGCGGCGGCTCATTGATGAGGGCCCAGAAAACGCCCAGTTCTCGGATAGCATTGACAAACTCATGAAAGTCAACCGGCTTTACGACGTACGCGTTCACGCCAAGCTTGTAGCTTGATACCATGTCCTTCTCCTCGCGCGACGAGGTAAGCACCACCACCGGAATTAATTTGAGTTTTTCATCAGACTTAACTTGCTTCAATACTTCTAATCCATCAACCTTCGGCAATTTGAGATCGAGCAGGAGGACGGCGGGATTGTGATTCGGCCGATTGGCGAACTTAGCCCGACAATAAAGATAATCCAGGGCCTCCTCGCCATCCCGAGCGACAACGACCTCGTTTGCGAGTTTATATTCTTTCAGGGCGAAGAGTGTCAGCTCGACATCTTTCGGGTCGTCTTCCACCATTAAGATACGTTCCATCAATCTGAACCCCCTTCTTTGGAAAGTGAGAAGTAGAACGTTGCCCCCTGATCCACCAGCCCCTCGGCCCAGACCTTGCCTCCATGGCGATGTATAATCCGCTGAACCGTGGCCAGCCCAATGCCCGTGCCTTCGAACGAATCGGACGGGTGCAGTCGCTGAAAGACGCCGAAAAGTTTGCTCACATACTTCATGTCAAAGCCAACTCCATTGTCCTTGACAAATACTGTTAATTCGCCGTTGTTCCCGTTGATGCATCCGATCTCGATTTCAGCCTGGGACCGCGGCCGGGTGAACTTAACTGCATTCGAAAGAAGATTCACCAGTACCAGCCGCAGCATAGAGCGGTCTGCGTAGAATTCGGGCAGCGCACCGATTTTCCACTCGATGTTACGGCCTTCTGCCTCTTGCCGGACTTCACTAACGGCTTCCGTCACCAGTTGCGAGAGGTTGACTAATGATCTTTGCGTTTCGGCTCGCCCGATTCTCGAAAAGGCCAGCAGATCGTCAATCAGGTTCCCCATACGCTTTGCCGACTCCATGATTATCGTTATGTATCGTCGGCACGTTTCATCCAATTGGATTGAAGGCGCTTTCTTTTGGAGCAGCTCGGAATAGCCGGACATATGGCGGAGCGGCGCGCGCAAGTCATGAGACACGGAATACGCAAAAGCCTCCAATTCCTTGTTCATGGCTGCAAGCTCCGAGGATCGTCGTGCAACTTCGCGCTCCACCCGCTCGCGCAATGCGATATTCTCTGTGTAAAGCTGGTCCTTTAGCGCCCTGATTTGCTCAAACGCGGTCTCCAGCGCTCGTTTGGCCTGCCTGGCAGCGGTTACGTCTGCAGAAATGCCGCTCACTTCCACTGGCCTGCCGTTTTCGTCGCGCGTCAGCACCCCGCGCTCGTGAATCCAGCGGATTTCACCGTCAGGCCTGACGATGCGGAATTCTATATCGTGGTAGTTGATTTCCGCACCCCCGATCCACTTTGAGAAGTTGGCCACCACGCGGTCGCGGTCTTCCGGGTGAATTGACCAGGTCCATAGACGTGGCTCACGGTATAAATCTTCCACCTTCAGGCCCCAGACAGTTTCGAAGCTTGGGCTACAATACAAAACCTTCTCCGAGTCTAATGCGGTTATCCAGATCACCTCAGGAAGCTTGTCGGCTAGTTCGCGAAGCCGTCTTTCGCTCTCTCGAAGAGCTGCCCCGGCGCGGATCCGCTCGATTTCGACTTGGGCGTCCTGTTCTGCCATGCGGCGGGCTTCCTGTAAGGCGATGGCGACCTGGTTTGTGGCCACCTGCAGCAGAAGCCTTTCGCTCTCCGTGGGAAACTCCGGTCGCTGGGAGCCCGCGACAAATACGCCGATACTCTCCTGGATCCCAAGATGGAATACTGAGATTGACGCTGTGCCCTCCGCTACAGGATTAGCGATATGCTGAGAAGCGGTCGTCGAGTCGTGTGCCAGATGCGGCGCCAGAGCACGACCAATATCTTCTGCCGCAGCTTCTCCTTGGGCCAGTCGAATCCATTCTTTTGGTGGTCCGCTGCCGAAGTCGCAAGCCCGTAGATAAGCGAAGTCGAGGTCCAACATTCGGACCAGCCCATCGAGCAAGACCGTCGCCACCCCCGAAAGGTCACGCCCAGTCCACATCGCGGGCAGTGAAAGGACGCTGACGAGGTCGTTCATGCAGCGCCGAAGCCGGCTGATTTCTCCCGGGGCGGATTCTTTGCCCACATTGACCTCTACGTCGGCCAGCGTTCTTTGGCCGGTTTTCAGTTCGTTTGAGTTCCCCGCCTGCGGAGTTCCCGCAAGAACTCCTCCGGGGGCACAAAGAACGGATTCTCTTGAAGAATTCCGCCGACGATCACTAGCGGGTGTGTCCTCATCACATCCACCACGATGTCTCCGCGAAACCTGCGGAGATCATAGGTACAAATAATCGGGTCGATTGGGCCAGTTGGCCGCAGCCACAACTCATTTGTCTTTGCCTCGTATTCGAGCAGTTCGTTGGGGTCCATCTTCGTTTCCAGAACCCATTCCATATGAGTGACAAAGCGAATGAGAGGAAAACCATTCTGCTTGGCATCTTTTACAACTTCTTCAAACAAATCAAGCGTCTTCTGTTGATCGAAACTGCCGCCCCGCAGATGCGTGTTAGCCCAGTCGCGGAGCTCAAGTTGGCCACACTTCTCCAATGCGGCAGTTTCAATGCCAGCCGAGGCTAGTCGCAGCCGGTGCTCGTCCAGTCCTCGCGGGTCAATGGTGTGGACAGCCTTCTCCCCTAGGTCGAGGCCCTCTTTGATGAAGGGCAGGAGCACACGGTATTCGTCGTCGGCGCTTTGGAAAAAAGCACAAATATGAGGCCGGCTTGCAAGTGCTGAGCCGGATAGCTTGACCGGGCCCCCGCCTTCTCTCGGGAGGCTACTCAACAGATTTCCTGGCTGCTTATTTAGGCTCATTTTGTTCCCCGATGGGGACCTCGCTCCGGCCCACCTGGCGCCGTAGACTTTCAAAATTCTCAAAACTCATATCTCAGTGCGAACTGCATTACGCGGGGCTGCGTGAGGAGCCCGGTGTAGTCGCCAAATTTGCCGGGGAGCTGCTGAAGAGAGGGAGCACCGTCGCCGAGGCCGGCCAAGACGTTGAAGCGCTTGAGGTTTGGAACGTTGAAGACCTCCCAGCGGAATTGCAAGCTGTGGGTTTCCTGATAAGGCATTTTCCAACGCTTGCTCAGACTCATGTCCCATCCGGCGAAGCCGTTTCCGCGTAAGGTGTTCCGGGAGCCGCTCTGTCCGGGAAATGGATGAACAAAGTCGTTGAATGCCGTGGCGGGGTTGGCAAATATGCTGACGGTTCCATCCGGCTGCTTGAAAGCGCCCGCCCGCGGGCGTGTAATCATCTGTGCACTACCCGTTACCCACCAGTCTGTAGGCCAAAATTGCCCATTGTCCACGGTGAAAGGTAAGCCCGTGGTCCAACGGGCCAAGCCAGAGACCTGCCATCCGCCAATGAAAGCGTTCAACGTGTGACCTGCGCCACGGCCGACCAATTTTCCAGTTCCCATAGGCAGCTCGATAATCCAATTGGCGTTGATCTGATGTGTCATGTCAAAGTCAGAGACTCCGCGTGCGCCTCTGGGATCAAACGCGTTTACTAGGCGGCTCCCGGGCGGGCCGATATTGTTATTAGAGCTGAAGCCCAGCCGCGCTGCACCGGAACTGATGTCGATGGACTTCGAAAAGGTATAGTTCAGGTCAAACTGCACACCCTGGCTGACCTGTTTTCTCAAATTAGCTTGCAACGCGTGATAGTTAGAAGTGCCAATAGAACTCCACGCATACATGCTGGTAAGTTGGCTGTTCAACATTTCCCCAGGCTTGCCGTTAAAGAAATAAGAATTCGCCCGCGGTCCATTGTCCGAGAGAAGGCCAAAGAGGTCGATGTTCGCCAGACCAACCGTCTCGTTGCCAGGATAGGTGGCTAGGCTGTAAAGGCCGTAGATGGCCTGAATGAGTGCATTTGGATTGGAGAACCAATCCACGCAAGTGGGTTGAGCTTGCGAGACCGTGCAGGCCGAGTGACCACCTTGAGCTGGAACGGAAAAGGGCACCACGTATCCGGTCGCACCCGGATTGTAAGGTTGCGCAGGTTCAATCAGGTCTTGCCAGAAAGCCACGGTCGGCCCGACCATCGCGTTGGTGACCGTATTGGCTGGGACACCTTGGCGGCCGAGTTGAGAAATGGCCTTTACGGCCGCGTAGTAATCGATCTCGGACTTGGGATCGACAAGGTCGAGAGGCTGGGCCAAGTCTCTCTGTGTCAGCAGACTGTGGCCAAAGCGCCCTACGTAGGAAAGCTGCAGCGAGAATCGATGCGGAAATTCGCGGCCGATGGAAAAGTCCGCGGCCCATGCATAAGGCGTGCGGAGTGATTGGTCGATTCCCCAGGTAATAGCCTCGCCGGTAGCCGAAGGGGTCTGCGGGAAACCATTGGGATAAGGAGGAGTAAAAAATACCACCGGGGCCTTGCCTGTGATGGGCGTCGTTATGCTGTTGTCGATGGGGATTTGGTTGATGCTAGTAAAGCGCGGCACGTCAGCCGCATCATCCACACCGGGAATACAACAGGGGTTTTCCAGCGTGGCGGACACTCCCGCCGGAGCATTTTGGTCAAAAGTGTTGATCAGTTCCATTCCGGCGCGGTCATACACTCTACCAAAACCCATGCGGATGACGCTCTTGTTCCCATCTCCGAAAAGCGTTTTGAGCAAGCCGCCATGCGGCCGCGGAGAATAAGCCAGAGAAACGCGAGGTGCGAAATCTGTTTTTTCAAAGTGATACAAGCCCGGCCCATTGTTCGCGGGTCCCCCGAGCACGAAAGAAATGAGCGGGCCATCGGCGTAACCTAGACCCTTGTTCATTCTCTGAGCATTCTCACCAAGGTATTGCCCGAGATTCAGATTGCTTGAGGAGCACAAACCTGATGGATTCGCTGTGTTGGAACACAGCGGTGTTGACTGTAAACCATTCACTTCCCAGGGTGGAGGGAAAAGGGACCAACGCAGACCGTAGGTCAGCGTAAGGTTCGGTTTGATGTGCCAGGAGTCCTGGCCATAGAATTCGTACCAATCCAGGCCATAGTCGAATTTGACAGGGGTTCCGGCCGGAATAAGGTTGCCACTTCGATCGTAATTGTAATTCGCCACAATATCCGAAACCATGCCAAGTAGTCCAACCATCGCGTAATCATAGGCGGTACTTGAAATGGGTTCGAGACACGGTTGGTTGCCGCAGCTGGGTGAGGTGAGATAGGCGGGATCCAGGGGGCTACCTGCGCTGGTGGTTGTAATCGTGTTGGAAAAGCCGGGAGGTGCCAGCCAGAAACTCACGCCCCTTCCCACGCTGAAAGAATGGAGCATGCTCACGCGAGGATTGCGCGCAAAACCTACGTTCGTGCCGAACTGAAGCGTGTGAGCGCCCTTTGTCCAGGAAAAATCATCCAACAGATTGTGAACAGGCAATTGGAAGCTGTGGCTGTAGTTGATGCCTTGGTCGAGCGTGTAGATGATGTTCCATGGTTGGTCTGTGTTGCCGATGAATCCCGTGCTTTCCCGAGTGTATCCCCAATGAAACGTGTTAGCGGTCGTCGGACTCAGGACTGCCGTGTAACCGACTGCAAATCCCTTGCTGTGATCTACAACGGTCTGCTCGGGCGGTGAACCCGGGAGAAAAGGAGCCTGAGGATTAGATAGATTTTGCATAGCGCCGCGCCAGAACAGCACTTGTTTACCGTCGTTCGTCAGGTGATAGTCAATTCGACCGATAAGCACGTTGTTGTCGAGGCTCACCGGCGCGGCGAATCGGAAGCCGGAAAAGTTGTAACCGTCGCCGACGCTCTTGTCATTCGTAACAAATTTCCCAGTGCAGAAGGTCGTATCAAAGTAACCTGGTTTTGAAGTCCGGCCGAGATTCAACACGGCATGATTAACCCCAAGATGGAGGGGATCGAGGTTTTGAATATCCGCCGGGGTCAGGGCAGTCACGCCGCCGTCTACATTCTGATAAGTAAGGTCTCCCCGGCATAGCGAAGGCGTCGGAACATTCCGAACGACGCTTTGGTCTTCCTCTTGGCGCGTTCCTTCATAGTTTACAAAGAAATATAAGCGGTCTTTATGAACGGGACCGCCGAGGGATCCGCCGAAGATGTTCCGAATCAATTTGAGAGGCTTGTTGGGTTGATTGCTGTTGAGCTCGGCAAGTTTGAGGAAGTAATCGTTGGCGCTGGTGAGAGTGTTGCGATTGTATTCGTAAAGAGATCCGTGAAAATTATTGGTCCCGCTCTTGGTCACCAAAGCGACCTGAGCACCGGAGCCTTCGCCCTCCTCCGTATTGTAATTCGAAGTGGTCACGCGGAACTCCTGGACCGAGTCAAGAGTCACCGGTAGGACCGAAGTGAAGGCGTATCCGTAGGCTTGGTCGTTGACATCCACTCCATCCAGGGTGACGTTGCTCTGATCGCTGCGGGCACCATTGACCGCCCCGCTGCGCGTATCCTGATCTTTGTTTATGTCCGGCCGATTCCCGGTATAAGCCACGCCCGCTTGTAGAGTCAACAGATCGGGAACGTTGCGGCCTTCGAGGGGGAGTTGCTTCACCTGGGTTTCATCGAAAGAGGTGCCCAGCGAAGCATCCACGAGGTTCAACGCAGGCGCTTCTTCGATTACTCTAACTGTTTCGGTAGATTCTCCAAGTTTCAGTTGTATGGTGACGGTCGCCGGAGTGTTCACCAGCAATTGCAGTCCCTTCTGTTCGTAACGGGCAAATCCATTTGCGGTCACCATAACTGTGTAGGCGCCCGGCGAAAGGAGAAGGAAACTGTATCCTCCGTGGACATCTGTGTTAACCGTTCTCGCCGCCTTTGACTCCGCACTCTCGAGAACAACAGTTGCTCCCACTATTGCCCCGCCGCTGGGGTCTGTGACACTGCCTTGCAAAGACGTTGAGGATGTTTGCGAAATGGCGCAGTCAGATAAAGCCAAATAGAACAGCAGCAAAGGGAACGCGCGGCCCCGCAGAAGGTTCATAGCCTGCCTCCCGCCCAACGACATCCGCCGGAGAGTGCCACCTCTTATAAGCCAAAATCAGGACGAGCACCAGCTTGAGCTTTCCCCATACAGGGCCCGCCACTACTACTAATGCAGCTGCTACCTCGAGGTACTTGCTTGGGAGCAAGCTCAACACCCCGGCCTTTTTTGGCACTGATGGTAGAATAGATTTCCTTCACGAACAAACCCAAATGGGGACTTCCTCGGAGTACTCGAAAGGGGTGCTCCTGGTCCAACATCGGGTGCGACTTTAATATCTACGACCATCAATGCGCTTGCGACCAAACAGCCGGGCGTCGACGGACCACGCGCCGGGTCCAAGCATCACCAGGCTTACCGCGAGAGCTGCCAGCAAATAATGAAAGCTCGCCTCTCCCCGTTGACTGAAGATGATCCAAATCTCGACGATTGCTTGCAAAGCTCCCGCAATGGGCGTCCACAAACCAGCGAGTAGAAGAACTCCGACGCCGATCGCGACGAATTGAGCTCCATAGAGCCACGAATGAGGAATTCCTTGAAGGCCAGGTTTGCCACCAAGCATCAAAGGAATAGCTGCGGCTAGGCGCAGGATTAAGAGCGCGGCCCCAGGCCAACCGTCTGGGAACATCGAGAACAAACGTTGCAAATTTGCACCATTTTCAGCGTATTTGCAGACTCGTACGCAAATTAAAGGAAAGGGTAGCGGAATGGCTCAGAATGCGAATCCCCAAATATAGGGGAGGCAATCCGACTCTTTTGAGGGGCTTACAGGTTTATGAGGAACTATATTTCGATGATTCCGCGCTTGAGCGCAATAGTGACTGCGTGGGTTCGGTCGCTAGCGCCCAGCTTGGATAGGATACTCTTTACATGGCCTTTGACCGTTTCTTCCGTTATGGAAAGATCGCTCGCCACCAGTTTGTTGGCCTTCCCGGCGGCAATTAATCGCAGGACTTCTATCTCCCGTGAGGTCAATGAGTCGTCTGCAGTATGTTCGGCAAGCTGGGCGGCAACTTCAAGGGGAATTTGCCTCTGCCCCTTATGGACCGCACGGATGGTGTCCAGCAGTTCCCGGCGCAACATACTTTTTAACAGATACGCCTGGGCCCCAGCCTTAAGAGCTCGAACTATCTGTACATCACCCGTATATGTGGTCAGGACGACAATTCGGGCCTCGGGAAACTCGCCGCGAATGGCAAGGATCGCGTCAATGCCGTTCATCTCTGGCATCTGCAAGTCCATCAAAGTAAGATCTGGCCGCTGCGCCCGGAATTGCTGGATGGCTTCCCGTCCGTCCGACGCCTCCCCCACCAGGATCATATCCGGCTGTCGTTCGATGAGCTCTGCGACACCCTCGCGAAACAGGGGATGGTCGTCGACAGCTAGAATCCGGATTGCCGCGCCATTTTTCATGACTTCACGACCGTTCCCTTCCAGATAAACCACGAACGGTGTTGAGCAGCCGTCCTAGCGTATGCGGTCGAAGCGGGAAGAGTTAAGTCAATTTCGGTGCCGCATTCGGCCTTGCTCCACACTTCCAAATTAGCGCCAATGAGTTTGGCCCGCTCGCGGATGCCATTCAACCCAAAGTGCCCAACTCGGGTAGAGCTGTCGGCCGCCCGTGGACCGATTCCTTTCCCATCATCCCGAATTCGCAGTCGGAATTGGCGTTCATCATAGTGCAGCTCAATTTCGATCCGGTTTGCTTGAGCGTGCTGGAAGGCATTACGCAGCGCCTCTCCTGCGATCCTGTAGGCTTCATTCCACAGGACGGGGTGGAGGTCGCGAGGCGTTCCTGCCACGTCAACTTGAAATACAGGAGGGCCGATGCTTTGATCGCCAGCAAGCTCTCCGCCCAGTGTACGCAGAGCTTCAGCGAAACCATTCTTTGCGGTTGTGGAAGAGCGCAGGCCCTGGACGGCATCGCGCCCTTCTACAATCGCTTGAGCAGCCTGGTCAATGGCACGGTCAAGTCTTTGCTTTGAATCGCCGGCGTTGAGTGAATCAGAAACCGCTTGAAGTCGGAGCACCAACGCCTGAAAACTCTGGAGAAGCGTATCGTGCAATTCGCGCGCGATGCGTATTCGTTCTCTCACTCGCTCCTCGAGACGCAGATTGAACTGTGTTGCCAGATGCCGGCGCCGGAGCCGGTAGAGAGCCCAAAGTAGCAGAAAAAATGCACTTACACCCAAGAAGCGAAACCACGCTGTCTGGTAGAAGGCCGGCAGGATGCTGAACTCCGCGGTCGCAGATTTGTCTGACCAAGTGCCGTTGGTGTCCGTAGCTGCTACGCTGAAGTGATACAGGCCTTGAGGTAGGCTGCGATACGTTACCGAAGTTGCCTCCCCGGCTTCGTGCCAGTCGGCATCCGTTTCCTGCAGTTTGTAACGAAATCGGGTTGCCTCCGGGTCGGATAGGCTGACCGCGCTGTAGCTGATCTGCACGCTCGATGTATATGTGGGCAGCTTCAAAGGGAACGTTGGCTCGTAGGTTTTGTCAGCGGCGGAAACGGATTGAATCGTGACCGCAGGCGGCGCCGCGCGATGTTCCGAATGAACTGGGCCGAGCGACACAACACCAGCCGTGGTGGCAAACCATATCCGCCCATCGCTAGCCTCGACAGCCGATGGCAGCGGCCGGATTTGCGTTGCAAAACCTGGCACACCGTCACGTCTGCCAAAATGCTCGCCTTTGACCTTGTAGGAGGGATCGTTCAAGGCTTCCACGAGTTCCGACTGGCGGATATGGAAAATGCCCGAAAAGCCGTTGAGCCACAAATCGCCATTGGCTGTCTCGACGATTCCTGAAATTCCGCGGAGCGATTCATCGTTTACTGCGGCAATGTCTTTGAAACTTCCCGAATCGAATTGTTCCAGTCCAAATTCACCGGCTATCCAAACTCTTGGTCCTCGGCCGTAAATTGCAGTGATATTTCCCAAGCGAATCCCATCGCTTGGACCAAAAACACGAACGCGATCTCCATCCAAAAGAGCCAACTGGTTTTTCGTACAACCAAACCAAACGCGGCCGAGACTATCTGTAAATTCGCTTACCACGCCAGTCGGTGGGAGATCCTTACGGCCTCCATAGCGTGTCCAAATGCCATCTGCAAAGCGGTAAAGGCCATGGCGCCCAAACGAAACCCACACTGCGCCCTCCCGGTCCTGGGTGATTGCCTGAAGAAAGTACCCTTGATCGACGCCTTCCTTGGGGAGCTCAAATATTTCCCAATCTCGACCGGTAAACTGCCAGAGAGTGTTGCGCAAGCTGAGCGAAACATCGTGTTGCCCAGGTTTTGCGGAAGGACGCTGGTGCGATAGGGTTTCATGGAAAAGACCATCACTCACACCGAGCCACAGGGTACCGTCTGGTGCGCGATACATGGAGCCCACCCTCCAATCACGATATTTGGGGAGTATGAGGACGTCCGTCTTCCCAACGGAGGCACGATAAAGAGGCGAGCCTGTCCCTCCAATCAAGACCGCTCCGCGATCATCTGCGACAAGACCAAAGTAAGATCCTCCTTGTGCGAGTTCCTGCTTGACTAGGGGACTGTAGAAGAAGCGGTCCAGACCCTTTTCACTAGCGAACCAAAGGCTACCCTCCTGGTCCATCAGTCTTCCTACTGAACTAATCCGTTGTGTATTCGAGGGAAGATTCTGGTGTACTACTTGGAATCTGCGGCTTCCCCTTTTCAGGCACAGTAGCATTCTTTCTCCGCCCACCCAGAGATTTCCGTCTCGATCAACCGCCACCTCCACGGCACTTTTGAGCGGGACGTTCCAATCCGTCCCGATGTGCTGCCAATGCGAACCTTCGAACCTCCAGAGGCCGCTGCTGTAAGCAGCCGCCCAGACATTTCCATCTTTATCCCGAACCATGAGGCGAATCGTTCCACTATTGGCGGCAAAGTCGCCGCCGTAGTTTTTCACTCGCCCCTTGTCAAGAAGACTGGTTCCGCCAAAGGTGTAACCAATCCAAAGCCCGCCGGAAGGTGGCGCATACAACGCAGAGATGTTTGCGGAAAGGAATTCCTCCCCAGATTGTGAATGGAACAACTCAAACCGCCTGCCGTCAAATCGGTACAGTCCGCTAGGGCCGCCGAGCCAGAGGTAGCCGTCGCTTGTCTGGGCCAAGGCATGGGATTGGGGTGCGCCATCTCTGAATGTCCACCTCTCGTGTTCTAGCTGCCAATTCGC
>Ga0306923_10002837_pt1 | contig 16073 bp, 21 predicted proteins | sample sta12Can44000108_FD_203841 | JGI IMG/M metagenome (GOLD analysis project Ga0306923, IMG submission 203841) | Lab enrichment of tropical soil microbial communities from Luquillo Experimental Forest, Puerto Rico - statanox.12C.anox.44.000.108 (v2)... | ecosystem: Environmental > Terrestrial >... | reverse complement strand
CCGCTCCAGCCGATCCCGCTCCCCCGCCAGCATCCCCACCAGCCGGGACACCGGCCAAGACGGATGCGCGGCCAGCACCTGCCCCGCGATCCGCAACGCCAGCGGCAACCGCCCGCACAACCCCGCCAGCTCGCCCAGCGCCCTCGGCTCGCCCCCGGCCCGGGCCGCCCCGGCCAGCCCGGCCAGCATCGCGATCGCCTCACCCTCCGGCAGCACGTCCAGGCTGATCCGCGCATCGGCCTCCAGCCCCGGCAGCACTGACCGGCTGGTCACCAGCACCAGCGACCCCCCCGCCCCGGGCAGCAGCGGCCGCACCTGCCCCTCGCTCCGCGCGTTATCCAGCACCATCAGCACGCGCCGCGACGCCAGCACCTGCCGCAGCACCCCCGACCGCTCCTCGGTGGTGACCGGCACGTCCCGGGCCGACACCCCCAGCCGGCGCAAGAACACCTCGAGCACCTCACCCGGCAGGCCCCGGTCAGCACCTAGATCGATAACAAGCGATCTAAGCCTGAATCCACCGGGTAAATAGGTGTCCATTCGGGCGCGTCAACGCGAAAGGTGCCCTCTGAACTGGGACGATGGAAGTTGCTGAAGCTACCGTCGTCGAGCAGGGAGGACACCTCTCAAGTGCGATTGTTGCATGAGCTCGCGAAGACCCACGCGAGGTTTGATGACCCGCATCTGGTGTCGCACGCGGGCTTGGTCCCGGTGATGGCCCTGGCGCAGCGGGCGGGCCTGGGTGACCTGGCCGCGGAGCATGTCCGGATCGCCCGGCCGTGCGGCGTGACCGCCCCGGTGAAGATCGCCTGCCTGGCCGCCGGGATGGCCGCCGGGGCGGACAGCATCGAGGACATGGGCTGCTGCGTCACGGCGCCCTGCCGGTGCTGTTCGGGGATATCCGCGCGCCGTCCACGCTGGGGTCGTTCCTGCGCTCGTTCACCTGGGGCAATGTCCTTCAGCTGGGCAAGGTCCACCGGCAGGTCCTGGCGGAGCTGGCCCGCCGTGCCCCGCTGCTGCCCGGGGCGGATGTCCTGGCCTTCATCGATATCGACTCCCAGCAAAAACGGGTCTACGGGCACGCCAAGCAGGGCGCGGCGTTCGGGCACACGAAGATCGGCGGCAAGGGCCTGCTGGTGCGCGGCCCTGAACGTGCTGGCCGCGTCGGTCTGTCCCCCGCTGGCCGCCCCGGTGATCGCCGCCACCCGGCTGCGCGGCGGGAACGCCCATTCCGCCCGCGGCACCGCCTGGATGATCACCGAAGCCGTCAGCACCGCCCGGGCAGCCGGGTGCACCGGCACGCTGGTGGTCCGGATGGACTCGGCGTTCTACGGCTCCCCGGCCGTCTGGGCGGCCCGGGAGGCAGGAGCGCGCTTCTCGGTCACCGTGCGCACCGACCCCAAGGTCCGCGCGGCGATCGCCGGCCTTCCCGAGGACGCCTGGATCCCGATCCGCTATCCCCGGGCCATCTGGGATGACCAGCTGGGCCGCTGGGTCTCCGACGCCCAGATCGCCGAAGTGCCCTACACCGCGTTCACCTCCAAGAAGGGGCAGGCCATCACCGCCCGGCTCATCGTCCGCCGGGTCAAGGGACCTCAACCGCGACGCCGCCACCGGCCAGGGCGAGCTGGTCACCGCCTGGCGGTACCACGCGGTCTTCACCGACTCGCCGTTCACCATGCTGCAGGCCGAAGAGCAGCACCGCGGCCATGCCCAGGCCGAGCAGGTCTTCGCCGACTGGACCGACGGCCCGCTGGCCCACCTGCCGGGCTGCTTCCCGGCCAACGCGGCCTAGCTCGCGCTGGCCGCGATCAGCTGCAACCTGCTGCGCGCCGCCGGCGCCCTGGCCAGCCTCACCTACGGCAAGGCCCGCGGCGCCACGATCCGGCGCGACCTGATCGGCGTGGCTGCGCGCACTGCCCGGCACGGCCGCGGCCACCTCACCCTGCACCTGCCCGAGGGCTGGCATCGCGAGCCCGAATGGATGAAGCTGTTCGAAGCCGCCTGCGGACCGCCCGCACCAGCGGCCTGACCAGCCCGGAACCGGTCACCGCACCCACGCCGCCGTAACGGCCCGCCGACCCAGCCGCCAGACCAGGACCAAGGGCAAGCCGCAGGAAAGCGAGCGGCGAGAACGCCACGCCCTGACCGCAGGCAATAACACCAGAACGGCATCAGCAATAGCACGCCCTATCGGACGGTGGATCGAGGCTAAGCTCCCGCACCATCCCCATAGAAACGTGCCTGCCCCGGTATTTACACTCGACAACCCAGAGCACATCAACGCCCGCGACGGCGCGACGGGCGGCGACATCAATCGCATGTACGGCTCCGTTTGCCTCGGTGAGCCTGGCATCGACTTCAGCAGTGAAGCCGAGTTCACGAAGGAGTTCGGCTGCCTGATGCTGGTACTGCTCCCACGCTTCCATCAGCCGGACCCTCCGCATGTCCGTAGCCCCGTTTCAGGCACACGCTACCGCCTGGGCGGGACCTCCGTGTCCCTGCTGATGACTGGTTGGACTGGAACCCGACCGGTGACCGCTCCCGACCTGGAATGGAATGATAAGAGCGGGTGACGGGAATCGAACCCGCATGACCAGCTTGGAGTCGTATGTCGCACGGCTGTCAGGGCCCGCTGAGCTGGAGACTTTGATGCTCATCAGTGGCCGTAGTTGACCGCTGCTCACCGCGGCTAATGGCCCGCTAATGGCCCGCCGAGGTTTGTGTTCCTGATGTGCCCGTCTTCTCGTTGCTCTCGCCCCGTGGCCGGTTCGGCCTCCCTGGTGCCTGCCTTCATACGGTGTCCACGTTCCCGGTTTCCCGTTCAGCCCTTCTCCAGCCCGGCCTCCCGGCGTCGGCAAGAGCCGGGACGTAAGGGAGTCATGGGCGGGCCTTTCGGCCCTGACGGGCCGGGCGGGACCGACCGTGCAATCGCCAGAAGAGGGCGGTCAGCGCCTGAGATGGATGTGCTTCCTACGCGGGGAGGCAGAGATGAACGCATGGTGGTGGGTGCCGATTGGCCTGGGCGCCTGGTTGGCGCTGGCGGTAGTGGTGGGGCTGTTGCTGGGCCCGGTTCTCAGGCACTGCTCCCAGGCTTGCCAAGCCTGGGACGCATACCCTGAGAATATGCCGGCCAGGCCCGACGGCCCGCCCCGGCATTGGCAGCACGCCGCATAGAGCCATCTGGACCTAGCGGCCACATAGCGACGGTGACTCTGGCGGCGACTGCTGGTCGCGCTTGAACTGCTGGAGCCGCAGGGCCATGCTGAGCGAGATGCCAGCGGCCAGCTATCCACTGATGCCCTGAACAGAGGCGTGGGGACGGCCGGGTGTGGGAGGAGGCCTCGATGAAGGCCATCGAGATACTAGACGACATGGGCCGCCGCATTGAACTCGGCCAGATACCAGACGAGGATGTCGAGCTTGCCCGCGGGGTGATCGATTCCCTGGCCATTACAGGCGAGGCCGTCACGCCCTTGCTGGTGGCACACTTGCGGGCATTCCTGGCCCAGTCCGGAATCCGGCTGGCGAACGAATGACCTGAGATGGTGCCTACGACTCCTCGCTTGTAAGCGTAGTCGGGTAATCGAATATCCATGGCATTTGGTAATGCTGATATGCGTAAACTAGTTCGCTGAGGTCCGTGGAGGTTCGCGGAAGATCGTCTTGATTGTTACTCAGTTAGTTACTCAGTGCTGAGCGCAATTCTGACACTTAACACTGCAACGACACGTAGATCATGTCTTGCGGACAGCGCCGGTGAAGCCGGCGATGAACAGCGCCGCGAACGTCCACGCCAGTACCCGCAACACCCAGCCGATACCGGTTAGCCAGGCCGCGGTTTCGCTGGCCGCATTCTTGGGCAAGCCGCAGCCCGCCCGGGCCAGGCTGGCGCCGACCGGAAGGTTTAGATCCAGCCCCACGCTGACCCGCTGCATCACCGTGCACGGCTGACCTGCCGCCGCTGTGTCCTTGGCCTGCGCCAGCGCGCCGTGCCAGCCGAGCACGACCGCCAGCACGCACGACAGCACCAGCACTGCGGCGAGGAATATCAGCGCCCGCCAGGGCTGGTACCCGTAGCCAAGGGTGTACTTGGTGATCCGCCCCCACAACCGCTCCGTCCAGCGCGGGCGCGGCTGGGTGCGGGCGAGTTGGTCGTCGCGTTGTGCCATCAGGATCTCGCGGACCTGCCGTTCATCGCCCAGCGCCCGGTACCCGGCGGCCAGTCGCTGATACGGCTGAGCGGCATAGCTGGGGGTGCCATGTCGCAGCAGGTCCAGCCAGTCCCAGCCAGGCCCCGTTTCGGGCACACCGGTGTAAGTCAGCCCATCCACCGTGAGCCGCCGGCAACGACCTGGCACATGCTCAAGGAGCTCAGGATCAAAGACCAGCGCCCCGGCTACCTGAGCACCCTTCAGATTGACCGCCTCATTGGCGCCGGCGCTGATGGCCCTGAACCGGCTGCGGAGCAAAATGCCCCGGCCGACCTGAAGGCTCTCGGCGGATAGGGCGGGGCCGGAGTCGTTGCGTAGCTAACGGCGGCCGGGTGGACCTGCATCCAGCCGCGCCTGTTCCCGGCACTGTTGCTCTGCGCGCCACCCGGCAAAGGCCTGCCGCCGCTGCCGGGCACGCCCGGCTTCGCCGACCGGGCACCGTCGTATGAGTTCCTGGTGTTCGAGTTCGCGACCGGCGCGTTCCTCGGCACCGAGCACCTGCTCAGGCCCGACATCTACGAGCACGGGAAGCCACCCTGCCCGCAGCAGCCCGGCGGCCAGTACATCTACAACCCGCGGAATGACACCTGGTTCTGCAACAGGCTCGGCTTCGACCCATCCTCCTGACCGCCGCCGGGGTTCGCCGAGGAGGGTCAGGGGCCGATCCGGTGATCGGAATCGGCCCCTGACCTGCATGGAGGGCTCACTGTGTCAGGAGATGAACCGGCGCAGCACGTCACTGAGCGTGTTTGATGAGTCCGCCCGGCATCGACGGTGATCACGTGGCCCATTGGCGTTATTTGCGGTTCAGTTAGGCAAGAGCTGTTGCTCCGGTCAAGTCAGGGCAGTTTTTGGTTGCTTCTGTCGTGTGTTACTGCAGGGCAGGAGGCTAGACGAGGCGGTTACGGCGTGTTAGCGTCGAGAATCCAGAAAGGACCGAGAGAGAGTATTCAGGAGGGACCGGAGAGCTGGCCCGAGGGCGCGCCAGCTGGATGCGTCCAGGGGGCAGCTTCACAGGAGTCAAGAGTCCGTGAGGTGGGGGGAGCATGCACCGGTCACCGGCTCGGTACGTCCCGCGACAGCGAGGACCTCCCGCGTGTGCGTCTGTGATCTCACGAAGCAGCCACTTCACGATGCCCATACCCGCCCGCACGGGAGGTGAGGCTCAGCTTACCAAACGTGTACGGGAGGGACAGTCGAAACTCCAAGGGGGAGTTGAGCATGCGACGAGTCACACTCCTTATCATCGCGCTGCCGATGCTGCTGGCGGCCGCCGTCTGGGCCGCTTCTCCCGCCTTCGCCGACAGCCCGCACTTCAAAAAGGGCGGGGAGCCGACGTGCACGTTCTCCGGCACGACGAGCATCCCGGTCACCTGTACCGGCACCCTCGCCGGGCTCGGCAATCAGGACCTCAACCTTCATCTGGCGGTAAGCGGGTTCGCGCTCTACCAGTGCCAGAATGGCGGCGGCAACACCGCGCCCGGCCAGAACAAGGTCCTGGAAGGCCCGGCTACTTCCGATACGGCGATCCCGGCCAGCGCGATCAAGAACGGGAACCTGGTGTTCACCACCAATCCCGCCACCTTGACCGCCGCGCCGACAGTCAGCGGGGCCACAGCCGGCTGTCCGAACCCGAACTGGACAGGGGTGAATCCGACCCTCACGCTAACGAGCATCACGCTCCTTATCGACCAGCCCCCGGGAACCGAAATCTTCCACTGCAGCGCGTCGAACCCGAACGGACTGACGAGCCCCGTCACACTTAGCTGCACTGCTGGCTAAGAGCTACCAGCAAAGGGAGGCGAAGAGCCGGAAGCAGAGGGGGGCACGCGACCGTGCCCCCCTCTCGCACGGGCGGCCCCGGGCGTTCTCCCACAGGGAGCGCGCTTCGCGGACCGCGCCTGTAGCGCTCATCCCGCTGGCGGACCAGCCGCCGCGTGCGATAGCCCGCAGGGCCCGTACTGACTCGGTGGCCGCATGCTGGACAATCGGGCAGGAGCGAGACCGCTCTGTGCAGCACTGGATCCAATACAGGACAACTCGGCAACCGAGCTGTTCGCTCGCTGTCCTGTCCCGGTAGATGCTTGACAGACCAAGCTGTTCGCTCGCGCTCGGACAAGGACGGAGCGCCTGGATACAAACTACAGGCGTGTACGAGGATGCGCCGACCTCGGCAGGTAGCCAGCGTTGTCTACGGTCGTGCATGCGAGCGGTTGTGTGCCCCTGTTGCTATACGTCCCACTGTACGGACTTGATGTCACTTACCACTGCAACGGCACCTACGAGAGACCGCAATAGCGGTGCTCGGGAGGCCGGGAGGATTGAGCCCAGTTACGGCATCGAAGCGTGGACCGGCCGTCACCTTCCTTGAGCTTGAGGAGACTCGGGGGGCCCAGGTCCCGCGTGACGCGTGCCGGGGAGTCAGAACTCCCAGACCGTAAGGACCGTTTCGATCGGCCAGATCCCGGGCGTCCCCAGCGCCTGACCGATGCCCGCCAGCGCGGGCGTGAGCCTCTCGTCACGGAAGCGCTCCCAGTCCGCTTCGCTGTCCCACAGGGTCACGATGCGCCAGCCGCCAGGCGTCGGCCCCGCCATGCGGATCCTGAACCCGGCAGGGAGCGAACCCTCCGGGTATAGCCTCTTCGCCAGAGCCGCATCCTGCTCGGCCGTCACGCCAGCGGCCTCACCCACCACCAAGACTGCCACTGCTACCCCTCCCTGCCAGGTAGGGACCGGATCGACTCTGGTCCGCCCAGCCTGCCCCGGCTCCCGACAGACTGAATAGTAGATCCGTCATGCACGACATGGAAGTCAGGCCTCGGCACTCCCGTGCCAGACCCGCGGTGCGCCGTAGCTACTAGTAAATGCCGTTGCAGGGTTACGCGGCAAGGCAACTCGGTCAGACTCCCGTCAGCCACGCCAGCTCTACTGGATCAGCCACGTAACGGACACGCGCACGGCTTCGGGAACCGCGAAGAGGACACTGTCGTCTTTGGCAGCTTCGGCAGTATCTGGTTTCATCGGCGTGTTGCTCGGTTCCGTGACAACAGCAGTGCTGACTGTGTACCGCGAGCAGGTGGTCAGCAGGCGCGAGCGCGAGGCACGCGAGCGTCAACGCATGCAGGAGCGCCAGGATCAGCGAGATACTCTTCAGCGCCAGAGCTTGCTGGCCTTGCAAGATGCGGTGTCCGATCTCGTCAAGGCCGTCTTCAACGAGCAAGACCGGATGCTTGAGGAGATGAGGCGGACTGAGGTGGCGTCCGAAATCCGGTGTAAAAGGGACGGGCGCGGTTCCGGTTCATGGTGATGTTAGGCGGTGGCGCTGACATTCCCGGGGCGCTCGTCGTCCCGGGTGGCGGTAACGGTGCGTGGCCGGAGCTGGCGGGGCGGGTCGAGCAGCGAGCGGCGCAGGTCTTGCAGGAGGCGCAGGCCGTCGCTGGTCATGGTCAGGCCGCGCCAGCCGCGGGAGGCGCGGTCCAGCACGGCCCAGGTCAGGGTGAGGCAGCTGGTCTCGCCGGGCAGGCGGCCGATGACCTTGGTGCGGCGGCGGGTCTCGCCGAAGGTCCGCTCGATGAAGTTCGAATGCCGGACGCGGTGCTGGTGCTCAGCGGGGAACCGCAGGTAGGCGGTCAGCCCTTCGCGGTCGGCGAGCAGGCACTTCATCGCCGCTGGGTAGGTGGCGCTGTACTTGGCGGCGATCTCGGTGATCCGGTGATCGACGAGCTCGGCGAGGCGGGGGCCGGGCTGGGTCGTCAGGTCCCCGGTGTCGAACAGGGCCCAGTAGGCGTCCTTGATCTCGGCCTGCATCCCGGCCGGGACCTTGGCCAGGACATTCCTTGCCCGGTGGATCACGCAGCGCTGGCGGAGCGCCCTGGGGAAGGCCTGCTCGATCGCGGCGATCAGGCCGGGCGCCCCGTCGGAGATGACCAGCAGCGGGGAGCCCAGGCCGCGGTCTTTGAGGTCGGCCAGGAAGTCACCCCAGGCGTCGGCGGACTCCCCGGAGCCGGGCGCCAGGCCGATGAACGCGGGCTTGCCGCCGGTGGTGATGCCCCAGGCGGCCAGCACCGGCTCGGCCGGGGAGCCCGGGTGCATCCGGAAGAACGAGGCGTCCAGGAACAGATAGTCCAGGACGACGCCGTCCAGGCGCCGCGTCGCCCCGGCCTGGTACTCCTCCTTGAGCTGGCCGCAGATCGCCGAGACCGTGGACTTGGAGATCGCCGCCTGGTCACCCAGTCGCCAGGTTCCGCATCGCGTCAACGCCCCGGTACCGGGACAACGCTACGGGGGAGTGGAAGGACGGCGACACCCTGTTCCTGACCTGCCAGGTATGGCGCCAGGCCGCCGAGAACGTCGCCGAGACCCTCCAGAAGGGGATGCGGGCGATCGTCACCGGCCGCCTCCGCCAGCGCTCCTACGAGACCAAGGAAGGCGAGAAACGCACCGTCTACGAGCTCCAGGTCGATGAGGCCGGTCCATCGCTCCGCAACGCCACCGCCAAAGGTCACCAAGGCCAGCCGCGCCGGCAACGGCCAGCCCGCCGGCGACGGCGAGGCCCCCGGCAGCTACAGCGACGAGCCGCCGTTCTGATCCCGGGCTGAGACATGTCGAACCTGCCCGCCCGCCGTCCGGCTCACCCCGAGCCGGACGGCGCGGTGAGCGGCCGGGTGATCAGCCCGCTGCCGCTCACCGCCGACGCCGACGCCCTGGACGAGATAGCCGAGATGCTACGCGACCCTACCTCTGATAACTTCCAGCCGAGGGAAAGGTCTGCCGCATCAGTCGGCCCCGTTGACATCACCCGCGGCCGCGCTAACCCTGCTGCCCGGGGACTCGTCTAGGTCTCGGCCTGATCCACCCCCTCAGCAAGGTGCCGGATACGGCGAATTGTCACCGCAAGGTCGACCTCTTCGGCGCTGACCGTCTCTGTCCAGCCGCCCTGGCTCATCTCACGTTGTCCTAGATAGGCCGACAAGGCCAGTTCGCCGCGCCACCAGTCGAGGATCTCGGCCTCGATCAACATGGCGCGTTCGCCGGGTACCGCGATGGTGCACAGCACCTGCCAGCCACGGGTGGTGTGCTTCTTCAGGCGACTGCCCGATGAATCGGTAATGCCGATCTTGACTGCCCCGAAGCCCGGGTGGGTGATCAGGTAGACGACGGCATCGTCGGCGGCCTTGAAACCGGAGTTACGGCACCACCGGCAGCCGCCGCTCCCTCGCTGGATGGTGCTGTACCACGGACTGACGATTCTGTTGCACTTTAGGCAGCGGCAGCGCCATCCGGCCCGTGAGCGGGGGTAGGGCTCCAAGGGCTCTAGTTGGGCGTTGCGCATCGCGGCCGCGGCTGCGTCCGGCTTAATTGCCGTGTCGTTGCAGTGTCGACAGCCGCCTCCTGCCTTGACTGCGCCGTAGCTGGGACTGACGGTCTGACCGCATCGCAGGCAGCGGCACGGCCACGGAGCATGCCTGCCGGGGTAAGCCACGAGCGGCTCGAGCGACGCCGCACGCATGAGCGCGGCCGCGGCCTCGGCGTCCACACGCTTGCCGCTGCAATATTCACAAGCGCCTTGGCCGTTCCTGATGTTGTTGAGCAGAGGTGAAACCACCCGGCCACAGCGTCGGCATTGGCTTCGCCACGGCGTCATCACGCTCAGGTACGGCTCGAGGGGTTCGAGGCCGACAGCCCGGAAGTCGGTGACCGCCTTTGCTTCGGAACCGCGCCGCGTTCGGCTTTGCGCCCGCCGTCCACACCTGCTGCAGCCACCCCAGCCCTGCTTGATGTTGGCATAGCGGGGCGTCACCTCGTCGCCACAGCTTAGGCAGCGGCATCGCCATCGCTTGTCTGCACCTGGATACCGTTCCAGTGGCTCCAGGCCATGTTCGATCATGAAGCTGGCGGCGGCTTCATGATCCAAGCGCCGGGGCATGGGATCGTTATATCGGACGTCCCGGCACGCCAATAGCGCGCGATTCTCGGGGTGCCGGTAAGAAGACGTCGGTTACGGCCGGGTGGTTTCGCGCGGTGGTCGGCGCGCCTGGTGTAACTCGGTGGCTCGGTGAACCTCGGCACCCGAGGTCTCAGCTGAGTGAGGAGCTCTCGGCCATGGCAGCCGGATGGCGGGCCGCCGTGGCCGCGGTGGCGGGGCCAGGTTCACCCAGCCGACGACTGCCTCAGGGTCATTGAAGGCGCCGGGGAGGTCCTCGGGGGCTAGCAGCGCGGGCAGTGCCTTGGTGGTCAGCGAGATGGCGAATCCGCGGTAGCGCAGCAGCTGCTCGCGGACGTGCGGGGGCGGGCTGATCGCCCACGTGGGCCCGCCGGTGGAGTCCGCACCGATGGTGACGGTCAGGCGGTCATCACGCAGGTCCACGCGGATCTGGCGGGTGGGTGGCGGGAAGTCGCCGGTGGCGGGGCGCAGGCCGAGCTCGGCGAATTCATCCAGGGTGGCGTTGCGCCAGCCCCCCGCGCTGTCGTGCTCGAGCAGTAGCTGCTCGCACGAGGGGTTGATGACCATGACCGGGAAATCGCGCGCGCCGGCTGTCTCGGCCGCGGCGAGGCATCCGGCGACGAGGGAGGAGGTGGGCCGGTTCATCTGAACATACCCGTCGGAGGGTGTGATGCCGGAGGGGCGGCAGGCGGAGTGGTGCATGCTGAGCAGCACTTTGCTGCCGGTGATGGGGCCGTCGGCGCTGATGTCGGCTTTAGTGCCGAGCGGTTCCCCGCAGGTCTGGCAGGCTACGGGCCACAAGTTGGTCACCCACCTGGCCAGGCCTTCTCGGTCGATGAGGTCGGACACCTCGTTGGCGATGAAGACCTGGAAGGAGTCTAGTGACCGCAGTTTGCCGGTCAGCAGCTCGCTGTATTCGGCCAGGTCGTCGTCGCCTTCGGCAGCGAGCTCAGCCTGAGGCGGGCGGGCGGGGGCCTGCCGGACTGATTCGCTGGTGAGCGGGACGACCGCGCCGCGGGAGGACCGGACCACATCGACGATGTGCGTAAGGTCGGTGTCTGGGCCGGGAAGGATGTGCCGGGATCCGGTGATCACCAGGATGCGGCCGTGGCGGGCCGCGGCTGCCCGCCACGCCGCGAAAGTCTCGTCGCCCGGGCCGCCGCTGTTGCGGTAGCCGACGACGAACCCGCCGGTCTCGTCGCCAGGCCGGATCAGGTCCACGTCAACGTCAGTGATCCGGGCGGCCAGGCCGCGCGCGACCGGGATCTGCATGGGCTCGCGGCCGAATCCGGCCAAGTCGGCAAAACCGAAGGCCTGCGGGCCGCCATGCTTCTTGAGGTTCAGTGCCGGGACGTACGCTATGGGCGGCGTCGGCAGGCCGAGCGCGCCCTCCACGAGTAGAACCCAGTCCGTGGTTTCGTCTGGGGGGCTGGTGTGCCATAGGACGGTGGCGGCGGCGATCAGGCCGTTCCGGCGGCCGTAGTTGAATTTCGCGGCCCGGTCACGGGGGGTGTAGGACTGCGGGGCCCGGCCGTCGGGGATGCGGACGCCGAGACTGGGCCCGACCAGGACCATGACCGAGCCGGTGCTGACCGCGGCTGACACCCATTCCGGGTCAAGGGTCAGCCGGCCTTCGGCGTAGGTGCATCCGTACGGGTCGGTTAGCCTCACTCCGGTGGCAGTCCGGTGCAGGCCCCAGCCGTCGGCGGGCAGGCCGGCCATGACGAACTGCGGCGGCACCCGCTGCCACCCGGCGGCAACCAAGCTGTTGATGCGCGGCTCGTGCCACGCTCCGGTGACCGGGTCTACCAGGGCTGCGCATTGCGTCGGCTCGAACAGCAGGACCGGCACCCGGTCAGCGTGGCCGCCGGTTTCGGTGATCAGGCCGCCATCAGGTGCCGTGCCGGTGACGATGCTCGGGCGGCCGTTGCCCAAAAGCGGGTCGTCCATGAAGGTTGCCCTGCAGGGCATCTCGGTTTCGGCGGCTATCCGGTCGAACAGTTCCCGGAACTCGGGGGTGCCGGACCGGAACCCGGCCGTGACGTTTTGCCCGGGCTGCTCGGCTGGCCGGGTCTGCGACCGCCGATTGCGCTTGTTTCGTGCTGCTTTTCCCATGACGAACTCAGTTCTCCTGATCAGGGCCCGGGGGCCGGGACGAGGGCGGGGTCTTCAGAGCGGCCGAACAGCCGCATCACCTGCTCGGTCAGGACGTCGAGCTGCCCGGACAGTTCATGGGTGAGTTCCCGCAGCTCACCGAGCCTGGCGAGGGTCGGCCCGGCGAGGGGCAGCCGTTGCTCGCCGTCGAGTGTGCTGTCCGCCTGCTGCAGGTCATGGCGGACGGTGCTGAGAAGCCTGAAGGCATCCTCAGCGGCCAGGCTGCGGCCGGCGAGGCCGGACCGCAGTTCGAACAGGAACCGCCGCGCAGCGGCCAGGTAGAGCCCGGCTTCCATGGACGGCCCGCCTGGCCTGGCCGCCTGCGCCAGCGTGGTTTCCAGCATGGCGATGCGGTCACACACCACCTGGACCTGGCCGCTCTCATCATCATTATCGTCTTCATCAGGAGCCGTTTCACTGGCGCTCGGGGGTGCCTGCTGGCCATGCAGCGCGTAGATCCGTGCCAGGCCGGCGTCATCGTCGAGGACTTCGGCCAGCACCGCGGCGATGTCCGCGCGGGCTATGGCCACCCGGCGATTTACCTCGTCTTCGGTGATCCGCGCGTCGCTGATGCGCCACCACCGCCTGCTCATTCCGCACCCCTCCCTTCATCTACCAGCAGTCGCTTGAGGTTCTTCATCGCCCTGCTGCGGTTCTTGCGCACCGCCGCTTCAGAATCGCCGAGCTGCCCGGCGATCTCGGCGTCGCTGAACCCGTCCCAGGTCCAGGCCATGACCTGCCGCTGCTTGGGGGGCAAGCCTGCGATCCCGGCGGCCAGGAACTGGCGGGTGTGGGCCTGCTGTTCCAGGGCCAGCGCGGCTGAGATTCCGGCGGGCTGGTCCGCCCGGCTGGGGGCCGCGTCCAGCGATGTCTCCCGGGCCGCAGCTCGGCAGTGCCCGAAGTACTCGTTCTGTGCCACTTTGCGTAGCCAGGCTTGGGGAAAACGGATCGTGTGCCACACCGGGAAGGCGCGGGTGAACGCTGTCTGGGCGACGTCCTCGGCCGTGTCGGGATCGGCGCCCAGGAACATCACGAACCGCACCAGCGGGACGCGCTCAGCGTGGTAGAACGCGTTGAATTCCACAATTGCCACTGTCTGTGATGGCACCGTCAATTCCCGCTTACCGTCCGCCCTGCCGCCCCTGCGGTCGGCTCGGCCTCCCGGCTGGGCGGCGGGTAGCAGGCCTGCGCCGCGGCGGCCGCCGCGACGTCAGATGCCACCGCCGGGCCACCGGGCAGCAGTACGCCCGGAGCCGGACGCCGGCGCTCTGGCTTTCCCGCCGCGCCCACCAGGACGCGGCGGCCCTGGTGGCGTGGCTGACCTTCCCGCACCACGGGCATATCCGCTGCGGGGGATCCTGGGTGGCCACGGGCGGTCACTTCCCTCCTGCTTCTTGCCGCCTGGCTCGCATGCCAGGCAGGAGGTAGATGCTGAAGCCCCGCCAGATGTGACCTTCTCTCACCAAGATTTTTTACGGCCGGGTGCTGAGTACATGCCCGCTGCGGCACGCGACGCCCTCGAGGCGATGGAGCTCATGGCGTCGACGGGGTTCAACTACGGGCGGCTGACCCGCAAAGGGGCCCTCTAGTACTTCCCGACGCCGAAGCGCGGCCTCTTCTACCTTCCTCGACGATGGATGGTCGCACGTTGATTGTCGTCGACGTCGTGGACGCCCGTCGGCTTCGCAGGCTGCCATAGAGGGCCCTCGTCCACAGGTCGGCCATCACCTGCTCCAGATGCCGCGCAGGCGCCCCGGCCGCACCGAGGCCTTAACTGGTAACACGTCATATTCAGGTGTGACGAATTCGCGGACTGGGTGATGTCCGATGCATCTGCCGACCGCTACGTGCATCGCGTTGTACTAGGTTCCGGTTATGGACCTCGCGCGCACTCGAATCCTGAACGAACGATTCGACACGGTCGCCGAGAAACTGGGCAGCGATAAGCCACCAGCGGTCCGGCTGGCCGGGGTGTATGCGATGGCGGGCCTGGCTGATGACTGGCAGGACCACCGGCAGATGTGTGTCGAGGTGCTGTGCGGCTACCTGCGCATGCCGTATGAACCTGAGCCCGGCGATGATGCCACCGTGGAGAAGCGGCTGGCCTTCGGGGCCAGCCGCGAGGTCCGCCACACCGTCATCCGGGTCATCGCCGCGCATCTGGACGGCACCGCGCCCGTCTCCTGGTGTGGCCTGAACTTCGACTTCGCCGGCGCCGTTTTCGACGGCGGCGACTTCCGCGGCGCCAGGTTCTCCAGCGGGACGGTCAACTTCACCGGCGCCGAGTTCCCAGCCGGCGAGGTCACCTTCGCCGGCGCCGAGTTCTCCGGCGGGACGGTCAGCTTCGCCGGCGCCAGGTTCTCCGGGGCGAGGGTCAACTTCTTCCTCGCCAAGTTCTCCGGGGCGAAGGTCGACTTCGCCGGCGCCAAGGTCTCCGGCGGGACGGTCGGCTTCGGCTACGCCGGGTTCTCCGGCGGCCCGGTCAACTTCTCTAGCGCCAAGTTCTCCGGCGCGGAGGTCGACTTCTCCCGCTGCATGTTCACCGGCGAAAGCCCTCAGTTCACCGGCGCCGGCACCTCCGGCGGGACGGTCTTCTTCCACGCCACCGAGTTCTCCGGCGGGACGGTCAGCTTCTCCCGCGCCGAGTTCTCCAGCGAGACGGTCGACTTCGCCGGCGCCGAGTTCTCCGGCGGGACGGTCAGCTTCGCCGGCGCCGAGTTCCCCGGCGGCCCGGTCGGCTTCGCCAGCGCCGGGTTCTCCGGCGGGACGGTCGACTTCAGCCGGGTCGCGAGCTGGACGCAGCCCCCGGACTTTGGCTCAGGTTTCGATATGTCCCATCCACCGGCCGGTGTCACGCTGCCGACAGCTACGAGCCCTGCACCCGATGGCCCGGAACCGTGAAAAGAAACCGGGTGATAACCCGCTGTATCACCCGGCCAGATGTCGGCGCCCGGCGCTACCATCCGGGCCATGCCAGGTGACCTCGAGCGGCTGCCTGCGGCCAGCGCTGCGGCCGCGCCCGGCGCGGGCTCGGCGGTGCTGGCGGCCGAGCTGCTCGGCCGGGTGCGGGCCGAGCTGCCGGTGGTCGGCGGGCTGGGGGTGCGGGAGCATGTCCTGGTGGCCGCGTGGCTGACCGGGCCGCGGTCGGCGCGCACCCGCCGCGCCTACGCCGGGGACGTGACGGCCTGGCTCGGCTGGCTCGCCGGGCGGGAGACTGATGTGCTGGCGGTATGAGGCCTGCGCCGCCGACCTGGGCCAGGATTCCGGTCACAGGGTGCTGCGCGTGGTCCGCATGGGCGCGGAAAGCGAAGATCCCGCTCACCCCAGCCACCGTCGTGGCGCTGGATGCCTACCTGGCGACCGGGCGGAGCGGGCCGGGGCAGGGGAGTGGCGGCTGCTGAGCGGGCCACTGCTGGCCACCGGCGCCGACGGGCGGCTGCGCCAGGGCCACCTGTGGGAGCTGGTGCGCCGCCTGGCCCGCACCGCCGAGGTCGGAGCGTGGGAGCAGCTCTCGCAGCACTCACTGCGCCATTCGGCGATCACCTTCGCCCTGGACGCCGTCGCCTCGCTGCGCGATGTACAGGACTACGCCGGCCACAAGGACCCCCGCACCACCCGCCGGTACGACCACTCCCGCAACAGCCTGGATCGCAACGCCGCCTACACCTTCGCTGCCTACCTGGCGTGACAGCATGGCAGGCGCTAGATGGCCTTCGGGACCTTGATGATCGTGAACTGCTTGACCGAAGCGGCTGCCGAAC
>Ga0306923_10002836_pt1 | contig 16074 bp, 18 predicted proteins | sample sta12Can44000108_FD_203841 | JGI IMG/M metagenome (GOLD analysis project Ga0306923, IMG submission 203841) | Lab enrichment of tropical soil microbial communities from Luquillo Experimental Forest, Puerto Rico - statanox.12C.anox.44.000.108 (v2)... | ecosystem: Environmental > Terrestrial >... | reverse complement strand
GTGAATTTGCGCGCCCAGACTTTGCCGGTATGGCGGTCGATCTCGACCTCGGCGACGATCGCCACCACCGCCCCCGAGCGCTGGGCGTAGGCAATGCCGCGCCCTACCAACGTGTTGCCATTGCGGTCGGGGTTTGGTGATGGACGCGTCTGCCACCCGGCGCGTTCGGCCGCCGCCTTGACGACCGCGATGTCACGCGGCGCCTTCAGATAACGCAGGCGGAAGCCGGCCGGGTCGACGCCGACTGCGGCGGCGATCTAGTAAAATTACAGTAAGGTTATCGTAAGTAAGACGTTATATGTCCGGCCTCGCGCGGAATTGCGTCTTCGGCCGAGAAGAAACAAATGAGAGGGGACGAGGTGGGGGGCTTATCCGTTCAAGCCAACAGTGCCGGCAGCTCCGCCTCTTTGGACCTGGTCGGGCTACTTCCCTTGATGGCACGCGCGAGTGGCAGGCCGGAGATTTCGATCGGCCTGATCGACGGCCCGGTCGCGCTCGATCATCCCGATCTCGCCGCCGAAAACATCCGCGAAGTCCCCGGCAAAATACCGGCTGCGTGCGCCGATGCGAGCGATGCGGCGTGCGCGCACGGGACGTTCATCGCCGGGATCCTGGTGGCGAGGCGCACCTCCGTGGCCCCTGCGATCTGCCCAGGCTGCAATCTTCTGGTTCGGCCGATTTTCTCCCAGGCGCCCACCAACGGCGAGCAAATGCCGAGCGCCTCCGCCGGAGAGCTTGCCGACCATCATCGACGTCATCAATGCCGGGGCGCGGGTGATCAATTTGAGCGTGGCGCTGCAAGGACCATCACCTGAAGGCGGGGGCAGTCTTCAGCAAGCCCTCGATTTCGCTCTGCGTCGCGGGGTCGTCGTCGTGGCGGCGGCCGGCAATCAGGGTACGGTTGGGGGCTCCGTCATAACCCGCCATCCGTGGGTCATACCGGTGGTCGCTTATGATCGCCGCGGACGTCCGATGGATTTGTCCAATTTCGGAGCCTCGATCGGAAGGTGCGGGCTCGGTGCGCCGGGAGAAGCGGTCACCAGCCTGGGCGCGACGGCGACTCCTCTGACGCTGGGGGGCACCAGCGCTGGGACACCGTTCGTCTCTGGCGCCGTCGCGCTGACATGGTCGGAGTTTCCGGGTGCCAGCGCTGCGGAAGTGAGGTCTGCCGTGACGCAGGCTGCAGCACCGCGACGGACCGCCATCGTGCCACCCTTGCTGAACGCCTGGGCAAGTTACCAGGCAATGTCCATGGCCCGAAGCTGAGCGAGATACCGGGAGGTGCTGTATGCAAGACGAACATCCCACTGCGAGAGACGAGGCGCAGCCGAGGCCTCACAAGGTGAGACTTCCGGGGTTCATCACCGACGAACAGGTCGGGCTCGGCGATATTGTCCAGCGCGCCGCCTACGCGATGGGGATCAAACCCTGCGGCGGATGTGAGCGGCGCGCCGCGGCGATGAACCGCTGGATGGTCTTTACGCGATGACGCCAATCGGGGAGCACTCAAACGAGGAGGCGCAGATGGCAGAACCGGAATCCGAAATGCAAGAAGCAGTTGCTCAAGAATCAGTGGCAACCGCGTCGCTGGCGCCGATCAGGCCGGTTGTGGACGGACCGACCGCGCCTGCGCCCCCCTCGCCGCTGCCTCAGCAGCCATGTCCCACATGTGGATCAAACGGAGCTGCCATGCCTGCTTCCTATGTGTATGCCCTCGGCCGGATCGATCCCCGCTTTCCGCGATTGTCGATAGAGAAGGAATTTGCTCAGGCGACCGGCCGGGCCGAAACCGTCAATCTGACCGACCGCCAGGCGCTGCGACAGGTCCTCGAGCACAACCGTTATCTGGTCAAGCAGCTCTGCTGGGTGATGACGGTCGGCGGGCTCGAAACCTATATCGTTGTCCCTCGCGATCCCGGTGACGCGAATTTGCTCGTCGAGACGCTGCGTCCGAACCCCCAGCCAGGCGATGTCGATCTCGTCGTCGGGATGCGGGGCCCCTTGGCCCCGCCCGAGATGTGCAACGGTCTGCTCGTGCCAATCGTCGCGTTCGATCAGCTCTATACTTTCGACCGCGCTTCGCTGATCGGATCGATACCGCGACCGGAACGAGTTACAGCCGAAAGATTTAGGGAGGCGGCGGGGGAGGTGTTCGACCGCATCATGCAAATGACCGACAATGCGGGCGCAACCGACGAGCATCGGGCGCTCAACTATCTGACAGTGCGCTATCCGGCGATTTATGCGGCAGTGGCCCAAGCGCAGGGCCGCAATTGTTCGCTGACCGCAGTCGACGTGCGTCCGTCCGCATTGAGTGCGGTGCGCAACATCGTCGAGGTGATCTTCTCGTTCACCGATCGCGCCACCGACGTCGTCGAGAAGCAATACCTGAGGGTAGACGTGACCGAGGAGTTCCCGTTTCTGATCACCAAGCTGTCGCCGTATTACGACCGGTGAAAGCAAGAGGAGAGAAGCCATGGCACTACCGGGATTCAACGCAGAAACTGCTCTATACAAAACCAGCGTCGATTACCGATCGCACGCAGTCTCGCTCCCGCTCGTCGGCGTCGTGCCGCAATTGGTGGCCCCGCCCGCCACCGTCTGCGGGCCATGCGTCGGCGTCGTCGGCTTCCGGTATCAAGTCTGCCGCAGATGCTCCGGTGAGCCCAGGCACTGCCTCTATTTTTTACGACAGTGTGATCTGTGACAACGCTGGAACCCCAAGGCTAAAGGTGCCGCCGTATTACGACCAGCGCTCAATGATGGAAGGAGCAAGGAAATGACCCTCCCAGGATATACGGCGGAGGTTGCATTATATCGAACGACCCTAGCCTATCGGCTGTCCGTGGCCTCAGGAGGAAGTACGGAGCGAGTACACCCAGCGCTGTATCCAGGCATGATTAGATCATCGCCGTGGTTCGGGGTACTCCTGTTACTGTGCTGCGAGGGGTGCTGGGAGCGAGGTGGGCGCTGCTATTGGGATCCGACTGACGACGTTTGTCTTTGTGGTACCAAACCGCCGCCGCTTGGGGGCGGCTCTATCTCCTTGGATTAGCGGTGCTATCTCCAGCAGGCACAGTGGTTCTGTCCCAACCATGAGGCTTTGCCCATTGGAAGGTTTCACGGGCAGAGAAACGGCGAGCGCGACCGCCGTGCACCATCGCGAACCGGTCGCAGTACCATGACCGTCAGATTCTACCAATGACAAGGAGAGAGTCATGAGCACGCCTCGTTTCACTGCGGATGCGTCGCTTTACACGTCAAGCCGAACCTATCAAGGCGCAGTCAGCCCCGTCCGCTCCGGTGCGATCATTCAACTGGCATTGGACTTTCCTTGGTTAGATAATTATAACCGTTGCGGTTGCTGGGACGCATACTTGAACTGCACGTACATATGCTCCTATATAGACCCGAGAGTAGGCAGCGAGTGTATGGATAACTGCCAGGACCTTTTGGCCAACTGCTATGCGTATTGTCGCCTCCAGCGACTCCTCACGCTACCCCCGGGTGTCGTTGGCCGGTTAGGCCCTTAAATCCTTACTGCCCGGTCGGCGCAGTGGCCGCGTGGCTGCGTCAGCTAAACATCCGTACGATTTTCGATGTCGAAAAGGCGCCGGACAGCCCGGCTTTGCGCAAGCGGCTGCTGACCGCGCTCGGCAGCTCCACGCTTGCGCCTGGCGAGACCGCGCCGGCGCTGGCTGTCAGCTCTGGCGGCAAAGAGCATCGGGCTTCGGCGAGATACCGAGACCAGAACAGTTCCCGTTTCTGGTCGCGAAACTCTCACCGTACCACGACAGGTGAAAGCAAGAGGAGAAAGGCCATGACACTACCGGGATTTGAGGCAGAAACTGCTCTATACAAAACAAGCGTCGATTACCGATCGCATGGGTCAGCCGCCCACCCCATTGGGGTCATACCGCAACTGGTAGACCCGCCCGGCACTGTCTGCGGGCCATGCAACATCTTCGGGTGGCAAGCCTGCCACAATTGCTTCATCGAGCCCGGGCACTGCATTTTTTGGGTTCAACCGTGTCATCGGGTATTCGGCTGATAACCTTGGAAGGCCAAGGCCAAAGGTGCCGCCGTATTATGATCGTTGACCAAGGATGAAAGGAGACAACGAAATGACCGTGCCGGGATATACAGCGGAGGTAGCGCTATATCGATCCACCCAGACCTATCGGCTGTCCGTACCCTCAGGAGGAGGTACAGAGCGAGTCCAGCCAGCGTTTTATGTGGGTTGCTACAGACAGTGCGCGAGATGGTGCAACCCCGACGATACGGCCTGCCTGCATTGCTGCCGGTGCGTCTGCGCGGGCGGGGATCCCAACGTCTGCTGCTTCTGACGAAACGGTCGGTGATCCTCAACATCCAAAGGAGAATGTGAGATGGCCATGCCCGGATTTGGTGCAGAGGCGTCGTTTTACACGACAACCCGGAAATATCGCGGTTTTCGCGGCCCAACCGCGAACAATCCGACCTATAGCATTGTCCCTCAGTATGTCTGGCGAGGTTCCTGCTTTGAAAAGTGCCTGATGAACAACTATGACGACCCTTACGCCGATTACAATTGCAGCTGCATATGCTACGGTCATCCCGGGCGTACCTGCGTTCTAATATGAGTTAATTTCGAGTCTGCAACTCGAGCTTCGAAGACCTACCGTTCTGGTCACGCTAGCAGAGGGATAGAGGCCATGACCCTGCCTGGATTCAGCGCAGAGACATCGTTGTACAAGACCACTGTCCCTTACCGCTTGGTGGGGGCGTCGGTCCAAGCCGGCGGCGCCGTGCCGCAGCAGGTACACAATTCCACTTCCTGCGGGCCCTGCCATCTCGACGCTGGCGCGTGCGTGCAGAGTTGCCTTATCTGTACGCCGCGCTTTTGTATCCCTCATCTTCGCGATTGTGATCCGTCGGCGTGCCGACCACATTGCTGTCCACCGGGCTTTCACTGCTGCGGTGATTGTTTGCCCGGCGGGTGCGTGCCCGACCCCTTCGGCAACGGCGACGGGGTGTGCGTGCCCCTCGGAGTTGCTTGTGGAGACCCTGCTTCTGCTGGAGTGTTACCCGATCTTTCGGACCTCCGACAGTAGCGTTCAGCCGCGGCCTATATAGGGCATCTTGGTCGCCATCACGGTCATGAACTGGACATTGGCGTCAAGCGGCAGGGTGGCCATGTAGACGACTGCGCGCGCGACATGCTCGACATTGATGCGCGGCTCGACCTCGACCCTGCCGCTGGGCTGCATACCGCCCGGCCACGTGATTTCGATACCGAGACAAAGCAGGCACCCAGAGCTTGCGCCTGGCTTGAACAGAGGGCAACGGACACCGACCCCCCCCGAGTTGATCAACCTTGGCGATGGCTTGACGCGGGCTGCTTGCGCACATATTATGCGAATGGACCTTCGCGTCTGATGACAAATCCTGCGCACCCAAGGCCTCGGGCCTGATGCGCCAGAGTTGTTTCTAACCATTTCCGGGAGGCAGTCACATGCCGACAAATGACGAGATCGTTAAGCGCGTCATCGACTCCAAGGCCGTCGACTTTACGGCTATCGGAAATTTAGTAGCAGAGTTAGGACCCAGTTTGGCGCTCGAGAATGCCGGCGCCCATTTCGTGGCGGTCGGCAGGCTGCACAACTGGGTTATTTGCATGCTCCCGCCAGCCGCGGCGTCGGAATTAGTAGGCGATATCGTCCGGGGCGAACTCGGCCAGGCGGTACGTCAGGAGTAGGCGCCACAAAAGCTTCGAAAGTCGTGGGTGACGCCACCGCGCACACGGGGTGGGAAGCCGATTTGGAGGCAAGGCTCTGCCGTGCCTTGGACGTTGGAAAACGAGTAATTGCGACGTTCGCCTCCGAGGGCTACGCGGACACGGAGACGCCGGCCAACAGCTTCCATCCCGAGAAACCGATCGCCGAAACCGCGATGCTGATTTACTTAGCATCGGGGGTCCGCCACCTGCCGAGTGTTGCATTGCGCATAGCCGAGATCGCGGAGCTTCTCGTGCCGCATGCGCGTTCCAATCAGACACTGCTTAGCATGGCGTTGCACCCAGCGCTGTGTCTGTATTTGGCGGTTCCCCACATCCTGCTGTCGAAGCTCGGATACGGTGATCCGCGGATTGACGATTTTCTACGATCCTGCCTCGCAGCGCAGGTACGGAACGGTCGTGCGCGCCCGCCGTTCGGATCACTTGAGGAGCAATGGATCGAATCATTATGGACCGGCGCAGAGCCAGATCCTGTCTGGTATCAGCACTTGCACGATTCTGTGCTATCTCGACCGCTCGATATCTTGGGCGGTTTTCGCGATGACGGGTACGCATTCACCCATGTTTTAATGTACGCAACGGATTTCGGCTTTCGGTCAGCTTTTTTGCCTCGCGAGCGATCTGTAATTCTTGAAGAGGCGAGCTCATTATTGGCCAAGACACTTGACGATGAAGATTACGATTTGGCTGGTGAAGTCCTCCTCACCTGGCCTCTTATCGGCGCGCCCTGGAGCGCTCCGCCGGCGTTCGCCTTCCGTGTGCTGGCCTCGGTGGAAGATCATGTCGGCATACTTCCCAGCGGGACAACCAAGCCAGATCGGCTCGGCCGGCTGGAGGGCAAGGAGAAAGCACGATACGCGCTCGCGACCGCCTACCACACCGTTTACGTAATGGGCTTTCTTTGCGCCTCCTCGCTTCGAGCAGGAAGGGCCCCGCCGACGCGAATAGCCGGACCGAGTTTCGATGAGCGATTCGTGGACCACCTGCTATCAGTTCTCGATCACGACCAGGGTCACTGGCAGGCTCAGCTGGCGGAGTTGAGCGAAGCGGAGCGAAACCCACTTTGTCCCTTTTTGCTCGACCTCGCCCTCGTTCAAAAATGCCGCAAGCGTGATTATCAAGCTGTGAGCGAGCTCCTCACGTCGGCTTACCAGCGCGGGTTGGCGCGTTCCCCCCTTTGTGGACAATCAGCCGAATTGCTGGAACGGCTGGCGGGGTACTGGCGCTTCGCTTCAAATCGACCCAACAACGCGCGAGTTGATAACGCGCCTTCTAGTGGCTTTGGTTAGCAGCGGGTGCCGCGGTTCTGCCAAAATTGGCCCCCCGGCTGTTGTACCGGCCAAAAAACTCGGCGACCGAGCACATAAGGCGAGACAGCAGAGTACGTTCCGCCATAAACCCAGCCAGCGATAGAGCGCTCTGTCGGCCATCCATGCGGCGGGTTTGCGTTCGCGATGGCGCGGGCACGGGCTTGGCGCGAGTCGGATCCGCCCGATCCGGTCCTATGACGTCGACAATGATTTGCACGAGGCTCGGCGGTGTTAGAACTCGCTATCGTCATGAGCCTTTTGTATCGAAAATTTTGATACCAGCGCCGGGGTCAGCTCGGGCAGAGAACGGTCCTTCGCCGCGACGCGTCAAGGCGACGGGGTTACGCCGCCGGACGTTCCTGCGACCCAGCGACGAGACCCACGTCAGCCACGGCGCGTTCAGCCGCGGCCGATATAGGGCATCTTGGTCGCCATCACGGTCATGAACTGGACATTGGCGTCGAGTGGCAAGGTAGCCATGTAGACAACGGCGCGCGCGACGTGCTCGACATCCATGCGCGGCTCGCCTTCGACCCGGCCGGTCGCCTGCAAGCGGCCGCGCGCAGTATCCTCGTTGCGGCTGGTCGCGGCATTGCCGATGTCGATCTGGCCGCAGGCGATGTCGTAATCGCGGCCGTCGAGCGACAATGAGCGGGTGAGCCCGGTCAGCGCATGCTTGGTCGACGCATAGGGCGCGGAGTGACGGCGAGGCACATGCGCCGAGACCGAGCCGTTGTTGATGATGCGACCACCTTGCGGCTCTTGGCTCTTCATCATGCGGAAGGCATGCTGGGCGCAGAGAAACGAGCCCGTCAGGTTGGTCGCGACGACATTCGACCATTGCTCGAAGGTCAGATCCTCGAACGCGATGCCGCGAGTGCTGGTGCCAGCATTGTTGAACAAGAGATCGATGCGGCCGTGGGTCTGTTTGACCTTATCAAACAGCGCAGCGACCGAGCTCGGATCGGGGATGTATCTCGGTATATCGGAGATCTATGCCAGCGCCGGCTTGAGGCGCTCTGGGGTTAAGGGCGCGCGGCGCAGGCGCACGCCGGTCGCGTCGAAGACGGCGTTGGCGATGGCCGCAGCAACCGGGCGGATCGAGCTCTCGCCGGCGCCGGCGGGCGGCAGTTCGGGGCGGTTGATCAATACGATGTCGACTTCTTCGGGCGCCTCGGTGATGTCGAGGATCGGGTAGCTCGTCCAATCGATGCTGGTGACCTTGCCGCGGTCGAAGGTGACCTCCTCGGACAAGGTGCGGCTGGTGCCCTGGACGACGTTGCCTTCGATGCAATGCCGCAGCCCATCCGGATTGATGATCAGCCCGCAATCATGCGCGACAGTGAATTTGCGCGCCCAGACTTTGCCGGTATGGCGGTCGATCTCGACCTCGGCGACGATCGCCACCACCGCCCCCGAGCGCTGGGCGTAGGCAATGCCGCGCCCTACCAACGTGTTGCCATTGCGGTCGGGGTTTGGTGATGGACGCGTCTGCCACCCGGCGCGTTCGGCCGCCGCCTTGACGACCGCGATGTCACGCGGCGCCTTCAGATAACGCAGGCGGAACGCGACCGGGTCGGCGCCGATCGCGGCGGCGATCTCGTCGACAAAGGATTCGCTGGCGAACTGGATCTGCGGGCCGACCGGGTCACGCAGATGCGCGGTGCGCAGTGGCGAGGCGCGATCGAGCAATGGCGGGGTCGTCTCCCAAGCCAGCTGCTTGTTCGCGAAACCGTAGGATTCGGCGGGCACGCCAAAGCCCTGCAACGACTTTAGCGGCATCCCCATCAGCTGGCCGGCGAGGCTGTAGGCCGGGTCGCTCTCGTTGGTGTCGATGTCGACACGCGAGAACCCCTTGCTCTCGAACACATAGCCGAGCACGGCACCATCCTTGTCGAGCACCGCTCGGGCGCGGTGGATCGAGGCCGGACCCTTGGGGTCCCAGCCGTGCCCCTCATAGCGCATGCCCTGGACGCGCACCGGCCGACCGACCGCCTTTGACAGCAATGCCGCGTCGATCCCGGCGTCGCCGGCGTCGTTGCGCCCATAAGAGCCGGGCCCCGGGACCCAGATCCCGTGCACCTTGTCCTGCGGCAAGCCGAGCACGCGGGCGACCCCGTCGCGCGCGAAATGCGGCTTCTGCGACCCGGTCCACAGGGTGGCACCATCGGCGCGCGCATCGACCACCGCGCAGGCCGGCCCCATGCTGGCATGCGACTGGAACGGCCACTCGTATTCCGCCTCGACGATGCGCGCCGCATCGGCAAAGGCCGGCCCGATTTCCCCAGTCGTAATAGGCACTTCGCGCTTGACGACGGGCGCTTGACGGATGTGGTCGTAGAGTGCGGAATTTCCGGAAAAGGGTGGTGCCGCCTCGGACCAGATGACCTTGAGCCGCTCGGCCGCCTGCACCGTGTCCCATTCGCGCTCGGCGACGATGCCGAGGAATCCCTTGTCACGGACGACCCGCACACCCGGAATGTCGCGCACCGAGCCCTCATCGACCGCGATCGGCACCGCACCCGCGACCGGCGGGCGGATCATCCGGCCGTGCAGCATCCCCGGCACCTTGATGTCGGTGACGTAGTCGAGCGTGCCGAAGACCTTGGCCGGGACGTCGAAGCGCGGCGGCGAGGTGCCGACGATCTAGTAGGCGGCGGGCGGCTTGGGCTTGGCCTGCCCCTCGGCGACGAGGTCGTTGCCGAGCTTGCCGTTCCAGTTCATCGGCAGGTCGAAATAGCGGCCGCCGATCAGCTCGCCATAACCGAGTTTGCGGGCCGGATCGCCCGATACGGCAACGACGCCGTCGCTGACCTCGAGCCGGTCGGCCGGAACACCGAGCCGCGCCGACGCCATCTCGACCAGCACGCGGCGCGCCTCGGCGGCGGCGTTGCGCAACGCGATGCCGCCCTTCTGCACCCCGGTGCTGCCGCTGGCGCCGCCCTGGTTGACGGTCCATTGGGTGTCGCCCATCACGACACTGACCCGCTTCAGCGGCACGTCGAGTTCCTCGGCGACGATCTGGGCAATCGCGACATCGACCCCCTGGCCCATATCCATCTTGCCGAAATAGGCGACGACACCGCCGTCGGCCTTGATCGCGAGCCAGCCGTCGAGCTGGTCGGGGGCGAGCGGCGGCTTGACCGCGCTGCCGATTTCGGCTTCGGCAAAACCGCCGGGGAGGCCGAACGAGATTACGAGCGCGCCGGTGCCCTTGAAGAGGCTGCGGCGGTCGATCGCGAATTCGGTCATCGTCCCCTCCGCTACGCCGCTTGCGCCGCGCGGCGGACGGCGCGCAAGATCGCCATATGCGTGCCGCAGCGGCATTTGAGGCCGGAGAGCCCGTCGCGGATCTGCTGCTCGGAGGGGTGCGGCACCTCGCGCAAGCGTGCGGCCGCGGTCATGATCCAGCCGTTGAGGCAATAGCCGCATTGCGGCACCTGCTCGGCGATGAAGGCCGCCTGCAGCGGGTGCGGCTTGTCCGCTGTGCCGAGCCCGGCCAAGGTCGTGAGTTTGGTCCCCGCTGCCACCGAGACCGGCACCGAGCAGGACCGCGTCGGCGCGCCGTCGAGGTGCACCGTGCAGGCGCCGCATTGTGCCAGCCCGCAGCCGAAATGCGGGTTGTTGAGCCCGAGTTCGTTGCGCAGCACATAAAGGAGCGGCGTGTCCGGCGCCACCTCCACGGTCTGCGTCTCCCCGTTCAGCTCGAAGGCGATGCGCTCTGGCATTTCCGACTCCGAATTCGACAATCCGACCAGGTTAACACAGTCCCGCCCGCGGCTCACCTCATGCAGACGCCGAACCTTCCCTGCCGCTTCCCTGCCACAGCGTCAAATTCGGCGATAAGTATCTGATTGGTCTGACTTCTGTGACGGCGAAACGCGATTTTTCCCTGAGTTTCCCGTACGGCAGGGTAACTCGTTCCCTGAGCCGGGGTTCGACACGCAGCCTTTCGCCGGGGCAGAATGGCGGGTATGAAGCGCGTCCTCTGCTTGTTGCTCGGCGCGATCGTCGCCTTTCTTCCTAGTCTCGTCGGCCTTCCTAGTCTTGTCGGCGCTCCGGAAGGAAGGATCGTCGTCGCCTCGAAGATCGACACCGAAGGGGCGCTGCTCGGCAATATGATCGTCTCGCTGCTCGAAGCCCGTGGTCTGGCGGCCGACAACAAATTGCAGCTCGGGCCCACCAACATCGTGCGCGCCGCGTTGCTGGCGGGGCAGATCGACATCTATCCCGAATACACCGGGAATGGCGCCCTGTTCTTCCACCTGGAGCAGGACCCGGTGTGGAAGGACTGGGCCAAGGGTGCGGCCGAGGTGGCGACGCTCGACCGCGAGAAGAACCGGCTTGTGTGGCTCGCCGCCGCACCGGCGAACAATACCTGGGTGATCGCGGTGCGCCGGGACCTCGCCGAGCGCCACGGCCTCAAGACCATGGACGACTTCGCCAAATACCTGGCGGCGGGCGGGCGGATCAAGCTCGCCGCCTCAGCGGAGTTTGTCGAAAGCCCATCCGCTTTGCCGGCCTTCGAGACGACCTACGGCTTCCGGCTCAAGGACGACCAATTGCTGACCCTGTCGGGTGGCAACACCTCGGCCACTCTACGTGCCGCAGCCGAGGGGATGTCGGGGGTCAACGCTGCGATGGCCTACGGCACCGATGGCGCGCTCGCCGCACTCGGCCTTCTTGCACTTACCGATAACAAAGGGGCACAGGTCGTCTATGCGCCGGCGCCGGTCGTTCGCGAAGGGGTGCTGCAGCAGCGGCCGGAGATCGCGGCGGCACTCGACCCGGTCTTCGCCACCTTGACCCTCGAGACGTTGCAGCAGCTCAACGCCGAGATCGCGGTCGACGGCGAAGATGCCGGGGCGGTCGCCGCGGCCTACCTAAAGTCGAAGCATTTCCTGCCGTGACCCTGATCCGCAACCAGGTTCTGTTCACTCTGGTCATTGCCGCGGCCGTCGCCGTCGCTCTGTCGGGCTTTGTCGCCTACGCGCCGAACCGACTGGTCTCGGGCAGACCCATCGCCTTGTGGGAAGCCGCCGGCGTGCCCGGAACCGCGGTCATTGCGCTGCTCGGCGCGCTGCTCTTCGCCCCATGCTTCGCCGCCCCGGACCGGTGGCTGCACTACGCCGAAGCGGGGCTGGCGGTGGCCCTGTTCCTGCTCGTGCTGATCGCCGCTGGGGAGGCGGCAAGCACCCTGGCGCTGGGCGCGAAACCTGCAATCCGCATCTCGCTCGGCACCGCGTTCTGGATGCTGGCATCATGTGCAGCACTTGCGGTTGTCGACGCGTTGCAACGGCTCGGCGCCGGCCCCACGGCCCGGGTGCTCGTAGTGGCCGCGATCTGTGCCGGCGGCGCCCTATTGGCGGCCGCCGGCACCTTGGACACCTTGTCCATCGCCCGTGAGTACGCAACCCGCCGGCAGCTTTTTGCCGATGCGCTACTGCGCCACGTGGCGCTCGTCGCCGGATCGGTCGGGCCGGCGATCGTGATCGGGTTTCCCCTCGGGGTCGCGGCGGCGCGGACCCCGCGCCTGCAAGCTCCGCTCTTCGCGGTCCTCAATGTGCTGCAGACGATCCCCTCGATCGCTCTGTTCGGATTGCTGATCGTCCCGCTCGGGGCGTTGGCCACAGCGGTGCCGCAGCTCGCGGCGGTCGGGGTGGGCGGCATCGGCGTGGCACCGGCTATCCTGGCGTTGGTGCTCTACGCGCTGCTGCCGGTCGTGCGCAACACCTCGGCCGGCCTCGCCGGTGTCGATGCCGCCGTCATCGAAGCCGGGCGCGGGATGGGGCTGACACGGCCACAGATCTTCCGACAAGTCGAGCTTCCGCTCGCCCTTCCGGTATTGCTCGCCGGGCTGCGCATCGTGACGGTTCAGGCGATCGGGCTCGCGGTCGTTGCCGCGCTGATCGGCGCCGGCGGGCTCGGCACCTTCGTCTTTGAGGGGCTCGGCCAGTACGCGGTCGATCTCGTTCTGCTCGGCGCGTTGCCGGCGATCTTTCTGGCGCTCGCGGCCGATTTCATCCTGCAGATCCTCACCGTCGTCCTCCGCCGCCGCGCCGTCACATGATCGAGATCGACAAAGTCAGCAAATCCTACGGCGACCACCGCGTCGTTGACGATTTGTCGCTAACCGTCGGCGCCGGGGAGCTCTGCGTGCTGCTCGGCTCGTCCGGCTGCGGCAAATCGACGACGCTCAGGATGATCAACCGGCTGATCCCGACCGATTCGGGATCGATCCGGGTCGGCGGCGAGGACGTGACACTGGTTCCGCCCGAGGCATTGCGGCGCCGCATCGGCTACGCCATCCAGTCGATCGGGCTTTTTCCGCATTGGACGGTCGAGGACAACATCGCCACGGTGCCACGGCTCTTGAAATGGCGCGAGGCGCGGGTCCGCGACCGGGTCAGCGAGCTGCTCGAGCTGTTTCGCCTCGATCCCCCGAGCTACCGCGGCAAGTACCCACACCAGCTTTCGGGCGGCGAGCAGCAGCGGGTCGGCGTCGCTCGGGCGCTCGCGGCCGACCCCGAACTCCTGTTGATGGATGAGCCGTTCGCCGCGGTCGATCCGATCACCCGCGATGCGTTGCAGGCCGAACTCACGCGCATTCACCGGGTGACGGAGAAGACGATCGTCTTCGTGACCCACGACATCGAAGAAGCGCTACGCCTCGCGACCGTGATCGCGATCATGGATCGGGGCCAGATCGTACAGCTCGGCACACCGCTCGACATTCTCGAGCATCCGGCGAACGACTTCGTGCGCGACTTCGTCGGGCGTCAGGGTCTCGGGCTCAAGCTCTTGTCGGTGCGCAAGGTTGCCGATCGCCTGCACGCCGGCGAGGCCGCCGACGGCGAGCCGTTGTCGCTCGAAGCCTCATTGGGTGAGGCCCTCTCCGCGATGACCGCCCGCCATACCGACCGGCTGCCAGTGTGCGACGCCGAAGGCCGCAAGATCGGGGTCATTGCCCTCGGCGATCTCGTGCGGTGATGCGCGGACGGCTGCTCGGAAGTCCTGTCCTGTGGGTCGCGCTACTTTTCGCCGCGCTGCTGCTGCGGATGGATGCATTGCGGCCCCTTCTGGTGCAAGTCTTTCCGAGGGTCGAGCCTGTCGTTTACAACCGCGACAGCTTCCTCTCGCTGTTTCTGTCGCAGCTGGGGCTGGTCGCGGTGGCGAGCCTCGCGGCGAGCCTGGTCGGCGTTGCACTCGCGGTCTTTGTCACCCGCCCGGCAGGGCGCGATTTTCGCGCGATGGTCAACGCGCTCGCTACCGTCGGCCAGACCTTTCCGCCGGCTGCGGTGTTGGCGATAGCGGTGCCGATCGTCGGTTTCGGTGCGCGGCCGACCGTCATCGCGCTCTTCCTGTACGGCCTCCTGCCAATCATCGAAAACGCCATCGCCGGGCTCGAAGGGGTACCGCACGGAGTGCACGAGGCGGCCGAAGGCATGGGGCTTTCGGCTTGGCAGAGGGTGCGTGATGTCGATTTGCCGTTGGCCGCCCCGGTCATTCTCGCCGGGATCCGTGTCTCGGTGACGATCGCCATCGGCACGGCGACGATCGGATCGACGGTTGGTGCACTGACGCTCGGGACTCCGATTTTCGACGGGCTCGTCGCCAACAAACTCCCCTTCGTGCTTGAGGGGGCTGTGCTCGTCGCACTTTTCGCGGTCCTGACCGATCTACTGTTTGCTCGCCTCGAAAGATGGTTGCAGCCAGTGACGGACTGACAGTCAGCGGATTACATCGATCAGGATGCCAAAAATGAAGATCGTAACTCCACCCCACAGCAGGATAGCAAGGATGGTCTCCAGCCGGACCGCATCGGGCATAATCCGCAAAACAGAAGCCGACCGAAGCCTACGCATGCCGTCGCTCCACCACCATCGGAGTTAGTCTAGCCGTCGCTCGGCTCCAATATCGAACGGAATCATCAATCATATGGTTCCGTAGGGGGAAGGAATGAAGACGTTGCTGGTTCTCGCACTTTTGCTGTGCGCTGCCGCAACTGCGCACGCCGAAACCCAGACATTTCTCGCATACGATTTCGAGTTCGAAAACGGGTCTGTCCTGCCCGAACTGCGTGTCGCTTACGAGACCCAGGGCAAGCTCGATCCCGCCCGCGACAACGCCATCTTGCTGGTCAACGGGATAAGCGGCGACCGGCGCGCTTTCGACCCGGTCATCGGGCCGGGCAAGCCCTTCGACACGAACAAGTATTTTGTGATTACCGTCGATGCCATCGGCGGCGGCGAATCGTCTTCGCCGAAGGATGGGCTCGGGCAGGATTTCCCACGTTACACGGTTCGCGACATGATGGCCGCCCAGCATGCGCTCATCACCCGCGGGCTCGAACTCGCGACCTTACGGGCGGTCGGCGGCGGCTCCATGGGCTCTTTCATCAGTCTCGAATGGGGCATCCACCATCCCGATATGGTGCGCGGCCTGATCCTCTTGGTCCCAAGCCCCAAGGCCGAAGCCAATTTCCAGCTCACCGTCGATCAGATGACCGCCATTATTGCGCTCGACCCGGAATGGGAGGGCGGTCGCTATACTCACAACCCGGTCGAAGGATTGCGGCTTGCCGGCATGCTCTATTATCCCTGGCAGGTGTCGGCCGCTTATCTCGATCGAATCCCCGCATCGCGGCTGGCAAAGGAACTCGAGGAAAGCGCGAGATCGTATGCCGCCTGGGATGCCAACTCGCTCGTGTTTCGCTACGCCGCGAGCCGCGCGCACGACGTTGCAGCACCTTTTGGTGGCGACATGACCGCGGCGCTATCGCAAATCTCGGCTCCCACCTTGATCTTGCCCAGCTCCAGCGATCGGCTGCTCGGGCTTGATGGCGCCCGCCGCATCCGCGACGGCGTCAAGCACGCTAGCTATGCCGAGATCCCCTCTGATCTCGGCCACCGCGCCTGGCGTGCCGCCCCCGAGACCCCTGAAGGGCATTTCATCGATCAGCAGATTCGAGCTTTTCTGGCGAAGGTC
>Ga0306923_10002831_pt1 | contig 16083 bp, 10 predicted proteins | sample sta12Can44000108_FD_203841 | JGI IMG/M metagenome (GOLD analysis project Ga0306923, IMG submission 203841) | Lab enrichment of tropical soil microbial communities from Luquillo Experimental Forest, Puerto Rico - statanox.12C.anox.44.000.108 (v2)... | ecosystem: Environmental > Terrestrial >... | reverse complement strand
CGTCTGGACGATCTACTATCCAAGTGCCTCACACCGCGGTCATTCCTTCTATCTCGTCAATACGGCACAGAACAACATCGACAAGCTCTCGCAAGATACCGCCGCCGAATCGTATTTTCTCGGCGTTCAGTCTCCTGTTTCCATCAAGCCTTATTTGGACGAGGTGACCCAGCACCTGAACAATCAGTACCTGCTCACTTTCGCAGGCGATGGCGGCAAGAAAGGGAAATTTGTGAGTGTGAAGGTGAAGACCGAGATGCCGGGGGTGGAGTTTTTCGCGCCCGCCGCCGTTTTCCTGCCCCCCGCGTCATGATTCCGCCAGCAGCGGCGGAATCGAAGGCGCCTTGGTCGCCGGGCACCTTTCTTCTGTGGTCTTGTCACCGCTTTCCACTAAGACTAAACTCTTCTCCCGGACGCTCAGGAGAAGCCTCCTCTAATGAATCGATTCAAACTTGGATTTTGTGCGGTCACGTTCTGGGCCGCGCACCTGATTCCCGGCTGCCCGGTGGCCCGCTGCCAGCCCGAAATGCCCTTGCAAAGCGGCTGGACCGTGCAGTCTTCGTCAAAAGTAGCAGACACTCCGGAAAAAGTTTCTTTGCCCGGCTACGACGCTTCGGGGTGGTACAAGGCTTCTGCGCCAGAGACGGTCTTTGCCGTGCTCGTCGAAAACGGTGTCTACAAGGACCCTTACTTCGGCATGAATCTCCGCAGCTTCCCCGGAGTCGAATATCCGATCGGGAGCCAGTTCGCGAATCTCGACATGCCCGCCAGCAGTCCGTACGCCGTTCCCTGGTGGTACCGCAACGAATTCGAACTCCCATCGAGTTTCAAGGGCCAGAACGTTTGGATCAGTTTTCACGGCATCAACTACCGCGCCGACCTTTGGATCAACGGGAAGAAAGTGGCCGGTTCCGACGAAATGGTTGGCGCCTTTCGCCGATTCAAGTTTGATGTAACGCCGTTCGTTCATCCCGGGGGAAAAAATGCCGTGGCGCTTTTGGTTTCCGCCCCAAAGGCCGGCGAACTCGCGATCACGTTTGTCGATTGGAATCCCATGTCGCCCGACAAGGAAATGGGCCTTTGGCAGGATGTGGTCCTACGAGCGCGCGGCCCCGTAGCCGTGCGTTATTCCTCCGTCGATTCGCGTCTAGATTTGCCAAACGCGACAAAGGCGCACCTCACCATTCGGGCAGAGTTGCAAAACAGTTCCGCTTCTCCGGTTAAGGGCGTGCTGCAGGGCAAAATTACCGGGGCGGCGAATCCAATCGAGTTTTCCCAAACCGTCGAACTGGCTGCCAATGAGACTCGCGACGTAGCTGTTACTTCCGAAAATGCGTCTTCTCTCAACCTCGAGAAGCCACGCCTTTGGTGGCCTTACCAGATGGGCGAGCCCTACCTTCACCACCTGAGGCTCGAATTTGCTCCGGCGCACGAGGAAGTCTCCGACGAGCAATCCTTCGCCTTCGGCATCGTCCAGACAGATTCCGAACTCACCCCCGAGGGCTATCGGTTATTTAAGGTGAATGGCAAGCCGGTGCTGATCCGCGGCGCGGGGTGGACATCCGACATGATGCTTCGCATCGACCAGTCGCGGCGCGAGACTGAATTCCGCTATGTCAAAGAAATGGGCATGAACACGATTCGCCTCGAAGGCAAACTCGAAGACGACTCGTTCTTCGAGCGCGCCGATCGCGACGGCATTCTCGTCATGGCCGGCTGGTGCTGTTGTGATTCCTGGGAAAAATGGGGCAAATGGAACGACGAAAACAAGCGCGTCTCGGCAGAATCTCTTCGCGATCAGATGCTGCGTCTTCGGCGCCACCCGAGCGTGCTCGTATGGCTGAATGGAAGTGACAACCCTCCTCCCGGTGAACGTGAGCAAGCCTATCTCGACGTCGAGAAAGCGACCTTTTGGCCGAAGCCCGTCCTTTCTTCGGCCACCGCAAAAAAGGCCGAAGCCAGCGGTCCGAGCGGAGTGAAAATGACCGGGCCTTACGACTACGTTTCGCCCAATTATTGGCTGCTCGATACGAAGGCTGGCGGCGCTTACGGCTTCAACACCGAAACCAGCCCCGGTCCGGCTGTTCCTCCTCTCGAAGAACTTCAGGCCATATTCCCCCAAGACAAGCTTTGGCCCATCAACGAAGCTTGGGATTTTCATGCCGGTGGCGGAAAGTTCAAAAACATTCAGCTTTACACCGCCGCGCTTGAGGCTCGCTACGGCAAAGCCAAGGACGCGGGCGACTTCGCGTGGAAATCCCAGGCCATGACCTACGAAGGCGAGCGCGCGATGTTCGAAGCTTATGGGCGCAACAAGTACAGATCCACGGGCGTGATTCAGTGGATGCTGAACAACGCCTGGCCGGGCCTTATCTGGCACCTTTACGACTATTCATTGCGACCCGCCGGCGGCTACTTCGGCACGAAGAAAGCGCTCGAGCCTGTTCACGTGCAGTTCTCTTACGATGACCGCACCATCGCTATCGTGAACAGCACGCAGGAGCCGCAATCCGGTTTGCGGCTCAAAGCAGAAACCTACGACCTCTCCATGAAGGAGCTTTACAGCCGTGAAGTCGCGACGGAGGTGCCCGCCGACGGTGTGGTCAAATCCTTTGCGATTCCTGAGCCCGCCGCCTCGAACAGCGCGTATTTCCTCAACCTCGAGCTGCAGCGCGCTTCCGGCGAATTGTTGAGCCGCAATTTCTATTGGCTCTCGACCAGGCCCGACACGCTCGCCTTCGATAAGACCGAGTGGTATTACACGCCGCTTACGTCCTACGCCGATTTCACTGCGTTGCAGACTCTGCCCCAGGCTACGGTCAAGGCCTCCCTGAAGTTCCACGAAAGCGGCGAAGAGCCGAGCGGACATGTCGCGGTTGAGAATACGAGCTCGACGCTCGCGTTTCTGGTTCGCCTGCGTCTGCTGAAAGGGAAAGACGGCGCCGAGATTCTGCCTGTTTTCTGGGAGGACAATTACCTTTGCTTGTTGCCAGGAGAGAAGCGCGAAGTCATGGTTCGCGTGCGTAAAGCCGATCTCGGCAACGCGAAGCCGACCCTTCGAGTGGATGGCTTCAACGTGTCGCCACTACTTGTCCACTGAGCCAAGGCTCAAGCGCTGCGGGTGGAGTCGCGGATCACAAGCTCCGGATGCAGTTTCTGCGACACTACCGTCCAGTCACGGTTCTCGCGGCTCGCTTTGATCGCTTCCATCACGGTATTCACCGCCGCACCGCCCATGGTTTCGAGCGGTTGCCGCACAGTGGTCAGGGAAGGCGCTGACAATGCCGAGATCGCTACGTCATCAAAGCCTATGACGGAACAATCCTCCGGAACCTTGATCCCTGCTTTGACGAGCGCGCGCATGGCTCCGAGCGCCGCGAGATCGTCGAAAGCCAGCAGTGCCGTGAACTTCTTCCTGTGTTGCAGCAGTTCTTCCGTCAGCCGGTAGCCGTGTTCGAAACTGGAGTTAGGATCAAACTCATCGGGAAGCTGCAGCACCAGTCCGCTGTCCAGCTCTAGTTTCGCGGACTGCGCGAATTTCTGGATTCCCTTCCATCGCGGCGCGCTGTCGATGAGCCGCTTGGGTCCCCGGATGATCGCGATGCGCCGGTGCCCCTGCTGATACAGATGCTCGAGCGCCAGGCGCCCGCCCGCCTCGTTGTCCACCATCACCGAACTCACTCGCGTGCCGGGAATCTCCCAGCCGATCGTGGCCGCGGGAATCTCTCGTTTGTTTAAATCCGCGAGGACGTGAATATCGACGAACAGCCAGTTCGCCACGACGATCAGCCCATCTACGTGCCGCTCGAGCAGCATCTCCAGGTAGCGTTCGAAGCGATCGCGCTGGTTGTGCGCGTCGGAAAATATGGGCAGGTAGCCCAGCGGGTAAAGGGCATTTTCGATGCCGCGAAGGATCGGCGTACAAAATGGGTCGGTCACATCAAACAGCATCACGCCGATACTCTGGCTGCGCTTGCTGCGGAGAAAACGCGCCATGGCGTTCGGCCGGTAGCCCAAACGCTTGGCGGCTTCTTCGATACGCTGGCGGGTGGTTGGAGCGATGTAGCGCGCCAGGGGGGCGTTATTAAGAACGATGGAGACGGTTGCAGGAGAAAAGCCCGTGGTCTCGGCCACGTCGCGCATGGTGACGAGCCCGCGTTTGCCGCCTGTTTTCCTCATGAGCAGTGCCTCGAGCCTCGCGTGCTCATCTTAGCCGGATTGCTCCCGAATGCAATCCGAAAGCGGGCGGGGCTACTCCTCCGGCGGAATCTCAAACGATAGTTGCTCGCGGAAGCCCCGGGTCTTCCAAATACCAAACGCGATACCCGCGGCCATCCAGACCGAGCCAACGATAATTGCGGGTCGGCTGAGGTTCAGCCACAGGGCCAGACAAATCACGAATCCCACAGCAGGCGGAATCAGAAAACCGAGCCTCTTCTCGTTCGAGCGGACGTAATAGCGCAGGAGCGCCGCGACGTTTACTCCCATGAAGGCAATCAGCGCGCCGAAATTCAGCATTTCCGCGCCGAGCCCGTAGGCCTCGCCGCCGTTCAGTATCTTTTTCAAGGTTTCCAGCGTGAGCGCATCCGTACTCAGCGAATACGTTTTATATCCAGCCACGATCTCTAGCACAAAGGCACCAATAAGAGCCACGGCGCCAACCACAAACACGTTGTTGCGCGGGACGTGATGCTTGCTATCGACCGCGCCGAAAAATGACCTCGGCAGCGCGTTGCTTCTCCCCATGCCGTAGAGCAAACGCGCGGCGCCAAGTTGCGAGCCTAGCCCGGATCCGAAATTCGCGAGCATCAGCGTAAATCCTACGATACTAAAGAGCGGTTTCCACGCGCGGCCGGCAACGTAGGAATACGCGGTGTTCACATCCGGAAACGGCTGCGAAGCGGGCCAGATTAGTTGCGCCACATACACTTCCACCGCCGAGAGGATTCCGATCACGAGGCAAGTCATCACCGTCGCCAGCAGAATGTTCCTCCGCGGATTTTCCGCTTCTTCCGACAACGTCGAGATTCCGTCAAATCCGATGTAGGTGAGTACTGCGATCGAGGTACATCCGAACAACCCTCCGATGCTAAAGGTCTGCGGGTCGTAGAAGGGCCGTGTATAGTAATCAGCGTCGTGCGGCGCGCCAAAAATGTAACGCGCCCCCGCGACAAAGATGGCCACCACGACCGCTCCCATGGCGATGGCCATGCCTGTATTGATTCGCGCGGAGGTTTTGATCCCACGCACGTTCAGCAGCGTAAATACAACGGCAAAGAAAATCTTCCAGATCCAGGTGGGCACGCCCGGGGCAAACTGGTTGGCCTGACCCGCGCACCACACCGTGCAGATTAGCGGATTCAGCATGTAGTCCATCACCATACTCCATCCGGTAATGTAGCCAACGGCGGGGTTCACTTCCTGCGCGACGTAAGTGAACGCCGACCCCGCGCTCGGATAGGCTCTGGCCATGCGCCCATAACTCATTCCGGTGAACAGCATCGCGACCATCGCGATCAGAATCGCGGTGACCACATGACCGCGCCCACGATCGCTCAGCACCCCGAATACGGACATCGGCGCCACCGGCTGGATCACAATGATGCCGTAGAGAATCAAGTCCGTAAGCGTCAGGGTTCGCCGAAGGCGAGGTCCCGCGGCTTCAGCGGCAGCTTCGGTGCTCAAGCACGTCTCCTTTCCGCTTTGCGGTGTTTACGAGGCGAAGCCAGAACTACGGCTCGCGTCAGATTTTTCGGCGCGTCCGGGTTAAGCCCCTTGCGCAAGCCAACGGCAGTGCCGAGAAGATGGGCAGGAATGGCGCTAACGGTGTATCGGGCAAATTCCGGCCCCTCAAGCCCCATTTCGATTAAAAGGTCACTGTGTTTTTTCAATTCCGGTGTCGCGCGGTTCACGACCGCACAAGTCGCCGCCCCCAACTCTTTCAACTCTCCAAGCAGCACGGTTTCCGCCTCTGCCGCGGCGTCCGAGACATAGAACGTGATCAATGTTTCAGGCCCAGCGATCGATCGTGGCCCGTGGCGGAATTCCAGCGAGTGATAGGCCTGCGCATACGACGAGGACATCTCCGTCACTTTCAAGGCCGCCTCTTGGGCCAGCCAGTAATGCACGCCCTGCCCCAGGAAGACAAAATCAGAAAACCTCCGTTTGCGGCCAAATTCCTCGATTTTGTCCTTTTGGGCGTCGAGCCAAGCTTGGCCTTTTTTCGGCAACTGATCGAGCGCCGCCGACAGCAATTCGTCTCCAATGAACTGCAAGGCGAGCCGCTGAAACGCCAGCATGATCGCGGTGAACGAGCGCGTCATGACGGTACTCTTCTCGTCCGCCCAGTTCAGCTTGAACGTGTGGGTGCAAAGCTTTTCCAACAAGCTTTTGTTGTGGCAAGTGACCGCGAGCGTCTGGACCGTTTTGTGCGCCTGCAGCAGCTCCGCCGTGCGCAGCACTTCGGTGGTTTCGCCCGACCGCGACATCAGGACAATCTGTTCGGCGCCAATCCGGCGCATTGTTTCTTCGGGAGCAAACAACAATTCGGAGGCCGGCACGCCTGTCGCTGGGATGTAGAAATGCTTCGTCCAGAGAGCGGCAATCAGCCGCGAGAGATAGTAACTGGAACCGCAGCCGACAAAAAGCCACGGACTCCGGGGCGAAAACGTCTCCGCCAGGCGCTCGAGCATGCCCGAAGCTTTCAGATGTCTCTCCGTTTCCTTCCAGATGTGCGGCTGTGAGAGAATCTCGGCCAGCGTGTGTTCAGCGGGGCGCACGGACCCCCTCCGCGCACGGGCAGTCTTCGTGGTCAGCTTTGCCAGCGGGACACTCCTCATTGAAACGTTTCAATTGCGATTATTGTGCGGAACTTCGGCCCTTCGCGCCAGCCCTACTCTACCCGATGGCTGGATCGGGAGCAAGGCTCGCACCGCAGCGACCGGAGCGATTTACGCGCTGCTGCGCTCGATACACTCGTACGGCAATTTACTGCCCGTATTCCTTCGCGTTCAGCATGGAGGAAAGCAGCACCTTCCGATCCGCGAGATGTTCCTTCATCATTGCCACTTCGTCAGCGGATTCGGTCAGCGGCAGGGCCACTTGTCCACCGTTCACGGCAGAGCGGCACAGCGCCATCATGATTAGCCGCCGCGTCCAGCCGGGCCTGGTCTACATCGCACACGCCGACGACTTCGAATCGTCCGTTGGCCTGAAACGCCCGGGCGTGATGCATTCCTCGCTTGCCCACGCCCACGACTAGGAGCCTATAACTTGCCACTCATTGCGCGCTCCTGTCCCCCTCGAGGACCTTCTCGATGGTGTAATCCACTTCCTCCGCAGTTAGTTCGGGGAACATTGGCAAAGAGATGCAGCACGCCGCGTTGCGCTCGGAATTCGGTATCGGTCCGGCGATCCGCGCCTCGTGGCCCCACGGGTAACCTTCCTGCTGGTGAATCGCGATGGGGTAGTGACACTTTGCGTCGATGCCCGCTTCGTTCAGGAATTGCAGGAACGCATCGCGATGCTTCGTTTGTTTCGTCTCAACCACATACAAGTGGTAAACGTGGTAGTAGCCGGGCGTTTCATATGGCAGCGAGATGTTCTTCGCTCCGGTAAGACCCGCGGTGTACCGCGCCGCCCAATTTCTCCTGAGCTCGCTCCATTCCGCGATGTGCTTCAGTTTCGCGCTGAGCACCGCCGCATGCAGGTCATCGAGCCGACTGTTGTACCCCATGCTGTGGCACGAGCGTTTCTCGGACCCGTGATTGCGCAGCTTGCGCACGATCCGGTCGATCTCCGGATTGTTCGTGAGCACTGCGCCGCCATCCCCAAATGTCCCGAGGTTTTTCTGGATAATGAAACTGGTGGTGGCCGCGTCGCTGAGTTCGCCGATGTTGAAGACATCGCCGCGCCCGCAGATTGCCTGCGCGTTGTCTTCCACGACTTTAAGCTTGTGCTTGTCCGCGATCTTGCGAATCGCCTTCATGTCAGCGCACTGGCCGTAGAGATGCACCGGCACGAGCAGTTTCGTGCGTGGTGTGATCGCTGCTTCGATTTTTGCCGGATCGATGCAATTTGTCCGCGGGTCTGAATCGACAAACACTACGGTCGCACCGGTTACCCAGATGGCTTCGGCGGTCGCAAAAAAAGTGTTGGTGGTGGTGACGCATTCATCGCCCGGACCAATGCCCAGCGCCTTGAACGTAAGCCAGAGCGCATCGGTCCCGTTCCCGACGCCGATGGCATACTTGGTTCCGTGGAAGTGGGCGAGTTCCTGCTCGAAGGTCTTGAGCATAGGACCGAGCACATACTGGCCGCTTTCCAGCACTTCGGCCATCTTGGCGTCGATTTCGGCCTTGAGGTGGTGATACTGCCGGACGTGGCCGTAGAACGGCACGGTCAACTTGGTTTGAAGCATAGGGTCTCCTTCGCGTCCTCTCCCGGCCTGACCTGAACCGGTTACCACGTGGGGCGTCTGCCGGGCGGGACCTGGGACTTAGACCACATCGGGCGGATTCTGTCAGGTTCTATTGAAACGTTTCAATAGCATCATTCTGAGGAACTGGGACGGGCCGTGCAAGCCCTATTTTTCCGGGTCAGCCGCAAGCACCCTGTCGCCCGTGTGCCCTATCCTCGTTTTTCGACCGGGCGGATCGCCGCGAGGGTCCTCCCGGATTTTGCTGGCAGGCCGTCCGTCCACCTGTACCTCCGTACAGTGCTGAGAACTTTTTTCCCCGGTATCTCTTTCGCTTCTCACCGGTTATTTCCGGCGCAACAGACCCACCCGTTTCTGCGTCTAATTATTATTATTACAGGGAGTCTTTGTTGGATTGAACCCGCCCGAAAGCAGGGAACGCATGGGCAAACTTGCCCTTGTCATTGATCGCCGGCTTTTTCAGCGCCTCCTTCTGCACATGGGCGGATTCCTGCTCGTGTTCGTCACCGCCCTCTGGCTGCGTCAACTCACTCCAAGGCCCGATGCGATCCTCCAGGGCTATCTGCAAATCACGACGGGCCTCTTTGCTTTCGTCTTTGCCGCAGTAGCCCTCGTGCGATTCCAGGGAACTCAGGATCGCGTCTCGTTGATTCTTGGCTCGGGCTTTCTGCTTTCGGGAGCGACGCTGACGGCCTCCAGCATCCTGTTCTTCCAACTGATTCACGAAAATCAGATCTGGGTTCTGTGGGCTCCGGTCGCCTGGTGGATGAGCCGCCTTCTTGTCGCGCTGCTCTTCGGGATGGCTCTGCTGGTGGCGCATTTCATTCCGCGATCGCGGCATCCGCGGCTGGAAATTGCCGGAGCGTTGTTCGCTGTTCTTTCTTTGACGTATCTCATCACGGCTTCCCTGCGCAAGCTGCCCCCGGATGTCGCGCGTCATCCCGATGCTTTCATTCCGAACCCGCTGCACCTTGTGCCCGCGGTGATTTTTCTCATGGCTCTTTACGGGTATCGCCATCGGAAGTACTTAACGGACTCGGCCTTCGACCGCGCGATTTTCAGCGCAGTGTGGTTGAACCTGGGCGCACAACTGGCCGCGTGCCAATCTGTGAAGCTGCTGGATGGTCCGTTTGTTTTCGCGCAACTGATGAACGTGGCCAGTTACGTGATTCTGCTGACGGGCTCGCTGCTCGACAGCGCGCGAGTGTTCGAGCAGGTGCGCCATCTTGCGGCGAGCGATCCTCTTACTGGCCTGGCCAACTACCGCAAGCTTCTCGATGTTCTGGACACGGAAACGGAGCGCACGCTGCGCACGGGTCGTCCTTTTGCGGTATTGCTGCTCGATCTGGACGGCCTCAAGAGGATCAACGACACCTACGGCCACCTCGTCGGGAGCCGCGCTCTCTGCCGCGTGGCCGACATCCTGCGCGTTCATTGCCGGGCCATCGATACGGCCGCGCGCTACGGCGGAGATGAATTCGCGGTCGTGCTTCCCGAGGCACGCGAGGACGAAGCGCAACGAGTGGCTTCGCGCATCCGTGAAACCCTCGCGGCCGATCAGGAAGAGCCGCCGATCTCGGCCAGCATCGGGGCTTCGGTTTATCACGGCGAAGGCGAACGGGTGGAGAGACTTCTCAAGGAAGCCGATCAGAATCTCTACGAAGAAAAGGCGCGACGGAGGAATCTGGCGAAACTGCCGGATGTGAACCGTCGTCGGACGCCCAAGAAAACCTGAAGCCCCCCACCCGTCAGTAAACCGCCCGTTGCTGCACGGTTGCCTTGCTCGACAGCGAAAACCGCGCCTCGGCCTTACCCTTTCCGCACACCAGCGCCGCCGCATATTCGCCGAAGGCCGGGCCGTGCTTGAATCCATGGCCGGAGCCTCCTCCGGCAAGCCACACATTCTCGAGCTCGGGATGCCGGTCGATCAGAAAATCGCCGTTTGATGTGTTTTCGTACTGGCAAACACGCGTTTCCACGATCAATGCATCCTTTAATGCCGGGAATCTTCGCGCGACGTAGCGCCGCGCCCAGTCGGCGACTTCCGGCGACGCCCACCGCGACTGAGTGTCTGGATCAATCCGCATGCCGTGGGCGTCCAGCGCCACTTTTAATCCACGGTTCTCGAGGTCGGGCATACCATATACCTCGTCCATAGTGAAAAGCCACGTCGGCAGGGCCGCGGGCGCAAACCGCAGATCGCCGGGCGGAGTCCCGAAGAAAAACACCTCCTGCCGCGTCGGAAAAATTCGCGGCCCCAGCAATTCGGGAAACATCTTGCCGAGCCACGGACCGCAGGCAAACACAAATTGTCCCGCCGAAATTCGTTCGCCCTGGGCCGTCTCAACGCTCTCGAGCTTTTTTGCTTTGAAGGGCGCCACGATCTGCACGATTTCGAGCCTGACGCCTCGTTTGACCGCGTCGGCCACCAAAAAAGCCACGGCACGCCGGGCCATCAAAACGCCACTCTCCGGTTCTAGCAGTCCGCGCTCCACGGCATAGAAATTCACCTGCGGATAACGCTCCTCGAGCTCGGCTCGCTCCATCACCTGATGCTTGATAGCGCATCGGTTGAGCGTCGCTATGGATTCGGGCAGCCGTTCATCGTCTTCCCCTGCGAGCCACAGCACGCCCGTCTGGTGAAACAGCCGGTCGCCGGCCCTGTCGAACAATTTGTTCCATTGCACCAGCGAGTTCTGCGACCAACGGGTGTAGATCTCGTCTGCACCATAGGCCATCCGGATGATGCGCGACTCTCCTCCGGAACTCGCTCGCGTGTGCGCCGGTCCATAGGCCTCCGCAAGAAGCACGCGCCACTTGCGCTTTGCCAAATGCCACGCGGTCCACGCGCCAAACACACCCGCACCAATCACGACCACGTCAAACGTCATGGGTTTCGGCATGGTGCGGCAATCCTAACCAAATCCCGGAATCGCCGCAAAGCGATTTCCGTCTGGACGCCTGTGGGAGTAAGATAGCGGCCTTGCACGTAAATTCCCTGTGGGGGGTACCGAGTGAACCAGCCTCACCGCGTGTGTTTATTCGTTGCAATTTGCCTGCTCGTTCTGGTTGCGCCGCTCTCCGCGCAGCAATCCATCGACTTGAAAACATATGAAGGAATGAAGTGGCGGCTCGTGGGCCCGTTCCGTGGTGGCCGTGTTTTGGCCGTGACGGGCATCGTCAGTCAGCCGAACACCTACTATTTCGGAGCCGTATCCGGCGGCGTCTGGAAAACCACGGATGGCGGCATTACGTGGGATGCCATTTTCGACAAGCAAAGTGTCTCCTCAGTCGGCGCGATCGCGGCTGCGGATTCCGATCCGAATGTTCTCTATGTGGGCACCGGCGAAGCCTGCATTCGCGGCAACATTTCCTATGGCGATGGCGTTTACAAGACGGTCGACGGCGGCAAGACGTGGACCAATGTCGGCCTGAAGGACTCGCGTCACATTGGTGCGCTTATTGTGCATCCGAAAAATCCTGACGTGGTTTTTGTCGCGGCTCTAGGTCATGCCTACGGCCCGAACGAGGAACGCGGCATCTTTCGCACTCGGGATGGCGGCAAGACGTGGGAGAAAGTTCTGTACGTCGACGACCGCACCGGAGGCATTGACATCGTTTTCGACCCGCAGAATCCACACGTGCTTTTCGCCGCGATGTGGGAAGGGTATCGCACGCCGTGGTCGCTCAATAGCGGCGGCGATAAGAGCGGACTGTATCGCTCCGCTGACGACGGCACCACGTGGAAACTCATCAAGGGAAACGGCATGCCCGAGGGACCGCTTGGCCGCATCGGGGTCAGTGTTGCCGGTGGCGATTCGAATGTCGTCTACACCCTGATCGAAGCCAACAAAGGCGGCCTCTATCGGAGCAACGACGGCGGCGAGCATTGGGAGCTCACTAATGAGGATCATCGTTTCCGCCAGCGCGCCTGGTACTTCACTCACGTTTGGGCCGACACAAGAAATCCCAACACGGTTTACATCGCCAATACCGGGCTTTATCGCTCGATCGACGGCGGCAAGACTTTTGACCGTATTCCCGCGCCTCACGGCGATCACCACGGACTCTGGATTGACCCCAACAATCCGAGCCGCATGATCAATGGAAATGACGGCGGGGCTACCATCTCCGTTGATGGCGGCAAGAGTTGGACCACGCAAATGAACCAGCCAACCGCACAGTTTTATCACATCGCCTCGGATAATGATTTTCCTTTCCGAATTTACGGCGCCCAGCAGGACAACTCCACGGTCGGCATCCTGACGCGCAGTGACCGCGGTTTCATTGATCGGCCAGACTGGGACCCCGTTGGTGGCGGTGAAAGCGGGTACATTGCCGTTGATCCCCGCGATTCCAATATTGTTTATGCCGGTTCTTACTTTGGGTACATTACGCGCTTCGATCGCCGTACCGGGCAAAGCCAGAACGTCCAGCAATGGCCCGATGATCCCGATGGCCACAATGCCAGCGCACTGAAGTACCGTTACACATGGACCATGCCCATCGTCTTTTCCCCTCACGACCCCAATTCTCTTTACAACGCCGCACAGTACGTTTTGCGCTCGCGCGACGGCGGGCACTCCTGGGAAACGATCAGTCCTGACCTCACACGCAACGATAAATCCAGGCAGCAAGACTCCGGCGGACCCATCACCAAGGACCAAGCGAGCATCGAGTTTTACGATGTCGTCTTCACGGTTGCCGAATCCCCCAAGCAAAAAGGCGTCGTCTGGGCCGGTACGGACGACGGCTTGATCCAAGTCACGCGCGACGACGGCAAGACCTGGACGAATGTCACACCGAAGGCTCTACCGGAATGGTCCCTCATCAGCCTCATCGAAGCTTCGCCCTGGAATGCCGGCACCGCATACGCCGCGGTCGACACTCATAAGCTCGACAACTTCAAACCCTACATTTTCAAAACCACGGACTTTGGCAAGAACTGGACGCAAATCACCGCCGGCATTCCTGACGGCGCTTATGTCCACGCGGTCCGCGAAGATCCGGGCCGCCAGGGTCTGCTTTTTGCCGGCGCCGAGACGGGCATCTACGTTTCCTTCGATGCTGGCGCCCACTGGCAGTCGCTCCAGCTCAATCTTCCAAATTCGCCTGTACACGATATGCTGATTCACGGAGATAGTCTGGCGGTGGCAACGCACGGCCGCGCTTTCTGGATCCTCGACGACATCAGTCCTCTCCGCCAGACCAACAACTCGATCGCATCAAACGACTGTCATCTCTTCGCCCCGGGACCTGCGATTCGCTCGCGCATGGGACACATGAATCGCCGGCGCTATGCCATCGGGGAAAATCCGCCGGATGGCGCGATCCTCTATTACTACCTGAAAGAACAGCCAAAAGATCCGCTCAAACTCGAGATTCTCGACGCTTCGGGCAAGGCGATTCGTTCCTACACGAGTGAAGAAAAGAAGCCGGAGTCTGCCGGCGAGGAATGGGAACGAGATCAACCCGCCGAACACATTCCCGCCAAAGCCGGACTCAACACCTTCACATGGGATCTCCGCTATCAGGAGCCCGTGAAGATTCCCAAAGCGGTCTATGACGAAGGCACGCCAGTTGGCCCGCTGGTTCTTCCTGGAAAGTACGATGTACGCTTTACCGTAGGCGGAAAAAGCACGACATTGCCGGTGGAGGTTTCGCTGGACCCGCGCGTTAAGACGAGTTCCGCCGACCTTCAGAAACAGTTCGACCTGATGCTGAAACTGCGCGATCGCCAGGACGCAATGAACAAGGCCATCCTATCGATTCGCGATTTGCGCGCACAATTACTTACGCTCGAAAAGCGTCTTGGCTCCGCTGAACAAGGCAAGACGGACGCCAACAAGTCCCTGATCGACCAGTCCGCAGCTTTGCACAAGAAAATCACTGAGATTGAAGATGAGTTGATCAATTCGAAAGCCACGGCCAGCGAGGACGAGTTGCACTACCCCACGAAACTCAACAGCAAGTTTGGCTACCTGACTGCCGCGGTGGACAGTGCCGATGCAGCTCCAACCGAGGGCCAATCGGGTGTTTTCGCCGAACTGGATGGCCAGCTTGAGACGCAGCTGGCAAAGTGGCGGGAAGTCACGACGAAGGATTTGCCTGCGTTCAACGATTCTCTGCGAGGCGGCGGCATTCCCATCGTCGCTGCGCGCTAGCAGGATCGACCAAAATCGGGAACCCTTTGGCGCTCTGGTCCCCGCCCTTTGCCGACCGCAGCATCTGGTTTGTGTAGCCCGACTGGATTTGTATTCCGAGCAGGCGAGCGAGTAGCGGCTTCACTTCCGTGCCAACTTCCCAGCCCAATGCGACAAATCATTCAGCGATTCCACGTGCGTCGGATCCAGATGCAGCGGCGTCACCGAAGCCTCAGCCGCAAAAACCGCCGCATAATCCGACTCGGCATCTAATTCCATCTCGCGATCGATTCTTTGTTCGCTCAACCAGAAATACCGCTGCGCCCGTGGGTCTTCACCCTCACGCAACACTGTCCGCGTAATCTTTTTCGATTGCCTTGTAAATCTGCTCGTTCCGTTCCAGTTTTCCGGCACGTTCACGTTCAGCAGCACCTGATCCGGCAAGCCTTCCGTCAGAATCAGCTCCGCCATCTGCCGCGCCAGTCGCGCTGACGGCGCAAAATCCGCGTTCACACGCTTCGAACAAAGCGAAACGGCCAGTCCGGGCACGTGGTGAATCGCAGCCTCACGGGCCGCGCCGACTGTCCCTGAGTAATAGACGTTCTCGCCCAGATTGGCTCCGTGATTGATCCCCGAAATCACAAGATCCGGCCGCGAATCGAGCAACTTGTGCAGCGCCACGATCACGCAGTCTGCCGGTGTGCCGTCGATCGCCCACTCATTCTCGCCGGTCCGGTGGCAGATAATCGGCTGCCGTAGTGTCAACGACTGGGCCGCTCCGCTTCGCTCCCAACTCGGCGCCACAATGTGAACGTGCGCGAAATCCTTCAATTCCTCGGCCAGGGCGCGCAATCCCGCAGCCTGGTAGCCGTCGTCGTTCGTCAGTAACACACTTATTTTTTTCACTTTCGCGAGGCACACTCCCACTTCTTATTGTAATCGGGTTCGATGCAGCTAGGGCCAATTCGCCAGGAGGGTATCCGTCATTCCGCCTGCCCAGTATTGGTAAAACGCGTCGTCGCAAGGCTTCATCGCATCGCCGCACTTCTTTTGCATATGGTTTCCCCAATGGGGACGACGGCCGTCGATATCGCAAAATCCATATTCTTCGGCGAGCGCCCAGGTGCCAAAAACGCGCCCCGATTTTTCGAAGAGGTTCGGGTCAGCCACGAGGTTCACCACGGCGCGTCCCGAATAGACCGGCGTCTCGGACTCGGCGAAATCCGGATCCTTGGCGACAGCTTCACGCCAGTTGACGTCGGTTACGCCCAGGTGTTCGAGCATGACTTCCGAGCGCAGGAAACCAGGTGTCAAGGCGGCGGCAGCCACGTTCTTTCGTCGCAGTTCGCGCGCAAAAACGTACGCCATTCGAATGGACGTGGTTTTCGCCAGGTCGTAAAAAAGATTGCCGCGATATTGGTAGGAGTCCCCATCCGTCACTTCTACGATCAGGCCTCCGCCTGATTTTTTGGCGGATTCGATGAGCAGGGGAACCGCAAAGCG